>Ga0068707_1002891_pt1 | contig 12029 bp, 7 predicted proteins | sample YNPNPMetaG_FD_66600 | JGI IMG/M metagenome (GOLD analysis project Ga0068707, IMG submission 66600) | Anoxygenic and chlorotrophic microbial mat microbial communities from Yellowstone National Park, USA - YNP NP MetaG | ecosystem: Environmental > Aquatic > Thermal springs > Hot (42-90C) >... | reverse complement strand
AAAGGTCAGGGAATAAGTCTTACCAGCTTCAACATAGACGGGTTCCTGTATTTCTAGGGTATAGGCAGCGCCCCGCGGATCTTCTTGCTTCGTAAAATCGTTCAGCAGAATTCCCCCGCCTAAAATTTGTCCCCTGTCCGTTTGCGGGGATACAACAAAGACCAGAGCCTTTTGTTCCTGATTCAATTGTGGATCAACCACCCGCGTAAAACTCACGTCCCTCAGTGCACCACTGACCAGCGGACGAAATGTCATGTAGATTGGCTGATCAGTAGTCAAAACCGCTTTAGCCCGATAAGGTAGAGGTTGATTAAGCATACCCTCTGACGTCTGTAAGCGTAGATTAATCGCGGCTGGCACATTCTGATAAATCCAGTAGCTAGCTTCCCAACGGGTAACTGGGCGCTGGTAAATCTGCGTGAATGCATACGCCCAGAGGAATGTAGAAATGAGAATTACCGCACCTGTGAAAGCCGCCAAAATTCGATGCCAGTTTCGTGTAATCCAGCGGGCGTCTTTTTGCTCCAGATTGCCTGATCGCAAATCCCAAAGCATAAACACAGTCCAGGCTGCTATAATCGCTAGAGAGGGATAGATCGGAAGCTGATAGCGCATACTGCGCGAAAAATTCAGCGATTGCCAGACAAAATACACTGCTGTCCAGCCCCAAATCAAGGCATGTTTCTTACCCTCCCCCCTGAATATTCGCCATCCCATCCAAAGAAAACCTCCCCAGGCTAAAAGTCCCAACGGCACCCCCAATCCCCACAAAACCATATTTTCCCACGCGAAAGTGATCGGACGGCGCGCCCACTGCAATGCCGGCGGAAAATCAACATCGCCGCTACTCTGCCTGCTCAATTCAGCAAGATTATCCAGCCAACGCTGATTGAGTCCAATATCAAAAAAGCCTGGACCTGCGAACGCGTACGGTTGAAAAATCCGAAAAACGATGAAACTGATTAATGCCGCCAGAAAAAGATTACGAATCATCAGCACAATCTGCTGTTTTTGTTTATCCTCTGGTATTTGCAGAAACTGAAGATAAGCCGCTGTCGGTAACAATAAAGCCACTGGTGCTGCGCTGACCTTACACGACATTGCCATCCCTAACGCCACCCCAAACCACGCAAAAGGCAATGCACTTCTCCATTCGGTTGCAACAAGCATCCGCCACCAAAGTTTTTCCGCTTCTCCCGATTGTCCCCATTGCTGAACAGTTGACAATCGAGAAACAGATTTCTCCGCCGTCAGAATATGAACAGCAAAGTAAATACCCAGATATATAAAGAAGTTCGCATATATATCTACAGTGTAAAAATGGGAAAGCTGAATCTGCAATACTGCAAACGCTGAAAAAGCCGCTGCCAGCAAACCCAACCGCTTACGCCGATACAAGCGACTGGCAATCAGATAAACCAGAAAAATCGTCAACAAATCAAAAATTGCAGTGACAAAACGTCCCACTAGATGAATCTGGTCATAACCTGTTTTATCTAGCATTTCGCCAAGATAACGAACGAGGAACAATGGTAATGTTCCATAAACATAAAACCCATACCCGCGGTTATGCGGATTCAGGCTCGAATGTTCAGTATTAAAATAGCCGTTACCATCTTTCGGGAACGAGATCGCGGTTGAGACCATTGTCAAAAAACGTTCATCTGGATGCAAATGTAAATTGCCATCCCAGTTTAGCCCAACGAAACGAAAATACCCACCCAGCAATAAAATACCAATCAGCAAGACAACGGTGACCCATGAATCCTGATGAGATTGCTCAGACACCTGCTTGCTGGTAAGCTGGCCAGAGTTAACAACGTTTGGCTGGGTTTCTGCCATAAGCCTCTCCACCTCCATCAGCTACCCTACGGCGTCCCTTCCTGTTTCGAGGGAACCAGAAAGATGAGAAAATCTTTTCCTGGCAAAGCTGCCTGGTGCAGAGTAAGCACCCCCTCAGGGTAAAGCTGACGTAATTTCTCAAGAGCCGGCTGGTTCTCTGGCTTGAGGATAAATAATTTACTACGCTGTTCAGCTAATGTTTGCTCAAAATCTTCTGGCCAAAGGGCATAATCTTTATCAGGATAGCCCGCATTAATACCCACCAGACGTGTATCCACCCAATGTGGATAGGGAACAACATAAGCAGTATCCCGGTCACCTACCGAGCCGGCAAACCCGCGAATCACACGCCCAATGTCAGAAGTATTCCATGCACCGGCAAGAAATTGTTGTTTAAATTGCATCATTACCAGCTCATAGTTTTGTGCGGCTGAGCCGGAAAGGATTGCCAAAGCAATCAGCACAGTGATGACCCGTCCCCAGTTAGAAGTAGCGCGATGATACATTGTGCGCAAAAAACCCTCCAGGGCAATCCCTGTAATAACAAAGACCGGTACAATAGCCCCTGATGTCCTGTTAAGTGAGGGATTTTCATCCGGAAATGCCAGTGAAAGAATTGAAGGCAACATTAAGAGCGGCACTGCCAGAATCAAAAATAAATCCTGCCAATGACGTTTACGCACGTAGCGAATAAGAATCAGCGCTGTTCCAGTGAAGTATAAAGCCGCTGTGATCACGTCTAATGCTGGACGGTCTGGTATCGAATGCACCCAGATATTGCCATTTTTCCAAAAGAACATGATCTCCGCTTTCCAGAGATTACTCAGAAAAATTTGCCAAACCGGGCCCGGATAAGGACGTTCTTCTGTTCCCAGACGAGTAAGCGCCCGATAGTTGAACATATCCGGATTATCCGTCATATAGCGTAGCAGCGGAATAAAAACCAGAAACGAAACAAAAGCGATCATCGCAATCGCTACAATGGCATGACAGCGTTTGCCCGCTGCCTGTTTGTGCAGAAGATACATTAGCACCAGAATCACCACAACGAACGGAACAATGCGCATTGGGCTGTAGCCGTGCAAACCCAAACCCAAAGCCAGGCCACACAGGACAAAGTCATTACGATTCATTGTGCGAAGCCCACGCATCAGGTAATACAGCACTGGTGCAGCGAACAACGCGTACAGAGGAAAACGCAGTCCAATACGCGAAATCAAATTGGGCCAATAACCAATCCCGGCGAGAATCAGCGCAAACAACCCAACCCAGCGATTACCCACTTCTTTGCCTAAAAGGTAAACGTAAGGCAGCGTAAGCAAGCCAGCCAGTACTGTTCCAATTTTGAGGCTCATGAAAGAGATACCAGTTTTGAACACAATCGCTATAGCTGCTGTCAAATACATCTGTAGCGCCTCGCGTCCGGTATTACGCGGAAAGAAAATCGAATATTGCCCGCGCAACACATCCGAAACATCCAGCAGCTTTTCAGCATGATCGCTGAACATTTCACCTGGAACACCTGAAAGATCCACAAGGCGAAAGAAAACCACCAGCGCCACTGCTAACAGTATCAGCAATTGCCAAGCTGATAGGTGTAGTCGGAGTTCGGGTTTGCGAATGAAAGCCGAGAGTGTGCGCCAAAGTCTGTACGATTTTCTCTCACCCTGTTGCAACCACAAAGCCCATATTCCGTACCCCAAAGTCAGTAACCATACTAGTAGATTCAGAGAGTTAAACTGATTGCCGCCAAACAGAATAAAAGAAATCAGAATGAGCGGGATACTGAACAAGAGAAAATGCTGCCGAATTGAGAAGGAAAATGGTTGATCAGAGTCTTTGGGTAATTCGGCAATGACCCATTCTTTGCAAATCACTGCCCAAATCAGAAAAGCTAGTGAGAAACCGTAAAAAACTAGTCCAAGGGTCGGATTCGGTTCGGGCGGTTCAAGCTGACTCTGTGCAGCCAATGCCAAGACGAGTGTCATTAATGAGCGCCAGGACCAAAAAACAGGTTTTCTTTCTACGGCTGTTTCTTTTGTAGCTTCGGGGCTTGGAACTTCCCGTTCCGTTTCAGATGCTCGCTCTAAAGCAGGTGTTTCAGAAGGGAAAATGATCTTCTTCCGCCAGGGCATTAAGAGTGATTTGACATAATCTAGAACGCTTGGTTCTTCCATTTCGCTCATCGTAACCAATTCCTGTCAGAATGTCAGATAGTTTACTTTACCAAAGCAAATCCAGAATGACAACCCCGTTTTACATGCGTCGGGCAATATAGAACGTATAGGTACCCAATGGTTGCTCGGCAGTCTCTTCATAATACCTGCGGACAATTTGTTCGGTCAAGAATAGATTCCATCGCCAGGGCGCAATGACCCACTTTCCGAACAAAAATCTGGAAACCAGAGAAGGCAACCCAAAATAATGTCCCCACTCTAATGTGTGCAATGCCGACGGCGAAAAATAATGCCACCAACATTGAATTGTGAAGCCACTTCTCTGCAATCGCTCCGACCAAACTTCAGGTGAATCGCAATGATAGTGACGGGAAACTCGGTTAAAAAAACGGCGGTACGCCTCAGCCAGCATTCTCAGCCCCAGGCGATCAAAGAAACGGCTCACAGACAGGGTTTGCAAAAACTGGTGATTAGGAACACAAAATACAAATGGCGATCCAGGCTTTAATACCCTCGCCACTTCATAAAGAACAGCTTCAACATCTGGTATATGTTCCAAAACCGAGTTGCTTATGCAACTTGAAAAATAACCATCTGAAAAAGGCATCCGGTCCCCAAAACCGTGCACCGTTATTCGGTAGCCACCCCGTCGAGCTGCTTGGCGCAGTGGTTTCCACCATGGATCCAGCCCAACATCCAGAGGACGCTCAAAAGCAATTGTGGCAAAATGTCCATCTCCGCAACCAAGGTCCAAAACTGGACTAGGTAATACCAGATCCTGATAAAAGCGCGCTTCCACTGCGCGCAATAAAGCACGGAAATAGGGTAAGTCGCGCAATTGTAACCAGAGAAAATCCCGTATCATTTACCTTGCAACTCTGTAAGCAATGAACTGAATAAGCGTTCATACGCTCGAGCAACTGCATCCGGCACGTACTGTTCCGCGATGGTACGCGGATCCTTCAAATACTCCTTTCGGTTTCGTAATACCTCGATCATTGCTTCTGCTAAAGCCAGGTCGTCACCAATTGGGATAATCTTTCCCATTTTATGCCTCATCACCGGTTGGCGTACGCCCGGTAAGTCAGAAGCAACCACTGGTATCTGATTCATCATCGCCTCAATCTGAACCAGCCCAAACGCCTCGGTTGAATTTAAGCTCGGTAACACCAGCAAATCAATGTTCGGATAGAACATTGCCATTTGAACCGGATCAAGATTACCCAGAAACTTCCAGTGACCTTCGTTCTCGTAAGTTTGAATGAGCGGGAATAAACGTCTGAAATACCGCTCCTCGCCAATGATGTTACGATAAGGACCAGCAAATTGAACCAGCGCGTTAGGATAAACCTCTAATAGCTTTGGCAAAGCTTTCAACAAAACCTCAACACCTTTCTCGCTGGCAAATCGCGCCGCCATGCCAATCACTGGGCGTAAGTGGTGAGGATTATGTTTCCGTGCAAAAGCCTCAATTTCTTCTTTGGAAACCGCTGGAAGTTCTACGGGCGGCGGAATCACTTCCAGCTTATGCAGATAATTGCTCAAATAGGGAGAATGTTCCGCATAATCACGAGTATATGTGACAATTCGATGCGTAAAAATAGCCGCCAAACGATTCATGATATGCACTGCCTGATTAGCAAGCCAGCTCAATGCCCCCGGTGGCATTTGTAGATCACAATGATAGGTGATCACTGTCGGTTTACGCAAGAGACGACCACGCAGTGCAACCCCTGCTGCATCAAACTGTGGCAAATGAAGCTGAATCACCTCGTGTTCCATCACCAGTCGGCTGGCAAGCCAGCCAAATGTGGGCATCACTACCCCTTTGCTGAGCCTAAATAAAACAGGCGCGCGCACAATTCTCACCCCATCCTGCCATTCGTGAAATGGTAAGTCAGATTGATAGTGTGAGGTCAGTACAGTAACCTGATGTCCGCGCCGCGTCAACGCTTTTGCCAGCCGCTCTGCGTATATGGTTAAACCGCTGGTATGTGGACGGTAATAAGTCAGAATCACGAGTATTTTCATAAACAAGCCAGCGGCTCACCGAAATAATTGTTTATTTGCCAAAACCCAAGCTGCCAGCCGGTGCAAGCCCTCTTCCACACCAACGGCAGGCTGCCAGTTTAACTCGAACTGAGCTTTTCGAATATCCGATATATAAATACGCTGATCACCCGGTCGCCACGCACCGAATTGCGCCTCCACCCGATGACCAACCAGCTTTTCAAGTATTGGGCGGAATTCCAGCCAAACGGACATGGTATTTTTTATTCCACCACCAATGTTGTAAATCTGTCCGGCAGCATGTTCGATGTGTTCCTGCGCCGCATCATACACATCCAGCAAATCCTCAACAAATAAAACGTCACGCACCTGCTTACCATTCCCGTAAATCGTGATGGGCTTACCGGTAATCGCTGCGATGACAAACCAGGCAACCCACCCCTGATCTTCAACGCCAAACTGTCGAGGTCCATAGATACAACTTTGCCGCATGACCACGGTTGGCAAACCATAGATGCGATGATAGTCGCGTACATATTGATCACCACAACCCTTTGAACAACCATAGGGTGAATGAAAATCTAGCGGATGGCTTTCTGGTATCCCATAAGGCAAATCAGCATAGCGATAGCGCGTTTCTTCTTCGACAACATGGACATCTTCCATCCCACCATAAACCTTATTGGTCGAGGCATAAATCACAATCGGGTTGCGTTTTGAAAGTCGAGCAGCTTCCAATACATTGAAAGTGCCAATCGCGTTGCTGTCAAAGTCATCGCGCGGATTTAGCACAGACATAGTCACTGCCACTTGACCAGCCAGATGAATAATCACATCAGCCGATTGCGCTTCCTGCTGAATCAGTTCAGCATCCCGCACATCGCCGACGACAAGGTTGAAAGAGCTATCTCCATAATTTTCCCGCAGCCAGCGCAGATTTAATTCTGCTCCACTGCGCCGCATGTTGTCATATATTGTAACCCGTTCACCGCGCGCCAAAAGCCGCGCTGCGTAATTCGACCCAATAAACCCCGCCCCCCCAGTGATCAGATAATGTTTTGGCATTCTTGAAACACTCCGAAAAGTGATGAGATTATTCTTGTAGTTGAATTTGTTCAAATAGCAGTGAAATTGAACGTCGCTCAATAATTAATCCAAGCATTCCCAAAAAGCCCGTCACCACAAAGTTAAAAACATGCATAAAGATTGCAAAACCCAGCCCGACGTTAACCGGCACTTTCAATACGGATAACGCCGCTACCATGGACGCTTCGTATACGCCTACACCTGCCGGAGCAGACGGAATCGCTAGACCCATCGCCAGCACGCCGTCAACAAACATTGCCCACCAAAAGGGCGCGTCAGGAGCAACGGTCAACAACATTACATAATAAGTGCCCAGCCAAAAGACCCACGTCAATATCACGAGGAATAACCCCAGTAAAAATTGTGCCGGCTGTGTCAGAATACCTAATCCATCCAACAGTGAAATAATTCGCGGAATAATAAGGCGCCGCAAGACGGGCAGGCGTTGTCCAATCTGATAAAGCCGTTCCCGCGTCCACCGATTATAGCGAGCAGCGAGAAACATGGCAAATAAAGCCAGAACAACCAGTCCCAATGTCATCAGCGCCACCGGCTTTGCCCAATCCAATTCTAATGCCATCGGTAACGTGATCAACAATAACCCAGCAGCCACTGCAAGATCGAAGGCGCGTTCAATAACAATTGTGGAAAGTACATGAAACGACCCCAAACCACTCGCCTGTCCCATAAAGACTGCCCTTCCCAGCTCACCAGCACGCAAGGGAAACAAGTTATTGAGCATATATCCCTCGTTGATAATGAAGAAAGCCTGACGAACACCCGCACGATTACCCAACAAAACACGCCAAGCAAGAGCACGCACCAGCAGAGAAATGAGGGTTAATATTACTGCGATGGTCACATGAGTTGGATGAGTAAGTGCAAAATCAAGGCGGATATCTTTCCAATTTACCAGACGAAACACAGCAACTAAAGCTACAAGGCTGATAAAGATACCCGGTAACCAACGGCGAATGTTCCTGAATGCTGTCTTACGATTGGTGATCACTCGCCCTCCAAGCGCAGAACAGACATAAAAGCTTCTTGTGGAATTTCAACATTGCCAACCATTTTCATTCGGCGCTTGCCCCGTTTTTGTTTTTCGAGCAATTTCTTCTTGCGAGTAATATCTCCTCCGTAGCATTTGGCTAACACGTCTTTGCGCAGTGCTTTAACGTTGGCACGCGAGATAATCCGCCCACCGGCTGAAGCCTGAATGGCAACATCGAAAAGCTGTCGTGGTATAAGTTCCTTTAACTTGCTCACCAGAGCCTGTCCTTTGTGATAAGCTTCTTCCCGATGAACAATCGCCGCAAGCGCGTCTACTGGTTCTCCACCTACCAGAACCTCCAGCTTAACCAGATTGCCGGGACGATAATCCAGAAACTGGTAATCCATTGAAGCATAGCCGCGCGAACGGGATTTCAGCTCATCAAAAAAATTGACAATCAATTCAGAAAGAGGAATTTCAAAATTCAACTGGACGCGATTGGGCGCCGGGTAATCCTGCCCTTTGAATATCCCTCGCCGTTTGGTGACAAGGTCCATGATAACGCCATAGTACTCCGTTGGTGTGAAAATCTCCAATGCCATCCATGGTTCACGGACTTCAAGAATCTGCGCCTCATCTGGCATGCTTGCCGGTGAATCAATCCGCACGGTTGTACCATCCCGCATGATCACCTCGTACTCAACGGACGGCGCTGTAACGACGATGTCCAGGTCATATTCACGTTCCAGACGTTCCTGGACAATTTCCATGTGGAACAATCCCAAAAAACCACATCGAAAGCCAAAATTGAGTGCCTGCGATGTCTCGGGTTCATAGATCAGAGATGCGTCATTTAATTGGAGCTTCTCCAGGGCATCCCTCAGGTTACCGTAATCCTCACCTTCAACGGGATAAATACCGGCAAAAACCATTGGTTTAGCTTTACGATAACCCGGCAAAGGCTCAGCCGCCGGCGCAGAAGCTAGTGTGATGGTATCCCCTACCCGACATTCTGAGACCGTTTTTAAACCGGTAGCAATGTAACCAACATCGCCCGCTTCCAGATGGTCAATCGGCTTCAGATTGGGAGCAAAGATACCAATCTCAACCGGTTTAACTTCAACGCCAGTGGACATCAATCGCAATGTATCCACAAGTCGGATTCTACCTTCCATAATCCGAACATACGCGATCACCCCTTTATAAGAATCATAATGCGAATCAAAAATCAGCGCACGCAGCGGTTCACTAATGCTCCCCTTGGGAGGAGGAACAATCTGAACAACAGCTTCCAACACTTGGTCTACATTCACACCTTCTTTTGCCGAAATACGCAAAATGCTCTCCGAAGATACTCCCAGCAAATTGCTCAATTCCTGCGCCACTTCATCTGGGCGTGCGGAAATCAGATCAATCTTATTAATCACGGGAATAATCACCAGATCATTTTCCAACGCCAGATACAGATTCGCCAGCGTCTGCGCCTCAATTCCTTGTGTAGCATCCACAACCAGCAGCGCACCTTCGCAAGCCGCAAGTGCCCGGCTTACCTCATAACTGAAGTCCACATGTCCGGGTGTATCTATCAAATTCAACTCATACGTTCTGCCGTCTTTTGCAGTGTACGCCATACGCACAGCCGAAGCCTTAATCGTCACCCCTTTCTCACGCTCCAGCTCCATGCTGTCCAACACTTGATCCATCATCTCGCGTTCAGAGATCGTTCCGGTGATTTGCAACATGCGATCAGCCAGTGTGGATTTGCCGTGATCCACATGGGCAATAATACAAAAATTCCGAATCAGGTCATTCATACGGGCTAGAAGTATACCCCAATTTTTGATCGGGCGAAAAAACAATACCAAGAGTGTGTTGAAAAAGTCATATATGGCGCATATCTATACGCAAAATAGGCTATTTTACCGCCATATATAGGGAGTGTGTTTTGTTTTTCAACACCCTCATACCAATAAGGGAATGTTGAAAAACTCATACTGTGCACTTATCTATGCAAAAGGAGTGTCGTTTTACCTCCACATACGGGAGATAGCCTTTGTTCGTCAAAACTCTCGTTGGATCAAATCATCAGGGGAACATCCAAAAGTATCTCATTCAAGATTGAAGAAATATGGCTTCGACCAAAGACGCCTCATCCGAGTCGCGCTCGCAAGGACAACGTAAATGTGCCAGAAATTCTACGTTCCCTTTGGGACCCAGCAAGGGGGAACGAATCAAACCAAGAACCTCAAAACCCTGCGCTCTTGCAAATGAGAGTACATCCAGCAACACATGACGGTGAACAAGCGGGTCACGGATGACACCTTCGCCTTTGGCTGCATCATCTCTGCCAGCCTCAAACTGCGGCTTAATCAAAACAACCATCTCCCCACCCTTTGCTCCAAACCAATCCTTTATAACCGGCAATAAAACCCTCAAGGAAATAAAAGAAACATCAATAGTTACAAAATCAACCGGCTGCGGCAAGGCTTTAACATGGCGCGCATTGGTTTCTTCGAGCAGAATCACTCGCGGGTTGTTGCGCAATTTCCAGTGCAATTGCCCTCGCCCCACATCAATGGCATATACCTTTGCCGCGCCGTGTTGCAGCAAGCAATCTGTAAACCCTCCCGTTGATGCACCTACATCTGCACACACTTTATTCTCCAGCTTCGTTAACTGAAATGCGATTAAAGCCGCTTCTAACTTTTCACCGCCCCGTGAAACATAGCGTGGACCCTTATCAACATCCAGTGAAACCGAAGGCAAAAATCGCAATGCCGGCTTAAGCACAACCTCGCCGTTCACCCTCACCTGTCCAGCCATCACTATTCGCTGGGCTTGTGCGCGGCTTTCCGCCAAACCTCGCTCGGTCAACAACACATCTAAGCGCTTTTTTTCCATTTTCATGGGTATTTTACCTGGATTTTACCCAACGATAAGCCGAAAATTACCCAAATAAGAACCGACACCAAATTTCCCATACAACAGAAAAATCAAAAAAATTCACCATGAGTGTATCAAGATTTGGAACAAGTGCATTCACCGCGCGTTATTTTGTAAGACAAATTATGATATGATTACCGTATGTTTCTCGGCTTATTAAAATCTATGCGCCCCCGTCAATGGACAAAGAACGCTTTTGTCCTGGCAGCTGTCATTTTTGATCGTCAACTTACCCATCCCGAAGCCCTGTTACGTTCACTGGCTGGCTTCTTCCTTTTCTGTCTGTTGTCCAGTAGCGTATATCTCATCAACGATATCGCCGATAGAGAAGCCGACCGCCAGCACCCGCGTAAACGAAACCGCCCTATTGCTTCCGGCAAACTGCCACTTTCAGTAGCACTGACTGCCGCTGTGCTGCTAGCGATTGTTTCTCTAAGCATTGCTTATTATCTTACGCCATCCTTTTTCTTCATCTCGCTGGCATACTTTCTTATCTTTCTGGCATACTCCAAGTGGTTGAAGCATATTCCACTCATTGATGTGCTAATGATCGCGGCAGGGTTTGTATTGCGCGTTGCCGGAGGTGTCAGCCTGATTTCGGTTGAGAGGTTCTCGCCATGGCTATATGTGGTCACCACATTGCTAGCACTGTATATCGGATTTGGTAAACGCCGCGCAGAGTTAACTCTGTTGGCAGAGAACGCCGAAAACCATCGTCCAGTCCTCGATGGCTATACGATACCGTTCCTCGACCAGTTAATTGTCATCGTTTCCGGAACAACTATCGTCGCCTATAGCCTGTACACTTTTTCTGCGCCCAACCTGCCTCAAAATCACAGCATGATGCTGACCATCCCGTTTGTACTGTACGGTATTTTCCGCTACCTGTATCTGGTTCAGGTGGAAGAAGAAGGCGGAGCGCCCGAAGACTTGGTCTTGACTGATCGCCCCTTGCAAATTACCATTCTACTCTACGGTAT
>Ga0068707_1002890_pt1 | contig 12029 bp, 11 predicted proteins | sample YNPNPMetaG_FD_66600 | JGI IMG/M metagenome (GOLD analysis project Ga0068707, IMG submission 66600) | Anoxygenic and chlorotrophic microbial mat microbial communities from Yellowstone National Park, USA - YNP NP MetaG | ecosystem: Environmental > Aquatic > Thermal springs > Hot (42-90C) >... | reverse complement strand
ACTGCTGTACGTGTTCCGGTAAATCCTGCATCCCATCTATCATGTGGATATGTAATAGTGTTACTTATGCAAGGATTTTTCGGTTTATCTCACATGTGCTTCAGATCACTGACCTCTTTCGATCCGACTGCGTTGATAGTAGGTTTCGTTGCTTCTTTACTTGCAGCTGCTATATGGGTTACTATTGCTACATGGTGGGAGATGCCTATATCCACGACTCATTCAATTATAGGTGCTCTTATTGGTTTTGGTGTGGTGTATGGTGGTTTAGAATCTGTCAACTGGATGGAAGTCGGCTCTGTTGCTAGCAGCTGGGTTTTATCACCTGTAGCTGGTTGTATTTTATCATTTATTGTCTTCAAATTCATAGTGTATTTCATATTTGCAAGAGAGAGACCTGTAGAATCAACTAAAATTATAGGGCCCCTGTTGATAGGCGCTACTGCTTTTATAATCTCTGCGTCATTATTGTTTAAAACATATCTGGGTTGTATGCTTTCTGTTTCAGATACTGATGTTTTTATTGTGTCTATTGGCGTGTCAGTTGTAGTTATCATCCTTTCATTCCTCGTTTTAAACAGGATAAAAACCGTGTCGACAGATGATTACATGACAGTGGAGAATATATTCAGGAGGATACAGATCGTTACATCGTGTTATGTCGCTTTCTCTATAGGTGCCAATGATGTCGCTAACGCTATAGGGCCAGTTGCCGCAATCACCCCTCTTGCTAGTAGCGGGGTTCTACTTCTGAAAAACGATGTGCCTTTATATCTGCTTATCCTGGGGGTTTAGGTATGGCTATAGGATGTTTAACATGGGGTTCAAAGGTTATGAGGACTGTCGGTGAGAGGATTACTAATCTGACAAATACTCGTGGTTTCTCTGTTGATTTCGGTGCTGCGACAACGGTTCTTGTAGCCTCAAAATTAGGTTTACCTATATCGACTTCTCATACTGTTGTTGGCGCTATAATAGGTGTTGGTTTAGCGAAAGGTTTAGAAGCAGTTGATTTAAAGGTTATAAAGAAAATAATATACTCATGGCTTTTAACATTACCAATAGCTGCGTTAACATCAGCAGTAATCTTTATACTTATAATGTTATTTATATAAAGAAGTGGGTTAAGGTTGATTTGTATGGAGAAGGAGCATTTCCGTGTGCCAGTCTCTGACGCGTATAGGAGAAAATCACCTTTTGAACAGTTACTTGATCACATGAGTAAAGTTAGGGAATGTGTTAACCTACTAGGTGATGGTCTAGTAAAGTACTATCAAGGTGAGTATAAAGGTTTTCATGAGCTCACGTTAAAGGTTTCAGATCTTGAACATGAGGCTGACTTGATCAAGGGTAATCTTCGTAATCATCTACCTAATTCATTGTTTATGCCTGTGGATAAAGGTAAATTCTTATGGGCTTTACGTGAACAGGATGCTATACTTGATCACGCTGAGAATCTAGCTCAGATGCTGGATATGCGTCATACGAGGATACCTGAGAGGCTGAGAGGTGTTTTTATTGAGCATCTTAGATTAGTAGTTGAGACCGTGAACGCTATGGAGAAGGCTGTTGAAAGCATAAAGATCCTTGTTGAGACTAGTTTTGTTCAACGTGAACGAGAGCAAACTAAAGAGCTTATACATAAGGTTCATGATTACGAATGGCAGGCTGATCAGAAGAAGTATGAAATGACTAAAGGTATATATGATCTTGAGAGCCATCTTGAACCAATGGATGTCTATCATCTCCTCAAGATAGCTGACTGGGTTGATGATATAGCTGATCACGCTGAGAACGTCGCTGATTGGTTACGATCAATGATAGCACGATAAAAAAGAAAGGGGATATCATCGTTTATATCTTTACTAAGTAATTTATTACGTTCTCTGATATATCCTCGCTGTACTCCCCTATCCTCCTTATACTCTCTGTGACATAGCCAATAGTGAATGTAGCGCTACCTTTATGTTTCATTACCCGTGTGTTTATACCTTCACATATTATCTCAAGTTGACTAACTGATTCTATGTTCCTCTGACATGATTTTAAATCCTTCTTGAAAAAGGATTCAATGCTTTTGTTGAAGATTTCAAGTGAGAGTTTACTAGCTTTATTGATTTCATCTATTATTTTTTCATCTTTATTATTTAACATAGCTGGGGTGTTCTCCGCTATTCTAACAACATGATCCCCTATGCGTTCGATGATCCTACTGATCATAAAACATGTTAATGCTCTGTCTATAGTTATGTTTAATTTATCGGTTAAATCAACATTCTCAAGTAGGATGTTATACTGCCTTGCTATAAACCAGTTCAGGCGATCTACGTCATCATCCCTAGATGTCACTCCTTCTACTAGATATGCATCCCTGGTTTGGAACGCTTGTATTGTATCCTCATATAAACTTTTGACTATGATATGCATACGTTTTATTACTTTGTCGATAGGCATCTCAAAAGGGTTAAGAAGATCCTTAAGGGTTATACTACTGTCAGTCTCCTCTATGACTTCTGGTCCTATAGCAAGCTGTGTAAAGGTTTTCACAGTTCTACGTACACTAGTTGATAAACGCTCTTTTGAATTTATTTTTAATGTGTTATACCCGACTATGTATGCGCCGATTAGGAGTTGCAGTAGATCCTCCTGCTTTAGTAAACCATTGATGTTGAACTCTTTTACCTTCTCAATTTGTGCACTCTGGATTCTAGGGGTTACAAGTAAAGTACCATCTGATTTGACATGTAAACCTAAAGGGTCGTTCTTCTTTATTTTATACTTAGTGATCCAATTCTTAGGTAATGTTATGATATAGGAGGAACCACCTGTCAGTTGCACATGTCTAACGTACATATGAACCCTTTTACAGGTAGAATAAAAGAAAGAGATTAATAAACATTTCTATATGACTATATTGTTTTTATATTTCTATATATCTACATATAACATATAGAGGAAAAGTATATATTTTGTTCTTGTTTTTTGCTTTGTGAGGTGATCAAAAATTATAGAGAAAAAAATGATGATGAGCATACTCATGTTGATAACACTAGGATTAATGGTTTTAACAGGGTGTGTATCAACAGAGGATAAACTATCAATAGTTGTAGTAGGCCGAGACAGCGCATCAGGGACAAGGGAATTCTTCTGGGAACATGTCATGAAAAAAGAAAACTTTACAAGTAATATATTAGAGAAGAATTCAAACGGTGCAGTACACCAGACGGTCTCAATGACAAAAGGAGCAATCGGATACATAGGATTAGGATACCTAGATAAAAAAGTGAAAGCATTAAAAATAAACGGGGTTGAGCCGACTGTTGATAATGTTATATCAGGCGCTTACCCTATCTCAAGGAACCTAAACATGTTCACTAACGGTGAACCAACAGGTGTAGCGTTAGAGTTTCTAAAATATATTGATAGTGATGAAGGACAAAAGATCGTTAGAGAAGAAGGATTCGTACCAAAAACGTCAACAGGACCTTACATAAAAGTTGAAGGACTAAGCGGTAGCATCAACGTAGCAGGATCAACAACAGTTCTACCTATCGCTAGTAAAGCTGCAGAAGCATTCAACCAGTTATACGAAGGAAACCTAGTGACGGTAACCGGTGGAGGAAGCAGCGTAGGAGTGCAATCAGTAGGAGAAGGATCAGCTGATATAGGTATGGCTTCACGAGAACTTAAATCATCTGAGATAGAAAGATATCCTAACCTTGTAAAACATGTGGTATGCAGCGATGGTATAGCAGTAATCGTTCATCCAGACAACAAATATGTGGATGATCTTACACTGGATCAACTCAAGGAGATATATAAGGGTACTTATACAAAGTGGGATGAGATAAAACAATAAAAAATTTTCCCCTCTCTATTTTTTATATTAAGAAATTATATACCCATAAATTTAAGGGTAGAAAATTAGAAGAGGAGTAGAAAAGAATAGAATGAGTAGTAGCACAACAAAGCAGGGGTTATTCAACTTTTTAGGAGTAAGATTCAAAGAGGGGATCATCAAAACTGTTTTCTTCATAGCAGCTATACTAGGGATCGTCATAATATTCTCCATGCTGTTCTTCCTTTTAAAAGAGGCTTACCCGTTACCTGTTGACATATGGAGATTCATATCTGACTCAGTATGGAGTCCGACGGAGTCTCTGCGTTTTGGAGCGTATCCACTGATCATTGGTACATTACTAGTGACATTAGGAGCAATGGTGATCGCTATACCACTCAGCATAGGAAGCGCTGTATTCATATCAGAGATCGCATCTAACCGTGTCAGATCAATAATTAAACCAGTTATAGAGCTACTAGCAGGTATACCGAGTGTTGTATACGGGTTCTTTGGTTTAATAATACTAACAACATGGATAAAAGACATATTTGGAGTATCCACAGGTGAATCATGGTTAGCAGGCTCGATAATACTAGGTGTAATGGCTATACCCACTATCACTACAGTCGCTGAGGATGCAATAAAAGCTGTACCAAGAGAGTACAAGGAAGGCTCACTCGCTCTTGGTGCTAACAGATGGCAGACTATAAGTAAAGTCGTTTTACCTTCAGCGTTATCAGGTATAACAGCAGCGATAATACTAGGTATAGGCCGCGCAGTAGGTGAAACCATGGCTGTCTTGATGGTGTGTGGTAACGCTCCTATAATACCTAATCCACCTTGGAACGTTTTCTCACCTATAAGAACGTTAACGTCAACTCTTGGTATAGAGACAGCTGAGGTACCATTAGGTAGCGCTCATTATCATGCATTATTCGGCTTAGCAGCCTTACTCTTAGTGATAACATTATTGATTAATTTAACAGCAGTGTACATACTAAGAAGACTTCAGAAGAAGCATCATGCTGATCAGTATAAAAAAAGGAATATAATACCTGTTGACATACAGTTTAAATTAAAAAAGATAACCACCTCATTTATCCTGACTCTAACACTTATACTATTATATCTTATAACTGGTTTTGTGGTGACGATAACACTGAGCATCCTAGCTTTATTAATATTCTATTTAAGAAAAAAAATATCAACTAAAAAAATCGAGATGATAGCATTCTCAACCATCACCATGTGCATACTTATTGTGACCATGATAATAGGGGTCATATTAGCTTACATAATCATCAACGGCGCTGGTTCATTAACATGGGAGTTCCTCACTCAACCATCTAAAAACCTAGGGCGAGAAGGCGGTGTATCAACCGCGCTACTTGGCACATTATACCTAGTAGCTGGAGCTATAGCGATCGCTTTACCTGTAGGTGTAGGAGCAGCTGTATACCTCACGGAGTACACCCGTGAGAATACATTAACAAAGATAATACGCACAGCAGCTGATCTACTAAACGGTACACCCTCTATAGTGTTTGGTTTATTTGGTTTCGCATTCTTCGTGTTATACCTAGGATTTGGTTTCTCTTTGATAGCGGGGCAGATAACATTAGCGTTCATGATTATACCAACTATATTTAGAACAACAGAAGAAGCTTTACAGAGTATACCACCAGGTATACGTGAAGGTAGCTACGCTCTTGGTGCTACACGATGGCAGACTATAAAACGAGTTGTTCTACCACCAGCTACCCCAGGAATCATCACAGGCGCTATACTTAGCATAGGCAGAGCAGCAGGTGAGACAGCGCCTATAATGTTTACTGCTGTGACTTTCTCAGCGTTTCTCCCCTCTTCAGTCTTTGAACCCGTGAATGCGTTACCATATCATTTATATATAATAGCGACTAATGTACCAGGTGAAAGAGCACAAGCTGTTGGTAGCGGCACAGCCTTGGTTCTGCTAATGCTAGTGATAGGTTTATACCTAGTAGCGATCATGATACGTAACCATTATCAAAAAACCATGAGATGGTGAAAAATAGGATATGGATGAGATAATCAAAGCTGAGAACCTCAACCTATGGTACGGTGAGAAACAAGCGTTATTCGATATAAATATAAGCGTACCCTCTAATAATATAACAGCACTTATTGGTCCTTCAGGCTGCGGTAAATCAACTCTGATAAGATGCTTCAACCGTATGAACGACGTTATACCTAACTGTAAGATAAAAGGGAAAGTGTTATTCAAAGGCTCTGATATATACGACTGCAACGTTGACGCTGTGATGGTACGTAAAAAAATAGGTATGGTATTCCAAAAACCTAACCCTTTCCCAAAGAGTATATACGAAAATGTAGCATACGGGCCTAGAGTACAAGGTTTAAACAACAAAAAAGAACTTGATAGAATAGTTGAAAGAAGCTTAAAAGATGCTGCTCTATGGGACGAGGTTAAAGATAGATTACACGAATCAGCTATGGGTTTATCAGGTGGGCAGCAGCAACGCTTATGCATAGCTAGATGCTTAGCTATAGAACCAGAAGTCATCCTCATGGATGAACCCTGCAGCTCCCTTGACCCTATAGCCACAGCTAAGATAGAGGATCTAATGTATGAGCTTAAAAAAAAGTACACCGTCATCATAGTCACTCATAACATGCAACAAGCTGCAAGGATTAGCGACTACACAGCTTACATGTACCTAGGTAAACTCATAGAGTTCGGTAGAACAGAGCAGATATTTGAAGATCCACGTGAGGAGTTAACCGAGAAGTACATAACAGGTAGATTTGGATGAAGATAACTAACACGAGGTTAAGAGGAATATGAGTCATAAATTCCATGAAGAGTTAAAAGAGTTAAAAGACGATGTAGTAAAAATGGGTAACCTAGCAAGGGATATGCTTAAAAAAGCGACAGAGTCACTCAGAGACGACAACATGGAGCTTGCATCATGGGTTCAGTCACAGAAAGGGTTATTAGCAGACATGGACCATGACATAGAGGAGAAAGCACTACGTTTAATAGCGCTATATCAACCCATGGCTAAGGATATGCGTACGATAGCTTGCTGCTTGAAGATGAACACGTACCTAGCTAGGATAGGGCGATACAGTAAGGATATAGCTAAAGTCACAGAGGAACTACACAATGTACCTCGTATGAAGAAACTGATAAGTATACCGCATATGGCTGAGATAGTATCAAGTATGATAAATGACGTGTTAAACGCTTTTGTAACTGAGGATTTATCCCTTATCAGTAACCTTGAGGAGAGAGAGATCATAGTAGATGAGTTAAGATACTCTATATTCCGTGAATGCTTAACATACATGATGGAGAACAACAAGAATATAACACAGGGTGCGCATTATATGATGGTTGCTCGCTACCTTGAAAGATGCGGGGATCACGCATGTAAGATAGCTGAGAAGGTTTACTACATGGTTAAAGGAGAACATATAGAGATAGACTGCTCAGAGCATAAGATGTCACGTGCATGTTTAAGCAGACGCACAAAACAAGGCCCTTGAAACATTAATTAAATGTAAAGTCAACCAGTGATCAGTAATATTTTTCTTTTAGATTATAAATTACAAAAAAAGCAGAGTATCTCATATGTCATCATCCATTGAATGGTGACATGCTCTCCTTATTGAAGATGGTATTGATGCTTGTTTACATTGTATTAAACGATTATTTATAAACGGTTATTTTATTATTCAGAGAATCCTTTTTTATTTCTTTCACGATTGTTGTACCTTTTTTACCATGTAAAGCATCTAAACCATGCTCTATATCTGATATGATTACTTTGCCGCCGCCATACTCCAAGAATCTGATAGCTGCCAGTATCTTAGGACCCATGCTACCAGATGGGAACTGCCCTTCATTGTAGTACTGTTTAATCTCATCTAAGGTTGCTAAGCTTATAAGCTCTGCTTTAGAAGTATTGTAATTCAAGTAAACCCCATCTATATCTGTTAATATTAGTAACACATCAGCATCTATAGCCTCTGCTAACCTCTCAGCTGCTAGATCCTTATCAACAACCGCCTCTAACCCGTCAAGACCCCATCCTTCTTTTTCTATAACAGGCATACCACCACCACCTGAAGCGATAACTATTATACCCTCATCCAGCATCTTCTTTATCACGTCCCCCTCCACTATCCTTACAGGGTCAGGTGATGGTGCTAGCATACGCCATCCACGAGGTAAAAGAGTCATATGGTACCCTTCCTTCATCATCCTTCTAGCTTCTTCCTCAGAGTAATAAGGCCCTATAGGTTTCGTAGGGTTAATAAAGGTCTCATCATCATTTTTTACTATAACCTGCGTTATCAACGTTACAACATGCTTATCTACACCTTCTCTCTTTAAAGCATTTGATAAGCATTGTTGTATCATATACCCTATTAATCCTTCGCTTTCAGCTACACATATACCAAGAGGCATAGGTGGTGTTATATGCTTCGCAGCCTCATTCTGCAGTAGGATAGCGCCAACCTGTGGTCCATTACCATGGGTTATAGCGATATCCCATCCTTCTTTTATCATGGCTACTATAGGCTTACAGCTTTCACGTGTATTAGCGAACTGCTCGTATATTGTACCCTTCTGCCCTTTCTTTATAAGTGCGTTTCCACCTAAAGCTATTACCGCGCGTTTCCTTTTCATAGAGGATTAGGATAATACTTTCTCCCTATAAAAAACCATACGGTAGATGATAAATACCAGTACTCATTATATACTCAAGAAAATCCAGGATGATGCCTCATGTTCACTGATAAAAGAAGAGAAATGGTTTATAATTTAATGAGACATGGTTATATACACTCAGAGAGGGTTAAAGAAGCCATGCTCATGGTGCCTCGTGAACTCTTCGTACCTTATAATCTTAGATCATGTGCTTATGTTGACTCACCATTAGAGATCGGTGAAGGACAGACTATATCAGCTCCGCATATGATAGCTATAATGTGCGAGGTACTGGATTTAAATGAAGGGGAACAAGTGCTTGAGATAGGTACAGGTAGCGGTTACCATGCAGCTATAGTATCTAAGATAGTAGGGGTAAAAGGTAAAGTGTACAGTATAGAGAGGATACCTTCATTAGCTGAGAAAGCCAAGCAGAATCTAAAAAAAGCTGATATCAGAAACGTGGAGGTGCATGTTGGTGACGGCTCATTAGGTCTACCTGAGCATGCGCCCTATGATAGTATATATGTAACCTGTGCTGCACCTGTTATACCACCCCCGCTCATAGAGCAGCTGAAGGATAAAGGTAAACTACTAGTACCTGTAGGATCGTCTATATGCTCACTTAAACTACTTGAAAAGAAGAACAATGAGATAACTGTAACTGATCATGGAGGATGCGTATTCGTACCTCTTATAGGTGTGTACGGGCATTAAAAACGCAGTCAAAAAACCCTCATTGTTTTTTTATAGCTTGTAGCCTATGTCCCGTAGGAATTTCTTCCTCTGGTTTTTATCCTGTTTGGATTCTACACCTCTAGGTGTGAAACCATCAATGACACCTAGTATACCCCTACTGGTTTTATCATTATTAATCGACTCAGCTACTACTACAAGAGTAGGATTAGCTGTAGCGCAGTAGATGGAGCATACCTCAGGTACTGCTTTAATCGCATTCAGTATGTTTATAGGGTAGCAATCCTTCATTAATACTATGAAAGTGTGACCAGCGCTTATACGTCTCATATTCTCCTCAGCTAACTTTATGAGATCTTTATCATTCCCTTCGCTTCTTATTAAACACGCGCCACTAGCCTCTGTGAACGCTACACCGAATTTACCCTGAGGTACAGAGTTTACTATAGCCTCGTAGATATCCTCTATTGATTTAATGAAATGGGTTTGACCTAGGATGAAATTCATATCACTTGGTTTCTCCACTGATATAACCTTTATATCTATTTTATAGTCCTCTTTACTCATAAAACTATACACCTCTTATCCTAAAGCTCAATTTCAAAATGTAATGCACCGCATGGTATATAAAAATTCACAGTAGCATCAGTTTTATTTTTCCTGTGTTGTTAAACATAAGGGTTAGGGTTAGCGCAGAATATTAAAAAACCTAATGTGAAAGCATAAACCTCAGATGACACGTTGTTAGTGTTATCACGATCCTTTATGTTAACTATGATCTTCACTCGTCCTAGCTGGAAGAACGGGCCTATGAGTATACTTTCTTCGCCGCCAGCGTCAATGTTTAATATCTCCCCTTTGAATCCTTCATTAGCCAGGTTTATAATGTATCCACCTACCACGGTTACATTATAACCTATGTTCCATACCTTCCTTGACCCTAGATTCTTTATGGTTATATGTAAACCTAAGCCGCCTCGTATGGTTTTAATACTTAGTATTTGTATATGAATAGTTAACGGCTCAGACCATTCACTCTCACAACCGTAGCTGTCACGTGCTTTAACTCTTATATGATAGTATCCTTCTACGCTCCATTTATGCGTAGCTTTTACGCGTTCACTCTGATTAAAAGGACCAATCCAGCTAGTATTCTTCCCATCACCCCAGTCGAACATGTAGTAGATAGCGTCATCCTCAGGGTCACTAGTTCTAGTTGAGAACTCATACTCAGTACCTAGTATACCTTCAACTGGTCCGTTTATAATACTAGGAGTATACGGTGATCTGAGATTACGGAAACAGTATAGATTACCGTTCTCATCAGCGCAGTATAACCTCTGGTTTACAACAGCAGGGGATGAGCTAACCACTGCACCAGATGAGAAACCCCATAGGTATCCACCATCAGAAGCATTTAGACAATATATACTACCATCATGCGAACCAAAATAAACCTTACCATCAGCTATAGCAGGTGATGATACTATCTCACCCGAGGTATTGTAACTCCATGATAAAGAACCATTAGATAAGTATAAACAGTATAAGTCACCGTTATCAGACCCGACAAAAACCTTATCATAAGCAACAGCTGCGGAGGAACGGACAGGCGCGTTACCATTGGTATTATAGATCCATGATGCTGATCCGTTTCTCTTGTAGAGGCAGTATACGTTGCCATCGTTAGATCCTACTATAACTTTATCATCAGTCACTACCGGTGACGATTGCACAGCATCAGATGTACGGTAACGCCATATCAGAGTACCATTAGAAGCGTATAAACAGTACACGTATGAATCATGTGAACTGAAATACACCTTGTTATCATTGTAAGCTGGAGAGGATGAGACAGCCCCATCTGTCTGGTAATCCCATATATGCTCTCCTGTTTCAGCGTCTATACAATACAATTTACCATCATAGGAGCCAATGTATATCCTATTGTTACCTATAACTGGTGATGAAGTAACAGCTCCGCTTGTATTATACTCCCATATCCGTGCTCCTATGCACGCGTAGATGCAGTATACCTTACCGTTCATTGAACCAAAGTACACTTTCCCATTGTAGTATAACGGTGATGATCTTATAGGAGCATCAGTGGAGAATGTTAGTATTAGATCAGCAGAGGAGCCTGATGGATCAGTTAAACCCTCATCCACGCCATCAGAGGGATCAGCATCAAAAAAGTATAGTTTACCATCCTCTGATCCTATAAATAAACGTCCTTTACCGAAAACCGGTGATGAGTTGACGACAGAGGTTATAGTTGTATTCCATATAATAGTAGCTGTATTAGGTGCTTGCGATGACGAATAACCAGTACGGGATTGATCATGATGAAACATCGGCCAGTTATCAGTGTTAACAGCTGATACTCCAGGTATGATTAACGTGATTAATATTAAATAAATTAACGGCATAGTGATTGTTTTTTTCATATATTCCTCTCTATATTGTATTATTATTTATTTTCATCTCCTACGAATTATATAGATTTCTCATTATTTAAATTTTGTTGCGCATCTGTTTTCTAGTACCTCTCTACCGTGTTATCCTGGTTAAAAGGTATAAATCAATATCTAATGTTACTTATAGGTCAAATGATGAGGTATCATCAATTTTATCGTAGCCGCGAGTCTTTTTTATTACTAGATGCTAAAACCCTTTGCGTAAAGAAAAATAAAAAAAGGTTAATGAGAGCGTGTTATTCTGGTAGTTTTCTAGTCGTCCAGAGGGTCTCATCTATAGTATTGTATATATCCTCAT
>Ga0068707_1002888_pt1 | contig 12036 bp, 8 predicted proteins | sample YNPNPMetaG_FD_66600 | JGI IMG/M metagenome (GOLD analysis project Ga0068707, IMG submission 66600) | Anoxygenic and chlorotrophic microbial mat microbial communities from Yellowstone National Park, USA - YNP NP MetaG | ecosystem: Environmental > Aquatic > Thermal springs > Hot (42-90C) >... | reverse complement strand
CGGACGGTAGAAGGCTATTACGACTCTCACTTTGCAGGTGTTACAGGGGTTGGTAAAGACAGTGCAGAGTTACCACCGGATCACCCACGAGCTGGAATTTTCAATTATCGTGGCCAGGTCCGTGCGTCCGACATTAAGGATGGACTTTCCAATACGATGGCCATTTTGGGCGTGGAAAGAGAACTTGGACCATGGGCCGCCGGCGGAAGGGCCACGGCCAGGGCCTTAACGAAACCACCCTATGTCAATGGCCCTGACGGCTTTGGTTCGGCCATGACGGGCGGTATGCTGGTGACCATGGCCGACGGATCTGTTAGGTTTATCCGGAAGGATATTGACCCTCGCGTCCTGGAACAGTTAGCCACTATTGCCGGTGGAGAGCCTGTCACCGTTGATCTCCTCGAACCGAAAGCCTCTCCTGCGAGCGATAACTCAAATCAGTCAAAAAAATTGGAGGAAAACAAAAAGGACGGTGGCAAGCCGACAGGTCTCGTTGACATATTGGCGATGCAGTCGTTCCACCACCCATGCGGCGCAAATGCGGAAAAGGCAGCAAGCGATGTCCCGTCCCTTCATGATTCTTTAAGGCGACCACTGTTGCATGTGCAATTCCGCAACTCGTTAGCTCTTGCGATGAATTTGTTCACGCAATGGTCGAATGTCCCGTTGACACTGGACCCGGAATCTGCGGAATGGCTGGGGATTTCAGGACAGGAAAACGTCGAAATTGATATCAAGGACGCAACCTTCGAAGAGTTTGCGACAACTATCGCAAAGCAGCTTGGTCTCTCCCTTCTTCTGTGCCAGCAATCAGTCGTTCTTGTTTTGCCGGATCGTATGAACAAACATATTCGCTATGAGCTGGCTTTGGAAGAGACCGAACCCGGGAACCGTCTTTCACTTGAAACGATCCAACAGGTGTGTGGTTGGTTTGATAAATCAATCACAACCGTCCCTGAAGAAATAACCCGCGTTGTTGGCAGTGATGCTGGTTTGGTCATTGAAGGTCCTTTCCCCGTTGTTCTTGAGATCCGCAGATTGTTGGAAGGAAGGCTCGATGATGATACGTCGGACGAGCAAGCTAATAAAGGGCAAGCAACGATCAGCCTGAATTTTTTTGAGCCAATGAGGCTGATCGATGTTGCCATCGCCATCAATCGCACAAGTGAAATCAAAGTTTTTTTTGACTGGACTTCGCTTTCTCAAATTGACATTACTCCAGACACGGATGTTTCGATTTCGGCAAGCCGTGAACCATTATCAGATGTATTGACCAGGCTTGCCGAGTCGATCCAAGCAGAGATCCAGCGGTTACCCAGCGGGGCCTTTTTGGTGTGTGCTCCCCATCGGTATTCTCCAGGTGTCTTGGGGTTTTACCCCGTCGGAAGTGTTCTCGATCGCGATGTAACCCCAGGCCAGTTGCGAGAACGAATTGTGAAAGAGTGCGTACCCGAAAGCTGGGCGGATGCTGGTGGACGAGGCATCCTTTTGTACGACGTGGCAGCGAACGGATTTGTTGTCCTGAATAGCCCGAAAGTACACCAAGAGTTGAAATTGTGGTTTGAAAAACAGCGGCAGACTCTCCGGAGTCAATGAATATGCAGTTGGAAATCGGGGGCGGGAAAACCGTATCCAGCGTATCGAATCGGACTTGAACCGGCGAGACAAACCAAGTGAACCGGCCAATCTTCGTCTTAACGAGAATCTGGCGACGGCTTGCAAAGGTTTTGCGCAAGTGGCGCAAGATCGTCCACGATGAACCAGCAATTCATCGTAGCGCCGCCTGGTGGACGAAGCATTATCAGAAAAGTGCCACGAACCTACTTCTGGCAATTTGGGCAGTGATGGCGGTTGCCGTTGGTTTTCAACACTTCATGGGCGGCTTGGCAGACTGGAGCAACACGTCGCCCGCTTGCCCCTACGTGTTCACTGTCGAAGTCAACACCGTATCCTGGCCCGAGCTGACATGTCTGCCTGGCATCGGTGAGGTGCTGGCCAAGAGAATTGTCAACACGCGATCCGAAATTGGGCCTTTCTCCCGCTGCGAGGATCTGCTTTTTGTCCGCGGTATAGGTCCAAAGACCGTAGAAAAGATCAGGCCATTCTTGAGATTTGACAAAGGTTCCCATTGTGACGAGAAAGGGCCTGTAAGTGATTGAACGGCGTTGCCCGATGGAAAGCGTGATCCGGGAGCGCGTGACACAACTAGATGCAACTGTGGCAATTATCCTTAAAGGTTTGTTCTGTACGGAAAAGATCATGGCAAGAGTTTTGATAACCTCGGGACCGACGCGCGAATATCTCGACCCGGTGCGGTATTTGTCGAATGCTTCAAGCGGACGGATGGGGCAAGCCCTGGCCGAGGTGTTTCTGGAACACGGCCATCAGGTCTTCATTGTTTCCGGCCCTGTGGAGATTCGATATCCTTCCGCAGCCAGCGTAATACCCGTGATAACTACCGGAGATATGCTGAAGGCGTGCGAAAAGGTGTTCGAAGACTGCGACGGGGTGATCGGAGCTGCCGCCCCTTGTGACTATCGCCCTGCCAAGTACTCCCACGAGAAGTTGCGCAAGTCGGGAGAACCGCACACGTTAGAGCTTGTTGAGACACCCGACATTCTTGCAGCGCTGGGGCAAAAAAAAGAACATCGATGGATCGTGGGCTTCGCTCTAGAAACCCACGATATTCACAATCGTGCCATGGAAAAACTGCGAAAAAAACGTTGCGATCTGATTGTCATCAATCAGCCCGCCGCCATCGGGGCATCGGTCACACAAGTGGAGATCGCGGATGCCAACGGGGTCATCCTGGGAAGCTGGACGGACTCAAAAAAAGGAATTGCCCGGCGGCTGTATGACATCATCGCGGAAAGATTTCTCGCAAATCCTTGAATGCTGATGATCAGTCGAAACTTTGCAAACGCCTTGCTTCATCGAGTAGGCCAAATTGAGGTTCAGAGCTTGTGGCCGGCGGTGGGTTGCGTCCACCCTGGGGCGGTCTTGACCACACAAGAGGCGTTCGGTGAAATAATGTCTTTTATCGGCCCCAAAACTTAACATGGAGAGAGGAGATTGTTCCATGGCTGATCGCCATGATGTTGTGTCCGCCGGTATCCTGTTTGCCGACATTGCCTGTGAGCCGATCGAGAGACTGCCTCGCGCAGGGGAATTGATCCCCACCAAACGAATTCAATTGGGTTTGGGTGGATGTGCCGCGAATGTTGCCGTCGATCTAATAAAAGTGGGAATATCTGTCGGAGTCGCGGGATGTGTAGGCGATGATTTTTTTGGCCAATTTATCGGACAAGCCCTGGCCAGGGAAAGCGTCGACACCGGTGGTATTCGTGTTGTGCCTGGCATGAATACGGCGGCCACCATGATTGTTAACGTCAAAGGCGAAGATCGCCGCTTCATCAGCACGCCGGGCGCGAATGTCGTTTTTAGTGCCGATGATATCCCCAGCGATTGGAGCCGTGGTATCCGCGTTTTTTACGTAGGTGGCTACCTCATGATGCCGGGGCTGGAAACCGACGCCTTTGTGGCACTTCTCCGCGAACTCCGGGCAAAAGGTGTGATTACCGTCGTCGATGTTGTTTTGATGGAGCAGCGAGATTTCTGGCCTATTCTGATCAAGGTCCTTCCCGAGGTCGATTATTTCTTGCCTAACAACGATGAGGGGAAACTTATCACGGGTTCCGATGATCCCGTCACGCAGGCCCGCCGATTTCAAGAGGCCGGGGCGCAGAATGTCGTGATCACCCTTGGAGAAAAAGGTTGCCTGTTCTTTGGACGTGAAACAAAATTCTTAGCCGGAGTCTATCCCACAACGTTTGTTGGTGGAGCTGGAGCCGGCGACGCTTTCGACGCGGGATTCATCGCAGGATTGTTAAATGGGGAATCGCCCGAAGGCTGTGTTCGCTGGGGGAGTGCCCTCGGGGCAAGTTGTGTTCGTGCCATTGGAACGACAGAAGGTGTTTTCACACGTGAAGAAGCGCTCGATTTTATGGCATCTCACACGCTTCCCATAACTCCGGTGAAGTAGCGCGGCGCGATCCATGTGCGTCAGATTTCAGGTGAGGTAATTGCAACGACCAAAGAGGGGCAACATGGCGGGACGCGCTTGTTGTACCCCGAAGGACTAAGATGGATTGTCAGACCGGGTTCCGCACATGCGATAAGTGTTCCGCCAGAGCGACGGTTGCGTTTCAATCGTCTTAAGGGCAGGAAGTCTGCCTAGAAACGGGGTGCAGGCACTGCCGTTGTGTTTCGTTTATCAAATCATAGAGGAATACAGGTCAAGATGAGAAAGGAGTCAGACCCGTGCGAATTGGTGTCCTAACAAGTGGCGGCGATGCCCCAGGGATGAATGCTTGCATCAGGGCAATTGTGCGAGCGGCGATTTCCAGGGGACACGAAGTTGTTGGTATTTACCGCGGATACGCGGGGCTGCTTCGTGAGGAGTTTTTCACGGATGAAAACGGTTTGCAACTCATGAACTTGCGGAGTGTTTCCGATATTTCGCGGCGGGGGGGCACCATCCTTCACACAAGCCGCTGTCAGGAGTTTTATACCGATGATGGCGTGCGCAAAGCAGCTGAGATCTTGCGCCGCAATAATATTCAGGCGCTCATTCCCATTGGCGGTGACGGAACATTTCGCGGAGCCGTCGCTCTGGCCAGGTTCTGGGACGGGCAGATTGTCGGTTGTCCAGGAACGATTGACAACGACCTTATGGGGTCGGACTACACCATCGGCTTCGCCACAGCTGTCCAGACTGCTGTGGAAGCAGTGGATAAACTCCGCGACACAGCCGACGCACACGAGAGGATGTTTCTCGTGGAAGTGATGGGACGACACAGTGGCTATATCGCCCTTTACACGGCAATCGCCGCAGCCGCCGAGATCGCTTGCATTCCAGAAACACCCACCGATATCAAGGAGATCGTTGATCGTTTACGTGCCCTCAAAGCCCGTGGAAAGACTTCCGTGATGATGGTCGTTGCTGAAGGCGACGAACGCGGCGGGGCCGCCAACCTGCACAAAGCCCTTTGCGAGCATGGCTGTCCTTACGAGGCACGAATTCTGGCCCTGGGACACCTTCAGCGGGGAGGAAGCCCTGTCCCACAGGACAGGATTCTCGCATCACGACTCGGCAATTACGCCGTTGATGCCATCCTTCAAGGGAAATCGGGAGTGATGGCCGGTGAACAAAAGGGAGAGCTCACCTTAACTCCATTTGAGGACACCTTCGCCGGGCATAGGCCGGTTCCCCAGGCCTATGTCAATCTGCTTGAGACACTAGCCACCTGATTTTGCGGGTTAGGCACATTCAACCCGAGGTGCGGATTGCCACCCAGTGCGAGGCTTCTACGCTTTGAGCTTACAAATAACGAAAAAACCGATTCGGCCAACGCGATCAATTGTCCCGCCACGTTAGCGGAATCTGGAAAATTGTGGCACTATAGGGAGCAACCTCGAACAATTCGCCGTTTGAAACCTCGCGGCTCCGAAGCTCGACACGGAGCGGTTTTCCCGGCTCATTGTAGTCCATGGGGTCGTTTCCGGCCACGTCCCAAGCCTGACCGTGGTCTCCTGCCTTGGCCCCTTCAAGTTGCAACGAAAACCGTTGTTTTTCGCCGGTTGGATTGACAATCGCGACGGCGAGTGCTTGATTGTCTTTCAAAATGGCGGCTTGAGCGTCAATTATTGGATTTCGCGACGTGGTCACGACGGGCACGTGACCAAAGTGGTGGCGGTAAAGAACGAGCATTAAGCCCGTCGTTTCGAAGGCCGCCGCGGTCTTCGTCGTCTTTATCGCACCGATCACGTTGACGGTCTGGGCATAGTTGGCCATGGCATAAACATCCGTATTGCGGGCAAACTCATTTAGGGCCTTGGCAACGCCTAATCCGTCGCGGACAAAATAGCGGGTACCCAACTCGCCAAAAACATGGTCCCCGTACCAGTAGTTCCATTCGTCTAGGGCCACAGGGATTTCGCGGCCGCCGAGAATCTCACGACGATACCGTCGGTGAGCCTCAGCAATTTGACGGACACGATTGGCAGCCTGATTCACATGTTCAACCACATCCTTTTTCGCTCCCACATAAAAGTGCTCGCTCATCAAGTCGATGAAGTCTGCACAGTGGCGAAACATTCCTTCTGTCCAGGGACCGACGTTGCCCACCGCCACGACCTTGATTTGCGGATCCATTTTCCGCATAGCCGCTACAAAGGCGTTGTGCTTCTTGACATACTCTTCCAAAGGCATATGCCCAAGCTGCCAGTTTCCATACATCTCATTCCCTATCCCCCAGTAGCGGACGTTGTACGGTTCAGGATGACCATTCTTCGCCCGAAGCTTGCCCATCGGAGAATCTGCCGAACCGTTTGCGTATTCCAATTCCTCAAGGGCCATTTGCAGATCGCCCAAACCCGTGTTGACGACAACCAGCGGCTCAGTGTTGACGACTCGACAAAACGTCATGAATTCATCGATCCCAAAATCGTTATGCTCGATTCCCTGCCAGGCTGGATTCTTCCGAGGAGGCCGTTTGTCACGGTCGCCAATGCCGTCTCGCCAGTCGTATCCACTGACGAAATTGCCTCCCGGCCAGCGATAAATCGGCGAATCCAGTTCTTTCAATAGGGCAATAGTATCAGCTCGCATTCCGTGGATGTTATCCGCAGGCATCAGGGATACCGTACCAATCTGGAAAAACCCTTTTCCTGCCGAAGTGATCTCCAATCGAGCATTCTCACTATCAGCTTCCGCTTGCAACTGAAATTCGTATTTCTTGTACTCCGAGCTGAGTGAATCAATACGATATGTCACACGATCCGCGTCCGAATCGCCCCAGATAATCGCCAATTCCACTGGTGCAGCACTGGTTTCGCCACGGATCCAGATGTAACCGACGTATTTTTTCCCCGCGACGATCCCCAATTCACCGTGACTCAAACCGCATCGCCCGCCGTCTCCCGACAGAGAAACCTTGGGGCTATGTACACCAACAAAGGGTTGATTCCGATCCATGCTGACACAATCTTGAGGACCGACCACCTTCCAAGGAGACCCCTGCTCGCCAACGGCGTAGAAGAATTTGCGATCTTGAAGCATTTCTGCCCAGATGCCGCCGTAGATACACCGGCCAAGGTGTTCAATAAACTGCCCATAAATGTAGTCCGAAATCGGGGGCAACTTCTTGTTGACGTTGACCGTGATCACGTTGACTGCTTCATTCGCGCAAGCCAGTGAACATGGCAAGGCCAAAAGTGACGCCAATAACGCGGAGAAATAGCACAGGCCAAGGATGAACAACTTTCTTTTGAACATAGAATAACCCCCAGCTCACAGACTAACGGAAAAACCATTCGGACCGATCTTCCCATCCCACGCGAGCAATTCGCCGACCCGAATCACTATGGACAATGTATTGGATGCTCTTCTGGTTCGCAAGGATACCCGCTTCACGAAAAACTATCGCGTACTTATTCATCTTCGCACAACCAAAAGACACACACGTGGGTACAACCGGAAATTTCGGTGTCTCTGCAAGTTGCGAGGATCAACAATCTCGCAGGTATCCCTTGCACGGACACAAATGAATCGTCTCCATGGGGACAAATCTGTCATGGTTGTCCGCACGGAGTCTATCTGTTCCCTGCCATATGAGATCGGGGTCCCCCTTTGACATTTGGCTGGGGAGCGCTGTAGCATATTTAGTATTAAGAGATGCTGATGCCATGTCCCTGCGGACAGGTAGCTCAGTTGGTAGAGCACTGGACTGAAAATCCAGGTGTCGGCGGTTCGATCCCGCCCCTGTCCACTATTTTGAGAAATTCCAAGGGGCTTCACCTTTTCTGTTAATAGTTTTTGGTCACGGTACCAAAAACTTGGCGGAAAGCTTGTCGTTTGGTCGTCGCAGTCTTTATACCCTGCGCAGGCACAAGTGAGTCGCTTTGACGCGGAGGAACGTGTCGCGCTTGTCCGCGAAGAGTATCTTGGACCTGCCCGTAATCCTGTGGTTAGGAAGATAGGTGATTTGCCGCTAGCGCTCGAAGAGGCTGTCTCCTCGTGACCGGATACCAAAATGCTGTGGTACGCCTACAATAACGGGATGGGCACCGTTAGCCATGGCGGTCTATTGGGCTGATCACGACTGCTGCCCATCTATGGTAAGTCTCCTTTTGACAATACCCTACAGGGGAGCTTTCCAAACTCTTTGACTTTGCAAATTAGGAAAGGCCGGCAAATGACGGCACAACGCAAAAAACCTCAGAACGGTTCGCAACCGCAAGGTGAGCGACTCCAGAAGATATTGGCGGCCGCTGGCATTGGCAGTCGTCGCCAATGCGAGGAGTTGATCCGCATGGGGCGTGTCGAGGTTGATAAGAAAGTGATCACCGAGCTTGGATTCCGCGCAGACCCAAGGCGGCAACGGATCTGTGTGGATGGGGTCCCGATCAAGTTCGAACCACCTGTGTACTATGCCGTATATAAGCCGGACGGAGTTGTCTCGACAAATCGCGATCCGTCGGGGCGACCGCGTGTGATTGACCTTGTACCGGAAACGGACCTTCGCCTCTTCCCGGTGGGTCGACTGGATCTTCACAGCGAGGGTCTGATCCTGGTGACAAATGATGGAGCGCTCGCCGAAAGGTTGACTCACCCTCGTTATGGCGTACCTAAGACCTATATTGTCCAGGTAGCTGGTGAGCCTTCCCGAGATGTCCTCGCCAAATTGATGCGTGGAATCCATCTGGCGGAAGGTGTAGCCCGTGTGGCCAAAATTCGTGTCCGCCGAAAGCAAAAGAACAGTACGATTCTCGAGATGGTCCTGAATGAAGGAAGAAACCGCGAAATCCGGCGGATCATGGCCCGCGTTGGTCACAAGGTTTTTCGGCTCAAACGTATCGCCGTTGGGCCGATTCGTCTCGGCAAAATGAAGCCCGGTGAAGCAAGGAAACTCACGGTCGCCGAGGTCAATGCCCTCTACCGGGCTGTAGGACTTCACAGAGACTTTCCAAAGGATTGAGTCGCTTGGTCCGGCTACGGGACGATCTTCACAACATTAGGAGTGCATACCCCGGTCGTTTGAGGACGTTGTGAACATGAGTGAAACGTCACATTGGCAATTATTGACAGAACCAGGCCTGGCTGAAGTCTGGTTTGGAAGTGGGGAGATTATTTTCAATCGCCAGGTGGCTCGGGATACTTTCTGCCTGCGGGTTTTCAGCCCACCGATTGCTGAAGCGATCACGCCTGGCCAATTCGTCATGGTTCGCCTTCCTCACACGACAGATCCGCTTTTGGGGCGGGCATTTGCACTATATGACGCTATTCGTGATGACAAAGGTCAGGGGGTTTACCTGGAAATTGCGTATGCCGTCATTGGCCGCATGACGCACCGACTGGCGACTTTCAAGGCGGGTGATACGCTGGAAATGTGGGGGCCCCTGGGGAACGGTTTTCCCGTCCCAAAGAGCGAGGAACTGATCCTGGTGGCCGGTGGGATCGGTTATACGCCTTTTCTTGCCGTAGCGAAGGAGGCGGTCGGCGGGGCGAGATATGGCAAGACAGATCGTGGCCAAGGCCGCTGCCGCACGGTAAAGCTTCTCTTCGGGGTGAGAAGCCGTGATTATGTTCCCACGGATATTGACCGGTTTTCAGAATCAGGTGTTCAAGTTGTTCTGAGCAGTGATGATGGTTCGGTTGGAACTCGTGGATTCGCCAGCGATTTGCTAGAGCAAGAGCTGAACTCGGGCACCAACACTAGCAGAACCGTTTATTGCTGTGGCCCAGAGCCTTTGATGGCCAAAGTGGCCCGGCTTTGCTGTGAAAAAGACATCGAGTGTCTGGTTTCGCTTGAAACCCCAATGGCGTGCGGGCTGGGTTTATGTTATAGCTGCGTGGCCAAGATCAGGAGTGCCCCAGACGGCGCCAATGAGTGGGATTATCGCCGTGTGTGCGTGGAGGGACCTGTGTTCGATGGTAGAAGGGTCGTGTTCGACGAGACTTAAAAAATGGTGTCAATGACCGGCTATGAAACGCTGGCATCTTCATACCGAAAGTCCACACCATCCGTGTGGAGGGCGAAATCGACACCAAAGGCTTGCGTGGGTGTGAAGAAGCCGCCGCACAGGTCTGAATCCAGTAGTGCCTTCACGGCAGCGAGTGCGGTTTGAACCGTGAGCTGATAACCGTCGGGAGTCTGCATCGTCGCCATTTTACTTTGGCCCTGGTCGTCGGCTACACAGCCCCAAAGGTCGATCTTTTTCGAACCTTTTCCGGCCGGCGGCAGACCAAGCAGTCGCCGCACGAGTGGTTCCATTGCCCGCAAATCCGGACTTAACGAGCGATGAAGGCGTCGCGGAAATAAGAGTCTCACGACCATGATAGCCCATAGCGGCATTGCAAGATACACCTCGATATTGGGAATACCGGTGGAGTACCACGCCGTAGCCACATCACCCCAGGGCACCGTCATTGCCCAGAGCCGTTTGGAACGAAAGGGAATACGCCGTCTTTTCCAGCCTAACGGGACTCTGATGATCTGTCCGTTTTGACGAATGCGGCCACCCTTCTGACATGTTTCGATTATGGTCCGCGTCGTTCCAAAACTGAGCGAACCAGTTCCAGTCAAAGCAAGTGTCAAAGATGCAGCCGAGGGGAGTGATTGTTTCAACAGTACGGCCATCGCATCCGTGGGAACAACGTCAAATCCCACAGCAGGAATCAGCGGGACACCCCGTCGAACTGCCACGTCATGGCGCTGCGCAATAGATTCGAGGACGTCGATTTCGCCTGTGATATCGAGATAAGCCGTCCCCGTTTCAAGGCAAGCGTTAATGATGGCCTCTGCTGTTTGGGAAAAGGGGCCAGCACAATTCAGGACGAGACGGCAATCCTTCACGGCTTCTTTTACGACGGTCGGCTGACTCAAGTCGAATGCTCGCCGTTCCCCGCCCAATTCGTCGGCCAGTTGTTCCAGCGGCGACGTGCGTCTTCCGGCCAGAATTGGCCGAAGACCCCGGCGCACGGCCTCCCGCGCTATCCAGGCCCCGGTGAAGCCGTAAGCTCCGTAAATCAGCCATTTATCGCTACGAATCATTCTTGTTAACCATTCGTGACGACATCAGACCTGTCCATCACAGGGATAAAGCACCGCGAACAGAGTGACGCACAGTGCGGCACATCACACTCAGACCGCAAGAGTCTAACCGATAATATCGCGGCGGCGCTCTAAATAATCCCAGACAACGTATCGGTCAAGGTCTTTTCCGGCAGTGAAGAAGACACGGCCGCGCGTTGTCTCGGCGAGATTGTAAGCAAACCGCACATCTTCGTGAGATTGCGTCCAGCCCGGCAAAAGAAAGATGTTGATCACAATTCCCTCACGTGCGCATAGCAGACCTTCACGCAACGTTGCCTCCTCCGTTCGATCATGCGGCGGATACATCAGATACAGGTAGTTGTCTTCAAAGTGGGCCGTAGGCAAACCGTCCGTGATGAGGATGATTTGTCGATTTGCTGTGTCTTGTTGCGACAGAAGCTGGCGGGCGACCTGCAAACCACGCTGAATATTCGTGAAATGCCAGGGGACATCCATTTCCGTAATCCGTGGATCACTCATATCGGCACGAAGCCGGACAACTGGATCATACAACGTCACGGATTTGGGCATCAACGTCGGAATTTCACTGGGATGCACACGTCGTGCAAACGTGTAGATTTCCACAAATTCGAGAAAATCTCCAGGATATTCTTTTCGGATCAGTCCGTCGAGTGCCAACCCCATGCGCTTCACGTCGATGTACAAACCCCCGTAACGCATAGAGCCACTCATGTCCAAGAGCGCCACCGTAGCACATTTGGGAACATTCCGTGTCTTGTGGATCACGATATCAGCTGGCTGGATACTGATGGGAATACTCGGTCCCTGTCGAATCATCGCATTGATCATCGTTGCCGGAATGTCCATATGTGCCAGGGAGTCCCCAAACTCATAAGATTTGGTTTGCGTCAACTCGATG
>Ga0068707_1002886_pt1 | contig 12039 bp, 9 predicted proteins | sample YNPNPMetaG_FD_66600 | JGI IMG/M metagenome (GOLD analysis project Ga0068707, IMG submission 66600) | Anoxygenic and chlorotrophic microbial mat microbial communities from Yellowstone National Park, USA - YNP NP MetaG | ecosystem: Environmental > Aquatic > Thermal springs > Hot (42-90C) >... | reverse complement strand
CGGCGTGCGCCGCCGCCAGGGTGCCGGACGGCCGAGAACCCGCCGGTCCCGGCCGCCTACAGGCTGCAGTCGGCCCACTCGATCAGGCCGGGAATCATCCCGCAACCGCCGTCGGTCGCCGAGCCCAAGCAGGCGGCGTACCACCCTTCGCTGAACGTGCCCGGATAGAGGCAGGTCGCGGTGCAGCTCAGGCAGTTCGCGCGACAGATCAGGGTGCCGTCGCCGTCGACCCAGGCGGCGCCACCGTCCGGCATCGGCACGCACATCGGCGCCGCCGGGGGCAGTTCCGCGCATTCGCCCTCGTGGTCGAGCGCCGCGCCGGCCGCCAGCCGCTCGCAGTCGTTGCCGTAGGTCAGGCCGTCGCAGCCGCAGACCGGCCGCCAGACCGGCGGGCACAGCGCCGGCTGGGGAACGCAGACCCCCCATGCTGTCGGGTCGCAGCTCCGGAGGTCGCACACTTGGCCGGCGGGACAGAGCGCGCCCCCCGACGGGCTGCAACGGACCACCGCGTCGATCAGCACGTCGCCGATGTCGACCACGTCGCCGTCCGGACGCACGTCCAACCCGGTGTCCGCATCCGGGCGGACGTCCTCCGCCTCGGGGCGCACGTCGTCCGGCGCGTCCGTGTCGGGAGACACGTCCGGCGGCGTGTCCGCATCCGGCGCGACATCGACCTCCGGCTCGACGTCCGGCGGTCCGTCCGGAACCGCGTCCGGGGGCCCGTCCGGTTCCCCGTCGGGAGCGACGTCTGGAACAACATCCGGAACGACGTCCGGCCCGGCGTCCGCATCGGCATCGGCTCCCGGCTCGACGTCGGCCTCGACCGGGACCTCGGGCGGCGCGTCCGCGTCGGCGCCGGTGTCCGCCTCGCCGGCGGCGTCCGGATCGGGCACGCAGCGGCCGTAGTAGCAGACGAAGCCCGAACCGCACTCCGGCAAACACTCGTCCCCCGCGATCCCGTCGTCCCCCGCGACGTCCCCCGCGATCCCGCCGCAGTGCCACATCGCAGCCACTCCGAACACGGTGACCAGCACGACCGAAACCCCGCGTATCATCCTCGCTGCCTCCTGGCGGAAGTCTAACCGATACGGGTCGGCGCGGCAAGCCGGACACGCCGCCGGCCGTCGCCGCCGACGAGGGCGCGCGGCCGCACGGGAGTGGCGCCAGGGAGGCGGCTAGGAGAGGACGTCCTCGAGGTCCTCTCCCCAGACGACGGCCTGGAAGCGTTCGAGACGCGTCTCCGGGTCGCGCCAGCAGCCGGCGGGGAGACCGGCCTTGCGGCAGGTCCCGTCGAGGAACTGCTCGCGGTTCCATCCCTGCTCCCCCGGCACCTGCGGCAGGAGCAAGCCGCGATTTCGCCCGCGCGAGACGATCAGGCCGTCGCGTCCCACGCGGATCGTCGCCGGATCGGTCACCACCTCGGGCGGCGTGAGCACCGAGATCTCGAACGTCAGCTGGTCCAGTTCCTGCGGCGTGACCGGGTCGAAGCGGTAGTCCTGCGTCGCCGCCGCCTCGGCCACCTCCGCCACGCAACGGTACAACGGCAGGGTGGCCACGACGTGACCGATGCAGCCGCGCAGGTTGCCCTGCTTGCGCAAGGTGACAAACGCGGCGCCGGGCGCCCGGAGCGCCTCGGCGGCCGGTTCCGGCGGGCGGTAAGATTCCCCCCGCACGGCGGCGCGCACGGCCGCCTTCGCGATGTCGAGCAACGTTCGACGCTCTTCCCGGGTGTACATCGTCGCCTCCCCTGCCGCCGCCGGCGCCTGGGGCCCGGCGTCGGGCTTCGGCCCTTCGGCCGTCGCCGGCGGCGGGTCGGGGGTGGAGGCGTTTTCCGCCGGTGCCGCTTCGGCGGCAAGCAGCGCCAGCGCGCCGTACCCGACGACCCGATCCCGCTCGCCGGTCACGTCCCCGCTGTTGGCGTACCGCAACCGCACCACGCGCGCTCCGGCACCGGCCGCCGTCCGCAGGGCGATCAGCGCGGTCCGCACCGGATGGAAGCCGCACAGCCCGCTAAGCCCTTGACCCGTCCGATCGAACGTGGCCAGGTCGAGCGCTTCCAGCACCCGCAGGTTTTCCTCGTCGAACGCCACCGCCTCGTCGTAGGGAAAGAAATGCGACATGTCCGACGAGGCCACGACCACCAGGTCGGGCCGCTCGGCGCACAAGGCCGCCAGGGCCGCCCCCAGCCGATCGGCGACCCCGTTCGCCGTGTCGCCCACGACCAGCGGCAGCACGCGCGCCTCGGGCAGCGCCACCTGCAGGAACGGCAGCTGCACCTCGACCGCGTGCTCGCGACGAAAATACGACGAATCAACCACGAGGTCGTCTCCGGCGAGCGCCGCCAGCCGTCCGCGCAGGGTGGTGTCGACGCGGACCAGGCCGAGCGGCGTCTGGTAGGCGTCGTCGGCAAGCGCCGCGGCGCCGGCCAGCGGGTAGTGGTGGCTCGGCGCCAGGACGACCACCGTGCCGACCGGCCCGACCGCCGGCGCGATCGGCGGCGTGGCGTCCGCCAGGTACCGTTCGACGGCGGCTCGCAGCTCCGTCGGGTCGGCCGGGTAGAAGCCGCCGGCGACCTGCGGAGGGAAGACGCTCCGCGGCCCGGCCGTCTCGTCCGCCGGCGGGGGAGCGCCGCGACCGACGAGCAGTTTCCAGGCATGGCCCGCCACCGCGCCGGAGTACATGTAGCCGGCATGCGGAGCGATCAACCCGAACAGCCTGCCGGTCGGCCGGGCCGCGAGGACCGCTGGTTCGGCACCGGCGTCCGGCCTCCCCGACGCCGCCTCCTCCGCCGCCGCGACCGCCGGCGCGTCGGGTGGGCCGCCGCCGGCCGGCCGCCGGGCGCAGGTGGCACCCAGCGCCAGCAGCGCCCAGGCGCCGAGGCCGAGGACACGGATGCCGGCAGAGGCCGTTCGTCCTTCGCCCGAACGGCGGCTACTCGTCGTCCTCGTCATCCTCGTCCTCCTCCTCGTCCTCGTCGTCGCGGTCGACACCGCGCCCGTCGCGACGCTCCGCCGCAGGCGCCGCGGGTCGCGGGGTCGGAGGCAGCGGGCCGACCGGCCGGGCTTCCGGCGGCGGCGCGGGGGCCGGGGCGGCGGACCTGGTTCCCGCCTTCGGGGCCAAGAGCAGGAACATCGTGCGCCCTTCCAAACGCGATCCCTGCTCCACCACCGCCTCATCCTTGAGCTCGTTGACGATCCGGTCGAGGAGCTGCTGGGCCACCTGGGGGTGAGCCAGCTCGCGACCCCGAAAACGCACCGTGATCTTCGCCTTGTTGCCGTCGGCGAGGAATCGGCGGACGTGACGCAGCTTGAAGGCATAGTCGTGGTCGTCGGTCTTGGGCCGGAACTTGATTTCCTTGATCTCGATGACCGTTTGCCGTTTCCGCGCCAGACTTGCCTGCTTCTTCTGGTCGTACTTGAACTTGCCGTAGTCCATCAGCCGGCAGACGGGCGGCTGCGCCTTCGGGTTGACCTCGACCAGGTCCAGGCCGGCCTGGCGGGCGCGTTCGAGCGCTTCCGCGGAGGACATGATGCCGATCATCGTGCCGTCGGCCCCGATCAGCCGGACCTCGGGAACACGGATGCGCTGGTTGACCCGCACGGACGGTTCGGGACGGTCGTCCGGACGAAAACCTTTCCTGAGCAAGACCTGCTTTCCTCCCTCCTCCACGCGCCGCGGGCCACCGCGCGGCGCTACGGATACCGAAGCACCAGGGGCGGGGGCGCCGCCTCCGCCGCCAACCGGTCCGCGAACGCGGCCAGCGGCATCGGGCCGAGGTCTCCCTCCGCCCGCGATCGAACCGCTACGGTGCGCTCGGCGGCCTCCCGGTCGCCGGCCACCGCCAGGTACGGCACGCGCTGACTCCGCCACTCGCGGATCTTCGCACCCAGTTTGTCCGGTCCGTCATCGACCGCGATCCGCAGCCCGCGGGTCCGGCAAACCTCGCCCGCCTGGCGGGCGTACGCCGCCTGCTTCTCGCTGACCGTCAGAATCGCCCCCTGCACCGGCGCCAGCCAGACCGGGAAGGCCCCCGCGAGGTGTTCGACCAGCACCCCGAAGAAGCGCTCCATCGAGCCGAGCAGCGTGCGGTGGAGCATCACGGGGCGGGGCAACGTGCCGTCGGCGGCGGCGTAGGTGAGGTCGAAGTTCTCGGGCTGGATGAAGTCGGCCTGGATCGTACTGCACTGCCAGGAGCGCCCCAGCGCGTCGCGAACGTGGATGTCGATCTTCGGTCCGTAGAACGCCCCGCCCCCTTCCTCGACCTCGAAGCCCGTTCCCGCCTCCTCCAGTCCCTGCCGCAAAGCGCGCTCCGCCTCGGCCCACAGCGCCGGGTCGCCGGAACTATCCTTCGGCCGCGTCGCCAGCACCATCCGGTAGTCGGTGAAACCGAAGGCTCGGAGAATCGCGGTGGAGAAGTCGATCAACCGGAGGATCTCCTCGCCGAGCTGGTCGCGGCGGAGGAACAGATGGGCGTCGTCCTGCGTGAAGCCGCGCACCCGCAGCAGGCCGTGGAGCTGCCCGGAACGTTCGAAACGATAGACCGTTCCCAGCTCCGCCCAGCGCAGCGGCAGCTCGCGGTAGCTGCGGACCCGCGAACGGTAGACCTCGATGTGGAACGGGCAGTTCATCGGCTTCAGGATGTACGGGTTCCCCTCGATCTCCATCGGGGCATACATGTTGTCCTTGTAGAAGCCGAGATGCCCCGATCGCTGCCACAGCTCGGCGCGCCCGATGTGCGGCGAGAACAACAGATCATAGCCGTGCGCCAGGTGCTGCGCCCGCCAGTAGTCCTCGATTTGCCGTCGGATGAACGCCCCCTTCGGATGCCACAGCACCAGCCCCCCGCCGATCTGGTCGCTCACCGAGAACAGGTCAAGCTCCCGGCCGAGCTTGCGGTGGTCCCGCTTCTTCGCCTCCTCGATCCGGACCAGATGCTCCCGCAGCGCCTCCTCGTCGAAGAAAGCGGTGCCGTAGATCCGGCCGAGCATCTTGTTCCGCTCGTCGCCGCGCCAGTACGCCCCCGCCGTGCCGGTCAGCCGGAACGCCCGGATCCGGCCGGTCGAAGGAACGTGCGGACCCCGACACAGGTCGACCCACTCGCCATGACGATACAGCGTGATCGTCGCGTCGGGGGGAAGGTCGTGGAGGATCTCAAGCTTGTAAGGCTCGCCCCGCTTCCGGAACAGCGCCTCCGCCTCCGCCCGGCCAACCTCCACCCGCTCCAGCGGCAGGTCCGCCGCCACGATCCGACGCATCTCCTCCTCGATCCGCGGCAAGTCCGCCTCGACGAACGCCCCGTCGGGCCGGTCGAAGTCGTAATAGAAGCCGTCGGCGATCGCGGGGCCAATCGTCACCTTGGTGCCGGGAAACAGGCGCTGGACCGCATCGGCCATCACATGGGCGGCGGTGTGACGGAGTACCTCGAGCGCCCGGGGATCGGAGGCCGGAAGGGGCAGGAGGTCGTCGCCGTCGGGGAGCCGCGTCATGAGGTCCACCACCTCGCTCCCGCGCACCGCAGCCACGGTGTCCTCGGCGAGAACACCGCGATCCTCGAGCCACTGGCGCACGGTGCGCTCAGGCGCGGCCGGCTTCGTCGTCGTCATGCAGGCGGAACCGTCGTCGGCGGTGCGTCGTCCCGGCGGCCTGCGGCGACGACCCCGCGCGCTTCGTCGAATCGCATTCCTGCCCCCGGAGTAGGCGCGGGCGGGATTGAACCGCCGACCCCTACCGTGTCAAGGTAGTGCTCTCCCACTGAGCTACGCGCCTCCACGACCGCGGGGCTCTTCCGCCGGCCGCGTTCCGGTCCCGGCGTCCCTCCCGCTCCTGGTGCGGCTATACGGGATCGAGCGGTCCAAGTCAACGGGGCACCGCGCCAGTCGGCCCGCGAAGAGCCCTCGCCCCACCCCGGGGGCTCGCCCCAACCGCAGCGCCGACCCGGCCGGGACGCGCCCGACGCCCTTCCGGCCAATCGCGGGGCTCCCCGGACGGGTGCGACGGTCTAGCAAACGCGACGAACCCAGTGGTCACCCGCCCGCCAACACCTTGTCCAGCTTCCGCGCGATCGATTCCTCGATCTGCCCCTTCATCGGCCGCATCAGCAGCGGCAAGTCCAACTCGACCAGCACCGCGGACGCCTCGATCTTGATCCGGCCCTTGACGCCGCGGGTCATCCCGCTTCCCTCCAGCACCATCTCGTCCCCCTGCCAGTGGCCGCGCACGGCGTACTTGGCTTCCAGCGAGCCCGACATCTGATCGACCTTCTTGCGCAGCTCCTCCACGGGCATCCCATGCGAACGCCGGATCTCGATCGTGGCCATCGTTCCCGCTCCTTCCTCCGGCCGCGCAGCATCGCCCAACCGCGCCCCGAAAGGCAAGGCCCCAACCCCTCCCCGCGGGGGCCGAAGCATGCTAGCATCCCTCCGCCATGCGATGGAGATTCCTCGCCGTCCTCCCCCTTCCGGCCGCGACCCTCGCCTCGCTCGCCTGCGACGCCCCGCCGGCGCGGCGGACGGACGGCGTCGGCGAGCTGGAGTACTCGATCGTCCAGCTCCAGACGGTGACCGACCCTGACTACCCCGGCGTCGGTTCCCGCGTGCTGATCCGCGACGCCGTCGTCACCGCGGTCGACACCTACGACGAGGACGGCGGGGGGCACATCGGCAATGTCTGGATCGCCGAACCGGCCGGCGGCCCCTGGAGCGGCATCCAGCTCTTCAACCCGGTGGTCGTCCCGGCCCGCGTGCGCCTGGCTCCGGGGGACATCGTCGAGGTTTCCGGGACGCTCGAGGAGTTCGTTCTGCGCAACGAGGACGGCACCCCCCGGGATCGCAACGGCACGGAGACCGAGCTGGGCCACGCGAGCATCCGGAAGATCGGCGAGACGTTTCCTCCGGATCCCACGGACGTCCGCGAGAACGATCTGGCCGACCTGCGAACCGCCGAGCCGTGGGAGGGGTGCCTGGTCCGCCTGCGGAACGTCACGCTCACCGGCGGGTACGACCGCTACGGTGAGGCGCCGACCGCCGGCGGCATCGAGGTCGCCAACGACCTATACGAGATTCCCGGCGCAGAGGCCGGAACGACGATCCGCTCCCTCACCGGCGTGGTGACCTACTTCTTCGGCTTCAAGGTCCTGCCGCGGGGTCCCGAGGACGTGGAGATCTGACCGGTTGCCGTCGCTTCGCGCCCCGCACGACCGACCGGGCGCCCGGCGGGCCCTTCGCCGAATCGTGCTGTCGTGCTGCGCCGCGACCGCTGCGGCGTGCGGCCCCCGTCCCGGGCCGGGCGGCCGACCCGCGACCCCACCGCTTCCGGAGGTACCCATGACCGCGACCCTCGAACGACTCGACAACGGTCTGGCCGTCGTCGTCCGCCCGATGCACCTGGCTCCCGTCGTCGCCCTGCAAGTCTGGGTCGATGTCGGCGCGGCGGACGACCCGCCGGCCTTTCCCGGCATGGCACACCTGTTCGAGCATCTGTTGTTCAAGGGAAACCCGTCGCGGCGTTTCCAGGACCTGGTCGCCACGGTCGAGGCGGTCGGGGGTTCGTTCGAGGCGTGGACGTCGCACGACCACACAGTCTACGAGGTGCTGGTCCCCAGCCGCCACGTCCGCCTCGGCCTCGACGTCCTCACCGACGCCCTCGGCCCGCTCTCCGTGGGGCCCGACGTGCTCCGTCGCGAGTCCGGCATCATCACGCAGGAGGAGCGACAGCGCGCCGACGACCCGTGGACCGACGTCGCCGACATGCTGGTGGCACTGGCCTTTGAGGGGCACGGTTACGGCCGGTCGGTGACCGGCGATCCGCGCAAGCTCCGCCGCGCCTCGGCCCGCGATGTGGCGGCATTCCACCAGCGGTTCTACCGGGGCGAGCGGATGACGCTGGTGGCGGTGGGCGATGTCGAGCCCGCCGCGCTGCGCGCCGACGCCGCCGCGACCCTCGGCACGCTCCCCGGCGGGGGCCAGCGCTCGACGCGGGAGCCGCAACCCTTCCCCGCGCAGAGCCGCGTGCGCACGGCCGTCGAGTTCCGTTCGAACGGCCTCGCATACCTCGGCCTCGGCTTCCGCATCCCCGGGGCCCGCGACCCCGCCGTCGCCCCCCTCGCCCTGCTCGACACCGTCCTCGGCGACGGTCCCTCCTCGCTGCTCCAGGCCGAGGTGGTGCGCGCGCGGGAGCTGGCGGTGCACGTCGAGGTGACCCAATATCCGGAGCGGGACGCGTCGGTCCTCGCCGTCATCGCCTCGGCACCCCCGGAACGCTGGGAGGCGTCTCTCGAAGCGATCCTCGACACCCTGGCCCGCCTCCGCCGGGCGCCGCTCCCCTCCGCCGACCTGGAGCGAGCCAAGCGGCTGATTGCGGCCGAGGCGCTGTACGGGGGCGAGGCGGTGGAGGACGTGGCCGAGCGGATCGGCTTCGACGTGCTGGCCACCGGCGATCCCGACTTCGAGAACCGCTTCCAGGCGCTGGTCGCCGCTGCGACGCCCGAGGAGGTCCTGGCGGCGGCCCGCGCCTACCTCCGCCCCGCCCTGCTCGGCGTCGTCGCTGTTCTCCCCGCGGACGACGACCACGCCGACGACGCGGACCTCGAACGGGTGCGGGAACGGATCCGGCAGGCGGTCCGCGAGAAGCTGGGGGAGGAGGCGGAAGCGCCGGCCTCCCGTGAACCCCTCGATACCACCCTCCCCTGCGGCGCGCGGCTCGTCGTCCGTCCCGAACCCGGCGCCCCCCTCGTCGCGGTCGATGCCTTCTTCCCCGGCGGCCTGCTCCTCGAATCCGAACGTACCGCGGGGTTGCAGGCGCTCCTCGCCCGCCTCCTGGTCCGAGGGGCCGGTGCCTCCTCCCCCGAGGAGGTCGACCGGGCGATCGACGAGATGGCGGCGACGGTGCAGCCGTACGCCAGTGCCGACACGCTCGGCATCTCCGCCACCTTCCCCGCCGCCGACGCCCTGCGAGGCCTGGCGCTGGTGGCCGACGCCCTGCGCGACCCGGCTTTCCCGGAGGAGGAGTTCGAGCGCGAGCGGCGACGGATGCTGGCCGACCTCCAGGCGGCGGCCAGCGACCCCTTCACCGTGGCGTCCAACGAGCTGTACCCGCGCCTGTTCGCCGGCCATCCGTACCGGCTCGACCCGCGAGGCACCCCGGACGGCCTGGCCCGCCTGACCCATCGCGCGGTCGTTCGAGCCTGGACCGACGGCTACCCCCTGGACCGCCTCCTCGTGGTCGTCTCGGGCGACATCGACCCCGCGGCCGTCCAGCGGACGTTGGCGGCACGGCTGCCCGAGCGCCCGGGAAGGCGTTCCGCGCCGCTGCGCGTGCCCGACCCGGTGACCAACCCGGTTCCCGAGTCCCGGCGGCAGGTGGTGCTCCACGGCGACTTCGCCCAGGCGTACGTGCTGCTCGGGTTCCGATCCCCCGGCGGCGAGAGTGACGACCGCCACGCGGTGTCGATTCTGGTCGAGGCGCTGGCAGGCGACACCGGCCTGCTGATGGAGGAAATCCGCGAGGGCCGCGGGCTGGCCTACGACGTCGGGGCGGAGGCGCGCCTGCCGGTCGGCCAGGGGGTGCTGCTGGTTCATGCGGCGTGCGACCCACGGAACGTCGACGCCGTCCTCGACGCCCTGGACGGGATGCTCGACGATCTGGCCGAACGAGGCCTCCCGCCCGACCGCCTCGCACACGCCCAAGAGCTGCTGATCGGATCGTACGCCCTCGACCTCCAGCGGGTCGCGGACCGCAACCGGCTGGCCGCCCGGGGCCTGTACGTTCACGGCCGGCTGCCGACCTTCGAGGACTACGAGGAAGCGATCCGGGCCGTGACGCCCGAACGCCTGCGGCAGGTCGCGGCCGAAACGCTCGACCCCGAACGCTCGGTAGCCGTGATCGTCCTGCCCGAAACCGGCGGACCCTAGGCCGCCGCTCGACGCCCTAGAGGGCCAACTCCGGAATCTCGATGCCGAGCTCCCGCTGGATCTGACGCATCATCCGGGTCTCGTCGCGCACGACCGCAAAGTGCCGCTCCGCCCGTTGCTCGTCCCCCTGCGCCAGGTAGTAGAAGGCCCGTTCGGTATTCTCCAGCACCAGCACGAAGTGCGGATGCAGATCGCGCAGCGCGGCGGGCGGCGATAGCTTCTGCGACTGCTCCACCAGCGTCTCCGCCACCGCATGCGCCAGCCCGGCCAGCGCCGGGTCGTCCTCGTGCCGCTGCACGTAAATCACGGCCCGGTTGACCCAGTCCATCATCAACACGAACTGCGCCAGATAGGCGGGCTGCGGCATTGCCGGCGCCGCGGGCGTCGCCAGGCCCCCCACCGCCACGGCGAGCACCGCGACCGCCGCCGCGCGACGCCGCCGGAAAGAACATTTTGTCTTCCGCATCGCGAACCTCGCCGCCGGGGTCACAACCCCGGCCAGAACTGGCGCGCCACCGCAACGGCCGCATCGAGAACCTCGCGGGCGCGCGGATGCTGCGCGGACGTCGGTACGGACGCGACCGCCTCCGCCGCCGCGGCCCCCTCCGTCGCCCCCTCCAACGTCGCGACGACCGACGACGCCAGCGCCCGGAGATTGTAGCCTCCCTCCAGGAAAAACATCAGCCGGCCCGCCGCGTACCGATCGGCGATCTGCCGCAGCCGGCCGCCCATCATCCGGTACCCGTCCTCGTCCAGATCCAGCCCTCCCAGGGGGTCGTCCCGGTGCCCGTCGTAGCCGGCCGACACGAGCACCGCCTGGGGCTGGAACCGCTCCGCCAGCGGCTCCACCAGCTCCTCGAATACCGCTCGGTACTCCGCATTCCCCGTGCCGCGGGGGAAGGGGACGTTGACCGTGTACCCGCGGCCGGGACCCTCCCCTGCCTCCGCCGTCAGACCGGACCCGGGATAGTGCGGCCACAGATGGCACGAGACGAACAGCACCCGGGGGTCGCTCCAGAAGATGTCCTGGGTGCCGTTCCCGTGATGCACGTCGTAGTCGAAGATCAGGATCCGCTCGAGGCCGGCGGCCAGCAGGCCCGCTGCCGTCACCGCGATATTGTTGAAGATGCAGAAGCCCATCGCCGCCCGCCGCGTGGCATGATGCCCGGGCGGCCGGACGACCCCGAAGACGATCCCCACCTCGCCCCGCAGCAGCGCCCCCGCCGCATCGAGACACCCCCCGGCAGCCCCCAGAGCTGCCGCGCGGGAGCCCGGCGAGAAGTAGGTGTCCGGGTCGAAGTAGCCGCTTCCCTCCGAGAGGATTTCCAGGGCGCGCCGGACGTACCTCCCGTCGTGCGCTCGCTCCAGTTCCGCCACCGTGGCCGGCCGCGCCGGGAAGACGCGCAGGCACGGCCCCAGGGAGGAAGCGTCCAGCGCCCCCAGGATCGCGGTCAGCCGGTCCGGACACTCCGGATGGTACCCCGGTGCTTCGTGGTCCAGGAACCGTTCGTCTCGCACCACCCCGATTCGTTTCGCCTCGCCCACTGTTGACACCTCGACACCCCCCGTGCTACGAGGCCGCATGATACGCTAGATTCCTGAAACCTGCGCAGGGTTCTTCGTCGGAGGTGGAAGGGATACCATGCGGCTCAAGATCATCGGCGTGTACGGCCTGCTCATCCTGGCGTTGGGGGCCTCGATCTGGTTCATCCTGGATCTCAAGCTGACAGGCAGCCAGGATGCCGCGCTGCGCACGTCGGCAGAGCGGGCCACCGCCCACACGCGTCGCGCCCTGGAGGCCGAAGCGATGGAACTGGTGGCGTTGGCCAGCCGTGCCGCCTCCGTGCCGGAGCTGGCCCAGGTCCTCGAGCAGTGGCGGACGGTCACTTCCGTCGACACGCGCGAGCGGCTGGTCAAGCTGTTTTTGACCCAGCTCGTCGAGAATGATCAGCGCGCGCTGTACGAGCGGATTGCGCAGGAGAAGGGGCTGACGATCCCCGGCGCGGCGCCTCCCGCCGCTCCGGCGACTCCCCCCGCGCCGCACGCCGTCCTGCGTCGCCCGGAGGCGATCGCCTCCGCGAAGTTCCTGCCTGCGGATCCCCCCGCGGCCAAGCGACCGGACGCCGCGCCG
>Ga0068707_1002883_pt1 | contig 12046 bp, 7 predicted proteins | sample YNPNPMetaG_FD_66600 | JGI IMG/M metagenome (GOLD analysis project Ga0068707, IMG submission 66600) | Anoxygenic and chlorotrophic microbial mat microbial communities from Yellowstone National Park, USA - YNP NP MetaG | ecosystem: Environmental > Aquatic > Thermal springs > Hot (42-90C) >... | reverse complement strand
CCCGTGTGTGCCACTGCTTCGTAAGAAGCAGTGCGCGCCGCTGGGGGCGGCACTGCTTGCCTTGCGGCAAGCAGTGGCACACCGTTCGCCCCTGCGTGGGACTCCGTCCCCTGTGTGTGCCACTGCTTCACCTGTGTGTGCCACTGCTTCGTAAGAAGCAGTGCGCGCCGCTCAAGCCGGCACTGCTTGCCTTGCGGCAAGCAGTGGCACACCGCCTATCAGGAAGCACGGGGCACCCCCAGCACCAACGCCTTTCTAACAAAAAACTCATCCAAAGGGTGCGCACCGGTAATCAAACGCTAACGAGGACCGGGAAGAATGTCGGACGAAAGGAGCCGGCCACCGACCCGGCTAGCACGCCAGCCAACTCGGCTAAGACTTCTCCGTTACAGGAGCTTCTCATGGTATTTCAGCCCAATTCCGGCTTCGTGCATGTGGCCCGCCGGGGCGTGACCCTGGTCGAACTGCTGGTGGTCATCGTCATCATCACTGTTCTGATGGCCATGCTTTTGCCGGCGGTCAATGTGGCGCGGGAGTCCGGCAGGCAGGCGGCTTGCCAGAATAATCTCCGGCAATTTGGGGTGGGTTTCAGCTCGCACGTGGCCCGCCGGGGCACGTATTGCACGGGCGCCTTCGACTGGCGGCGCGACGGCTGCGTGACCGAAGTGGGCTGGGTGGCCGACTTGGTGCAATCGGGCACTCCGGTGGGCAAGATGCTCTGCCCCTCCAACCCCGCGCGGATCGCCCTGACGTTCAACGACTTGCTGAGCATGGCCTGGGACGTCGATACCTGCGTGCCCGACCGAAGGGGGTCGCCGCCCCAGACCATGCCCGACGGGTCGCGGAGGATCAACCCCTGCCGTTTTCTGGCCGAAGGCGATCCCTCCAGCTCCACACCCCCGCCCACAGGGGAAGACCGCCGCCTGTTCGTGGAAAAAGAGATTCTGCTAAAGCACTTCAACACCAATTACACAGCTAGTTGGTATTTGGTTCGCAGCGGGGTGGTGTTGGACGGCAGCGGCAACCTGGTCGCCCGGCAACCTGGGTGTTCGGCGTCGCTATTGGCGCGGGGCTCCACCCTGGGACCGCTCAACGCGGCCCGGCTCGATTCGTCCTCGGCCCCGGCCAGCAATGTGCCGCTTTTGGGCTGTGGAGCGGCCGGCGGAATGCTGGAGGCCAATTTGGGCGATAACGACTCCAACTCGCCCGCGGTGATGCCGTTTACCCGCGGCCCGGTCCAGACCGCGACCCTCGAGGCCCCGCCGCCGTTTTCCGCGGGCACGCCTATGGCCACGTGGTGGGCGGTGTGGAACGCCACACTCCAGGACTACCGCGGCTTTGCCCCTGTACATCGCAACACGTGCAACTTGCTGTTTGCCGATGGGAGCGTGCGGGCCATCGCCGACCAGAACGGCGACGGGCTATTGAACAACGGTTTTCCGAGCAACCTTGGCGGTTTCCGCGACGCCACGGTCGAGATGCCGCCGGACGACGTGTTCAGCAAATGGTCGCTAAGGCCTAACTGATTCGCGGCACTGGCCAAGTGTTTGCCCGCCGGGGGGTCCTTTAATCGACACGGAAAGGAGGTGCTAACATGACACAGGCGTTCTAAGGGGGCGTCTTACTCGATGGAGATTTCAGGTTTGAAACAGTTTGTCAGGAGTGTACCATGAAACGACGTGCATTTACTCTTGTAGAGATGCTGGTGGTAATCACCATCATCGCCATTCTCATGGCCTTGCTGCTGCCGGCTCTGAGCCGGGCTCGCGAGGCCGCCCGCAATTCGGCCTGTAAGAACAACCTGCGGCAGTTCGGCATCGGCATGCACATGTTTGCCGATCGCGACCCGCAGACCCGCTTCTGCACCGGGGCCTTCGACTATCGCCGCGACGGCTGCCCGGATACCTGGGGTTGGGTGGCCGACCTGGTGAACACCGGCGCTGCCCGGGTGGGCGAGATGCTCTGCCCTACGAACCCCCTCCGGGCCCCCGAGAAGTACAACGACCTCTTGGGTGCCCTCGACTCCAGCGACGGTAAGGACGGCTGTCCGGCTGTGCGGCTTGACCACGGGGCCTGCGGGGTGGGCACCAGCCGCTTCGACGGTACAACGGAAAACACGGCCGACCGGGCCGACTATTTGGTCCGCGCCTTCTGGGAAAAAGGCTATAACACTAACTACGTGGCCAGTTGGTACTTGGTCCGGTCGGGGGTGAAGTACACGTTCGACACCACATCGAAAGAGCTGCTCTCGCTGAACGTTAGCGGCCAGGGACGCAAGGGACTGAGCACCACCGACGGGCCCCTGACCCGGCGCGTCGTGGAGAACTCGCGAGTGCCCAGCTCCAACATCCCGCTGTTGGGCGACGCAGGGCCGGGCGATCCGACCGAGGCAATCCTGGCCGTGTCGTTGACCAAGTCCCCTGCGACCATCACCCAGGCGTTTGCGGCCAGTGGGGACCAGGAAACCGCCACGTACCTGGAGGCGGGCCAGCGATTGAGCGAGGCATTTAACGACGGTCCCTCGGCCTTCAACACCGCCAACAACACCCTTGATTTCATGGGGCCCAACGTCCCGTTGCTCCAGCAGGTTAATTGCGAGCAGAGCTTAGGAAATTGCCCCCCGGCTGCGGGCGACCTGACGACTCAAACCAACTATACCGGCGGCTGGCTCCAGGATACCCGCGACTGGTACGCAGTCCACGGTGCCGGGAAGCAGCTTACCTGCAATATCCTCATGGCCGACGGCAGCGTCAAAGAGTTCGCCGACCTCAACGGCGACCATTATCTCAACCCAGGGTTTCCCGTACCGACCGGCCTCACCGACGTCGAGTATGCAAAAATCGGGTATCGCGACAGCACGGTGGAGCTCCACCCCGCGGAGATCTTCAGCGGTATCTTCCTGAAGAGCGACGTGGCCAAGACGGCGGACTTCGAGTAGTCGGCTGAGGAGGTTGAACCCCGTACACCCCTGGCCGAAGCAAGCATGTGGCGCGCGGTCACCCGAATGGCGGTTCTCCGCACGGAAGTATCTTCGCCCTCTCTTGGGGCCTGACTTGGGAACCGCGACTTGCGCCGGGGACAGGCCGCCCTCTGGGGCCGGCCTGTCCCCTCTTTTTTGGCTCGACGCCCGACGATGAGGGTGCCTGAGAGGCACCATGCCTCCTAACCAGAAACTAACACAAAACTAAACAACGGCTAAGACGCCAGCGGTACCATTGTCGGGCAGGGCATGGGCCGCGCCAGGCCGTGCCCGGCGCCTTTCTCCACTTCAAAGCTTGATGGGCGGTTGCCATGCCACGAGACATCCGCGGTCGCCGCACGCGGCGCTTGGCCCATTGGCCTGCGGCATTGGCCGTGGGAATGGTGATTCTGTGCTGTCCCGGTTGCGGCGGGTGCCGGAAAAGTGGAGCCAACCCCTACGCCCCTTGGGGGGGCATGAGTAAGGAGGAGTGGCTCCGCCAGCGCGAAGAGCGTTTGAGAAAGGAACGCGAAGAAGAGGCCCGGGCCAAGGCCCAAGAAGAGGCGGCCAAACGCAAGCAACAAGAGGAGGCCCTACGGCGCAAAAAGGAGAAGGAAGCCCAGGAGGCCGCCGCGGCGCAGCGGAATCCCAACAGTTTCAACATGTTGCAACTGCCGGAACGCTTCGAGCAGTGGACCGAGGCGCATTACGCTTATGCCCGCGCCCGGGCCCCCGAGCGGCTGGCCGCCGCCATACGATTCCGAATCCAGCAGCACGTGGGCGACCCTTCCGAAGCGGAGTTTCTGTCGCGGCTGTTAGATCCGTCGGTTGCAGAAAAGGCCGGCAACCCCGGCGAGGGGGCCGCTGGCGCCCTCACCACCAATCGTGTCGTACTGGAAGCGGCAATCGAGGCCTTGGCGCAGAATGGGACGCCTCGGTCCGCCCAATTGCTCGAACAGATTCTGGCCGGGACCCTGCCCGGCGCCCAAGATTCGATGGCTGTCGAAGCGGCGCTTCGGGCGATGGGCAAACACCGGTCGGCGCAGCATCTCGAAATCTTGCTCCGGGCCGTAGCGGAGCCGGCTAAAGTTCGGACGCCTAGCCGCGGGGGCCTTTCTCCTGAGGAATTGCAGCAAAAGGCCCTGGCGGTACTGCGAACCGTTCCGGACAGCACGTTACGGGCCCGGCTGGCGGAGCGATTCATCTCGGAGGCCGCTTCGCCGGAGTTCCGCCGCCTGGTAGAGCCGGTGCTTTCGGAGCCCCATCCCGCCAATCTCGAGGCCCACGCGGTGCTCTACACCAGCCCCATGCTGCCGCCGCAGCGATCTGCGGCATTCGAGCGGGAACTGGCGTCGGCCAGCTCGACCGCCCTGGCACGGCTTTTCGGGCTCGCGATAGGCGACTCAGACCCCATAGAGATGCTGCTGACCGCCGCACCCGCAGGGGGATCCTCGGCGTTGCATCCTCATCAGCCTGTGCTGCTTGCGCGCCGCTTGTGGTGCGACACATTTGTCGATGCGATCCAGGTTCGACACGCCGCCATCCGCACCGCTAAAGAAGCCATGCCGCTGGTCGTCCTTAGCGCCACGGTACCGCGCGAAGCCGTGCGGCAGCGCCTGGAACGCACCCTGCGGAGGTATTGGGACGAAGGCCCAGCAGGTCTAGAGGCCGAGGGGCTGCCCAGCCGGCTGGTGTGCGAACCGGGCTTTCTTGCCGTGCTCCGCAAGGTGCGGTTGGCTCGAGAACCGAGCGAGTCGCCCAAGGCCCCCCGCCCTGCGCGACTCGGCAAGGGCGGCGCGACGAGCGAACCGCTCGACCCGGCCCAAAAAGTCGCTTCGGCATGGCTGGCCCTGGAGGAGCGCCTGGTACGACAGTACTGCCAACTGCTGCACGCTGCGGCAACGCGCCAGCCGCCGCGCAAAGGCCAAGCTTCCTCCTCAGAGCCTTCCCAGGCGGAATCGCCTTTTTTGGGCTCGTATCCCGAGGCGATTTTGACGGCCGCCTGGCGCTGGGACCGGACCGCCTGTGCCGAACTCCGAACCCACGGGGCCCCGCTGGACCCCTTGGAGCTGGCCTACGTCCGGCTGGAGGCCACCACCCGGCCGGACAAGGTCATGGCCCATTACCGCCGCCACCTCGGCAAAACCGGCAATACCGACGTGGTGGCCGACGGCTGGTGGCTCTGGGGCTTGCAAAACCCGAAAGCTGGTTCTGCGGTGGACTCGGTCGATATCCTCATAACCCGTACCTCTCAGCGCAACAAGCGGCCGGACCTGCCCCAGGAATTGACGATCGAAATTCTTGTCATCGGCTTGGGGCCGGCGCAGGAGGAGTCGCCATGAGTTTGTTTCGTTGGTTGTTGTTAACCGGCTTGGCCGGCGCTGGCCTAGCCGGTGCAGCGGTTTGGGCCTCGGTGCGGTGGGTGCCGTTTTACGCGATGGGCCAGCCTGTGGAACCCGGGGCCGAGGCCCAGCCGGCGCAGCCCCCCGCGGTGCCGCGGGTTATCGTGGACGCCACGGAGGTCAGCCTGGGCGACGTAGAACCCTCGGGCCCCTGCGAACACGTCTTCTGGGTGCGTAACGAAGGCACTGCCCCGCTGCGCCTCGAACGGGGCGGTACCTCGTGCAAGTGTACGATGAGCGATCTGCCAAGCGATCCCATTCCGCCGGGCCAGAAAGCCCCGGTGCGGGTAGCTACGAAAACCACGGAGGGCCACTTTTCGCACGAGGCCGTCATCGTGACGAACGACCCGCAGTGTCCCACCCTCCGCCTGCGGATTTCGGGGACCATCCGCTCGCGCCTGGCGGCCGACCCACCCCGTGCTGTGTTCCCCACCTCGCGCGGCGATGAGGCGCAATCGACCTCCTTGCTGTTGTACTCGCAGACGTGGGACCATTTCGAAATCCTGGGCGTGGAGGTGTCGAAACCCGACATTCGCTGGAAACTCACGCCCGCCAACGCGGCTCGCCTGGCATCGCACCAAGCCCGTTCGGGTTATCACTTGGAAGTCACGGTGCCGCCGACACTGCCTGGTCGCTCGTTCTGGGAGTGGATCCAGATAACCGCCGCACCCCCCGGCACAAACGAGTCGCCCAGGACCTTGAAACTCGACGTCTGCGGCACGGTGTTGAAGCGGGTGGGCATCTTCGGCGACAAACTGGACTCCCAGGGCACCGTGCAGTTCGGAACTTTGGAATGCGGCCAAGGCGCCAAGACCCGCCTCATGGTCAAGGTCCGCGACAATCACCGCGCGCTGGCGGTGCTGGGAATCCACACGCGGCCTGATTTTGTGCGGGCCTCCTTGGCTCCGCTCAATGCGGACGCGGTTCGGTACGGTTTGTACCGCCTGGAAATCGAAGTACCCGCCGATGCCCCGCTCGGAAGTTGGGTAGGCGACTCCGTCGGCGAGGTTCGCGTGGTGACGGACCATCCCGAGAATCCCGAAATCGTTGTCCCCGTGGCCTTCATTGTTCGCAGGCCCTGAGAACCCCCGCAGCGGGCATGCCCATGGGTGACCCTCGGATGGCGCGACTTACCTCCCGAAGCGCACCAACCAGCGGCGAAAAAAGTTCGGCACTGCCCAGCAACGGCGTGCCGGATCCCTATCGTGCCTGGTTGAACATTCGTGAGGTTCGGCGTCCTTTGAATGCCTACGAATTGCTGAATTTGCCCGTATTCGAGTCTAACGTGGCGGCGATTCGGGCAGCGGCGGGCTTGCAGCGCATGGCCCTCCAAGTGCACGAGGCCGAGGCCCCGCCCGAAATCTGGCAACAAATTCACAATGAACTGGAAGAAGCCATCGCCACGCTTCTGGACCCGCTGGCCAAGGAAGCCTATGACGCCGCCTTGCAGGTCGAGGGAGCTACTCGGCCTGTGCCGCTTCGCTCGGTGGGCGTGCGTGCCGCGGCCTCGATGCCTGGCATAGTCTGCCGCGAATGCGGCTCAGCCAATCCGGCCGGCCGCAAGTTCTGCGGCAACTGCGGCAAGAACCTCTGGGAGGCCTGCTACCGGTGCCACACGCTGGCAGCCGCTGGCGACCGCTTCTGCGGGGCCTGCGGCGCCGATCTGGTGGAGGGGGTCGCGCGGGAGGTCGCCGCTGTCCAGAAGACCCTCCATCACGCCGACCAACTCGCTCGCCAATACCAGTTCGACAAGGCCATCGACCTGCTCGGGCCGGTGGCGGAAATCGAGCACTCGGCCCTGCGGGCGCTGGCGGCCCAGGCCCGCAAGCGGATCGAACAGTACCGGGCCGAACGCCAGCGCTATCAGGCCCAGGCCGATGCCGTACCCCAAGAAGCCGACCGCCTGCTGGAGTCGAACCAGTACCGCCAGGTCCTCGAGCTGGTCCAGTCGCTGCCTGCGGCCTTCCGTACGCCGGCGATCGAGCAGCGGGCGGCGGAGGCGAAGGCCCGCCTCGAAGAAATCGAGAGGCTTTCGGGGGAACTCCGCCAGGCAGTAGGCGCCCCGTTCTCTTCGGCCCTGTTGCGCACTACCTCGCGGCTGCTGGCCCTGGATCCGCAACACGCCCATGCGCGGCAAGTGATGCAGCGCCTGTGCGGCCGCGCACTCCAAGCCGCACAGCAACACGCCGCGCAACGACAATACGAAGAGGCATGCCGGCTGTTGAAAGCCATACCCCCACCCTTCCGAACGCCGGCAATAAGCGCGCTGTTGGCCAAGGCTGACGAGGCGCGGTGGATAGTCCGCATCCTCAGCACCCAGACGCGCATCACCCCGGCCCTGGTCGCCTTGGCTGCCCGCTATAGGCAAATCGCCCCAGAAGACGCCCAGGCGGCCCTCTGGCACGAGCGCCTCGCCTCGGCACTACAGGCCAACGGGACCGAGTTGCGCCCCATCCCAACGCACGAGAACCGCTCTTCCCCCGAAGCCGGCGCGCCCTGCGCCGTGCAGTGGCTCACCAGTCTTCCCGGCCTGCAAACCGCTCCCGAGTGCGACGGCTCGCCATTGCGCCGGCATCCGGGCCAATTTGCCGTAGCCTGCGGCCTGGCCCTCCAAGGGCTGAACGAGACACCGGCTACCGCCAATCTCTTGCCGCCCGACGAAGGCGTATGGGCAAGAGTCGAACGGTGGCTTCCCAAAGGCACGCCCTCTACGGCCTGGGGACTCGATCTGGGCTGTGGGGCTCTCAAGGCCGTGCGCCTTGGACGAACCGGCCGAAATACCTCGCCCTCCATCCTCGCCGTGGACCTAGTGGAACATCGCAAACCGCTTAGCCAAACCGGCAGTTTCGAGGAAGCGGCAACGGTGCTGGAGGAGACGCTGGTTCGCTTTGCGAGCCGCAACCCGGTAGCGGCCGACCGGATCTGCGTCAGCCTCCCCCGGGGACACTGCCTCTGGCGCCGCCTGGAAATGCCCACCCTGAACCCCGAGAAAATGCGCCCCGCCCTGGCCTTTGAAATCCGCAGCCAGTTCCCCGTCCCCCTGGACTCCTTGGTTTGGGATTACCTGGTTCTGCAACCGGCCAGCCCGCTGAACCAGGCGCGGCCAACACGCCGCACCGCGCCTCAACCGGCCAAAGCGAAATCGTTGGCCCGCGTGGAGGTGTTCGTCTTGGCGGCGAAACGCCCTGCGGTAACCGACATTCTGGCACGACTCAAAGCCACCGGCGTCCGACCTCACGTGCTTCAGAGCGATGCGCTGGCCTTGTACAACTACCTGCTTTGGGCCGCCTCGAAAACGAAAAACAGCGATGCGTCGCACGGCCGGGTCGAACCCTTCGCCGCGGTGGACTTGGGAGCCGACGGGATGCACATCCTGGCTGGCTCGGCGGGCTCCCTCCGCCTGCGCAGCGCTGGCTTGGGTGCGGAACGGATGGCCCGAGTCCTCGCCCGCGAGCTGGGCATTCCTCTGGCGCAGGCGGAGCAATTGCAGCGCGACCCCGCCAGCGCAGCGCATCCCGCGCGGGTCCTCGCTATTCTGGATTCGGTGTTCGACGATTACTGCCAAGAGCTGGCCACCTCGCTCATGACGTTGGCCGCCGAGCACCCTGGCCGGCCGCCCCGCCAGATCTATCTCTTAGGCGGGGGAATGCAGGTGCTGGGCCTTGTGCCCCGCCTCGTCGCCGCAGCCGCGCCGGGATACGGGCCCTCGCACCAGGCCGACGGTTCAGACCTCGACCCAAACTGACCTTTGCTGTAAATCCCGCCCAGCCCAGGTACAGGCCTCAAGCAGATCCTTCTCCGCCGATCTGACCGCCCCGGCCCCCGTATGCCTTTTGCAGCCGCGCGGAGTACCGCCCCCCGGGGCGATCCTGGCTCTATGAAAGCTGGGAGCTTGATCTACGTCCTTGGCCGCACTTCGGTGCATCACGCACGAAGGGCCACGATCGCCGGCTTTCGGGAGGTTTCGCTGAAATAAAGCGCCTGAAACCGCGGCATCTGTTTGATCCGGTCAATGAGCATGCGTTCCTGATCGGACCGCGCCACGTTGCGCACGAGGGCCCGGGCATCCGCTTCGGTCAGCCGCAGCACCAGGTAGTTGGCGATGGCGGAAAACAAGGAGCTATGGAAGTCCTTGGCCTCTTGGGAGGCGAGCACGAGGGAAAGGCCGTATTTTCGGCATTCCTTGGCCATAGTGGGGATCAGTTTGAGGCGCGCTGCACGATGCGCTTCATCGAAGACCACTGCGTGGGTAATGCAATCCTGAATGCCCCTGCGGAACATATCCTTGTATAAGCCATAGAACACCAGCGAAGCGAAGGCCTTTTGAAGGTTGTCATTCTGCGTGCCGTGGATGCGGATAACGATAGGTTCCCGGCTGTCCCATAGGGAGGCCTGGGTCTCCGCAGGTTCGAAGAAGCCATAGTCTTCCAATTCCCCCAGCCGGGCTAAAAGAGTGCGCAGCCCTCGGTCGGGCTGTACCATTGGTCCCACCGCTCCCGCAGCGATTCCACCTGCTTGCGGATCCCTTCCAGAAGCTCTGGACTCCGGGCGGCGCGCAAATGCCTTCGGTACTTGACCTCGATAAACCGGAACCCCAAGCCCCGCCGCGGCTGCAAGAATACATAGATAAGGTCGGGGCGATAGCCAGTCAGGCCATGTCCGTTTGCCTCATTCCCAACAGGCGGGATCAAATCACGGACATCATCTGCCGGAAGAAGAAATCCGCTCCGGAGGGAGAGCCATCCGTCGCTCTCCTCCGCAGCCCGGAGGCAGTTGGCATAAGCAATCGCCAGGGCAACGAGTTCCGAGGTTGCCGTGGTTTGGCCCGTTAACCGAATCGCCAGGCGGCCGCTCAAGGCTTTCAGGTGTTTCATCAAGAACTCGGCGTTTCGCCGGCTGTGGCTGAGGCCCATCTGATCCAAGGCCTCGTCCAGCAGATTCCGGACCTCATCGAGGCTTGCGGTCGAAGTAATCAACTGGAGGCACCCCAGGTCCTCCCGCTCCGGCACACAATCGATCACATAGGCATCGTACACTTCGCGATGGTCTCGCGGCGAGTCGAAGTATTCGACGCCGGCGTTCCGATCCAGCGTGATCACCCAGTCGCACAGGCGATGGATCGTGCGCAAGTTGTCCGCTTTTTCGGGCGAGATCTCGGTGCGCAAGACGGGGCGCGAGGCCTCGGGCTGAAGATTGCGGGCCGTGCACCGGTAAACCGCCTCCTGCAACCGCATCAGACGCTCCGTATGAGAACGATCGGAGGGGTGCTTCTGGCCTTCACTGCTCCGGGGAATTACACCGCGCCACACGGGCCAGGGTACCCCCCGGTACGTTCTCTCCAGGAACGAGAGCAGACCGTAGGCATAGAACGGCCGCGAGCTTTCGGCCCCTGACGCCTCTGGAACAACATGGGACACGAAGGTATCGAACGCGATGGCCAGATGTGCCGGAACCTCTGGGTTCTCCGAAATTCGATACTGCCGGCCATTGAACTCGATGGTCTGTTCTTCGGTCCAATACCGGGCCGGCGGTGGCGGAACGCGCGGTGCACCGCCGCCCAAAAGCTGGCGCAACTCCGCTTCCAATTCCTTCACCGGGCTGCGGTATTCGGGGTCCTCGGTTTTCCCTTTTTCCAGAATCTCCAGAGCTTGAATCTCCAGAGCTTGCTGGCTTTCGTTGCCCGCCTGGCCTTTGAACAATATCTCAAGACAGGCGCACAGCGAGTAGACATCGGAACGCTGGTCGGCCGCCCCCAGTCCTTGCTGACGGACTTCCGGTGCGACCACGGCTTCGTCCGGCTCACTGGGCGGGCCCGGAGGGGCCACACTGGCGCTGGCCGGGATCTTAGTGTATTGAAAGCCGGTGAAAACCGGCGTGTTGTCGTGCCTGACGAGGATGGTACGTGGGGTAAGGTTCCGGTGCACCAAGGGCTCGCCCTCGGTCCCGCCTGCATGTAATTCGGCCAGGGCACTCAGAGCGCCGCATGCGAAGGCCAATCTGGCTTCCGTGTCCCAGTTGCGGTCGGCGGCCCGGTCCTCCAGCGTAGGAGCGGCCGGATCGACCACCGTAAAGAAGAACATTTCGCCCGCATACCCCGGGGCTGCCTGGAACGAGTCCAGGATACGCGGCGCCCAGGGATACCGTTGCACGCGATGCAAGGCTTCGAACTCCCGTCGCGCTTTCTTCTCGGCATTCCTCTCTTCTGTGGCCGAAAGATCATACAAATGCAAGACAACCCGATCCTGCCTGATCGGATGTATTCCCCGATACACGCGATGGAACCTTTCATCGCGCGGGCTTTGAAGCTCGAGGTTGGTATAGCCCGCCAGGCGGCGCAGCGATCCATCGATGGCCACGCTGCATTTCGGCGCCAACCGCCGGGCAAGCCTGGCCACCAGCTCCGGAGCCAGGACGGGCTTGCCCTCCAGCCCCACCGCCTTGCGCCAGTCGTTAAGCGTGTACAAGGGGACGCCGCGGACCCTCTCGGCATATTGGTGGTTGGCGGCCACTGATCGGCTTCCGAAGGAGGACGGTCTGGCCGATTAGCCCACCGCCCGCATCGCCGTCATCGGTCGGACCAAACGCCAGTGGCTGGCCCGGTTCTTGGACCCGAGCGCCGGCATCCCTTCCCATCATCGCTCCAGCGCGGTTTTGGCCCGGATCAAGCCGGAGGAATTCGTGCGGT
>Ga0068707_1002880_pt1 | contig 12053 bp, 10 predicted proteins | sample YNPNPMetaG_FD_66600 | JGI IMG/M metagenome (GOLD analysis project Ga0068707, IMG submission 66600) | Anoxygenic and chlorotrophic microbial mat microbial communities from Yellowstone National Park, USA - YNP NP MetaG | ecosystem: Environmental > Aquatic > Thermal springs > Hot (42-90C) >... | reverse complement strand
TTCAAACAAAGATTTCTTGCAATAGTAAAAAGCCATGTCGAAAGCTTGGCCTTCACCTTATAATTTTTAGCCGACCTGTATGCATGAATAAAAACATTTTGAGCTATATCTTCAGCCTCGGTCAGATCACCAATTATTCTATACACCAAACCAATAACAGGCTGTTTATAGCGATCAACTATTTCCTCAAATGCTGAAATATCGCCCCTCTTGACTCGGAGCATCAATTCAGTATCTGGGTCCTGCGGTACTGACATCAATAATTGCACTCTAACAAATCATTGCATTTAAACCAACAGTTTTATAAGACGTAAACTATTTTGTAAGGTTTCGCCAAAACTCAAATAAGGATTTTCCCAGCCTTTTTCCAAAAACTTACCCAGGCCTTCCAGGAACCTCAAAAAAACTAAACCATTTTAATAAAGTCCAGATTATAAAAAGCTGAGGTCACGTAATTTACCTTGATTGAAAAAAAACAATCTGTATAATTTTTACAGACCATGTGTATGAATGCAAAAGTTTTGTATTTCATAATTTGCCTCAGTATATTGAACGTGAGCGCAATAGCCCAAATAACACCGCCTTCTTTTTCATTTATCCAGCGCAATAAATCCACCAAAGAAATACTCCTTAGACTGTCGGCGACAAAAAATACACTTCAACGTATTGAAACCTCCCCAGACCTGAGCATCTGGACACCATTGGTCATAGCAAAATCCACTGGTTATATTCAATACACCGACTCGGGCGCACCGTTTCCGCAAACATTATTTTATAGAGCGGTACAACTCGACGGAACCAATATTTTAACTGGCGATTGCTTGGGCACAACAAATGGAACTATTATATTTCACCCAATTAATCATGCATCCTTCGTTATGGATCTCTGTGGGACTATAGCATATGTTGACCCTGTAGGTGGTAGTTCACCATATGCCGGCCTGCCAAAAGCAGATATAGTCTTTGTTACACATGAACACTCTGACCATTATGATTCTGCTACGATTAATGCTATCGCCAGATCCAACGCCATAATTGTTGTAAATAAATCTGTTTATTCACTATTGCCCTCAACATTGAAAGCTCGTGCCATCTCCCTTACCAACAACCAATCAACTTTTCTCAATGATATGATTGTCGACGCAGTCCCAGCTTACAACCTGACACAATCATACCACCCAAAAGGCCGGGACAACGGATACGTTTTAACAGTCTATGGCAAAAAAATATACATCAGCGGTGACACAGAAGACATACCAGAAATCAAATCACTCACAGATATCGATGTAGCTTTCGTCTGTATGAATTTGCCATACACCATGTCTGTCAGTACTGCGGCAAATTTGGTCCGGCAATTTAAACCTAAAGTTGTTTATCCATATCATTCTCGCGACAGTAACGTAGCTCAATTCAAAAGCCTGGTCGGCCTTGACCTGGGAATAGAAGTGCGAATCCGCACCTGGTACTAAGCTTACCTAATCATTCCATAAACCGGAGCACATACTTAATTCATACGAAGTTTAAATATCTTGCAAATCCTGGCAAAGTATCTGTATCCCCAAATCTTGCCTGAAAATAAAAAATGATGTTTGTAATATACGCTTTTTTATTGGAGGAACACGCTCCACAGCGTCCGTGAAATTTAAGGTACAGCTTCCACGCACTCATGGAGATTGGAGCGACGGCTTCACGCCTTCTGGCCGGTCTGGGTAAAACCCTACCCGCGAAATCGATTGGTTTTTATGGCTAAACTATCAGGGGCTTGAAAAATTTTTCATCAAAATTCGACCATAGTATACTTAAAAATCAGGCTTTCATTGAGCGATGGATTTGTTATCTTTTATCCATGGACTTAAAAACTGAAATGTTTGAAATCGCCAGAAAGGCTAAAATAGCATCAAGACAAATCTCAAAACTAACAACCGATGAAAAAAATAAATGCCTTTTAAAAATGGCGGATGCCCTGGACTCTAATGTTCATGAAATAATCGAAGCCAACCGCCTCGACGTTGAAGCCGCTAAAGATGCTGGTCTTTCTCTTTCGTTAATTGACCGTCTCCGTTTAGATGAGAAACGCGTATCTTTAATGTCGAATGGAATCCGACAGGTCGCAAAATTACCCGATCCAGTAGGGAGAATACTTGACGAAAGAGTCAGGCCAAATGGCCTCAGGCTCAGAAAGGTCTCGGTTCCCATAGGCGTTATTTGTATCATTTATGAATCTCGTCCAAATGTCACAGCCGACTCAGCCGGTCTTTGTTTTAAGTCAGGCAATGTTACCATCCTCCGTGGCGGTAAAGAAGCTATACATTCAAATACCATCATTGCTAATCTTCTCGTCAATGCTGCAAAATTAGCCAGTCCTCAATTCCCAGACGGAGCAATCCAGCTTATAAAAACCCCGGACCGTAATGCAATCAAAGAACTACTTTCATTATCCCAGTATATTGATCTTTGCATTCCACGCGGCGGCGAGGGTCTTATAAGAACTGTGGCCGAATGTTCAAGAGTACCGGTGGTCAAACATTATAAAGGTGTTTGCCATGTGTACCTGGATAAAAGCGCTAAGTTTGACATGTCTGAACGCATTGTCATAAATGCTAAATGTCAACGTCCAGGAGTCTGTAATGCTATGGAGACTCTCCTGATTCATTCCGAAATCGCTAACACGTTACTCCCAATTCTTGTTCAACGACTCCTGGAACATAATGTTGAACTGCGTCTAGATCCGCGAGGACTAAAAATTGCAGAAGCCGTTGCCTCAAAAATGAACTTACTTCATAAAGTAAAACCAGCCACAGAAGATGACTGGTACGCCGAATACCTCGACCTCATTTTAGCCGTCAGAATAGTTGACAATATCCAGGAAGCAATCGATCATATAAACCAGTATGGTTCAGCGCATTCCGATGCTATTGTCACTGAAGATGAAACAACCGCCCAAAAATTCTTAAACGAAGTAGACTCGGCAGCAGTATATTGGAATGCTTCCACCAGATTTACCGATGGCGGTGAATTCGGAATGGGCGCCGAAATCGGCATCAGTACCGATAAAATCGGCGCTCGCGGTCCTATGGGACTTGAGGAATTAACCACTTATAAATGGTTAGGATACGGAAATGGACAGATTAGACAATAACATCGTAACCTTCTGACCTGTTTTAACAGGATGACAGGATACCGTTTCATTAATTTATAATGACATCCAGGACTAGATTCCTAAATGCATGCAAATGCCTTGACGTAGACCATCCACCTATATGGTTCATGCGTCAAGCTGGCCGGGCACTACCAGAATACCGTTCCTTGCGAGAACAATACTCCTTCGAACAATTGATTTTTACACCTGCACTCGCAGCCGAAGTTACACTACAACCTATCCGAAGATTCAGATTCGACGCCGCAATCATTTTTAGCGACATCCTTATTATCCCGGCAGCACTGGGCCAACAATTAAAATTTTCAGACTCAGGCGGAATCAAACTATCCTTTCCGGTCAACAAACCATTCCTGATGCGTCAGCTCCAATGGCGGGCTATCCATAGTAACCTATTGTTCCTGTTCAAAACAATCAAATTAGTCAAATCCGAAATAGCCAATGAATTCGCTCTCATCGGTTTTGCTGGCTCCCCCTGGACAATCGGAAATTTCATGTTCGAAGGCGGATCATCTCCTAACTACACACAATTGTACCATTTCTTCCAAACTAACAGACATGCCTTCGATTCATTTATGCAAAAATTATCCTGCGCAGTAGCCGACACCTTAATTTTACAAATTGAAGCTGGAGTTGATGCTGTGCAAATTTTTGATTCACTGGCCAGCCTGCTCAACCCACAAACACCGAGCCAAACTGAGCCTGCCAGCACAAAAAATCTTTCAATTTATGAAGCAGCTTCGGGAAATTGGATCGCTAAGGTTATATCAAAGGTCCGAGCCCATAAAAAAGATGTTCCCATCATAGTCTATTGCAAAGATACTGAATTTTGGCAATGGCATCTCAAAGTTAGCCCAGATGTTATTAGCTTACCTCCTGCTGTCGATCTGGGTTCAGTTAAATCTCTAATACCTCCAAACATTGGTATTCAAGGAAACCTTGATCCTCAAATAATGACAAAAACTCCAGCAGATGCTATACAAGCCACCGTGCAATTACTTAACAAGATCAACGGAAGAAAAGGATATATCTTCAACCTCGGTCACGGACTACCACCGGAATCAAAAATTGAAACAATAGAAGCAGTAATTACACAAGTTAGAGAATTCAAATGGAGAAACTCGCAGTAAACCTTCACTTAATAAAAAAATATAACGTCCCCGGGCCTCGCTATACTTCATACCCGCCAGCAACGCAATTCTCTGAATCTGTAACCTGGGATCATTTGCGCCCTCTAATAGAGGCACAGACTAACTCAACAGCTGACCTCTCCCTGTATTTTCATATCCCTTTTTGCCATTCGCTCTGCTGGTTTTGTGGTTGTACCAATATAGTTACCAGAGACCAAACAACTAGCTCAACTTATATCAGTTACCTCCAAAAAGAACTTAACTTGTTAGTCGGCTTAGTTAACCAGGAAAGACCTGTTTTACAAATTCATTTAGGCGGTGGCTCTCCCAACTTCTTGACACCGTCAGAAATCCTAAAACTAGGCCAGATCATTAAAAATAATTTCAATATTAGCCAAAATGTCGAGGCCGGCGTAGAAATCGACCCCAGAACAACTACACTAGAACATCTTGAAGCATTTAAAAATGCAGGCTTTAACCGGGTATCTATAGGCATTCAGGACCACGATCCGCAAGTCCAAAAAGCCGTCCACAGAATTCAACCTAAAGAACTAAATCAACAAGTCATTAATTGGATCCGCCAAACGGGATTTAAATCCTTAAATATCGACCTTATCTATGGTTTACCATATCAAAACCCGCAATCTTTCGCCAAAACTCTAAATGAAGTTATTCAATTTAACCCGGATAGATTCGCAGTATTTAACTTTGCATATGTGCCATGGCTTAAAAAACACCAACTCGCCCTTAAAAATTTGCCCTCACCAGAAACCAAGCTCGAACTTCTAAAGCTCGCTATCGAGACCTTAACTGCTGCCGGGTACGTGTACATTGGAATGGATCACTTTGCTAAATCAACCGATGAACTCGCGATCGCTCAAAAAAACCATACATTGCAACGCAATTTTCAAGGCTATAGCACCCACGCCGGAGCAGATATCCTTGCTTTCGGAATGTCCTCCATCTCGCAAACCGATTCCTTTTACAGACAAAACACTAAAGATATAAACGAATATTATGCATTCCTCGACTCAGGTAAAATTCCACACAAAAAAGGCTACATCCTTAATAACGACGATATCCTGAGACGAAAAACTATAATGAGACTCATGTGCGATATGGAACTCGATTTTAATTATATGTCCAAAATGCTGAACATTGATTTCCCTCAGTACTTTAAGTCTGAACTCATATCATTGAAAGAAATGGAACAGGACGAACTAGTCCAAATATTACCCACAGGACTCAAAGTTACACAAATGGGAAGGCTCCTGATTCGAAATATCGCTATGAAATTCGATAAATACTCCAACGCAACCCCCACAACACATTTTTCAAAAACTATATGAAATCCATTGCAATCATAGGTGGCGGTATTACCGGCTTGGTTACAGCTTTTAAACTCAAATCTTTTAATATCCCCACCACAATTTATGAAGCTTCAGATAGAGCCGGTGGCGTTATCAAATCTTTAAAACAAAACGGGTTCCTGGCTGAATTCGGACCAAATACTATCCTTGAAACGTCATATAAGATAACCGACCTCATACGAGAAGCTGGACTTGAAAATAATATGCTTTACTCAGACCCAAAAGCCGAAAAAAGATATATCGTCAGGTTTCAGAAACCTATAGAACTTTCGCCCTCACCACTGAAATTCTTCATGACCCCACTTTTCAGTCTTTCAACCAAACTTTGCTTGCTTAAAGAGCCCTTTATACCCAAATGGAATAACCAATTCGAAGAAAACGTTGCTCAGTTTGTGCTGCGCCGATTAAACCAGGAATTTTTGGACTACGGAATTAACCCGCTCGTCGCCGGTATCTATGCTGGTGCACCCGACAGACTATCGGTTAAACATGCCTTCCCAAAATTATATGAGGTCGAACAAAAATACGGATCCCTCATCAAAGGCCAAATATTCGGAGCAAAAGAACGCCGCCGCCGCGGGGAAATCTCAAAACAAGAAGCCAAAAAAATCTCATTTGACGAAGGCCTGGAAGTCCTAACTCAAAAGCTTTTTTCCCAACTATTCGGATCGATTAGATTAAACACAAAGGTAATTGAAATCTCTAAAAAAGATAATGAATGGGCAGTAACTTCAAGATCTTTTGGCAGAGAAGTCAAACAAATGCACTCTGCTGTTTTACTCGCAATACCTACCTATGCTATGTCAGATATTAAAATTGATTTAGGCTCCACTGTCGATATCCATGAGCTAACTCAGATTAAATATCCGCCAGTAACCACTATAGTCCTCGGTTATAAAAGAACAGACGTCCCACATCCTCTAGACGGCTTCGGAATGCTCATACCTGAAAAAGAAGGATTTCATATACTCGGAACATTATTCTCGTCTTCACTGTTTCCAAACCGTGCACCAGCTGGATTCGTGACCCTTACCAGCTACATCGGCGGAATGCGTAATCCAGACCTGGCACTAAAAGATCCAGAAGAACTTATCAACCTGACTCATACTGACCTCACAAAAATACTCGGCATCTCAAATAAACCAGTCTTCCAAAATTGTTTCTGTTATAAAAATGCTATTCCTCAATATGAAGTCGGATACGGAAAATTTAAAGACCTCATGACTGAAGCCGAATCTAAATCTCCAGGACTCTTCTTTGCAGGCCATTACCGCAACGGAATCTCAATCAGCGATTCAATACTATCCGGCTTAAATGTGGCAGAAAAAATCAGGGATTGGCTCAACACCAAAAAAACTATAGACCATCCCCAAAATGGCTAAATACGTAACAGTATTACTAAACCTCGGTACTCCGGAAACACCCGAGCCCAAAAATGTCCGGCGCTTTCTTAAAGAATTCCTTTCCGATCCATATGTAATTGACCTGCCTTTCCAAATCAGATGGCTCCTGCTTCATGCTATCATACTACCATTCAGAACAAGTAAAGTCGCTAAACAATATCATTTTATCTGGACACGCGAAGGCTCGCCACTTCTAGTCTATACAAAAAAGCTTACTGAAAAACTCCAAGCTCAAACCAGTGTGCCAACATATTACTGCATGCGCTACAGTGAACCAGGACCAAAAACAATTATTAACCATATCTTAAACCAGAAACTCAATAACGTACTCCTTTTTCCGCTCTTCCCACAATTCTCAATCTGCACATGGCAATCTGCAGTCGATCACTTCCTAAAAACCGCTAAAAACATCGCCCCTGCATTAAAAATCTATATCCATCCGCCATACTGGAACCAACCTGCATTCCATAAGGCTCTAGTCCACTCAATCACACAAAAATTCGAAAAAACGGATTACTTGTTGTTTAGTTTCCATGGACTACCCGTTAAAATGATAAAGAAAACCGATCCAACTGGCAACCATTGTCTCACCACACCTGATTGCTGTTTTACAAACAGCCCTGCAATAGAAAAGTGTTATAGAGCACAATCCATTTATATCGCACGAAAAACAGCCGAATTACTTGAAATAGATGCGACTAAATGGTCATTCAGTTTTCAATCAAGATTCGGGCTTGCCAGATGGCTGGAGCCCAGCACAAATTCGGTCATCTCTTCTCTGCCGGGAAAAAGTATAAAAAACTTAACCATCATAGCCCCATCATTCGCCACTGAGTGCTTAGAAACACTTTATGAATTAGATAAAACTGGCCAGGAAATCTTTAAAAACGCCGGCGGTTCTTACTACAACCGCATACCCTGCTTAAATGATTGTCATGCCTGGGTTAATGCACTGGCTGAAATGCTTCAGAACTACATTGAATCAAGCAAAATCTAAAAATCTAATCTCTGAACTCATTTACGGGTCTGAAAACACGTCTCCCGCCTAACAGAACTTACACCTACGTGCATTTCAAAAATCTTAAGCCTGAGCCTACAAAGTTTCTGTTGCATCCCTTAGCCGTTGAAGATCTCTATCACCACGCTTGGTCGGATAATCAAGCCTGTTTATCGTCAGTGTTGTTGGTTCAACCCACTTCCAGTATTCAGCGTGGCCGTCTGCAAAACCCAGAGTGGAACCACCAGCATGCCTGATTGCTGGCGCATTCTGCCAGTAATCTTGCTCCAACCTGACTGCAAAATAGCCATCATCTATGGTATACTGACTCTCATCAATGAAAACAAAAGTCCGAGACGGCATCGGCCGTCGTATATCACTGTATTTTCGATACATCGGATATTTGCTCAGATTATTCACAAAATCTACATCACTGTTCATCTGACCATTCATTGAGTAACTACGCACACATTTATAAGTCTTTGTTGAACCCTCAGGCTTACGTGGATAATCCGCTGGACATTGATATATCGCATCAGATCGATTGTACTTATATAGCAGACCGCGCTGTATATCCAGCTTGTTTGTAAAACCAGGTAAGCTTATCACATTATTCAAGATCCATGCATTTGTGTCCATGATATGGTTGGGCACCAGCTCATCACGATTGTCATCCTTGTAAGACAACCAACACAGTAACAATTGCTTCAAATTGTTCGTACAGGATACTGTGTGCGCCTTCATTTTTGCACGACCTAAAGCTGGCAAAATCATACCAGCCAGAATAGCTATAATTGCAATAACAACTAATAACTCGATCAGCGTGAAACCTTTGGTTTTCATACTCAAATATTAATACTGCAGACTTTTACTTGCAACTTTTTTCAGTAACTTCAGCACTTCCGAATTAATCCTTTACCTGGTGTGCCGAGAATGATTGGAAGCGAAAGAGACTATTAGGGGTTGGATGAAGGAAATAAAGTCTCATTAGCAGGATGTTGAAAAAGTCCAATTAGAATTTGAACTCTGAAAAAAGAATTGAGTCTAAGAAGAAATTTCAAGGTGAACACCAAAAACCCCAACCTGAATTTATTTTCATATTAGACATAAACAGATGTGTACCAGCTAATCATCCGTTGCGAATAATCAAAAGCCAGGTGGATCCCGTACTTAAGAAGCTTTCGCCGTTATTTAATGAATCTTATGAGGAGCTTGGGCGTCCCAGCATTCCACCTGAGCAACTTCTCAAGTCTCGTATTCTCATGGTGCTTCACAGTGTGCGCAGCAAACGACTATTTTGCGAGCAACCTGGGTACAATCTGCTCTGGCTCTGGTTTTTGGATCGAGACCCGAACGAAGGAATTTGGATGGATTATGACAGTCGGAGGCCTACAGCGAAACCGGTATCGAGGGTTGGAGCAGACGCAAGCGTGGAGATATTTTGCAGTAGCCACATACAATCCATTATGGATGGCACGTTTGAGTTTGGGAGCATCTAGTTGAACAGTCAGAATTTAATACTGATAGATGCTTCTGAGGGTTAAAAAGCCCTTACTGATTCAGGAGATATTTACTTTGAGGTAAGAAAAAAGCACTAATACTGGCTTCTAATCAACTCAGGGGAAACAAATATAAATCATCAGAATTAACTTGCCTTGAAAAAGGCTTTTTTCAACAGCCTGATAAGCCGTCCCATCAGTATAGCCTACCACCGCCAGCTCGCTGACTCTTTGAGATTTTGAAACGTATGCCATATTGTCTTTTGCAGTTTGTTGTGACGCCCCTATCCAGATTTAATTCAACCAGCCACCGACTAGTCTCGCCCGGATAAATAATTACCGTCAGCGTTTTCATCCCTTCCAGCTCAATGGCAGCCGAGCTTTTGGTAAGCCACACTCCGCAGTTGGCCCTGCGAGATCAAAGCGAGGGTTTCGCTCTTGATAACGCCGGGACAGTCTCACGGAGCAAAACCCAGCAGCCAGGGCTGCGCGGCGTCCCGAGGTTTTATATGCCCCTCCATATCTTTGATATGAAATCCAGCGCAGGATGGCCTGTGGCCGACATACGTAGCGGAAAGGCAGTCGGATCACGCGCTACGCGGGTGCTGGCGCGCAGCGCCTAAGGGCGCAAAGTATAGCCCAGATGACTAGCATCGGCAGGAGAGAGCACGGGGACTGTGGCAAAGGGCTTGGCGACCAACTTCCTCATCGCGGCCTGAGCGGTGCAAAATTCCTTACACCGTTTGGCGGGACACCGGGCTGGGTTGTCCTTGCTACAGGTTCTTTTGACTCAGATAGACTGCACCACCGAGATGCTCTACTCCTTCGATCTTTCCAATCGGCACATTTGCGGGATCGAAGATCCACACGTATTCATGTGCGAACCGAAGCGGATCACAACATGGGCCGGCAGATTCGGAAGACACTCCTGATACCTTCTAACCCAAAAATCTGGGCCTCGTCGTGGATTGAGCAGGGAATCCAGTTTAGTGATCGCAGGACAGTTAGTTTTCCAATCTGATCCCACTTGAAAATTACTGAGGATGAACTTCGCTTCCTTCTCTAAAGTATCCGTCCCCCCAGCGTCTCTTATTGCCGTTTCAGCTTGTTTTTTCATATCACTATTCGCGCGCGAAGGATTTTCAGAACAGCCCACCAGGGATTGCAATAACATTGATGTAACAACAACCATGCATATTGTTGGAAAACGAATCAGCTTCATAATTAACGCAATGGTTCGCGCCGGTCATCGGCGATCGGACTCGCCCCTACACCGGCGGCAACATATACCGTCCTTTTCACTTGTGTTATTATTCCCCTCAATTGTTTTGTAATAGTTATAGCCCACCTCTAACCAGTGAATTGTTCCTTCCGACGGCACATCCTGCCATCTTCCGAGCTTCCAGACCCATACAATCGCCTTTGCCTTGCTCAGTGAATCGCAGAGCCATGCTTCATACTGCCAGATACCAATGTAATTGATCTCATTGTCTGCATAAAGTAAACCTTTCCCATCAACCAGGTAGTATTGATGCTGTTGGTTCTCTCCTTCAAAATACTTGCTATCGAAGCCTCCTTCGTATTTTCGGCTCATGCAACCATCAGCCTTCTCAAATCCTTGCAGTCTACCGACAAGACGCTTCATCTTGGCCTCAACCTCAGCCATTGTAATACGGCGCAATGTTACTGTCCCAGATTGCCCATCATCTACATCCGTCCAATAGAAAACACCATCAGAGATTGAACCAGAAAACCACGTCCCGCTTTCCACACGCGTTAATCCAAATGCGTCAATTAAGCTAACTGGTGCATTCCCCACGAACAGGTAGAGATTCGGACCATCACCACGGAGCGATGCACGCCCACGCCGCAACGTTTCAAACCGAATCACCCCGATCGGGTCTCTGTTTGGCCAGCGGCCAAGAGTGGGATTGTAAACGCGATATTCGTAAAGCACCAAGTCGGTGGTGCGGTCGGTCCGCTTCGTCGAGAAACGGAAGGGATTCAGGGTGGCAGCAGGACCAGTGACGCGGATTGGCTCGCCGAAGGTGCCGTATTCGTAGCGGGCGGTGACCTCACCGGTTGCGGCACTGACTAATGCTACAATGTCACAATTGCCGTCATAACATTTAAAATGAGTCCCAGATGCGGGACCTGATGAAGTGTGTAACGTCACCCAAAGCAACCCACCTACACCACCAGCACTATCCATCGTGCCGCTCAGGTCCAGTCCCCACACGTAGCTGCGCACCACCGCGTTGTTCGTTGCGTTTAGCTCTACAATGTGCCGGCCAAATAACATCGGATCACTCACAAATTTCAAGTTCTCTTCCACAAACCAAGCATTATATGTCCAAATTGATGTTACTTGCTGTATCATACGCCCAAGCGCATCATATGTCCATTCAATTCTGCGCCATGAACCCGAAGGCGTGTCCGGGCGACTCTCAACCTTTATCAACCGGTTCTCTGCGTCACTGACAATACTGATTTAGCA
>Ga0068707_1002878_pt1 | contig 12065 bp, 10 predicted proteins | sample YNPNPMetaG_FD_66600 | JGI IMG/M metagenome (GOLD analysis project Ga0068707, IMG submission 66600) | Anoxygenic and chlorotrophic microbial mat microbial communities from Yellowstone National Park, USA - YNP NP MetaG | ecosystem: Environmental > Aquatic > Thermal springs > Hot (42-90C) >... | reverse complement strand
CTGGATACGCGGCGGGGCGTGGCCGTGGTCAACCCGGCCCTCTGCCAGAACTGCGGGGCCTGCGTGGCTGCCTGTCCGAACAAGGCGGCACAGATTCATAACTGGACGGCGGACCAGGTTATCGCCATGATCGAAGCCCTGGAATTGTGATGGAAGAGCGATATTCGGTGGATTGGACCCTGTACCTGGAGGACACCCCGGTGCTTGTGGCCTACCTATTCGGCTCACAGGCCCGGGGAAAGCCGCATCCTCGTAGCGATATAGACATCGCCGTCCTGCTCCAGGAGGGCCTGTCCCCCCTGGAGCGCCAACGCTGGCGGCTTGCCCTGATCGCCCGTCTGAGCCGGGCGCTCCATACAGATGACGTGGATGTCGTCGTCCTGAACGAGGCTCCGCCCATGCTACGTTACGAGGTCATCCGGCCCCGGCATATCCTGTTCTGCCGGGACGAGGGGGCGCGGGTGGCCTTTGAAGTTCGGACGATGCAGGAGTGGTTCGATTGGAAGCCTCGTTTTGACCGTTTGCAGACGGCATGGTGTCGCCGTCTTCTGGAGAAAGCCGCTGAAGAGGAGGGAAGATGAATCGGTTTCAGGTGGTTGTCCAACACCTTCAGCAGTTGCAACAATATCTTCAGCGTCTCTATGCGCTCCAATCGCTGACACGGGAGGAAGTCCTGACCGACTGGAGGGCCCAATCTCAAGTTGAGCGTAACCTCCAACTGGCTATCGAGGTGGTTATCAGCGTGGCTGAGCAGATGGTTGCCCTGCTAGGCTTACCCACCCCCGAATCGGCCGGGGCAGCCATCGCCACGATTGCCCAGGCCGGCGTCATTTCCCCAGACCTGGGAAAGAACCTGGAATTGGCTGTCGGATTCCGCAATATTCTGGTACACAACTATATGGAAATTGATTACGAACTGGTTTACGAGGCCCTCCAGGAGAACTTGGGACAATTTGAGCAGTTCATCGAGCAGGTTACCCGGTTTATCCATAAGCAACGAGGTTGAGATGGAGCAGTTACCTGGGGACAAGGCGCAATTCGCTGGTCCCGGCCCGCGCCATGACCGGGCCGGCGCCGGGGAAAACACCATGGTGGGTGCGGTGCTCGTCGTCGGCGCCGGCATCGGGGGGATGCAGGCGGCGCTGGACCTGGCCAACTCCGGCTTCAAGGTCTACCTGCTGGAGCGCTCCCCGGCCATCGGCGGCATCATGGCCATGCTGGACAAGACCTTCCCCACCAACGACTGCGCCATGTGCATCCTGTCGCCGAAACTGGTGGAATGCGGCCGGCACCTGAACATCGAAATCCTCACCATGGCCGAACTGGAGGACCTCCAGGGGACGCCGGGCCGCTTCACCGCCCGTGTTCGCCGGCACCCGCGCTTCATCGACGTCCAGAAGTGCACCGGATGCGGCGACTGCGCCGAGGCCTGCCCGATTCGGGTGCCGGACGCCTTCAACGCCGGCCTTTCGGAGCGCAAGGCGGTCTACAAACTCTACCCCCAGGCCATCCCCAACGCCTTTGCCATCGAGAAGCGGGGCACGGCCCCCTGCCGGAACGCCTGCCCCATCCACCAGCGCGCCGAGGGCTATATCGCCCTGATCGCCGAGGGCAGGTACGAGGAGGCCTACCGCACCATCCGGGAGGATAACCCCTTTCCGGCCATCTGCGGCCGCATCTGTAACCACCGCTGTGAGGAAGAGTGCACCCGCGGCCGGGTGGACGAGCCGGTTTCCATCATGCGCCTGAAGCGTTTTGTGGTGGACTGGGTTTGGGAGCATGGGAAGAAGGACGAAGGGGCCGGGACAAAGGAGGACAAGGAGCCGCTGGGACGCGTCGCCGTGGTCGGCTCCGGGCCGGCCGGCCTGACCTGCGCCCTGGACCTGGTCCGCCTGGGCTACGCCGTCACCGTCTTCGAGGCCCTCCCCGTCCCCGGCGGCATGATGCGGGTGGGCGTCCCCGAGTATCGCCTCCCCCGCGACCTCATCCAGCGCGAAATCGAGGATATCCTGGCCGAGGGGGTGGAACTGCGCCTGAACAGCCGGGTGGAGGACCTGGAGACCCTCTTCGCCCAGGGCTATCAGGCCGTCTTCCTGGCCCTGGGGGCCCACCGGGGGCGGAAACTGCGCATCCCCGGCGCCGACCTGCCCGGGGTGCTCCTGAACACCGACTTCCTTCGCGATGTGGCCCTGGGCCGCCCGCCGGACCTTTCCGGGAAGCGGGTCCTGGTGTTGGGAGGCGGCAATGTGGCCATGGACTGTGCCCGGACCGCTCTCCGGCTGGGAGCGTCCCACGTCCAGGCGGCCTGTCTGGAATCGGCCGGGCAGATGCCGGCCCACCCCTGGGAGGTCGAGGAGGCCCGCGAGGAAGGGGTGGAAATCCTGAACGCCCGCACCTTCCTGGAAATCACCCAGGAGGAAGGCCGGGCGACCGGCGTGCGCTGCGCCCGGGTGGTCTTTCGCGGCTTCTTGCCCGACGGCCGGCCGGATATGGACGTGATTCCCGATAGCGAACATCACCTCCCGGCCGAGGTGGTCATCTTTGCCATCGGCCAGGCCCCCGAAACCGCCTTCCTGGAGGGGGCCGGCCTGGCCCGCCGTCCCAACGGCACCCTGGTCGTGGACCCGGAGACCCTGATGACCTCCCGGCCGGGCGTCTTTGCCGGCGGCGACGTGGTCACCGGCACCACCTTCGTCGTGGATGCCATCGCCGCCGGGCACCGCGCCGCCCGGGCCATCGACCGCTACCTGCGCGGCGAGGCCGGCGCAGGCGAGCCGGTCCTGCAGCCGGTGGTCGAGATCTCCCCGGAGGAACTGACGGCCCGACGGCAGGCCGGCCTCCTCTCCCCGGCCCCTCGGGTCCCCTCCCCCCGGCTTCCGGCCGAGGAGCGGCGACGCTCCTTCGTCGAGGTCGAACGCACCTTCAGCGAGGAGGAGGCCCGGCGGGAAGCCGCCCGCTGCCTCCAGTGCGGCATCTGCTCCGAGTGCCTGGCCTGCGCCCGGGCCTGCAAGGCCGGGGCCGTCGACCACGAGATGACGGAGGAGGTCCTGGAAATCCCCGTGGGCGCGGTCATCCTCACCCCCGGCGTAGGGCTGTTCGACGCCCGGCTGAAGGAGGAATTCGGCTACGGCCGCTACAAGAACGTCCTCACCTCCATCGAGTTCGAACGGATGCTCTCGGCCTCCGGCCCCTTCGCCGGCCACCTCCAGCGCCCCTCCGACGGACAGGAACCCCGGCGCATCGCCTGGATTCAGTGCATCGGCTCCCGGGAGAGCGGCTGCGGACAGAACTATTGCTCCTCCGTCTGCTGTATGTACGCCACCAAAGAGGCCATCATCGCCAGGGAACACGCCCCGGAGGTCGAGCCGACCATCTTCTTCCTGGACATCCGCGCCTTCGGCAAGGGCTTCGAGGCCTACTACGAGACCGCCCAGCGCGAACACGGCATCCGCTATATCCGCAGTTTCATCTCCTCGGTCAAGGAGGACCCGGCTACCGGGAATCTGCGCCTGGTCTATGCCACGCCCGAGGGCGAGACGGCCGAGGAGGAGTTCGACCTGGTCGTCCTTTCCGTCGGGCTGGTGGCCTCCCCGCAACTTCAGGAGACGGCCCGCCGGCTGGGGGTAGCCCTGAACCGCTACGGCTTTGCCGAGACGCACGAGTTTTCCCCGGTGGAAACCGGCCGGCCGGGCGTCTTCGTCGCCGGGGCCTTTCGCGGCCCCAAAGATATCCCGGAGACGGTCGTGGAGGCCTCGGCCGCGGCCGCCGCGGCGGCCCGTCTCCTCGCCCCGGCCCGGGGCACCCTCACCCGCCGCAAGGTCTACCCGCCGGAGGTGGACGTCCGTCTGGCCGAGCCCCGGGTGGGCGTCTTTATCTGCCACTGCGGAATCAACATCGGCAGCGTGGTCAACGTCCCGGCCGTGGTGGAGTATGCCCGGACGTTGCCCGGCGTGGTCCACGCCGAACACAACCTCTACACCTGCTCCCAGGATACCCAGAGAAAGATCGCCGATACGGTGCGCGAATTGGGCCTGAACCGCGTCGTGGTGGCCTCCTGCACGCCCCGGACGCACGAACCGCTCTTCCAGGACACCATCCGGGAGGCCGGGTTGAACCCCTACCTCTTCGAGATGGCCAACATCCGGGAGCAGGACTCCTGGGTGCACAAGATGTCCCCCGAGGTGGCCACGGAAAAGGCCAAAGACCTGGTGGCGATGGCCGTGGCCAAGGCGCTGCGCCTGCGTCCGATCTACCGCCCGGCCATCGAGATCGAGCACAGCGCCCTGGTCATCGGCGGGGGGCCGGCCGGGATGCTCTCCGCCCTCACCCTGGCCGACCAGGGCTTCCCGGTCACCCTGATCGAACGGGAGAAGGAATTGGGCGGCAACCTGCGCCACCTGCGCTATACCCTGCGCGGCAACGACCCCCAGGACTTTCTGGAACGCCTCCGGGAGACGGTGCAGGCCCATCCGCTCATCCGCCTCTACACCGAGACCGAACTTCTGGAAGTGGGCGGGTACGTGGGGCGTTTCCGCAGCCGGCTGTACCATCGGGCTGAGAATCGGGTGGAGGAGGTCACCCACGGGGCCGTCATCGTGGCCACCGGCGCCGAGGAGTACCGGCCGCGGCCGGGGGAATACCTCTACCGGGAGCATCCCGCCGTCCTGACCCAGCGCGAACTGGAGCAGGCCCTGGCCGATGCGCCGGAAAGGGTGCTGGCCTCGACGGACGGCCGGCCGCCCTCCTTCGTGATGATTCAGTGCGTCGGCTCCCGGGATGAGGAGCACCCCTACTGCTCCCGCATCTGCTGCGGCGTGGCCGTCAAGAACGCCCTCCGAATCAAGGAACGGTTGCCGGAATCGCAGGTGACCGTCCTCTTCCGCGACATCCGCACCTACGGCTTCCAGGAGGAGTATTACGAAGAGGCCCGACGCCGGGGGGTCGTCTTCCTGGAGTATCGGCCGGAGCAAAAGCCGCGGGTGGCCCCGGCCGACGGGCGGCTTCAGGTGGAGGTGGATAGCCCCGGGGTGGGCCGGCTGGTGTTGCCGGCCGACCGGGTGGTCCTCAGCACCGGCATCGTGCCCCGCCCGGATAACGAGGCGCTGGCCCGCATCCTCAAGGTGCCCCTCACCCAGGATCGCTTCTTCCTGGAGGCCCACGTCAAGTTGCGTCCGCTGGACTTTGCCGCCGATGGCATCTACCTCTGCGGCCTGGCCCATTCCCCCAAGTCGCTGGAGGAGACGCTGGCCCAGGCCCAGGGGGCGGCGATTCGGGCGGCGGCCCTCCTCTCCCAGGAACGGCTGGAGGCCCAGGCCATCGTCGCCCAGGTCAACCCGCGCCTGTGCAAGGGCTGCGGCCTCTGCGTGGCCGTCTGCCCCTACGAGGCCCGGGTGTTGAACCAGGAAACCCTGGTGGCCGAGGTCATCGAGGTGCTCTGCCAGGGCTGCGGGGCCTGCGCCGTGGCCTGCCCCAGCGGGGCCACCCAGCACCTGGGATTTGAAAAGGTGCAACTCTATGCTATGATAGACGAGGCCCTGGACTAGGCCGCCGGGGCCTGGAGGAAAGAGATGGCGGACACGAAGCGGCTGGCCGAGGCCTTTTCTCTGACCGAGGAGGAGTTCCTCCAGGAGAGCATGCGGGCCTTCCTGCAGGAGCGGCTACGTTTGCTTACGGCAGAGTATCGGTCCCGCTGCGCGCGTTTCGGTGCTTCGTCCCTGGAGGAATTAGACCTGAAGATTCGCCAGGGAGAGGTGACTGAGGAGGATGTCTGGGAGGATTTTCAGCAAATAGACCATCTGGCCAGCCAGATCGAGCGCATCCGGCAACTTCTGGAGGGCATCTGATGCCCGATTTGCTTGCCTTGGCCCGCCTGGCCGTTCGGGAATTCCCCGACATCGTTACGGCGGCTGCTGCGGTGCAAAACAAGTTGCGAGTCGTTCTTTCAGATGGATCGTATATTGACTTCTGGTGGTCCTGGCGTTTCCCGGATCGCTATGCTCATCATTGGGAACGCCGGCACATAGACGGGACGATCTATCGGGATGACAATATGCCCGATCCGGCCTGGAAAGGGGTATCCACCTTTCCCCGGCACTTTCATCGTGAAAGGTCCGACCGGGTAGAGGCCAGTTTTCTACCATCGGGTACACCGGAGGAAACTGTTCGGGCATGGCTTGAGTTTGCCCGACAGAAACTTTCTCAGGAGGATTCCCATGTTGGTCCGTGAACGTATGACGGTTCATCCGATCACCATCCACGAGGACACGCCGGTGGCCGAGGCGCTGAGTTTCATGCGCCAGAACCGGGTGCGCCGGCTTCCGGTGCTGGACCGGCAGGGCCGGCTGGCCGGCATCGTCTCGGAAAAAGACCTCCTCTACGCCTCCCCCTCGCCGGCCACCAGCCTGAGCGTCTATGAGATTCATTACCTGCTCTCCCGCCTCAAAGTCAAGGAGGTCATGACCCGCGAGGTCATCACCGTCTGCCCCGACTGCCCCCTGGAGGAAGCCGCCCGTATCATGGTGGACCACAAGATCGGCGGCCTTCCGGTGGTGGAGGACGGCCAACTCGTCGGCATCATCACCGAGACCGACCTCTTCAAGGTCTTCCTGGAGATGCTGGGGGCGCGGGAGCAGGGGCTGCGGGCCACCATCTCGGTGGAGGACCGGCCGGGGGTGCTGGCCGCCCTGACGGCGGAGGTGGCCCGGGCCGGCGGGGACATCCTCTCCCTGGGCACCTTCTACGGCCGGGACCGCACCCACGGCACGATCACCATGAAGGTGCGCGGCGTGGAGGAAAGCGCGCTCCGGGCGGCGCTGGAACAGGCCGGCGCCCAGGTGCTGGACCTGCGCTCTGTGTAGGAGGAATGCATGGCGGAAACGTTCGAACCGCGTATCGTGGCCTTTTTGTGCAACTGGTGCACCTACACCGGGGCCGACCTGGCCGGGACCTCCCGTCTCCAGTACCCGCCCAACGTCCGCATCATCCGGCTGATGTGCAGCGGGGCCGTGGACCCGGTCTATATCCTCAAGGCCCTGCTGGAAGGGGCCGACGGCGTCCTCATCGGCGGATGCCATCCCGGCGACTGCCATTACCAGACCGGCAACTACAAGGCCCGCCGGCGGGTGGCCATCCTCCAGAACATCCTCCGGCAGGTGGGAATAGAGGAAGACCGGGTCTGGCTGCGCTGGATCAGCGCCAGCGAAGGCAAACGCTTCGCCGAAACCATCACCGAGATGGTCAACTTCCTGAAACAAAAAGGCCCCAACCCGATGAAAGGAACCTGGGCCATCTGACACGCAACACGCAACACGCATCACGCAACACGCAACACGCAACACGCAACACGCATCACGCATCACGCATCACGTAAGGAGTAACCCAATGCCCGTTCAAGGCACCCTTCCCGTAACCGACGGCGATGTGCTGGGGACGCTTCGGAACATGCTCCGCGCCCTGCTGGAGCGGGGGGTGGTGAAGGCCGTGCTGGTTCCGGTGGCCACGCCGGACCGGCGCAACCTGGTGCCCACCCTGGTGAGCGATCCGGACCTTCTGGCCGAAGCCGATCCGATCGCCCCGGTGATGCCGGTGCATACCTCGCGCCTGGTCTCCCAGTTGACCTTTACCGGGCCGGCCGAACCTCTGGCCGTCGTCCTGAAGGCCTGCGAATGGCGGGCCACGGTGGAGTTGAGCAAACTGCGCCAGGTGCGCCTGGAAAACGTCCTCACCATCGGGGTGGACTGCTACGGCACCTACAAGGTGCTGGATTACGGGGCCATGGCCGCGGCGGAGGAGAACCTGACCGTGCGCCTCCTGGAGCAGGTGGAGCCCACGGTGGGCTTTGTCTGGCCCGGCCGGGAACTGCGCACCGCCTGTCGCATCTGCGAGCACTTTGTCCCCGAAGGGGTGGACGTCACCGTGGGGCTTTTCGGGGTGGAGGCGCGGAAGGAAATCTTCCTTTCCCTGGCCGACCGCCGGGCCGATCTATCCGCCCTCTGGGGACTGGAGGAACGGGAGGTGGCCGGCCGGGAGGAAGCCATCGCCCGGCTGCGAGAGGCCCGGCTACGCCGCCGCGACGAAGCCTTTGCCGCCATCCGGGAGCAGATGCGCACCCCGGAGGGGTTGCTTTCCATCTTCTCCCCCTGCCTGCGCTGCCATAACTGCACCGTGGTCTGCCCCATCTGCTACTGCCGGGAGTGCATCTTCCGCACCCCGACCTTTGACCACGCCTCGCAGCAGTATATGAAATGGGCCGGCCGGCGGGGGGCCGTCCGGATGCCCACCGATACCCTCCTCTTCCAACTCACCCGCCTCAACCACATGGTCGCCTCCTGCGTGGGCTGCGGAATGTGCGAGGAAGGCTGCCCCAGTTCGCTGCCCCTCACCCTCGTCTTCCGCGCCGTCGGCCAGGAGGTGCAGGCCCTCTTCGGCTATGAGGCAGGGCGCAGCCTGGAGGAGGAACTGCCGCTGACGGTCTTCCGGGAGGACGAACTGCACATTGTGGAACGATAGCCGGCGACGGGAAAATCGCTGCCGGCGCTTCGATATGGAGGAGGAAAGATGCCCGAAGACGAAAACCTCATCCCGATCTATATCATGGGCAAGCAGTACCTGGTTCCGCCCTCGCTGACCATCCAGAGGGCCATGGAGTACGCCGGGTACAGACTGCTGCGGGGGTGCGGTTGCCGGGCCGGCTTCTGCGGAGCCTGCGGCACGGTCTATCGCATCGCCGGCGATTACCGGCTGAAGATCGGCCTGGCCTGCGCCACCCTGGTCCAGCCCAACATGTACCTGACCCAGATTCCCTTCTTCCCGGCCGAGCGCAAGAGTTACGACCTGGAGAAACTCACCCCCACCGCCGAGACGCTCTTCCGGATTTACCCGGAGGTGCTGCGTTGCCTGCAATGCGGCACCTGCACCAAGTCCTGTCCCCAGGAAATCGACGTGCGCGCCTATATGGCCGCGGCCATGCGGGGCGACATCGCCGCCGTGGCCGATAAATCGTTCGACTGCATCATGTGCGGCCTCTGCGCGGCCCGCTGCCCGGCCGAGGAGGTGCAGTACAACATCGCCATCCTCTGCCGCCGGCTCTATGGAAAGTACCTCGCCCCTCGGGCCCAGCACCTGGCCAAGCGGGTCCAGGAGATCGAAGCGGGCAAGTACGATGCCGAGATCGCCCAACTCAAGGCCATGTCCAGAGAGGAGTTGGCCGAACGGTACAACAGCCGGGAAATCGAGCCGGACTAGCCAGTCCCAGGAGGAGGACAGCCGTGATCTATACGCCCGAGATGTACGAATCGTTGAAACGGGTGGAGGCGACGCGCCCGACGCGCCTCTCGGAGACCTTTCCCCGTCTCTCCGCCCAGGAAAAGGAGGACCTGCTGCGCCGCTTTCACCCCGATTTTATCCCGGAGGCCTTTGCCACCCTCCGGGTGGGGCCGAACAAGGGGGGCAAGGCCCCCCACGAACTGGCCGCCGTCCTGGAGGGCCGGCCGATTCTCTCCCCCGACTTCGACGTCAGCCGGGCCGACATCGAGACCGACGTGCTGGTGATCGGCGGGGGAGGGGCCGGCTCGGCCGCCGCCCTGATGGCCCAGGAGAACGGGGCCAAAGTCGTCCTGGTGACCAAACTGCGCCACGGCGACGCCAACACCATGATGGCCCAGGGGGGCATCCAGGCGGCCGATAAGGAGAACGATTCCCCGGCCCTGCACTACCTGGATGTGATCGGCGGCGGCCACTATGCCAACGACCCCGACCTGGTGGAAGCGCTGGTGATGGACGCCCCCAAGGTGATCCAGTGGCTGGAAAGCCTGGGCTGTATGTTCGACAAGATGCCCGACGGCACCATGGTCACCATCCACGGCGGCGGCACCTGCCGCAAGCGGATGCACGCGGCCCGGGACTATTCCGGGGCCGAGATCATGCGCACCCTGCGCGACGAGGTGCGCAACCGCAGCCAGGACATCTTTGTGCTGGAGTTCACCGCCGCGGTCGAACTGGTCCTGGACGACCGGGGGCAGTGCGTGGGAGCCGTGCTTTACAATATGGAGACGGAGCGGTACCTGGTGGCCCGGGCCAAATGCACCATCCTGGCCACCGGCGGCAGCGGCCGGCTGCACTACCAGGGCTTTGCCACGACCAACCATTACGGGGCCACCGGCGACGGGCTGGTCCTGGCCTACCGCGCCGGCGCCCACCTCCGGGAAATCGATACCATGCAGTACCATCCCACCGGCGCGGCCTTCCCGGAGCAGATTTTGGGCTTTCTGGTCACGGAGAAGGTGCGCGGCCTGGGGGCCCAGGTCTTGAACGTGGACGGGGTGCAGTTCGTCAACCCTCGGGAGACCCGGGACGTGGAATCGGCGGCCATCATCCGCGAGTGTAAAGAGCGGGGCAAAGGGGTAAGGACCCCTTCCGGCTTCCAGGGCGTCTGGCTGGATTCGCCGATGATCGAGATCATCCACGGGCCGGGGACGGTCAAACGGGAACTGCCGGCCATGGTGCGCCAGTTCATCCGATTCGGCGTGGACATTACCAGGGAGCCGATGCTGGTCTACCCCACGCTGCACTACCAGAACGGGGGAATCAAAATCGCCCCCGACGGTGCCACCGAGATTCCCAACCTCTACGCCGCCGGCGAAGTCTCCGGGGGCGTCCACGGACGCAACCGGCTGATGGGGAATTCCCTTCTGGACGTCTGCGTCTTCGGCCGGAGGGCCGGCATCGCCGCCGCCCGGCGCGCCCGCGAGGTGCAGATGGGGAAGCCGACGCTCCAACACCTGGTCGAATGGGAACGGCAACTCCGGGAGGCCGGCCTGGAGCCGGAGGTCTGCTCGCCGATTCTGTTGCCGAACTATGTGGGCAGGTTGTAAGAAATGCCGGGGGGCGACGGACGCGCCGTTGCCCCCCGGTCGTAAGGGCAGGGTTCCTCTGCTCCTGGCGGGAATGGGCCTGCTCTACCCCTGCGGTCCCCTCCTCCGGGCCCGGCGGACGGCCCGGACGATTCCGTAGATGACGGCGGCCGGCACGATAAAGACCGGGAGGATGACGATGACGATCCAGATGAGCGCCTCCCAGGCAAAGTGGCCGACCTCGACCAGCGTGCGGGTAGCCTGCTCAAAGGTTTTTCCGGGTTCCCAGACGGTCGGGGTGGGCGTGGGGGTTGGGGTGGGCGTGGGAGTCGGGGTGGGCGTGGGGCGAGGGGGCCGCACGTCCACGGTGATGATGGAAAAGGCCGAGCGCCCCTCGATAAAATTCATCTTGCCTTTGATGACCTCGATCTCCTCCTCGATCTTCTGCAGTTCCTGATTGACCTTGAGGGCCTCCTCCACCGTCTGGGCCTTGTCCAGGAAGGAGCGCAACCGGGCCTGGGTGGCCTCCAGGTTGCGCAGTTGGGATTCCAGGTCCACGTAGATATCGGTGACGTCCTGTCCCGAAGCCGTCTCCTTCTCCACTTTGAGGGCGATCTCGCGGACCCGTTGCATGGCCCGCTCGAAGTTATCCGAGGGGACGGCAAAGGTCACCGTGGCTTCCTTGTACTCGCCGCTGTACCAGGTCTGGATGCTCAGGATATAGCCGCCGAACTGGGTGGCGATGCCGGTGAGACGGCTGATGGCCGCGTCGGTGTCCTCCACCAGGAGGGTCATCTCGGCGTTCTTGATGATCTTGCGTTCGGCGGCGAAGGGGTAGTAGGCCGGGGCGGATTCCTTGGCCGGCCCAGCCGTGGGGACGGGGGTGGAGACCGGCTTGGCCGGCGGGGCCGTGGCGGCCACCGCTACTTGGGTGACGGCCACCGTAGCCCGGGCCGGCGCGCACCCGGCCAGCCCCACCAGGAGGAGCAACAAGCCCAGGCCGGCGACCCGTAAGGACCTTTTGCCCATCGTTGACCTCCTCTCTCTGTCCTGTCCATCCGTTCAATCGCTGCCAGCACGTTAGTCGCAGAGATCTTGATTGTCATCTCACAATCAACTGATAGAGCACGGCAGACTGGGTCTTGACATCTTCGAGAAAATCCTCTCTGTGCAGGTCCTGTACGAATGTTAGAATAGCGCGTGCGGCTTGGGCAA
>Ga0068707_1002877_pt1 | contig 12066 bp, 11 predicted proteins | sample YNPNPMetaG_FD_66600 | JGI IMG/M metagenome (GOLD analysis project Ga0068707, IMG submission 66600) | Anoxygenic and chlorotrophic microbial mat microbial communities from Yellowstone National Park, USA - YNP NP MetaG | ecosystem: Environmental > Aquatic > Thermal springs > Hot (42-90C) >... | reverse complement strand
CCACTCCATCCTTATAGCCGATTGCTGATCTCGTCTGTGCCCTCGACCCAGGAGAAGAAGGTGTTGCAGGCCATCCCCGGCCTGCCGCCGAGCCTCCTGAACCCACCGCCGGGGTGCGTCTTCCATCCCCGCTGCCCTTCTGCCAGGGAGCGGTGTCGGGTGGAGGCGCCGACCCTGCGAGAGATCAGCCCCGGGCGCCAGGTCGCCTGCCATCTCTACTGAGTTGCCTATGGCCTCTTTTTTGCTCGAAGTCGACGATGTGACCAAGGTGTTCGCCAGGGGAATTTTCCGCAAGAAAGCGACTGTGGCGCTCGATCGCTTCGCGTTGTCTTTGCCGATCGAGCCGGCACAGGTCGTCACGATCGCTGGCGAGAGCGGCAGCGGCAAGACGACGCTGGCCCGTCTGGTGCTGGGCTTCATTGCGCCGACGGCTGGCCGAATCCTCTACAAGGGCCAGGATATCCACAAGATGAGCCGGCAGGAATGGCTCATCTACCGGCGGGAAGTGCAGGCCGTCTTCCAGGACCCTTACGAGGTCTATAATCCGTTCTACAAAGTGGACCACGTGCTGGCCATCGTGATCGAAAAGTTTCGGCTTGCCCGAGGCAGGGCGCAGGCGCAAGATCTCATCGAGGAGAGCCTGGAAGTCGTCGGCTTGCAGGCGAGCGAGATCCTGGGCAAGTATCCCCACCAGCTCAGCGGCGGACAACGGCAGCGAATCATGCTTGCGCGGGCCTTTTTACTCAAGCCGCGCCTGATCGTGGCCGATGAGCCGGTCTCGATGCTCGATGCCTCCCTGCGGGCCATGGTGCTGGAGATCATGATGAAGCTGAAGCGGGAATTCGGCATCTCGTTCCTGTACATCACCCATGATCTCTCGACTGCCTACCAGATCAGCGACGACCTGGTGATCCTCTATCAAGGCTCGATCGCGGAGAAGGGGAATGTCGCCGCCCTGATCCAGAACCCCCAGCATCCTTATACGCGTCTGCTGGTGGATTCGATTCCCATTCCCAATCCGGGCTTGAAGTGGCAGAGCCGCATCGAGTTGCCCCCGGAGCAGGAGTTGGGCGGCTCGCGCAGCCTCGGGTGCAAGTTCGCTGATCGCTGCCCGCATGTGATGGATCGCTGTCGGCAGTCTCGCCCGCCGTTGATCCAGGTGGCTGATGGGCAGCACGCGGCCTGTTTCCTCTACGCGGCCGATCGCTAAGGGCGTGACCGTCGGCCGGGCCCCCTTGCTTGTTAGCCGGTGTGAGCGCTTCTCATGTCAGGATATGCTACGTTGCCTCCCATGCTATCTGTTCGGGATGCTGATGGTCGCGTGCGCTGGAATGCCACAGCTCGCGTGACTCGCGCAGATCAGATGGCATGTGGCTACTTGCTCGTGCCCTTCGATGTCCCCGACGGGATGGCGCAGCTGATAGTGCAGTACCGGTTTACCGGCGCCGTGGATGCCAGCGTGACCGATGGCAGCGGCAACGTGATCGACATCGGCATCTGGGACCCGCGAGGGGTCGATTTTGGCGCGGCCGGCTTCCGCGGATGGAGCGGCAGCAGCCGGCGTTCTTTCGTGGTGGGCTGCCCCGAGGAGACGACGCCGGGCTACACGCCGGGGCCAATCCAGGCCGGTCGCTGGCATGTGGTCTTTGGCCTCTACCAGGTGCGGATGGAAGGATGCAAGATCGAGCTGACGATAGAGGGTGCTCCGGCTGACGCTGGAGAAGATGTCATGTCGCCGCCTGCTGCAAGGGGGCAGCCTTCCAGGCCAACGGATCCGCTCGGCTTTTTGCTCCCCCAGATCCAGGGCGTGTTGAAGCCTGCCGCTGGCTGGTACCATGGCGATCTCCAAACGCACACCCACCACTCCGATGCGCCAGGCAGCCTTCAGGAGTTGGTGGATGCGGCGCAACAGCAGGGCCTGGACTTTGTGGCCGTCACCGACCACAACACGATCACGTCCTGGCCTTACCTTGCTGAGGTCGGAGGGGATAGCCTGCTTCTGATCCCGGCCGAGGAAATCACGACGTACTACGGTCATGCCAACGTCTGGGGGAGTTTGCGCTGGCACGATTTCCGCCTGCGTTCAGCGGCGCTCATGGCAGAGGTGGCGGCCGAGGCGCGCGCGGCCGGCGGGCTGTTCTCGATCAATCACCCGCGAACCGGCGGCCCCCCGTGGGAGCTGGGGACTGACTTCGCGTTCGATTGCCTGGAGGTATGGAATGGCTGGTGGACGTGGCGCAACGATGAGGCGTTGGCGCTGTGGGAGAAGCTGCTGCAAGCCGGTCGGCGCGTGATCGCTGTCGGCGGCAGCGACCGTCACCAGGGCAGCGTCAGCGGGGCGCAGGCTCTTCTGGCAGTAGGCCAGCCGACGACCTGGGTCTATGCGCCGGAATTGAGCGTGCGCGGCATCCTGGCCGGCTTGCGGGCGGGCCGGGTCTGCGTCAGCAACAGCCCGACGGGGCCACGCGTGGATTTGGAGGTTGAGACGGAAGAGGGGCGTCGGGTGAACATGGGAGGAGAGCTTGCGCTGGCGCCCGCAGAACCTGTCACGGTCCGCGTTCGCGTTTGGGGCGCTGCAGGATGTTCCCTGAGGCTATTAGCCAATGGAGAGACCCATGATCGGATTCCCATCACGAGCGAGGACGCCATCGTGGCCTGGCGCCTTGTTCCTGCCTTCGGTTACGTGCGAGCCCAGGTCGAAACACCAGAGCCGGAGACCTTCGCGTTGACGGCCCTCAGCAACCCCGTCTGGCTGCGTCACCAGGTGGGCTAGCTTCCCTTTATCCTTTGATCGCCCCTACCAACAGCCCGCGCGCGATGTAGCGCTCCAGAGCGATGGCCATGGCAATGACGGGGACGATCATGATCAGGATCAGCACGGACATGTACCACCACTGCGGCCCGCGCGTCGCGTTCTGGGCGGCGACAGTTAACGGAAGGGTTTGCGCCTTCGCACTGGTCAGGAACAGCGCCAGCAGGTACTCGTTCCAGGCGAATACCAACACGAACAGGAAGGTCGCCACCAGGCCGGGGGTGGAGAGGGGAATCACGATGGACCAAAAGATGCGGTAGCGCGAGGCCCCGTCGATCGCGGCGCACTCCTCCAGCTCGAGCGGGATCGTCTGGAAGTAGTCGCGCATCAGCCAGACTACGATGGGCAGGTTCGTAGCCACGTAGGTCGTGATCAGCGCCACGCGCGTGTCGAGGAGCCCCAATCGCTGATATAAAACGTAGATGGGGATCACCACCGCCACCGGCGGCAAGATGCGCTGCGAGATCATCCAGAAGGCGATGTCGTTGTTGCCCAGCGACCGCTGAAAGCGTCGGCCGATGGTCTGCGCCAGCAGGATGAAGATGGCGAGGCTGGCGATCACGGCGATCTGCCAGGCAACCCCCAGCGCGATCGCTACGATCGCCAACGCCACACATCCGATAAACAGCAGGATCGTGCCGACGCGCGGTCGGTACTGGAAGCGGCTCAGGGCGTAGGAGGCCGCTGCGCCCAGGATCAGGCTCAAAATCGAGCTGGTTAATCCCACGACGACCGTGTTCATGTAAGGGCGTAGCGTGTCGTTGCGGAGATCCACAAAGATGTAGCGCCAGGCGTGCAGCGATGGCTGGAAATCCACGAAGGGAAGATAGACGGGGCCGTCGTTGACGTGGATCGGTAGCTTCAATGAGGTCACCGCCAGCCAATACAGCGGGAAGAGGACGACAAACGTCCAGAACCCCAGGATGAGGTAGGATACCACCATCCCGGCCGGAGAAGGCGTGAAGGGAGACAAGGCTGCGCGACGGCTACGTTTTCCCATCCCGCGTCCTTTCCTTACCTACTCTTCGCCTTATAGTGCTTCCACGAAGCGGCGCCGGATAAGATTCACAGCGACGAGCGCCACGAATGTGACGACGAGCAATAAGATATAGGCGACCGCGGCCGACCCTCCCACGTCCAGGGTGCGCCAGGTCATGAACGCGTGCAAGGTCAGCGATTCGGTGGCTGTCCCTGGCCCCCCGTTGGTCAACACGTTCGGCAAATCCACGATCTTGAAAGCCTCGATCAGCCGGATCAGGACCAGCGTCGTGCTCACCGGTAGAATGGTGGGCAATGTGATCTCCCGAAGGATTTGCAGACGGGTCGCCCCATCCACAACAGCCGCCTCGATCGGCTCGATGGGCTGGCTTTCCAGCACAGCCAGCAAGACGATGAACATGAACGGCGTCCATTGCCAGACGTCGCCGATCATCACCGCCGCGCGTGCCCCCCACGGATCATTCACCCACGAGACCTCGGCGAACCCCAGCCCCAGCCAGATCGGAGCGAACGGCCCCTTGGTCAGGTCGGTCAACATGCGGAAGGTGTAGGCGATCCCCACGGGGGTGATCATCATCGGCAGCAGGAAGACGACCCGAAAGAAGCGGCGGCCAGGGAGTTGCTGGATGCACAGCAGAGCCAGCAAAAGCCCCAACGTGTACTGGATCGCCACGCCGACGAACACATAGATGAGGGTCACCACCAGAGTCCCCGGGCGGCCGTGTGGGCTGAGCGTATGCACCAGGAGCCAGGCGCCGGCTCCGCTGATGATGACGGTCACGCCGCGCCAGAACAACCCTTGCGGCGAGAAGTTCTCATCGCGAACATAACGCCACAGGGCCGTCGCCAGGCCGACAACGACGGCGCCGAAGATCAGCCACCCCAGGGGCGATGGATTGGAGAACACGCCGAGGAAATGCTCTTTCTCGCTGCCCAGGAACAGCTTCCGGTAGTTCGCCAACCCGACGAAGGAGATCTTGAACCCCCCTCTCACGAACTGCAGCCGCGCCAGGGACATGTAGAGCGAGATGATCAAGGGGAAGATGGAGAGGAATAAGATGACCAGGACGGTGGGCCACAGAAAGGCGGCGCCAGCCAGGCGCTCCAGGCGGGATGTAAGTTTATTCATGCTCTCCCTCTCTGCGGCTTCTATCATCGACTGTTCTTGGTCTCAGGCCATACGCAGATTCATCAGATAAAGGCACCTTCTCGTAAATCGCCCTCAGCGGGATCGCACAGCCGATGGAGGACAACGTCAACACATCCTCCAGGTGCTCTAATTCCGTCAAAAACCATCCATCGCCGCGTCGCTCTGCTCGCTCCACGTGGACACGATCCTGAGCGATCATGACGTACTCCTGCAATGAGGGGATGCGGCGGTAGTGAGCGAACTTGTAACCGCGATCGCCAGCCTCGGTGGAAGGGGATAACACCTCGATGATGACGGTGGGGTTCAACAACGTGTCCAATTCTTGATCCTCGAACTGTGGCTCCCCGCAGACGACCACCAGATCCGGATACAGATACCCGGTTGTCATCTGGCATTTTACCCGCATGTCGGTCGCATAGGCTTCGCAGGGTCGGCCATGCAATTGTGGGTGAAGCTCTCCAGCCAGGTTGAAAACGATCAGGCTGTGTTCTCGGCTGGCGCCAGCCAGAGCGTACATGCGTCCATCGATGAACTCGCTCTTGTAGGGCGCGGCCCGTTCCAATTTCAGGTATTGTTCCGGCGTGTAGCGAGGTTCAACGGCGACTGAAGACATTGGCTTTTTCACCTCTGACGGTTGCGTGTTTTGGAAGGGCCTCGTCATCTACGGCCATGCCGGCCCCCCGCTCCCTTCGAGGAAAGCGGAGGGCCGGGCGCCTGATTCACTATTCTTTGGGGATGCCGAGCGTCGCCTTATAGGCCGCGAGCTGCGCGTCGCGACCCAGCTCCTCGGTGATCTCCTCCCAGCCGTCGTAGATCTGCTTCATCGCCTCATCGCGCGTGATCTCGCCAGCCAGGAACTGGGAGACCGTCTTGTCCAGCACGATCTGCTGGTAGCGCTGGTTCTGCGGGACGCGCAGGTCCAGCACCATGTTCGGGCTTTCCAGGCTGGCTTTGATCGCCCCCAGGTAGTTCCTGGCGGCAGCCTCACTCATGCCGGCCTTCACCCAGAGGTCGATGTTCTCGAACTGCGAGATGCGATAGGGGTTGAAGCCCGTTCTGCCGATGGTCACGTCCACGTTGGCCTGCGCGGGTTGGGACATGTAAGAGAGGAAGGCGTACGCCGCGTCCTTGACCTTAGGATCGACTGCGGCGTTGATGGCCCCGGACCAACCGCCGTAGGCGGCGAAGGGCGCATGGTTAATCCCGTTGACCGCGTAGGGGCAGGTGGTTTCATCGCAGTCCACCAGCTTGCCGGTGGCCCGATCGAGCACCTTGGGAGAGCCGGGCAGGATGATCGAGCCGACCTTGTCGATCACCTTGGAGGTCTCCGGATCGATCGCCAGGGTGCCGATGTCGCCCCAGTCGATGGAGAGGGCGCAGCGGCCGGAGGTGAAGAGGCCGCGCGTGTCGCCGACGTCCAGGTTCAGCTCGTCGGGCGGGCCGTACTTCGTCGTCTCGTTGTAGATGTCCAGCGCGGCGGCGAACGCCTCGTTGTTGACCAGCGGCTTGAAGGTCTCGGTATCGAAGAACGAGCCTTGCGCGGTGCCCTTGCTCTGCAGGAAGCCGGCGGCTACCGACCAGACCATCCAGTAGGCCTGGGCGTTGCGCTTCTTGGAGATGCACGACCCATAGTCAGGGGTGCCGTCGCCGTTGAGGTCCTTGCCATGGAAGGTCTTGGCGATGTTGAGGTAATCCTCCCATGTTTCCGGCGGTTGCAACCCTTCCTGTTCCAACAGGTCCAGGCGGTAGTACGCCATCTGGAAGTCGCCGTCCAGTGGGATAGTATAGATGCGACCTTCGTAGGTGGCACTGAAGTTACGGAAGAAGGGGGCGATGTCCTCCCACTGCAGGTCCTTGTCCGCGTTGACCCGATCCGTCAGGTCCTCCAGATAGCCCGGGACGATGTAGTCCACCATCCACTGGGGAGCGAACACGAAGGCCTGGTAGGCGTTGGTGCCCGTCGCCAGGTCGGTCAGGATCTTCTGGTAGAGGTCGCTGAAGGGGACGACGATCACGTTGATCTTGGCGCCGGTGAGCTTCTGAAAATCGGGCGCGCGCCGCTGTAGCGGTTCGGCGATCTGCGGGCCAGTGAAGGTCAAGACGTTGACCTCGACGCCTTCAAACGGCAAAGCCGCCGCGGGCGCCTCGGCTGGGGCGGCTGGCGTCGCGGGCGCCACCGGCGCGCAGGCGCTCACCAGGAGGACCAGGACGCTCAGAGCAGACAGTAGTAGCGACTGTTTCCGATGCAACATGGTCAACCCCTCCTTACTTGGAAATGGAGCCTGGGCAACCAGGGGAGCCTCAGGCTGGCGAAAAACTGCAGCCATATCAGGAGTGGCTGCTGGATCGGATGAGCATGGGTCCCAACGATCACCTCCTTTGCAACAACATCGAGGGTGGATGGAAAGCCCTTTGCCAACATAGATGGCGAAACGCAGTTGGAGGACCATGTACGCTCTGGATCCCCGCCAGAGCGCGAAAACCAGCCAGATATGTTCGAAAGCGAATGAGACGAGGACGACAACAACGGGTGATGTGTGCGAAGTTGCGGTGGTGACGCTGATGCTAGCTGCTCTTAAGTGTATAGCGATTGCAGTCGCCTGTCAACTGGTTGAGCATTCTATCCGCGCACAGTATAATTCTGTGCAGAGGAGATGTGCGATGGACAGGAAATCCTTGAATGCCAGTCAACCTGTCCCCGATCTGCCGACTCTGGACCAGGCCGGGCTACGGGCCTTCCTCGCTGCCCAGCCGGATGTCGTCGCCGTCTATCTTTTCGGGTCGTTGGCCGAGGGGCGAGCGGCGTCCGGCTCGGATGTGGACATCGCCGTTTTACTCAGGGACGACGCCGATGCCGCGGTGGGTGGGGAGCGGCATTTGGCGCTGATGGGCGATCTGGAGCGGTTTGCCGATCGGGAGGTGGACGTGGTGATGCTCAACACCGCCTCCCCTATCCTTCAGCAGCAGGTGCTTCAACATGGGCGGCTGCTGTACGAGGGCGACCAGCGGGCGCGCGTGGAGTTCGAGGTGCGCGCGGGGAAGATCTACGCCGACCTGAAGCCGATGTACGACTACTTTGCCAGGGCCTTATTACAGGAAATTCGGGAGGTGGGGCTTGGCGGCCGTCGACGACGTCATCCTGGAACGACTGATCCTGCTGCGCAACGAAGTGGATTATCTGAGAACCGAGAGGGATAGCCTCCACTCATTCCAACAATACGTGGAGAGTGTGCGGCTCAAACGAGCTGTAGAACGCTCGCTGCAGGTAGCTATTGAGATTTGCCTGGATGTAGGCCGACGCCTGATCAGCGTACGCGGATTCCGCTACCCCAATGACAACCAGGACGTCTTTCGGATTCTGGCCGAAGAGGGCGTGTTGCCGCAAGACCTCCTCCCGACGATGTTGGATATGACCCGCTTTCGTAATTTGATCGTCCATGACTATGCTCGCGTCGATGATGCGAAAGTGTACGCTATCCTCAGACATCGTCTTGCCGATTTTGACGCTTTCGCTGCGGCGGTCGCGGCTTACCTGGAGACTGGCTAGAAGGAGGACGTCTTCCTCAGATGGCTGAAGAGGACATCCTCCTCAAGCCACGAAATGTTTGTGGGTCAGGCCATGTAATTCGGTTGGTCTCGCCTGTACTCCATGGCGGGTCGGTGATCGGCGTTTTGCAGCTTAAGCGCTTAGAATCGCACGGCGAACTTGATGACCTTGTTCGGCTCCTGGGCGATCCACCGCCAGACCTCGGGCGCCTCCTCCAGGGAGACGATGGGATGGAGAATCCCCGGCGCCGTGAGGATCCCCTTGCGCATCAGGCTCACCAACGCCTCGTTGGCTCGCTCCTGCGTCCAGCGCGGGTAGTCGCGCGGCAAGTTGGCCCAACCGCAGCCGTGAGGGATGATGAAGGTCAGCCGGTTGTGGTGCGCCTCGCGCCCGAACCACACGCTGTGCGCTTCCCCCTGGTAGAAGCCGGTCATGCAGACCGTGCCGCCCACGCGCGTGCAGCGGATGGCGTCTTGCAGGGCGCGGTAACTGCCGGCCACCTCGATGGTCACGTCCGCCCCCTGTCCGCCGGTAAGCTCGTGGACGCGCATCCCCACGTCGCAGGCGGTCGGGTCCAGCGTCTCATCGGCGCCCAGCTTCTGGGCGCATTCCCGGCGGATGGGCAGGGGATCGACCGCGAACACATTTTCGGCGCCGCTCAGCCGCGCCATGCGCGCTGCCAGCAGCCCGATGGCGCCCAGGCCGACGACGGCCACGCTATCGCCGAAGCGCACATTGGATTCGCGCACGCTGTGAAAGGCGACGTAGCCCGGCTCGAGCAGGAGCGCCAGCTCGGGGTCCAGGGCGCCTAGCGCCCACAGGCGGTCCTCGCGACAGACGTTGGTCTCGCGCACGTCCATCTCCCCGAAGACGCGATCGCCCACCCGCCAGCGAGTCACTTCGGGGCCGATTCCCGTCACGACGCCCACGCCCATGGCGCCGTACATGCCGCGAGGATACGGTTGCGTCGCCGCCTCAGGTTGAGGTCGGAAGATATGCCATTCGGGGTCGAAGGTATACCCCTCGAAGTTCTTCCCCTCGAACATGCCGATATTGGTGCCGTGCTTGGCCGAAGCCAGCTCGGTTTTGACCCGCACCTGATGCGCTTGCAGGGGCGGCTCCTCGTAGTCCAGGACTTCCACGACGAACGGTGCAACGACGGCGAGTCTACGTGGCATACGAATCTCCTCTACACCCTGAAAGTGTCAACCGTCGGAGGTCAGCCCTCCGCGCGATTGAGTCGAGAGCGGGTCAGCAGCAGATCACCCCTTGATGGCTCCTGCCGTCAACCCCTGGATAAATCGTCGCTGGAACAAGACGTAGATCACGATGATGGGCACCATGACGATCGTCGCGCCGGCCATGGTCAGGGGGTAGTTCTGGGTGTAGCGGCTTCGGAAGAACATCAGCCCCAACACCAACGGCCTGAGTTCCTCTTTCTGCATGTAGATGAGGGGCAGCAGGAAAGAGTTCCACGCCCCCATGAACTGGAAGACCGTCAGGGATGAGATCCCAGGCCCTGCCAGAGGAAGCATAACGCGCCAGAACACATCAAAGTCGTTGCATCCATCGATCTTGGCTGCATCCGCCAGATCATGGGGCAGCCCCAGGAAGAAGGCCCGCATGAAGAAGATGCCGAACGGCAAGCCGAGCGCGATGCTGGGCACGATCATGGCCCAATAGGTGCCGATGAACCCGATGTCCTTCAGGATGTAAAAGAGCGGGATCATGATCGACTGAAACGGCACCATCAACCCCAGCAGGAAACCGTAAAAGATCGCCTGGCTGCCGGGAAGGTTAAAACGAGCCAGGCCATAACCGGCCAGAGAAGACAAGCCTACCGACCCGATCACGATGGGGATAGAGACAAAGACGCTGTTGCGGAAGTATTTCCCAAACCGCCCTACGATCCAGGCCTCAGGGAAGTTCTCCCAGTGAAAAGCGATCGGAGGACCCAGGGGGTTCGCAGCGACCTCTTTCGTGGTCTTCAGTGCAGTCGATATGACCCAGAACAAGGGGATGATGCACAACAGGGCAAAAATCACAAGGACGCCGTACTGGAACGTCTTGCCGGCCCAGAATCGCCAGGAGTACTTGCGGACAAAGCGCCTGGTTTTCACGTTGGCTGCCATAATGCGCTATTCCCCCCGCTCGCGCAGACGGATGAAGACATAAGAAGCGATCAACGAGAGCACGGTCATCACCATAGAAAGGGCGGCGCCATACCCCACCTCGCTCTCTTGAAACGCCTTGCGATACGTGTAGGTGGCGATCACCTGGGTGGCGGTGCCAGGCCCTCCCTGGGTCATGACGAAGACGATGCCGAATACATTGAACCCACCGATCAGCGTGAAGGCGGTGATCATGGTGAGCACATGCCGCAACTCGGGGACAATCACGTAGATGAATCGTTGCCAGGGATTGGCCCCATCGATGGTGGCGGCCTCAACCAACTCCACGCTGACATTTTGCAGGCCAGCCATGATCACGACGAAGCAGAAGCCGTAGTACGACCAGATGGCGGCGATGATGAGGGCAGGCAAGGCCCAGTTGGGATCCCCCAACCAGCCGCGCGCCAGATTCCCCAGGCCGATGAACCTCAGCAGCTCATTCGCCGCGCCGAACAGAGGATGGTAAATCCAGTTCCAGATGATGGCGATCACGACCTCGGAGAGCACCACTGGCAGGAAGTAGATGGTGCGGAAGGCCACCATGCCGCGCGCGCCGGTCCACAGCAGCACGCCCAGGAGCAGCCCGATCACGATTGGGGAGATTGTCCCCATGATGACCCAGATCAGGTTATGCAAGAGCGATTGCCCGACCAGAGGGTCGGAGAGCAGACGGCGATAATTGGCCAACCCCACGAACACCTTGACCGGCTGGGCGCCGTCCCAACTGGTAAGGCTGTAGTAGATCGAGGAGATAAAGGGATAAATGACAAAGAAGACGTACAGTGCCAGAGCCGGGACGACGAAGGCGTAGCCGACTGCGACTTTACTCACGGCTCTCCGCAGGGCAGCGATCCCGGCGCCTCTGGATAGTGCGGCCGCTCGAGCTGACATGGTGATTTGCACCTCTCGGTCAGGGAAATTTCGTCAATCACAGGACTCACGCGGTCAGAGATCAAAGCACCGCAGGGAAAGTGATGCAAAGCCTTGCACCACGGAGCATAGATGCGTATTGCCTTTCCCCCGCGCTCCCCGCGGCTCCGCGTGAGACCTTCGGACGCACGCGGAGCCACGGGGGACGCGGAGCCGTGCCGACGTCAATCATACTAGAGCACAGATACGTAGCTCCTTTTCTCCGCGCGCTCTCCGCGCCTCCGCGTGAGACCTTCAGACGCACGCGGAGGCGCGGGGGACGCGGAGCCGTGCCGACGTCAATCATACTAGATACACCGAGGACACGGAGAAGAAGGGCGCATCACTTTGCGACGCCCCGTGGCTCCGTGGTGAACCGTCTGCGTACGTCCTGTGAATCAGCGAAGGCGAGGAGAGACGGCAGCCCCTCCTCGCCTTCGCGAACGACGTTTATGGTGTGATGTCCATTACCTTGCCA
>Ga0068707_1002876_pt1 | contig 12068 bp, 10 predicted proteins | sample YNPNPMetaG_FD_66600 | JGI IMG/M metagenome (GOLD analysis project Ga0068707, IMG submission 66600) | Anoxygenic and chlorotrophic microbial mat microbial communities from Yellowstone National Park, USA - YNP NP MetaG | ecosystem: Environmental > Aquatic > Thermal springs > Hot (42-90C) >... | reverse complement strand
ACGACTTTACGAATATACGGGGCCCGCATGGTATCAGAAAACGGTAACCATTCCCCGGGAATAGAGCGGGAAACGGATTGTCCTGTTTCTGGAGCGGTGTCACTGGGAATCACGGATCTGGGTGGATGGCGTATTTGTGGGGATTCGCGATAGCCTGTGTGTACCCCATATATATGATTTGTCGCCGGTATTATCTTCCGGGGAGCATCAGATCACCTTGCGTATCGACAATTCGATACGCTACGCGGTGGGGAACAACGCCCATTCCGTGACGGAACATACCCAGACCAACTGGAACGGAGTGATCGGCCGCGTGGAATTGCAGGCGTGCGATCCGGTTTGGATTGATTCAGTCCAGGTTTTTCCGAAAATTGCGGACAAGTCGATAACGGTTCGAGTCGGAGTCGGCAACAACCTTTCCAGGTCTGTCAGATGTCGGATTATGGTCTCGGTGCTGGGCAAAAAAGAAGAATTCACCAGAGACATCCTGCCGGGAGAGACGGCTACAGATGAGGTTACATTGGCGTTGGGGCCGGATATGCCTCTCTGGGATGAATTCTCCCCTCGACTGACAGATCTGGAGGTTTCCCTGAGAACATTCGGACGAAAGATTTTCCGTGGCAGCCAGGTGCTTCAAGTCGGTTTTCGTGAGATGGGCCGGTCGGGTACACAATTTTCGGTTAATGGACGTCCCACCTTTCTGCGGGGAAACCTCGAGTGCTGTATCTTCCCGCGTACGGGATATCCACCCATGGACGAGGACTACTGGCTCAGTATCTTTCGCCTGACCCGGGAGTATGGTTTCAATCATGTCCGGTTCCATTCATGGTGTCCCCCTGAGGCTGCTTTTCGCGCGGCTGATCAACTCGGGCTGATGCTCCACGTTGAAACGCCGGTGTGGACCGAACTCGGCACAGATCCGGTTCTGGACCAGTTTGTTTACGCGGAGGGAGACCGCATTCTTCAGACCTATGGGAATCATCCGTCCTTCTGCATGCTGGCGGTTGGCAACGAACCTTCCGGTCCCAATAAGGATCGTTTTTTAAAAAAGATTGTCGCGTACTGGCAGGCGAAGGATCCGCGTCGCGCCTATACCACCTGTGCGGGATGGCCCGAATTGCCCGGTAGTGATTACCATGTCCTCCCGTCCCGCGACGGCAAACCAATCCGCCTGCATGGAGGACCTCTGGGTCCCACAACAGCCTTTGACTATGCCCGGAACATCGAAGGGTGTGAGGTGCCCATTGTCGCCCACGAACTTGGGCAGTGGTGCGTGTATCCGTGTTATGACGAAATAGCCAAATACACTGGACTGCTCCGCGCCCGCAACCTCGAAACATTCCGTGACGCTCTCGCCGCTCACCACATGGCCGGGATGGACAGGGTGTTTTCCCGCGCATCCGGTATGCTGCAACTGTTTCTTTACAAGGCTGACATCGAAGCAATGCTCCGAACGAGAGGGATCGGTGGATTTCAGTTGCTGTCGTTGCAGGATTTTCCCGGTCAGGGATCGGCACTGGTGGGCTTTCTGGACGCGTTCTGGGATACGAAAGGGTATGTGACGCCCGAATAGTTTCGTGCCTTTAACAGCGAAACGGTTCCTTTGGCCAGAATGGAAAAATTTACCTATACCGCGGGTGAAATCATGCAGGCCGATATCGAAATGGCCCATTTCGGCGGAGGGCCCATGAAGGACGCAACCGTAAGGTGGCACATGACAGAAAGTGGTGGAGCCGAAGTAGCCTCCGGAACGTGGCAGATATCTGAAATTCCTCTCGGGAACGGTATACCCATCGGACAGGTTCATTTCCCGCTTCAGGGCCTTTCCGTCCCGGCCCGGTTTACCCTCAAGGTCGAGGTGGAAAATACGCCTTTCAGCAATCACTGGAGTTTCTGGGTATATCCCGCTCACACGGAAACGGATGGAACGGGCGACGTTCTGGTTGCCAGGAAATGGGATAAAAAGGTCGAACGGGCGCTCAGGATGGGGAAGAAGGTGTTGTTGTTGCCGTCTTATCTTGCACCGGACAAGAGGGTTAACAGCGCCTTCGAATCCATCTTCTGGAACATGCAGTGGTTTCCAGGCCAGCAGAGACAACTCGGGGTACTGTGTGATCCGTCCCATCCGGCGTTCGCCCAGTTTCCCAATGACGGGTATACCGATTGGCAGTGGTGGGATCTGTTGAATCGGTCACGGGTGGTGCGGCTGGATGATTTTCCCCCGGATTTTGAGCCGATTGTCCGGGTGATTGACGACTGGAACCGAAACGCCCGGCTGGGATCGGTTTTTGAAGCCGTGGTCGGCACGGGCCGGCTGCTCGTATGTACGCTGGATATAGAGAAAAACCTGGATAAACGTCCCGCGGCGGCCGCGCTTCGCAGGTCTCTGATCGGTTACATGCGTGGGGACCGGTTCATACCGAAAAATAAGGTGGACCTGACAACGGTCCGTTCTTTGTTCCAGGAGCCGGATGTCATGGTGGTCCGGGCAGACAGTCAGGTCCCGGGGTATGTGGCGGAAAACGCAGTCGATGGTGATACCACCACGATATGGCATACACCGTGGGAGGGCATACCAGCACCCTATCCGCATGAGATCGTCCTCAGACTCCGGGAACCGAAGCGTATCAGCGGGCTTTTTCTGATGCCCCGTCAGGATGTCGCCAATGGTTTTATCGCGGCGTATGAGGTGTATGTCGGCCGGGATGGGGAAAAGTGGGAAGCACCAGTCGCCCGGGGATAACTGGACCGGAACGCGGAACGAAAATGGATTCCTTTTGGGAAAGCCACTTGGTGTCAGTATATCCGACTGGTTGCTCTGTCGGGCCACGATGGCAATCCTTTCTGCGCGATTGCTGAACTGCAGCCGGTATCCGGAACAGGATTGTGACGGCCACCCTATCATGAGCAGAGCCGAACAGGATCACTGGGGCGGGGTTAACTGACTGCGGGTCAGTGTGAGCGTGTACAGTTCCGCGCCATCTTCCCGGATAAGTCGGAACGTAACGGTCGGATCGACCGGTTCAGGGTCGAAGGTAAATTTTCCGAAGGCGTACACGCCGGCAAATCCGTATAACTGGGTGGTCCACGCGGGATCGCGTACTGGCGGGCCGGTCCGGGCTCCCAGAGAAGCGGCTTCAAACTCGTAGAACGCGAAACCGTTGGGGCGCGGAATGCGGAAGCCTCGCGCGCCATGCCGGTCACCGGAAATCAGCAGGATTCCGGCGATGCCATGTTGCTCGATGAACCGGAACAAACGCTCCCGGCCTTCCGGATCAATCCTGCCCCAGGAATCCTTGCCGTTGGACACATAGTCACTCCACATGGTCCCGCAGGAAAGGATAATGAAAGGGCCTTTACAGTCCAGCAGTTGTTTTCCAACCAGTTCATCTGGTTCGTCCCGAGGAACACGCCGTGTTCTCCGGAACGGAAATACCGGCCGTCGGTCATAATGACGTCGCAGGGACCGATCCGGATGCGGAAGAAGATGCCGCCCCTTTCGTCGGAGAAACCGCCGGCGGGGTTATTCCATGCCTGAAGAAACACCTTCCGGATGCCTGCCCGGTCCTCTTCGGTGCAGCCGGCCGGGATGCCTGCCTGATCGTTGCTGAAATAGTCGTGATCATCCCATGTCGCGTATACCGGAATGGCGGCCACAAGGTTTTGCCAGGCCGGGTGCAGATCCCGCAGGAAATAGTCGGCGCGATGCAAGCCAAGGTGGTTCTTTCGGTCCTGAACGGCGATGTCTCCCAGCAGCAACAGTGCGGCCGGATCCCGTTTGCGGATCTGTTCGGCCAATTGGGGATTGGCCAGTCCCCACCGGTGATAGCAGCTGCCAAAAGCGATCCGAACCGGGGCCGGCTGGTCCGATACCGGCAGGGTCGCAATCTCTGCGCGCGTGGGGATATCGACGGGTATACCATTGACCAGCACCTGGTAGGGGCACCGTGAAGCCAGCGGCAGTCCTGTCACGGGAATGATGCCGGTCAGATCGGACGCGGTATCCGTCGTAACTGGTCCGAAAATCCGTTCTTCTCCCTGCACCGTGACGCGGATGGCAACTTCCGCGGGGGCGCTGGTCCGGACCCAGATTTTCATGCCGTCCGAGGATCGGGCGCCCAGCATGGGACCGCCGGTCAGGGCGATATGGTGGTTCCGGCAGAAACTGGAGAACTCGGGGTTATTCGCAAGATCGGCAAAGGATGCGTGCGGATTTGCTGACAGCGCGTTATAGACGAGGGTATACAGGGTGACCGTATCTTCCGACGGGGTATTAAACAGTTTCAGGAGGGACAGATTATCCTCCAATGTTCCGTCAGTCGTTCCAATGATCGGCCCTTGCACAATGGCACACGCACCGCCCAGTATCAGCAAAGCAGCAAGTATTGTGGGGGTGTATTTCATGAGTCGTTTCCCGTTGGAATGGTATGCAGTGTAATGGGATCAGGCGTTGCATTCAAATGTAAAAATACGCAAAATGTGCTAAGCGGAGCCGCGGCGGGGCCGCGGAATCTGGTATAATTATCATGTGGTCGTGAGGTGTGGTGATGTGTGGCGTTTCGGGATAGAAAGTTGCAGGGCGGCTTGTGATCGGGGAATAGCGCATGACGGAAGCAGGTGTTTCCGTTGACACCAGAACAAAAGATGTAACGCGAGATGATTACGATCGTCCTCCCCGTTTCCGAGTGGTCATCTACAATGACAACTACACGACAATGGAGTTCGTTATATACGTGCTGATGACGGTATTTCATAAGGATTATTCCACGGCAGAAAGCCTGATGTGGACCATTCACCGGTCCGGCCAGGCGGCAGTTGGGGTGTACCCCCGGGAACTCGCGGAAAGCCGGTGTGACAAAGCCATGATGCTGGCCCGCAAGGCGGGGTACCCGTTGTTGTGCACGGTCGAACCGGAGCAGGAATAACGTATGCATGATTTCACTAAGTAAAAACGCCCAGGAGGTCCTGGCCCGAGCCTACCAGCTCGCCCAGCAGCGGGGTCACGAATTTCTTTGCGTCGAGCACGTGCTGTACGCTCTGCTGGATAACGAGGAAGGTCGAGACATTATCAGGCATTGCGGGGGCAACACGCGTAAACTGCGCCGCTGGCTGAACCTGTTCTTTGAGATGGAGATATCCTCAACGCGGATCTCGCGGGAGGGTGGCGATCCCAGCCGAACCCGCGCGTTCGACGGGATGCTGCGGCGCGCGGTTCGGCACGCGGTGGAGGCAGGACAGGAAAAAGTGGAGGTGGGCGATCTGTTGGCATCGATCATGGAGGACGAGGATATCGACGCCACGCGCATGCTGCTCGGCGTAGGGATTACCCGGCTGGACGTGCTGAATTACATCAGCCCTGTGTTGCTGCCGGACCACGACCACGACAGCCATGACGAGGATGATGCCGAAGTCGGAGACGAGAAGGATCCTGTCGAAGGTTCTGCCTTCATAAGGGGGGGAGGAAAAAATCGGTGTCCGGTCGGCGGACGGAATACTAGGCGCCACGACCATCCGGATTCTCAGGACGCCACAGACCAGGAGGAGGAAGTGGATGCGGAAACAGAGGAGGGCGGGGTGTCCGGGGATGAGGAAGACGCGGAGGAGAATGGACCGCAGTTCAGCAGACGGCTGCGCCGGAAACAACCAGGCATAGAGCGAAACGCCAGGGATGCCCAGGATGGGGACGAGGAAGGGGCCGAAACCGAAGATGAGGACGGTACGCGACGGTTGCGCCGGGAACGTTCGACCGCGGCGCGGCGGCCCCTTGACGTGTTCGGGGTAAACCTTACCGAACTGGCCAAAGCAGGGAAACTGGACCCCCTGGTGGGCCGGGAACTGGAACTGCGGCGGGGACTTCAGATCCTCTGCCGCCGCCGCAAGAACAACCCTGTTTATCTGGGGAAGCCGGGCACCGGAAAAACGGCTATTGTTGAGGGTTTGGCGCAACTGCTGGTGCGGGACACCCTCCCGGCGGGATGGAACATCAACATTCCCCCGCATCTTCGGGAAAAACAGATTTACGCGCTGGATATCGGGTCGGTGCTGGCAGGCACGAAATACCGCGGTGATTTCGAAGGGCGGATGAAGGCGATTTTCGCGGATGTGCGCCACCGGGGGAATGTCATCCTGTTTATCGACGAGATTCACAACGTGGTGGGCGCGGGAGCGGCGTCCGAGTCCAAGATGGACGCGGGCAGTTTCATGAAGCCGTTGTTGAGTTCCGGCGCGTTGCAGGTGATTGGAGCCACCACGTGCGAGGAATACAAATCTCAGGTCGAGCGGGACAAAGCCCTGGCCCGGCGCTTTCAGCCGATCATGATCGACGAACCGTCGGTGGAGGAGACCATCGAGATTCTCCGCGGGCTCAGGCCGCATTATGAACAGCACCACGGCGTGCGGTTCACGGATGACGCGATAGAGCGGGCGGCGGTGCTTTCCGCGCGGCATATTGTCGACCGGTTCCTGCCGGACAAAGCCATAGACGTGCTGGATGAAGCGGCGGCGGCGATTCGTCTGCTGCCGGAGGGCCGTACCGAAGTGGGCCGCGAGGATATCGAGCGGACCGTGGCAGATATGGCCCGGGTGCCCCTGCGGAACCTCCAGGGCAACGACCGTTCCCGGCTGGCCAGGCTGGAAGAGGAACTCATGGCCGAAGTCTACGGACAGGAAGAAGCGATTCGCCAGTTGGCCCGGGCGGTACGGCGGGCCAGCGCGGGGTTGGGACGTCCCGACAAGCCCATCGGCTGTTTCCTGTTCATCGGACCCACGGGGGTAGGCAAGACCGAAGTGGCCCGCCGGCTGGCGGCTGTACTGGGCAACCATTTCGCCCGCTACGACATGAGCGAATACATGGAAAAGCACGCCGTGTCCCGGCTGATCGGAGCGCCTCCGGGTTATATCGGTTTTGATCAGGGCGGGCTCCTGGTGGATGAGATTCGGCGCCGACCCTATTCCGTGCTGTTGCTGGATGAAATCGAAAAAGCCCATCCGGACCTGTTCAACATTCTGCTGCAGGTGATGGACAGTGCCACCCTGACCGATAATACCGGCCGCAAGGCCGATTTCCGGAATGTGATTCTGATCATGACCTCGAATGCCGGGGCTCGAGAAATGGCTTCATCTTCCATCGGGTTCCATTCGTCCGCTGAGGATGTCCCGACCAAAGGGCTTAAGGCCGTGGAGAAAATGCTGTCTCCCGAGTTCCGCAACCGGCTGGACGGCATTATTCCTTTCCAGCCGCTTTCGCCTGAGGTCATGAAACAGGTGGTGGATAAATTTACCCGGCGTCTGGCGGTCCAGCTTGAAGAGCGGGGCGTGCGGCTTGAGGTGACCGAACCGGCCCGGGCGTGGCTGGCGGACCGGGGGTACGATCCGAAATTCGGGGCCCGCCCGCTGGCCCGGCTTATGGAAGAGACCGTAGAGACACCGCTGTCCGAAGAGATTCTGTTTGGCGCGTTGCAGTCTGGCGGGGTGGCCCGGATAACGGTCGCAAAAGGTGAACTGAAGATCCACTGTGAACCGAATCCGACACCGACAGACCATCCGGAAGTTTCGGTGATGGAATCAGCGGGTGGATGACCGGATAACTGGTTCAGGAGAACGGGGTGAAACAGTTGACATCGGCCGGAAACCTGCCGGTGAAGCATCATGAAACAGCCGGAGGGGTGGTGATTGACGGCCGGGGCCATGTGCTGACCCTGACCAGAACGGTGGAACGGGATGGGAAACCCGTTCATGAGATCCGTTTGCCCAAGGGGCATATCGATCCAGGTGAGACGCCAGAGGACGCCGCCCTGCGGGAAGTTCGGGAGGAATCCGGATACGACGGACTGCGTATCGTGGCCGATTTGGGCGAAGCGGAAAGCCGGTTCGAGTTCCGGGGCAAGTATCATATCCGCAGGGAACGCTACTTTCTGATGGTGTTGACCAGGGGCCGCCGGGGTGATCCCGCGCCGGTGGGGGCGGAAGAGGCCCTGTTTCTTCCTGTGTGGCGTGAACCGGAAGCCGCAGTTAAAGAAATGTCCTATCCGACAGAGCGGGAGTTTGTCCGGCGGGCGATGGATTACCTGAATTGTCAGACACCGGATTTTTCGTCATCCTGCGGGGCCGTTGCCGCGGAAGACTGAATCCGCGGTAGTTGGCACAGGACTTCTCAGGCGGGTATGCTAATGGCCAGGGGCAAACACAGAAGACCACCCGTATGGAACTGCTTAAGGATCGGGGCGTGAACGGGGTCTTTCCATTTCATGTGCTGGCCAAGCCGGCGGGACCGCGGTGCAACCTGCGATGCGCCTATTGTTTCTATGTTGAAAAAGAGGAGGAACTCTGCTCTGGTGACGCGCCGGCCTTCATGTCGGATGCCACGCTGGAACGGTTTGTCCAGGATTACATTGCCTCCCAGCCGGGTTCCGAGGTGCCTTTCGCGTGGCAGGGCGGGGAGCCAACCCTGTGCGGCATTGATTTTTTTGAAAAAGCCTTCGAACTGCAGCGGCGGTACGCGGCGGGAAAGCACATCACTAACGCCTTCCAGACAAACGGCGTACTGATCGATAACAACTGGGCGACACTTTTTCAGCGTTACAACGTGCTGGTCGGTCTGTCCATTGATGGACCGGAGCGTGTCCATGACCACTATCGGCGGGACCGGGGCGGACATCCTACCTTCAGTCGGGTTATGCGGGCGGTGGAACATCTACGTTCCCGGAACGTGGCGTTCAATGCCATGGCGTGTGTGCATGCCGGCAATCAGCACCAGCCGTTGGAGGTATACCGGTTCCTGCGGGATCATGTCAGCCGGTTTATCCAGTTCATCCCGGTGGTGGAACGACATGGCACGGCCCACGGCCGGCTGGTCTCGCCCAATGTCCCTATCGAAGAGGCTCCGGTGGACGGTTTCAGCGTGTCGCCCGCGGGATTCGGCCGTTTTCTGTGTGCCATCTTTGACGAGTGGGCGCGGCGGGATGTGGGCCGTGTGTTTGTGCAGCAGTTTGATGTGGCGCTTGAAGCCTGGGTGGGCGCGCCGTCCTCCCTGTGCAGTCATGCCGAAACCTGTGGCCGGGCCATGGCGCTGGAACATAACGGCGACCTGTATGCCTGTGACCATTACGTGTTTCCCGGGTACCGCCTGGGAAACATCCATGAGACCCCGCTCTGGGAACTGGCCGGTCTGGAACAGCAGCGGCGTTTTGGATTGGCCAAGCGGGACAGTCTTCCGTCAGCGTGCCGAAATTGCCTGGTGCTGTTTGCCTGCCGGGGCGGATGTCCCAAGGACCGGATCCCCGTATCGGGCGCGGCCGAACCCCCGCGCCACTGGCTGTGTGAGGGCTACCGCATGTTTTTCACGCATATCGACGATGCGATGACCTTCATGGCCAAGGAACTGACCCGAGGACGTCCGCCTGCCAATGTCATGGCCTGGCTGCGGGAACAGGACCGGAAACTTGCCGCGGCCCCGGGCGCCAAAAAGCGCTGAAGCTTCTTAGGATGGACGGACCCGGTAGAGGATTTCGCCGGCATCCCGAACGAGCAGCAGGCCTTCTTCTTCCCGGTTTTCCCATTCCCGGGGGTCGATGCTGTCGGGGTTCCGGTAGCCCAGATTGATCTCCCGGCAGACCTCTTCCGGGATGGATGTGGCCAGCGTGACGGTAATCCGGGGGATTTCGACGCCGTTTTCGAAGGTGCCCATGCCCTTGACGTGGGTGGAATGTGCAAGAATTCCGCCGGGAATGTCGTGAAACCGGTCCATCTGTTTCAGGAAATAATCCCGCACGTGATATCCAATTCGACGGATCAGCGCGCCGTGGGTGATGCTCACCTCTTTCACGTGTTTTCCAAAGATGATGAGTTCGCCGCCATCGGCCACCACCGGTTCCAGTTTGTACATGCATTTTCCGGCCACCCACAACTCGTCGTACATCGGGGCGGCCATAGCCAGGACCCGCCGGAAGGGGTGGGGCTTGTAGATAATGTGGGTTTCCGCGCTCAGATCGGCCGCCTTGTCCCAGGCGGCTTCCGGGGATCCGAAGAAAATGGCCCTGGTATCCTTTTTGACCTGGGTAAGGCAGAAACACCATTTTTCCACCGGAATCAGGGCCGCCGCGCGGTCCACCACGGCACGGACGGGAGTGTATTTGGTTCCATTGATGGCGTAGTTGGTGATGAGGGCCCCCAGCCAGTGAAACATGTTCAGGATTTCCTCCCCCGCGACACCCGGGAAGAAATACTTGTTTCCGCCGCTGAATCCGACCACCTCGTGGGGGAACACGGGTCCCACAAGGCACACGACGTCATAATCCAGCACCCGTTTGTTCAGGGTAACCCGCACTGCTTCATGCATGAGGCCGGAGGAGAGGGTCTCAATTTCTTCGGCGGAAAGCCAGCCGATCTCCGTCAGGGCGTTCGGATCTTTCCATGCGTGGTTGAAAATACCGATGTCGCCAAACACCTCGGTGCGTTCCCGGGCCGTGATGCCGAGCAGGTGATGGATCATTTCGTCCGACATGGGCGGGTGGGTGCCCAAGGCGATCAGAAAATCGGTCCGGCTGGTTTTGCCCCAGCAGGCCTCGCACAGCGCCCGGAACATCAGGGGCATGGGCATGCTTCGGGTGTGGTCGGGGATGATAAAGAGTATGCTCCGCCCATCGAGCCGGATTTCGGCCAGCGATTCATGGACAAATTGCCGCAGGGCATCCGGGGAAAGCCATTGTCCTTGAGGCGCGATCAGTTCTTTTACCATCAGGAAGTCTCCGGGACGGCAACCTTGAATCCCAATCCGCGCAGCACGGTTGCCATTCTTTCATCATACCGGGTCAGTCGCGCGGTGGTGTTGATGAATTCGCGTCGCCGGGGGTAATTTTTGCGGAGGTGATCAAAAGCGGCGCCCCGTTCCGCGGGATCGGCCATGTCAGCCAGCGGGCGGGTACGAGCGTCGTCCTGCCGGATGTCATACACCGCGAAAACCGCCTGGCGAAGAGCATCCGGATCGTCCGGGTTTACGGTAACCTCAGGACAGTCCGGTGGAGGCAGCAGGGGCGCCGGATCCCAATCCGGCGTGGCGCCGACATGACGGCACAGAGCCTCATAGACCTGACGGGTGCCGTTCACCTTGCCATCGAAGGAGTATCCTGCGATATGCGGCGTGGCAATATTCACTGCTCGGATCATTTCCGGATCCGGAGAGGGTTCTCCCTCCCAGACGTCCAGCACAACACCCTGCAACCTTCCAGCTTTCAGGTGGTTCAGCAAAGCCTGATTGTCCACCACCGCTCCACGGGAGGTATTCAGCAGGAAGGACTCCGGCCGGATCTGAGTCAGCCGCTCGGCATCCACCATATGCCAGGTCGGCCATGCTCCGGATTTTTCCAGTGGGACGTGGAACGTGATGAAATCACAGACCAGCGCGGCCTCGAGCGGTTCGGAAGTGAATCCCGGGTCCCGCTCAGTCCGGGGCGGATCATTAACGACTACGCGCATCCCCAAGGCTTTCGCCCGCTGAACTACTCGGGACCCCACGTTTCCGATACCAACCACCCCAAGTGAGGCGCCGCGGAGACGCATGCCATGCCGGGCCTCCAGAAACAGCAACGCAGCCGTGACGTAATCCGCCACGCTGTTGGCGTTGCAGCCGGGAGCTGACGCGAAGGCGATTCCCTGGTCCGCGAGCCAGGTTTTATCAACATGATCCTCGCCGATGGTGCAGGTGCCCACAAACCGAACCGGGGTACCCCGCAACAGATCCGCGTTGACCCGGGTGATGCTTCGAACGATCAGAGCGTCAGCCTGCAGCAGGTCCGCCCGCGTGATTTTTCGGCCGGGCATCCGGTGTACCGTGCCCAGCCGTCCGAAGGCTTCTTCAGCGTAAGGTATATTTTCGTCGGCCACAATGTGCATGGGAGGGATCCGGGCGGTTATTTTTTCCACGGCGGCGTGTCGGGGAGATGGCGGGCGAAATCGTCGATCAGCGCCTGTTCATATTGGCCGGCATAGGTGCCCGCGAAAAACCGGTCCAGTCCTTCTTCGTACAGCCGTTTCCAGGAATTTTCCTCGTCGCCAGGGTTGATAGGGAAGAA
>Ga0068707_1002871_pt1 | contig 12079 bp, 9 predicted proteins | sample YNPNPMetaG_FD_66600 | JGI IMG/M metagenome (GOLD analysis project Ga0068707, IMG submission 66600) | Anoxygenic and chlorotrophic microbial mat microbial communities from Yellowstone National Park, USA - YNP NP MetaG | ecosystem: Environmental > Aquatic > Thermal springs > Hot (42-90C) >... | reverse complement strand
GACGACCGGTTCTTCAGCGTGGTGAATAAGATCCTCGTGGCGGCCGACACCGTCCTGCCCTATACCGGCGTGGCCCAGTGGCAGACAATCAACGGTGGGATTACCCGTGATTCGTTGTGGGACATGATGGCCATCCTCCCCAGCACGCCCAACGCGCTGGAACCCGCCATCGCCGTCACGAACCACATCACCTGGAAGTCGATCGGCAAGTTCGGTCGGGACGAATTCGGTGGCGACGCGGCCCAGGACGTCATGAAGAATGGCCTGGCCTTCGAGCAACTGTTGGGCATCCCCTGGGTGGTGACGATCAAGAAGGACGTCGTGGAGACCAACGCCGTCTATATGTTCGCCGAGCCGAAGTTCCTCGGGAAGTTCCTCATCCTGACGGACACGACCCTGTATATCAAGCGGGAAGCATTCATGCTGGAGTTCTACCCGTACGAGACGGTCGGCTGCACGATCGGCAACACGGCGGCCGTGGCCAAGGCGACCTTCGTGTAGACGCCGGGCTGTAATCCTTGAAACGGTGAAGGAGAAAACATGTCGCAAGACAAGGTAGACGCCGCGACGGACCTCTTGACCGAAGTCATGGCGCGGGCGTTTTTCACGAAGCTGGCTGAGCGCGGCTACGTTCCCGCCGACGAGGCGGACGCGCAGCGCCTCATCGAGCTGAGCCATATGATCCAGACGGTCAAACAGGCCGCGGTTCTCCGGCCCGGCGCCAGCGAGCTGTACAAGGCGGCCCACGAGGCCCTGGCCTCGGCCATGCGCCCGGAACACGGGCAACTGGAAAAGGACATCGCGGCTGGGCAAATCGCCGCAGAGATCCTCAAGGATCCCGAGATCCAGCAGAAGATGGCGCAAGCCATCAACCAGGGGCGGCAGCAGTAGCCGTCTTATTCCGGGAGCACAGAATAAAGGAGCCTTTGCATGGCGCACGTCTGGGACACCTCCTGCCTTTACTCGCGGATCAAGAACGTCAGCGGCAAGACGCTCAAGCTGTCGTTTCTGCCGCCGCACGGCGTAACCCTCGCCGCCGGGCAGACGGTCACCGTTCTCGGCGATGTCGTCGGCCGGATGCTTTCGCAAGGCGCGGTCGGCCGGCGCAAGGCGGCGGCCTTTGCCAAATGCGTCGCCGACGGCAACATCGTGATCGAAAAGCTGCCTACTCCGGTCCTCTGGGACGCCGGCGTAAGCCAGCCCGCCGTAGTGACGGTCAACAACAATACGCTGGCCGCCGGGAATCCCTGCTGGGAAACCTCCCTGAGCTAACGCCTGATGTCGGCATAGGGACCGCAGTCCGCGACAAACAGGCATCGGCAACTCCATACTTCCTCCTTCCGTGCCCGGTTCTCCGCGAGGGGACGCCGGGCACGTTTTTTTACTGGCGAAGGAGGTTTCCTTCGCGTCGCGCATGTGCGCTAGGATAGGGGCATGGCAGCTATGCGCTTGAGCAGATCCCCACAGATCATCTCCCCGGAAAGGGCGGACAAGGATGGGTGCCCCGTCCTCTTCCGCCCGCGCGTCTTGACGGCACGGCATCGCGTGCCCGCCTCCGTGCGATGGCCGCTTCTCGGGCAGAACGACGAGCCGGTCGACTTGAGCGACTGCGTCGACATCGCGCAGAGCTCCCTGTCGCTCAGCCTGACCGAAGGGACCTTTTTCGTCGCCATCAAGGCGAACTTTTTGGACGGCTGCGGCGCGACCTCGACGCCGGTCGTCGGCTCGATCCAAAGCGCCGCTGAGGGAATAGTGACCTTCGACCTTCCGCAAGAGGTTATCGACGCGCCGGGAACCTACGTCGTCGACGTGAACGTGGAGGACGCCGATAACCGGATACTGCTGCGCGATCAGGCTCTCCTGTCCGTGGAGCGCGGGACCGGCTTCGAGGCCCTCGGCTCGGAGCTGGGTCAGTTGACGATCGGCGAGATCCGCGCGGCCCTGCGGGACTTCGCCGGAGAGAACACGCTGCTGGACGCCGTGGAGTTCTCCCTGGAGGACATTCTCTACGCCATCCGCCGGCCGATCCGGGACTGGAACGAGACGCCGCCTCCCATCGAAGAGTATTCTCCCTGCGATTTCCCGTGGCACGAGCATTGGCTGCAGGGAACCATCGCCTATCTTCTGGACGCGGCGGTGCATCACTACACGCGGAATAAGCTCGCCGGAGGCGGCCTGATGGCGGCGGACAAGGCTCGCGATCAGGAATACGCGGCCCTGGCCGCAAGGTATATGGCGGCGTGGAAGGCGTGGATGATGGGGATGAAGGCGTCGCGGAACGCGGCGAAGTTCTTCGGATCGTGGGGATAAGGCCATGAAGGGCGCGCACCGCGACGAGATCTGCGTGCGCTGCGGGAGGCCCGTTTGGGCTGCAGAGGAATCCGAAGTGCCGTTCGTCCTCCCCAATGGGCATCTCGTCTGCGCCGACTGCGCCCTGCGCCACCTCCAGCCGTCGCCGGAAAGCCGCCTCCGTGCGGCCTTCTCCGACGACGACCGGCGCCAGTACGAGAAGCTGTGCGGTATTGAAGATCCTTCCGAGCTGCGTTCCCTGATTCGAAAGCGTTTGCGAGAAGAGACCGGAGAGATCTGAGTCGAGCGGCGCTCCGGCGGTCGGCTAGCCCGATCCGTGGCCATGCGTCGGGGGCGTGCTCGCGGTCCGCGTCATGTTCCCGAAAACCTACTTTCCGAACAGTTACTTCCCGAGCACTTACTGGCCCGGCGGAACCACCAGTAGCGACGTCGTTATCACTCTTCCTCGCCTCAACGACGGCGCTACGGTACAGGCACCGGCGCTAGCCGACGGCACCGCTGTCGCCGTAACGCGGTTCGACGCGGCAGCGAGTCTTCTGGCAACGACCATTTTCGATGCGAGCGCTATCGCTCTTGGAACGCTCGCTGCCGGTGCATCGCACTTTCTCGTTTCCATCGCGGCGGACGACGTCGTTCTCTTATCGCGTATCGACGTTTCCGCCGTCCATACGCAGGTCGCGCTGGCCGATTCCAGCACGGTTCCGCTTTCCGTTCTCAATGCAGGGGCGGGCCATACCGCCGCGACGGTCCACGATGACGCCGTAGTCGCCCCTCCGCTTTCCAACGCCGGTACCGAGCACTTCCTTGTCTCCGTCGCGCCAGAGGATATCGTTACCTTACCGCGTCTCGACGTTTCCGTCGTCCATACGGCGGTCACACTGCTCAGCTCCGACGCGGTTCCTCTTCCGCTGACAGGGGTGCAGAGCGCGCAGCCGGCGCCTACGCTCGTCACCGATGACTTAGTAGGTCTGGGACGTCTCGAAGACTCGGCGACGCATCCGCTAGTGCATTTACAGGCCGGGGACGTCCTTGCACTGTCGTCCTTTAGCGCGGGTACGACGATCTATCCCGTTTCCGTAGCTCCGGAGGACGCGCTGAGCCTGCCGCGTCTCGAAGCGGGCGCGTCCCCTGCAGCGCCGACGATCGTGGCGGCCGACGTCATCGTCGTGCCCGCCTTGCAAGCCGCCGCAACGGAATCGGCGCCTCGGGTATTCGATGACACGCGCGTTTCTCTTGAACTTACCGACGCACGTGCCTCCGTTTCGCCGCCCACGATTTCTTCGAGCGAGCAGGTCGTCCTTCCGCGGCAAGAAGCAACGGCCGGGATCACCGCTGCCGAGATCGTATCGGATGACACGCTGAAGCTGCCCGTAACGACCGCGGCGGCCGAGCAGCTATCTCCGACCATCCTTTCCGGCGACGCGCCTGTAATTGGCGCATTAGGAGATGGCGTAGCGATCATCGCGCCGAGTGTCATCGGGCTTTCTCCGGACCAACAGATACACTTGCCGACGCTCGAAGTCGGAGTATCCGATCCTCCGCACATCATCACGGACGACTTCATCGTCCTGATCCAAGCGGAGGCTGGAATAGCGTTCACCGCCGAATCGGCGACGCTGCGGATTACTCCGCCGACGCTGTGCGTCGCAAGTTGCACTCCAACGACCCGCGACTGCGTTTTCGAGCGCGTCAACCTGGCTCCGGCCATCCAGGGCGGCACGGCGGTGCAATGGCTCGTTCGTCCGGAGTTCCGAGCCCCGGCGCCGTGGCGCTTCCGCTTGGACGTGTCCGACAATGGCGTGCAGTGGACGACCGCTGCCGGTCCGGTGACGGATGCGGTGATGCTGGTCGATACGCAACAGAGGTGGTTCGGCGCCTCGCCGCGCCTCCAGTGGCGCCTGGTGCTCATCGACGGCCAGGGGATGCAGCATCCGTCGATGCCGCTGACGCTTAATTTCCACTCCGCCGGCGACCGGAGGGTCTGGCGTATGGCACGGGAGGCCCTGCGCCAGCAGTCGCTCGCCCTCCGCAAGACGGACCTCGGCCAGCCGGGCCGGCTCTTGAAGCGCAGAGTCTCGGGCACGCCGTGCCCGATTTGCCTCGATGCCCGGCGTGAGGAACCCGGAGACCCCCGCTGCCCCTCTTGCTTAGGAACGGGCTGGGTCGGCGGCTATCACTCGCCGGTGCAGTGCGTCTGGGCCGCCTTGCAGCCCGCCGCCAATGGGGAAGATTTGGAGCAGAGCCTCGCCGTGGGTACAGTGGCGAATATCCGCACGATCGGGCGGTTTCTGGCCGTACCGAGGCTCGACCCCTTTGATGTGTGGGTCCAGGAGCGGAGCGACCTGCGGTGGGTCGTCCGCTCCGTGCGGGTCGAGTCGGAAATACAAGGAATCCCCTTGCTTTATACGGCGGAACTGCGCTTGGCGGCCCTGAGCGATCCCATCTACTCCATCCCCGTCTATTGAGGCCATGGCGGACGAGGCATTGCAGACGATCGGATTCGAGGAGGAGTGCTCGGTCCTCGTCCTGCCCGTCGTGCTCACCGGGCTGTTCCGCGACCTCCTGAAGGAGCATTTTTCCAGCCCCGACCTGATCGAGCATCCCCTCCTGAAAAAGCTGATTTGGACGGACGCGCCCTCCACGGAACTCCTGATCGAGACGGGCACGCGGTTCGACCCGCGCACGGCACAGCGCCGACCGGCGATCATCATTCGCCGAGGGGCCTACGAGAACCAGCGTTTAGGGGCCTTCGGCGAGCGGCACCAGTTGCCGCCTATGGACAGGGACGGGACGCTCCATTTTTCGACCTTTTGGCAAGGTTCTCACACCTTCCAGTGCATCGGAGGAACGGCCCTCCAGGCGGAGTACCTGGCCAGCGAGGTGCAGCGGTTTTTGCACCATTTCGCCTACATTCACGCGCCGGAGCTTCAGCTCTTGCGCTTCGTGGTCAAACAGGTCGGAGAGACTACGAAGATGGAGGAATGGGGCAACCATTTCCTCATCCCCGTCCTGGCCCAGTATTTCTTCGAGGACGCCTGGAGCCTCCGACCGACCGCCCCGATTCTCAAGAGATTTTCGCTTTACAGTATATTGGATCAATAAGCGCCAAGGCCTGACAAGGAGAAATCCACCGTGGCGAATTACATTCTGCCCCAAGTCCTGGTCCATCAGGAGTTCAACCTGATCCCCCAGGCGTCTTCGCAGCCGCTCAGCGCGCATATCGCCGGCGGCCACGCTTTTCTGGTACGCTACGACCGGGCCGACGAAAAACTCCTCGGCTATCTCGGTTACTATCAGCCTTATGTAACGACCGAATATCCGTGGCCCAATCGCCCGGTAGGCGCGCTGGTCGACAAGAGCTACACGAAGCTCTTCATCGACGACGCCCTGCTGCGGTACTTCACGGGCAACACGGGACTGAGCACGGTAAGCGGCTACGCCAACCGTGTGCGGTCCTCTTCTTTATCCTTCGCGTCGAACGGTCCGAACTACCCGCATAGCGCCGCGTTCAAGGACCGCGGGGTGAAGGTCGGAGACATCGTCAAGGCCGTGACCTCCGTGGGCGGCACCGAGTACACCCTCTGGAGCTACGTAGCCGGTTTCGTCGGGGAGGAAGTTCCGGCCACGATCGACACGACTCCGGACGCGGACGCCGGCAACGCCAACACCCAGACCGCGCCTTCGCCGACCTACGTCAAGCTGGCCGGTGCTGCCAACTGCGTGATGATCTCGAACGTCGACGCCTCGGCCTATGACGGGCTGGCCACCGGCGACATCAACGAGACGTACACCATCGAGGTCATCCAGAGCTCTACCGGCGGCAACGCCTCCACGGCCCGCTTGCGGGTGACTTCGGCCTCGGGCCGCGACGACGTGGCCAGCGTCACCCCGGCAGCCTTCGGTTCGTTCACGAACATCGGCACGCGCGGCCTGAAGGTGAAATGGACGAACACCTCCGCTCCGGCCTGTTCGCTGTCGGCGGTCGCGGAAGAGGTCTCGCCCGTGGATTTCGTCGTGGGCCAGAAGTGGCGCGTGACGTGCGGCCAGGCCTACACGAAGCCTACGGTGGCGGCGGGCGGGACCTACACCGGCGTGGACGACATGACGTATATCGTGGAGGTGATCAAGGGCGGCACGTTCGCTTCGGGCCCGCAAATCAGCGTGCGGACGACCAAGGGGACCGACATGTCCGGCCCGACTACCGTGTCGGCCAGCGGCGTGGCGGTGCCCATCGGCACCTACGGCGTGACGATCACCTTCACGGGAACGGCCCTCTGCGGCCGCGACCGGTTCTACGTGGCGGTAACCGCGAAGAAGGAGGGGGCTTACCAGACCCTCGTCCTCGGGCATAACTTCGCCAAGGAAGTCGTGGCCGCCTCGCCGGTGGACGTGAGCCTTGAACTGTACATCAAGGAGAACGTGGAGCTGCCGCGCAAGCGGCTCTACGATCCGCCGAACGTTTCCTGGGCGGCCTCCGATACCGCCTTGACCGTCTACTCCGGGGCGCAGGTATACACTCCCCAGTGGACCGAAGGCGGCGTCCAGAAGCCTCTGCCCGTATACTCCTCGGAGGGCAACGGGTGGGGCAAGCTCTACGTCCACTACCGCGCTTGGCTCTCCGGATTGGCCGGCGGGGTGGGCACGGTTTACGACGTCGGGGAGCTGGACGGGCTGATTTCCGGGCCGCTTCACCCGGACAATCCGCTCAAGTGGGGCGTGTATTGTGCCCTGTTGAACGCCAACGGCGTGCCCGTGCGTTACACCTCCGTCGCCAATCCCGACGATCCGGATTCGTGGCTGGCCGTGCTGAGCCTACTGGACGGCCGCGAGGACGTATACGGGCTCGTTCCGCTGACTACCGATTCGACGGTGCTCGGCGCTTACATTGCCCATGTCGGGGCGCAGTCGGCGCCTGAGCAGGGCCGATGGCGCGTCTGCTGGCTCCAGGCGGTCGTCAAGGAGTCGATCGCCAAGGTATCCGCGGCGACGTCTACGGACGGCCATGAGGTGCTGGCGACGATCGAGGACGATCCGCAGGCTTCCGGCACGCAGTACACGCTTCTGTCGGTGCCGGCCCGCAACTCGGCGTTCATCGACAACAAGGTGATGCCGGGAGACGTCGTGCGCATCAACTACACGACGGACGGTTTCGGGGACGTCTCCTATAAGGAGTACGTCGTCGACGCCGTTCTGAGCCAGGACAGCCTGCGGCTGCGCAGTGGTCCGTCCGCTGCCATCACGGTGCCCGAGAAGATCGAGGTCTGGCACGCGCGGACGGCGGACGAGCAGGCCGACGCTGTGGCCAAGGACAACTCGGCTTACATGGGCAATCGCCGCGTGCGCCTCGTGTGGCCGGACGTGGTGGGCACCGGCGGGGTGAAATTCGCCGGCTACCATCTGGCGGCCGCCCTGGCCGGCCTGTCGAGCGGCGTGGCCCCGCATCAGGGCCTGACGAACCTGGAGATCGCCGGATTCGACGATCTCGACCGGACCACGGTGAAGTTCAACCGCAGCCAGCTTGATCGGATGGCCGGCGCAGGAGTGTGGATTGTGACGAAGGACCCGAAATCGGGCGTCGTGTACACCCGCGATGCCCTGACGACCGGGGACTACAACGACATCCACGCCCGGCAGGAATCCGTCGTGCGGAACGTGGATTCCGTGAGCTACTACTTCCTCAACCTCCTGAAGCCCTTCATTGGGACGGCCAACGTCACCCCCTCGACGATCGACGAGGTGCGGGCGGCCATCCAGGCGGGCCTCATGGAGCTGGCGAGCCGGAACTTCGTGCGCAGACTCGGGACGCAGATCATCGGCGGCAAGGTCCTCGAAGTCCGGCAGCACGCCCTGCTGAAGGACAGGATCGTAGCTGCGGTCAACCTGGAGATTCCTTACGCTCTGGGCGTGATCGAGCTGCACCTCGTGGTCTGATAGGACAGCTCATCCACTAAACGAAAGGAAAGCCAGCATGGCGCGCGATATTTACAACCGCAACGCGGAATACGGCGGCTCGTTCCCGGCCGACATGGCGACGCTCACCTTCGGGAAGCTCGCCAACTCCAAGGGGGCGGTCGTTCAGCAACTCAACCTCAACTACGAGCAGGCGGTGTCCCGGCTCTACGAGATCGGCAGCCCCCTGTTCTACTACGTCCATGGTCGGACCGACGGCACTCTGACGCTCCAGCAAGTCCTCGGCCCGAGCGACATCGTGGACCAGGTGATCCGGGAGTTCGGGGACATCTGCTCCCCTTCGAGCCTGCAGATCAGCGCGACCACCGGCTGCAAGGTGACGCGCGCCACGAAGACGATCGCCTGCGGCGACTGCGTCGCTCGGCAGTTCGGCGCGAGCATGTCGTCGGACAACGCGTTGTTGATCAAGTCGATGCAGCTCATGGTGGGGTGGGTAGCCCAGAACTAAGTACCGCTGTTCCGCTGCGGGCGATGACGGACAATGGCCGCCGTGGGCGGCCATTGTCGTCTTTGTTGCCTAGTGGACCTGAACGATAGATTTTGGACGCGCGTCCAAAATCTCCCCCGTCTGCAAGGAAACGGCGATGGCGCAAGACCCGACTCTCTATTCGGTCCTCCAGCTTCTCGCTACGGTCTCCCCGGTGCTGCGGGGAATGGCCGACCTCTCGCAGATCGTCGGGGACTCCGTGGAGATAGGCCAGCACGGCTTAGCGCTCCGCAAGGACGATCGGTTGGCCGCGCTCGCCAGGAGATACTTTCCGCATCCGAGCGGCGTCGTCAGGCCGGGGAAGGTCCTCTACGCGGTCCCATACGCCAATCTCTATTACGTCCGCGTCGACGGCGTGGGTGTGCTCCGCTGCTGCGCCGTCATGCCGGGAGGCCTTACGCCGCTTAGCGCCAGTCCCGCCGCGATATTCCCCGCGTTTTCCTCGGTATTGGTTTTCTACTACGAGGGGAGTCCCTTTGGGTACATCCTCGGGGCCATTCCGGAGCTTGTCCGCACGCTGGACCGCGTCTTTCCGGACTGGATCGAGCAGGGCGGCAACACGGGCATGCAGCGGGAGCCCTACTATCGGAAACTGGAGAGTTTCAGCCGCAAGGCGGGGCTCCTGGACTTCTCCTCTTGCCGGCCGTTCGACGCGACGGCCCTGGGCGAATGGGGCGTGATGAACGATCTGGGGATGGGGATCTTTCTCGACGGGTTCATGGCCTTCATGCGGGCCGACGAGACGGCGGGGATCTGGTTCCACTGGATGGATCATTTTGTGCGCTTGGCCGCCTACAACTTCAACTTGGAGACGGCCGGAAGCGAGACCAACGCCCGGGACGACGAAGGTGAGTACCAGCACATCGTCGGGTTCACGCCGTACCCTTGGGAGGCGCTTGGGCTTTTAGACCCGGACAAGGAGGCCGCGCGACAAAACGACGCGGAGAGCGTCCTGCGCAAGAAGGCGGAGGGCGCCTGGGAACCTGTACATGCCGACCAGGCGCCTTTCTACCGGCTGCACGAATACTATGGGTATCTGGGTCAAGGCTACATGCGAGATCTGGCCCTGCCACCCCAGGAAGGCTCGGGTATCTATCGTTACGGCGAGAACCTAGTCGCCCCGGGCGTCTTCCGGGAGCAAATCGGGCTGGACGGAAGCTACGCCCTGCAAAGCGCCCATAGTCTCCACTTCCTCAAGCGCATTTTCATCCCCATTCCGCGCAGGAAGCGGCTCTGGGAGGACCAGTCCGACGGAGACGGAGGAAAATCGGCCAAATCCTACAAGCCGGCGGGGAAGTGGAAAGAAGGACCGGAACATAAAATCGCCGCCACGATCGAACCGGCCGAGGACACATCCCTTCCGAATCTCCGCACGGTCGCCGGCCTGCAGGAGCTGCACGCCCATCTTTGCCAGTGGAAGGGGATGCATCCTTTCCACTACCACGAAGGGGATTACGATACGCCGAAATCCGTCGAGGAGCTTCCGTCGGCTTCGGCCATCCAAAAACCGCCGGAGTTCGTCAATCTGGGCGAGAAGCAGTGGCTTCCGCAACCCGATCCGATCAGGTGGCGCGTCGATCACCGCTACGGCGAGGTCGAATACTACGAGACCGCTGCCGGTATCAGCATCCTTCCGGACGGTTCCGTGGTCATCCGCGACGGCTACGGCTCGGAGATCGTGATGACCGGGGGAAGCATCCTCCTGCGCGCGGCCGGCGACATCTGGCGCACGAGCGGTCGTTCCTGCATCGACTGGGCGGGAGACGACGCGATCGTCAAGGCCCGCCGCTCGATCGATCTGACCAGCTCCGAGGCGGACGTTCGCCTGAAAGCGGAGCAGAACCTCGAAATGCTGGCGGGCAACGGCGGCAAGGGACGGATGCTCTTCGAGAATCGGGCGAAAGGACGCGCCCACGACTACGGAGACGCCGTCGGGGAGGAGATCGAGGGCTCCGACATCGTCTTCCGGGCCCCCGACAGCCAAGTTGTGGCCATGGCCAAAGGCGTCTATCTCCGCACGGGAAGCGCCGACGGCGGCGTGCAGTCTGGCGACATCGTCCTGGACGCCGACCGCGGGAGGAAATCGGTGATTGCCGTGGCCTCCACGTTCGACCGCTATCTCCAGCGGTCGGCCCGCGATACCTTCATGTCCGGCAAGTCGGTCAAGGCCAGGCATGTCGCCGATGCGGAAGCCGTCTACGTCGACGGATCGCTGAAGGTCAAGGACTCGATCGTCAACTCCAACGGCGGCATCCAGACTTCCGGAGACATCCTCGTCTCCAACGGGCATATCTTCACGCAATACGCGGGGAGCTACTCGGGCTTCGTCGGTTCGGGAACCGCCTCGCGGGGTCTCCTGCGGGACATCGAGCAGCGGGCCGAAGACGGAAAAAAGGAGGGGCAAAAGCTCTACCAGAGCGACGTGGACTCCGCCTATCACGCCTCTCGGCGGCTCGGCAACGCGGAGGTCCAGAAGATCCTGCAATTCAGCCTGCGCAACGAGGAACAGTACGGAACGACGGAGTTCGCGCTGCCCGAGGCCTGCTGGCAGCACTTGGCACAGCGTTCCGGGGCCGAGGGATTAAAATCGTGGGAAGAGCCCGTTGTGCGCTTCCAGCAGGAAGAGCTGATGCCATATCCCGGAACTAAGGCCTGGAAGGAAGGGAAATTCCTGCGATATACGGACACCCTTCACGACCCGGCTACGGGCAAGGACGCCTCGGCGGAGGACAGGGACGGTTACGAGAATCCACGCTTCTCCGCCTGGGAGGAAGCCCCGTTTCAGTCCAATTACTATGTCATTCGCGTTTGACGCGGAAGGAGAAACGATTTGAGTTCGCCCAAGACGCCCGATTACGAGCCCGTGTACTTCCATACCTACGCCTCCGAACACGGCGAGCTGAAGCCGCCTCCCTCCGGCGTTCTGTTCGGCAACGTTCCGGAGGCGCCGCCGACCGAAGTCCGCCATCCCACTCCAGCCGAGGCCGAGGCGTTGGGAAGCGCGCCCCGCGCACCGGATGCTGTCCCGGTGACCGACGAGCCGGAAAACCCGGCGCCCGGAGTCATGGAGGCGCTAGCCGCGGCTGCGGAAGCCAAGAAAGCCAAGACCGTCAAGGAAGAAGAATCGTCTCCATCTCCTCCGCCGGCGGAAGAGCCGCCCGCGCCGAAATTCTGCCCGTCGTGCGGGTGGGATCTGAAGCGCGAACCCGTTGCGGTCAGCGAGGAGGACAAAGAGGCCTTCCTGGCCTCGCTGCTCGGCGGCAAACCGTTCCGCAAGACGTATTCACTGTTCGGCGGCCGCGTGTCGGCGAC
>Ga0068707_1002868_pt1 | contig 12088 bp, 7 predicted proteins | sample YNPNPMetaG_FD_66600 | JGI IMG/M metagenome (GOLD analysis project Ga0068707, IMG submission 66600) | Anoxygenic and chlorotrophic microbial mat microbial communities from Yellowstone National Park, USA - YNP NP MetaG | ecosystem: Environmental > Aquatic > Thermal springs > Hot (42-90C) >... | reverse complement strand
CAATGACCAATTGCCAATGACCAATGACCAATGACCAGCAACCAGCCCCGGCTACCAGTTTACCATGCAACCAATTACCAGTTTACCATGCAACCAATTACCAGTTTACCATATTGTACACACTTTAGCAACATCACCAAGTGACGGTTGGCGGAAACAGCCGCAGGGTGGGGTAGACGTCCAGGTCCCAACCGCCTCGTGCGCCGGCCAGGAAGCGGTAGTAGCCGCAGGCGGCCACCATCGCCGCGTTGTCGGTGCAGAGGATGGGAGGGGGGTAATAGACAGGCACGCCGGCATGCTCGCGCGCCGCAGCGCGCAACGCCCGGTTCGCCGACACGCCGCCGCAGAGCAGAATGGCCGTGGCGCCGTTCTCCGCCGCCGCCGCTGCCGCCTTCTCCGCCAGGACCTCCACCACTGCCGCCTGAAACGAGGCGGCCATATCGGCGACCAGCCGACCGCGGGGCGTTTGTCCGTGGGCCTCCACCGCCCGCGCCACCGCCGTCTTCAGGCCGCTGAAACTGAAATCGTACGTGCCTGGCAGCCGGGCGCGGGGGAAATGGAAGGCCTGCGGATTGCCGTGTTCCGCCGCCCGTTCGATGGACGGGCCGCCAGGATAGGGCAGGCCCAGCACCCGCCCCACCTTGTCGAACGCCTCCCCCGCCGCGTCGTCCAGCGTGCCGCCCAGGTAGACGTAGTCGCCGTGGGCGCGCATCAGCAGCAGTTCGGTGTGACCGCCGGAGACGATCAACACCAGCAACGGGAAAGCCAGGTCGGCCGGCGCAACCCCTTCCCCTTCTGCTTCCAGCCAGTGGGCGTAGATGTGCGCTTCCAGGTGGTTCACCGGCACCAGCGGCAACCCCCGTCCCAAGGCCAGCCCTTTGGCCAGGTTAACCCCCACCAGCAGCGAGCCCACCAGTCCCGGCCCCACCGTCACCGCCAGCCCGTCCAGGTCGTCCCAACCCAGGTGAGCCTCCTCCATCGCCTGCCGCACCGTGGGGACGATGGCCTCGATGTGGGCGCGTGAGGCCATCTCCGGGAAGACCCCCCCGTAGCGGGCGTGCAGGTCCACCTGCGAGGCGACGACATTGGACAGGATGCGTCGGCCGTCGGCCACCACCGCCGCCGCCGTCTCATCACAGGAGGTTTCGATGCCGAGAATGCGGGTTTCGCCCATCTTGACCACGGACCACGGACCACAGACGACGGGCTACGGACTACATGTCTACTACCAGTTGTTTGGGAAGCGGCGTCAGGTTGTGGAGTTGACCCGTCTCGTCGAGCCAGACCACGTCCTCCAGGCGCACGCCATAGCCGCGGCTGGGGTAGTAGACCCCCGGTTCGACGGTGAAGAGATGGCCGGGCTGGAGCGTCTGATGGTTGCTGGAAGCGTCGGCGAAGTTTGGCTCCTCATGCACGGCCAACCCCAGGCCGTGGCTGATGACGTGGTTGTACCCCTCTTCGGTCTGCGGGTTCTCGGCGATGGTGGCATGGCCCCGCCCAGACAGGATGGTGCAGGCGACACGTTGCAGTTGCTTCGTCTCCACCCCCACCCGCACGGCGCCGATGACCCCGTCCAGGCAGTCGGCCACATCCTGGTAGGCCCGCTCCACCTCCGGCGGGGCGTACCCCAGGCAGAAGGTGCGGGTGACGTCGAAGAAGTAGCCGCTGGGGGCGCGCGGGTAAAGGTCGTAGACGATGGTCTGCCCCAGGCGCAGCGGGTCGTCAGCGCGGCCCTTGCTGTGCGGCACGCCGGCATCGCGGCCAATGGCGAAGATCACCCCCTCGGGGTCCTCCAACTCCCGCTCAGCCAGCAGGCGGTGGATGTGCTGTTTCACCTGGCCCACGGTCAACGGCTTGCCGTCCGCATTGACCAGCGTCTCCTCTCGCACGGGATGGCGGCGCAGGAACTCCACCGTCTCCGCGACCACCTCGCAGGTCAGCCGCGCCACCTGGCGCACCTGGGCGATCTCGTCAGCGTCCTTGGTCGCCCGGGCGACGTCGAACAGGCCCTCTTCGTACTCGGCGCAGACATGGATATCCGGCAGGGCCTCTTCCAGCGCACGCAGCAGCAGGTAGGCCCGCCCCTGGTCGCTCATCCCGTAGAAAGCCACCTCTCCGTGCACGTCCAACTCGGCGAAGATCCGACGGTACAACTCCACCGTCGCATCCAGCATATTGCCCTTCTCCTCGAGGATGGCGGACATGTTGTATTTGCCGCGGTTGATGAGCCGTAGCCCACTGGCGACCGCCTCATCCCGCTCGATGGGAGAATGAATAAAGGCGGCCTGCTCCCCGCGCTTCTTGACCACGATGCCGCCGCTGACCGCTGCGCCGTTGAGGATGTAAATGAGGGTCGGGTTGCCGTAAGTCAGTCCAGAGACAACCGCAGCGTCCAGGCCGCGTTCTGCCATAAGATGGTCCAGGTCTTGTTTCATCAGCTATCCTCCCACCAGGCGCGCCAGCAGCGCCTGATCCTCCTCCATTAGCACGGTACGCGGGTCGAGCACCAGCCGTCCCTCCTCGACGCGCGCTAACACGGGCGGCTCTCCCTCCCGCAACGCCGCGGCCAGCGCCGTGGGGTTGTCGCTGGAGACCGCTACCAGGCGAGTGGGCAGGGTCTCGCCGGGGAGGCTGCCGCCACCGACCGTGGAGCGGCCATCCACCACCTCGACGCGCAGGCCAGCGCGCCGCAACGCGCGCTGCCAGCGGCGCGCCCGCCGCTCGATCTCCGCCAGCGGCGCGGCGATCATCCGCCATACCGGCACCTGTTGGACCGCCTCGTCCTTCAGGTAATGCAGCAGGGTCGCCTGCAACGCCGCCAGACAGAGTTTGTCGGCGCGCAGGGCGCGGGCCAGCGGGTGACGCTTGAGCGGCGCGACGAACTCGGCGCGCCCCACGATGATCCCCGCCTGCGGCCCGCCCAGCAGTTTGTCGCCGCTGAAGCAGACCACTGCGGCACCCGCCGCCACGCTCTCCTGCGCCGTCGGCTCATGGGCCAGGCCGAAGGCCGCTGTGTCCAACAGCGCGCCGCTGCCCAGGTCGTCCATCACCGGCACACCATAGGCCTGGCCGATCTCGACCAGTTCTGCCAGCCCGACCTCGGCGGTGAAACCGACCATGCGAAAGTTGGAGTGGTGAGCGCGGAGGATGAGCGCTAGGTCATCCTGCGCCGCCAGCACCTGCTCATAGTCGCGGCGATGGGTGCGGTTGGTCGTGCCCACCTCGATCAGCCGCGCCCCTGACGCACGCATCACATCGGGCACACGGAAACCGCCGCCGATCTCGACCAACTGTCCGCGTGAGATCAGGACACCCCGCCCTGCTGCCAGTCCGCTCAGCGCCAGCAACACCGCACCCGCGTTGTTGTTGACCACCAGCGCCGCCTCCGCGCCGGTCAGTTCGCACAACAGCCGCTCGGCGTGGAGGCTGCGCTCACCCCGCTCACCAGCCTCCAGGTCGTATTCCAGGTTGGAGTAGCCGCGGGCGGCCGTCTCCAGCGCCGCACGGGCGGCGGTGGAGAGGGGGGCGCGGCCCAGATTGGTGTGGATGATCACGCCGGTCGCGTTGATGACCGGGCGCAGGGAGGGGGCCAGATGCCGCCGTAAGTGCGTCGCTGCCTGCGCTGCCAGGTGTTCTGCAGACGGCACCTCCACTCCGCCGCGGGCCGCCTCCCGTGTCCGAGCCAGAACCTCGCGCGCGGCTGTCACCACCAGATGATGGCCGTAGAGCGGGAGCAACTCCTGCAACGCCGGGTCGTTCAGCAGCCGATCTACACTGGGGAGTTGACGAAGACGGTCGGCGGTCATCCTTGCCCTCCTTACCATCACCATTGTACTGCAAAGCAGGGCGGAGGACAAATGAGAAGGGTCAGGCTTGAGGGAGGGGGGCGGGCGGAGGCCGCTACGCCAAAAGCCTGGCGTGCGTCCGGCCTACTCCCCGGCGGGCCGTACAAGCACGCTCACCGGCAGGCTTTCCACCACCTGTCCCGTCGCGTCCAGTCCGACGGCGGCGAAGGTGTGCTCGCCGACCGCGAGCGTCCAGAACGTCTCATAGGGCGGCGCGGTGAGGGTCGCCAGCGGCTCGCCGTCGGCGTACAACGTCACCTGCGTCAGCACGATTCCATCGCCAGGGCGGGCAGCGACGCGGACGGACTGGTAGGCCAGCGGCACCGTCACCGACAGGCGGTAGACCGTGCCGGGGTCGGGATGGGTGATGACCAGGCCAGCCTCTGTCGTCTGCTCGCCGTTCCCGGCCTCCGGGGCGAGCGGCCAGCCATTCCGTCGTGCCCACTCCTGGACCTCCGCCGGAACGAAGAGGAAGACGCGCTCCACCACCCGCCCGGGCGGGGTGTCCGGCCCGGCGGGGTTGCCCGTCGCGGCGTCCACCCGGAGCGGGCGGTACCAGTCGTCCTGGCGGGTGGGAGCCGTGCCGGCCAGGAAGAGTTCCGTCCGCGTGCGGGGGCAGTAGGGGCTGGGCAGCAGGCCGGAGAGGGCGCAGACCTCCACCCGTTCCAGGCCCGGGGGTTCGGTGAACGGGAGCGCCGGCTGGCCGCGCAGCGCCGCGCGCATGAAGTCGTGCCAGATGGGGCCGGCCCCCTCGATGCCGGAGATGTGCACCATCGGCCGGCCGTCGGCATTGCCGACCCAGACGCCGGTCACCAACTGCGGCGTGTACCCCACCGTCCAGTTGTCCCGCCAGTCGGAGGAGGTGCCGGTCTTGGCCGCCGCCGGGCGGGAGAGGAGGAGGACACTGCTGGAGCCGAAAGCGGGGGCGCGTGCCTCGTTGTCGGAAAGGATGTCGGTGATCAGGTAGGCCACACGCGGGTCGAGCACCTGTGGCCCCAGGCCAGAGTGGGCGCGGTAGCGGAGCGCGCCGGTCTCGTCCCGCACCTCCAGCACCGTGTACGGCTCTACCCGCCGCCCGCCGTTGGCGAAGGCGCCGTAGGCGGCGGTCAACTCTGTCAGGCGCACCTCCCCACCGCCCAGCGTCAGCGCCAGGCCGAACCGCTCCCCCGCTCCGAATGACGAAAGCCCCATGTCGCCAGCCAAAGCCACCAGCCGATCCACCCCCACCTGCTGAAGGACACGCACCGCCGGGACGTTGTAGGAACAGGCCAGCGCCTGCCGGGCGGAGACCGGGCCGTGGAAGCGGTTGTCGTAGTTCTGGGGGACGTAGGGGCGGCCCTCGCGGGTGGGGAAGGAGGTGCGCACGTCGAACAGCACCGAGGCGGGGGTCAACAGCGGCAGGCCGTCCACGCCCGCTATCTGTGGGTCGAAGGCCGCGGCATAGGTCAACGGCTTGATCGCCGAGCCGGGCTGACGCAGAGCCAGCGCCGCATTGACCGCCCCATCAATCGCCGGGTCGAAGTAGTCGGGACTGCCCACCATCGCCAGCACCTGACCGCTCTGCGGGTCGAGCGCCACCAGGGCGGCGTTGTTGACGTCGTGGTAGGCGCTCCCCTCCCCCGCTTCCGCCAGCCGCGCCAGGTGGCGACGGATGGCCCGCTCGCCAGTGTGCTGCAGGTCCAGGTCAAGGGTGGTGGTGACCACCAACCCGTCGGTGTACAGCGCCTCCAGGCCGAACTCCCGCTCCAGCCAGGCGCGGACGACCATCACGAAGTGCGGCGCTTCGATGGGGAAGGGGGCCGCGGCGAAGTGCAGCCGTTCCTCCTCCGCCAGACGGGCCTGTTCCTCGGTGATGTACCCCTGTTCGACCATCAGCCGCAGCACCACCCGCTGCCGCTCGCGCGCCGCTTCGGGGTTGGTCAGGGGGTCATAGGTCGCCGGCGACTGTGGCAGCCCACTCAGCAGGGCGCACTCGGCCAGGTCCAACTCCGCTGCCCCTTTGCCGAAGTAGGCGCGTGCGGCGGCCTCGATGCCGTAGGCCAGGTTGCCGTAATTGACCTCGTTCAGGTAGAGCGCCAACACCTCGTCCTTGGAGTAGGTGCGGGCGATGCGCCAGGCCAGGATGGACTCGCGCAGTTTGCGGGCCAGGGTGCGCTCGGCCCGCTCCTGGGGGTCAAGCAGGAGATTGCGGGCCAGTTGCTGGGTGATGGTGGAGCCGCCGGCCAGCACCTCGCCGCCGCGCAGGTTGATCCACAGGGCACGCACGATGCCGACCAGGTCCACGCCGGGGTTCGTGTAGAAGTTGGCGTCTTCGGTGGCGATGGTCGCCTGCCGACAGTAGAGAGGGATTTCCTCCAGCGGCACCGGCGTGTGGCGGCCAGCGTGGGGGTCGGCGATCTCGTAGAGCAGCCGGCCGTGACGGTCGAGGATGCGGGAGGAGGCGCCGCTCTGATGGGCGTAGAGGGTGTCGGGCGAGGGGAGATCGGCCAGCAGCCAGTGAGCGACCAGCAGGCCTGCGCCAACTGCGGCGGCCAACAGAGCCGCCAGTGTCCATAACGCGATTCTTCTGCTCATTGCCAACGCAAGTTTCCCCGTCTGGCCCATCTGACACTTTGTCTATGGCTGCCCCGTAGGGTTTCCGTAGGGTAACCGTCGGATTCGCGTCAAGTCTTGTATGGGCGGTTGTGGTATGATAGGCTCAGAGTCAGGGGCAGTATCTCTTCTTCTCCTCCTTTGACGAGAGCCGGGGGTAAGGCAAAAGGCCGGGCGGCGGCACCTCCGGCTCTCGGCGCGTCTGGGGGCCGGTTTCACCCCGCCACAGCAGCGCAGCCTCCAGGCGAGCCTGGAAACGGTAAAGCAGCGCCGCCAGAGCGACCCCGCCGACGACCAACACCCCCCAACCCCACCACGGCAACGCCGTCAGGTTGGCCCCCACCCAGCAGGCAGCCGCCAGTCCCGGCAGCCGACCCAACGCGCAAAGGACCAGCATCCGCGGAATAGAGAGCGGCGTCAGGCCGACGACGAAGCAGATCAGGTCGTCGGGCAGGAACGGCAGGAGAAAGACGAGGAAGAAGAAGGCCGGTCCCTGCCGTCGGGCAATCCCTTCCCACCGCGCCAACCGCTCCGGCTCCACCAGGCGCATCACCAGCGGACGCCCGAGCCTCCGCGCCAACCCCATCGCCAACGCCGAGCCTGCCGTCACGCCAATCAGGCTGTAGAGGGTCCCCAGGGCTACACCGTAGAGATAGCCATTAGCCCAGCCCAAGACATGCCCGGGGACAGGGGCCAGCAACACCTGGGCGACGTTGAGCAGGATGCTGACCAGCGGTCCCCACAGGCCAAAGTCGGCCAGCCAGGACTGTACCGCTTCCCGCTGTGAGAGCAGCCGGTAGAGGTCGTCCCCCCACGCTGCTACCGCCAGGAGGAAGAGCAAGGTACAGGCCAGCGACAACGTGCGACGACCACTCACCCCCCAGGCTCCTGTCGCAGGTCGCGCAGCCGCAGGCTGGCCAGCAACCCCAGGCTCACACCGCCAGCGGTGATGGCGAAGAGAAGAGGGTAGGAGGTCGCCCGCAGCAGCACGCCGCCCAGGAAGGAGACCGGCATCAGCACACCGGCCAGGGTGTTGGACAAACCCACGTAGAGGGCGCGCTGGTCGGGCGGGGCGATCTCCAGAAGGTAGTTGAAGTGGCCGGTCATCAATGAGCCGTTGTACACTCCCAGGAAGACGTAGACCAGCAGGTAGGTCAGAGGGAGCGCCGCCTGTCCCGTCAGGTGGATGGCCAGCGCCAGCAGCGGGCTGGCCAGCGCGGTGATGCAGGATAGGAGAATGACCGGGCGCGGGCCACGTCGCGTGCCCAGCCAGCCCAGCCCAATACCCCCGATGACCCCGCCGATCATCTGCGCCGAGACGAAGCGGCCGTTGATCCCTTCTGGCAACCCCATCACCTGGGTGGCATGGAGGGTGTAGAAGGAGGAAGCCAGGCCCATCAGGCCGGCCAGCCAGCGCACCCCCATCAGCAGACGAAAGTCGCGGTCGCTCCCCCAGACCTGGCCCAGTTGCCTCAAGACCTGACGCAGCGGGAGCGGTTCCCGGTCTGCCTCTCCTTCTGCCAGCGGCTCGCGGATGAGGGTGAGCGCGATCACCGAAGGGACGTGGGCAGCAGCGGACAGGGCGAACAGCAGGGCGTAGTTGTTGGGGAAGGGTAAAGCCGCGCTCTGGAGCACCCGCTCCACCAGCAGGCCGGCCAGGATGCCCAGGGAGTTGCTGAGCAATTGCCCGCTGCCGATAAGGCGGGCGCGGCGGTCCAGCGGGATCGCCCGCGCCAGGATGTCGAACCAGGCCACCGAGGCGATGCCGTCCAACACAGTGAAGAGGCCCAGACTCAGGAAGAGGACGGTCAGCATCGCTGTGGGGTAATCGGTCAGGCGAGCCCAGGTGACCACCGCCAGCAGCAGGAACAACGGTCGCCCGGCGTAGATGGAAGCAATCAGGTAGGGTTTGCGGCGCGGACGGCGGCTCATCAGCGCCGCTACCCCCATCTGTGGCAGCAGCCAGCCGGCGGAGAAGACCGTGTTGATCATGCCGATCAGGGGTTCGGAGTCGGTCAGTTCGTGGACAAACGCCGGCAGCACCGTGCTGAGGTTGACGAAGGAGAAGGCCACGCCGAAGAAGACGTAGTCGGTCAGAAAAGCGATGAAGTTGTGTCGGAAATGAGGGGGAAGCGTGCCTTCCCCAGCGGTGTTCGTCAAGATGCACCTCCTGCGGTCCGGAGTGTACCACGATCCGGTGCTGAGTCAAAGTGATCATCTTGCGGTTCGAGAAAAGGCCTGCCTGAGCGGTTCAGATCCTTCTATGGCCCTGGCGCGCTCTGCGGGTATCTGAAGCAATGGGACGCCCCGCCCGCCATGCTCTTGCCGGGCCTGTGACCCGCACAGTTCGTAGGACAACTGCGAGCAGTTGTCCTACGCCGCCGAGCAATGGGGAATGGTTTGGACACCTGCCGTTGCTGTGCTATAATCTTGATTATGACGCCGATCACCCGCCGACAGTTCCTCAAGGCCTCCGGCACGGCGTTGCTGGCGGGCCTTCTGCCCGCCTCACGGCTTTTCCCTCTCGCGCGCCCGCACAACAGGGGAGCGGTGCGCATGGGCCGCGCCATTCACACCGTCACCCTCTACGACGCCGCCCAACCCGGCGCGGAGGCTCTGGGCCACTGGACGCGCGACCAGTGCTTCGTCATCACCGGTGAGGTGCGCGCCCCTGGCCTGAACTCTTACAACGACCTGTGGTACCAGACTCCCGGTGGGTATGTCTTCTCTGCCTGGGTGCAGCCGCTGTGGGTCTGGCCGCCGCAACCCCCCATCCTGGACGTGGGCGAGTGGGGTTTCTGGGGAGAGGTCTGTGCTCCCTACACCGATGCGCGTAAGGAGCCACACCCCGAAGCCGCCGTGGCCTACCGCTTCTACAACGGCACCACCTACCACGTGGTGGACATCGCGTTCGATGACCTGGGGAACCCCTGGTACAAGGTCTACGACGAGTTGCCGCCGCCGACCTACCAGTGGGTGTTGGCCCGCGACATCCGGCGCATTCCCCGCCAGGAACTCCTGCCCATTCACCCCTTCGCCGGGGCCAAGCGCATCGAGGTGGACCTGAGCCGGCAGCGCGTCACCTGTTATGAGGGGGCGCAGGTGGTCTTCTCGACGCCATGCGCTTCGGGCATCGGGGGGCGCACGCTGGAAGATGGGACGGTGCAGGACCTCGGCACCCCAACCGGCGAGCATGCGGCGATACTGAAGCAGGTCTCCCGCCACATGAGTAACCGGTATAACCCCGAGGACCCCACATCCGTGCCACCGCCGCCGGGGGACCTGTTCGACCTGCCGGGTGTGCCGTGGAACACCTTCTTCGACCAGAGCGGGACGGCCATCCACGGCACCTACTGGCACAACGACTTCGGCGTGCCGCGCAGCCACGGCTGCGTCAACGTCTCCATTGACGCGGCGCGTTGGATTTACCTCTGGACCTACCCCATTGGCGGGGCGGAGGATGACTTCGTGATGGGGGATTTCCGGGTGGGGACGCCGATCGTCATCTTCTAGTCGGCGGGTTGAGCAGGGGCGGAGCACTGCTCCGCCCCTGTGGCTTTCCCTGGCGACGCCGCAATACGACAACCCCTGAACCCTCCCGCAGGTTAGAAGGTGGACCGTCACCCTCTCGCGCCCGCTGGATTGTGATCCGGCGAAGTCATGCTATAATCCCGCCGCGACCCTTGTGGCCAAGGAGGACAGATGAGCAAGCCTCACAACTGGCATAGCCTGAGCGTAGAACGGGCTGCACAGGAGTTGCAGACCGACCTCTCTGTCGGCCTGAGCGGCGAAGAGGCGCAGCGCAGACAGGTGCATTATGGCTTCAACGAACTGGCCGAACGGCCCAGGCCGGGTTTCCTGCGTCTCCTGTTTGACCAGTTCAACAACTTCCTGATCCTGATCCTTATCGCCGCAGCCCTCATCTCCCTGGCCCTTGGAGAGGTTGAAGAAGCGGTAGCGATCGTGCTGATCGTCATCCTCAATGCGGTGCTCGGAGTGGTCCAGGAACAGCGGGCGGAGGAGGCGCTCGCGGCCCTCGAGAAGATGGCGGCGCCGGAGGCGCGGGTGCTGCGCGACGGCCACCGCGTCACCGTGCCAGCGCGAGAGTTGGTCCCCGGTGACGTGGTCTTCCTCGAGGCCGGCAACTACGTCCCCGCTGACATGCGTCTGGTGGAGAGCGTCAACCTGCGGGTGGACGAGGCCTCGCTGACCGGCGAGTCGGTGGGGGTCGAGAAGCATGCCGAAGCGGCCTTGCCAGAGGATGCCCCCCTGGGCGACCGCGTCAACTGCGCCTTCATGGGCGCCACGGTCACCTACGGGCGGGGCACAGGGCTGGTCACCAACACCGGCATGCAGACCCAGATCGGCCTGATCGCGGAGATGATCCAATCCTACGAGGAAGAAGCAACCCCCCTGCAGCGTCGTCTCGACCAGTTAGGCCGCTGGCTGGGTTGGGGGGCGCTGGCGATCTGTGCCCTGGTCTTCATCGTCGCTGTGGTGCGGGACACGGAACTGGCGCTGCTGTTCCGCAGCGGGCCCGCTGCCTACTTCGCCCGATACACGGAGATGGTCGTTGAACTGTTCCTCACCGCGGTCAGCCTGGCCATCGCCGCGGTGCCGGAGGGACTGCCGGCGGTGGTGACGATCTGCCTGGCGCTGGGGATGCGCGAGATGGTGCGCCGCAACGCCCTCATTCGGCGTCTGCCGGCGGTGGAGACGCTGGGTTCGGCCACTACCATCTGCTCCGATAAGACCGGCACGCTGACGCAGAACCAGATGACCGCCGTGCGTCTCTATGTGGCCAACCTGCGCCTGGATATCTCTGGAGAAGGGTACCAGACCTCTGGCAGTTTCAGCAACTATGGTACGCCAGTTGACCCGCACACGAACTCCGAGGCGCGGGCGCTGCTGATCGGCGGGCTGTTGTGCTCCGACGCCCAACTGGAGAAGGACGGGGATGGCTACCGCATGGTCGGCGATCCCACAGAGGGGGCGCTGGTCGTGGCCGCAGCCAAAGCCGGACTGTGGCGGGAGGAGGTCGAGCGACGACTGCCGCGTGTGGCCGAGATCCCGTTCGATTCCGACCGCAAGCGCATGACGACCATCCACCTGCTGAGCAATCAGTCGGTGGAGGGTGAAGACGACCTGAACGAGGTGGCTGAACCGCGCGGCTACGTGGCCTACGTCAAAGGCGCGCCGGACGTCATCCTCCCGCGCTGCCACAGCATTCTGGAGAACGGGGTCAACGTCTCCCTCACACCTGCCCGTCGCCAGCACATTGAAAACGTCAATCGTGACCTGGGCGGCGAGGCGTTGCGCGTGCTGGCGGTGGCCTACCGGATGCTGGACACCCTGCCCGAGAGCCTGGATGCGGAAACCGTGGAGCAGGACCTGACGCTGATCGGTCTGGTGGCGATGATTGACCCGGCCCGGCCAGAGGTGCGCCCGGCAGTGGAGAAGGCCCACCGCGCCGGCATCCGTTCGATGATGATCACCGGGGACTACCCCGATACAGCGCGGGCTATCGCCGAGCAGATCGGCCTGTTGCGCCCCAATGGAGAGGTGGTGAGCGGGGCGGAACTGAACCAGATGACGGATGAGGAACTGGTGGAGCGCATTGACCGGGTGGACGTCTTCGCCAGAGTCAGCCC
>Ga0068707_1002866_pt1 | contig 12089 bp, 6 predicted proteins | sample YNPNPMetaG_FD_66600 | JGI IMG/M metagenome (GOLD analysis project Ga0068707, IMG submission 66600) | Anoxygenic and chlorotrophic microbial mat microbial communities from Yellowstone National Park, USA - YNP NP MetaG | ecosystem: Environmental > Aquatic > Thermal springs > Hot (42-90C) >... | reverse complement strand
ACGGATGAAGCTGGAAAGCCTGCGCGCCGAAGTGCTGGAGGCCAACCTCGAACTGGTGCGCCGCGGCCTGGCGCTTTACACTTTCGGCAACGCTAGCGGCAGGGACAGGGCCTCGGGCCTGGTGGCGATCAAGCCCAGCGGCGTGCCCTACGAGCGGCTCCGGCCGGCGGATCTGGTGGTGGTGGATCTGGAGGGCCGGCTGGTGGAAGGCGCGCTGCGTCCCTCCTCGGACCTGCCCACGCACTTGGCCCTCTATCGCGCCTTCCCGGCCCTGGGCGGCGTGGCGCATACCCACTCGCGGGCCGCCACCGCCTTCGCTCAGGCGCGGCGCGAAATCCCCTGCTTGGGCACCACGCACGCCGATTACTTTCACGGACCGGTGCCGGTCACGCGCCTGCTCACGGCCGATGAGGTGGCCGGGGATTATGAGGCGCGCACGGGCCAGGCGATCGTCGAGCGCCTGGCGGGAGCGGATCCGCTCGGCACGCCGGGCGTGCTGGTGGCGGGCCACGGCCCGTTCACCTGGGGCCCCACGGCCCGGGCGGCCGCCCATCACGCCGTGATTCTGGAGGAGCTGGCGGAGATCGCGCTGCGCACCCTGGCCCTGGATCCGGCCGCGCTCCCGATCCCGGCCTACTTGCGAGACAAGCATTTCTTCCGGAAACACGGGCCCGGGGCCTACTACGGCCAGCCGGGCGAGGAGAAACCATGAACTCAGCCTGGCGGGCGGCGGCGCTGGCCGTCCTGCTCGCGGCATGTTCGAAAACTCCGACGGAGAAGCTCACCGTGACTCAACAAGCCTTCGGCAAAACGGCGGACGGCACGCCGGTGGACCTGTTCACCCTGGCCAACCCGCGGGGCGTGCAGGTCTCGATCACCAACTACGGCGGCATCATCGTTTCCCTGCTGGCGCCCGACCGCCAGGGACGGCCGGGCGACATCGTCCTCGGCTTCGAACGGCTGGAGGATTACCTCAAGGGCCATCCTTACTTCGGGGCCATCGTGGGGCGCTACGGTAACCGGATTGCCCAGGGCCGCTTCACCCTGGACGGGGTGGAATACAAGCTGGCCCGCAACAACGGCGAAAACCACTTGCACGGCGGCCTCCAGGGTTTCGACAAGAAAGTCTGGGCGGCCCGCCACTGGACCGATTCGGGCGGCGCGCACCTGGAGCTGGCTTACTCCAGCCCGGACGGCGAGGAAGGCTATCCCGGCCGGCTCGACGTCAAGGTCACCTACACCCTGGCGGAAAACAACCAACTACGGATGGATTACTACGCCGTGACGGATAAACCCACCGTAGTCAATCTGACCAACCACAGTTACTTCAACCTGGCGGGCGAGGGCGATATTCTGGGCCACATCCTGCGCTTGAACGCCGACCGCTTCACGCCCGTGGACTCCGGCCTGATCCCCACCGGCGAGTTGCGGCCGGTGGCGGGCACTCCCTTCGACTTCACCGCACCCACCCCGATCGGCGCCCGCATCGAACAGGACGACGAGCAGTTGCGCTTCGGGCGCGGCTACGACCACAACTTCGTCCTGCGCGGCGCCGGCGGCGCGCTGGCCGAGGCGGCCGAGGTCTACGAGCCCAAGACCGGGCGTGTGCTGCGGGTGCTGACCACCGAGCCGGGCGTGCAGTTCTACACCGGCAATTTCCTGGACGGGACGCTCCGGGGCAAGGGCGGCCGGGTCTACGCGCGCCGCTCGGGCTTTTGCCTGGAGACGCAGCATTTCCCGGATTCGCCCAACCGGCCCACCTTCCCCTCGACCGTGCTGCGGCCGGGCCAGACCTATCGCTCGACGACCGTGCTCGAGTTTTCGGCGCGCTGAAGCTTCAGCCTTCCAGCAGTCCGAACTCGCGCATCTTGTCGTAGAGCAGGCGGCGGTTGATTTTCAACAGTTCGGCGGCGCGGCTGCGGTTGCCGCCCGCCTGGGCAAGGGCGCGCTCGATCATCCTGCGCTCGAGCCGGGCGACCGCCCCGTGCAGTCCTTCCTCCAGAGGCACGGCGTCGAAAGGATCCCCGGCGGGCGGCCCGGCGCTCAGGCGGAAGTGTTCCGGAGCGATGGCAGCGCCGCGGCTGAGCACCAGAGCGCGCTCCAGACCATGCTCCAGCTCGCGGACATTGCCCGGCCACGGCTGGGCGGCCAGCCAGCGGAGTGCCTGCTCGGAGAGGGCCGGCGCGGCCACCTTCAGGCGCGCGGCGCAGCGCCGCAGGAGGAAGCGCGCCAGCTCGGGGATGTCTTCGCGCCGCTCGCGCAGGGGCGGGGCGGTGAGGGTGACCACGTTCAGGCGGTAGTAGAGATCCTCACGGAAGCGGCCTTCCTGGACGGCGCGCGCCAGATCGCGGTTGGTGGCGGCCAGCACGCGCACGTCCAGGGGGATGGTCAGGTTCGAGCCCAGCCGCTCGATGGCCCGGTCCTGAAGCACGCGCAGCAACTTGGCCTGCGTGGAAGGGGCCAGCTCGCCGATTTCGTCCAGGAAGATGGTGCCGCCGTCGGCGAACTCGAACTTGCCGATGCGGCGCTGGCCCGCGCCGGTGAAGGCGCCGCGCTCGTGTCCGAACAGCTCGGCTTCCAGCAAGGTTTCCGGGATGGCGGCGCAGTTGACCTTGACCAGGCGGCGGGCGGCGCGCGGGCTGTGGCGGTGGATGGCGGCGGCGATCAGTTCCTTGCCTGTGCCCGACTCGCCCGTGATGAGCACGGTGGAATCGGTGGGGGCCACCTGCCCGATGAGCTTGTAGAGGCGCTGCATGGCCGGGCTGGAGCCGATCATCTCGGCGGGCTCGGCGGCGCTCTCCTGGGCCCGGTAGGCCTCCAGCTCGGCCGCCCGGCGGCGGCTCTCGATGGCCCGCTCGAGCTGAATGCGCAGCTCCTCGAAGTTGATGGGCTTGGTCAGATAATCGAAGGCGCCCAGGGCCATGGCCTGGATGGCGGCGTCGCTGGAGCCGTAGGCGGTCATGATCAGCACGGCCGGCGGCGAGGCCTGGTCGCGCAACTCGCCGAGCAGCGTCAGACCGTCCTTGCCCGGCATGCGCAAGTCGAGCAAGGCGGCGTCCACCGCCTCCCGGCGGAGCAGTTCGGAGGCCTGGCGGCCGTCGGCGGCGCAGACAACCCGGTAGCCCTCATCCTCCAGCAGAGCGCGGAGCGACTCGCGGGCCTGGGTCTCGTCTTCCGCCACCAGCACGAGTCCTCTGGCTTTCACGGCGTGCTTCTCCTTGCGGGCAACAGCAGGCGGAAGGTGGCGCCCGGTCCGCCGGGATCGAATTCCAAGCTTCCGCCGTGAGCCGCAGCGATTTCGCGTGAGACGGCCAGGCCCAGGCCGCTGCCCTCGGGCCGGGTGGTGAAGAAGGCCTCGAAAATGTGAGGGCGCACCGCCTCGGGGATGCCCGGTCCCTGATCGGTGACGCTGAGGACGATGCGGCCGCTTTCCAGGCTCTGCCGCACCCGGATCAGGCCGCCCGGCGGGGAGGCTTCGATCGCGTTGAGCAACAGATTGATCAGGACCTGCACGATCTGCGCTCCGTCCACTTCGGCCGCGAGGCCCTCCTGTTCGCTTTCCACCCCGATGCGGACACCCTTGCGTCCGGCCGGCTCCTGAACCATGCCGACCGCCTGACGGACCAGGGGCGAGATCTCCTGGAGACGGCGCTCGGCCGGCGCGGGGCGGCCGAAGGCCAGCAGGCGCGCCAGAATCCCGTCCAAACGGTCTATCTCCCGCATGGCGGCGCCGACCTCTTCGCCCCTGACGGCGCCCTTGCGCAAGCGCCGCTCCAGCAACTCCAGCGTCAGCCGGACCGAATTCAGCGGATTGCGGACCTCGTGCGCCACCCCGGCCACCAATTTGCCCAGGGCGGCCAGCCGATCCTGCCGGCGCAGCTCGGCCTCCAAGGCCGTGCGCCGGTCGGCCATGCGGTTGATGGCGCGCGAAATCTCGCCAAATTCTCCCGCGATGGGAGGCAGCCGATGGCCGAAATCCTCCTCCAGCCGCCGCAGCCCGGCGTTGATCTGCGCCACCCCGCTGCGCAAGGCGAACCAGAGGGAAACCAGCGCGCCCACGCCCAGCATCGCCGAGAGCGCCAGCGCGCCGTACCAGAGTTGCCGCCGGCGTCCGACCGGATCGCGCGCGCCGCTCAAACGCTTGAGCGCCCAAGCCGCGCCCGAGCCGCCTTCCAATGCAGCGGCCGCGACCACCACCAGATCCCTGTCCCAGGCGCCCACCACGGCCACCGGGGAGGCGCCCGCCTGCCGCGCGGCCGAAGCGATCAGCTCGAGCTCGCGGGCGGCCGGCGCGCGCGCCGCTCCGGTCCCGTCGGCATGGCCGATGAGCGCACGCGCTTCCGGCCGGTAAAAGCCCCCCTCCAGACCTTCGTAAGACCGCAGGACTGTGACCGTCAGCCCGCGCAGGGAGAGATCCTGCGCCTGGAGAGGCTGGCTGGAAAGCGCGTCCCCGCCCCAGGCGGTCCGCTCGCGATGCTGCCGCACCAGCTCCCGGCAGGCTCCTGCGCATTGCCCCCGCGCCTCAGCCAGCAGGCGCGATTCCGTGCGGCTGATCACGTCCCGAATCAAAATGGCCGCCAGCGCGATCACCGCCAGAGAAGCCAGGCAGACGATCGTTATCTGGGCGCGGAAACTTTGCGGCGCCGGCCAGAGCGACATCGCTTCATTTCAAGCGCGGCGGTTCGGGCGCGCTCAGGCGGGCTTGGGCCAGGCGCTCCAAGGCGCTGACGATCAAGGCAGCCGCCTCGCCCAGCTTGCGGGCCCGGCGGTACTGCCCGGCGTCGTAGGCCGAGCGGCCCTGCTGGTAGAGCGCGCGGCTGTGCTTGACGTAGGACGCCGCGTCGGGCTCGCCGCACAGCCCGGCGAAGTAGTCGGCCTGCTGTACCCGGAAATAATCGCGCTGCAACTGGCGCGCCGCCTCCTGGCGGGCGCCGGCTTCCAGAGGACCTTCCCCCTGACGGGATTCCTCGATCTCCTCGCTAGCCTCCAGCAGATCGTCGGCGGCGCGGCTCAGCCGGTCGAAAACGTAGCGGTCCTGTTCGGAGGTCTTCAGGCGGTCCAGCAGGGCGGCCGCTCGGGCGTGCAGAAATTGCTGCTCCTCGCCCGGGGAGGGCAGGGCCGTGCGGCGCGCCAGCTTGCGGCGCAGCTCCTGCATCTTCTCCTGGCGTTTGTCGGCCTCCGAGCGGCGTTCCTTGGCCAGCACCGCCCAGGCCGCCGGCGCTAAGGCGATGGCGAGCGCCTGCCGTCTTCCCAGCATGATTCCTCCCCTATTGAAACACGGCCCGTGGGCCTCAAAACTCGTAGCGCAGCCCGAGCTGGAGCCGCCGCGCCGGCCGCGCGCTCACGGCCCGGCCGAAGAAGGGCGAGCTCAGGTTGCCGACAAAGCCGGCGTAGTTGACGCGGTTGAGCGCGTTGAAAGCGTCCAGCCCCAAGGTGACTTCGCCTTTCTCGCGGACCTTGAATTCCCGGGCCCAGCGCAGATCCAGCACCGCCAACCCCGGCCCCTGGAGGCTGTTGCGCGGCACGCCCGGCGGGCGATCCCGCACGCTGCCGTCGCGGTTCGCATCCCGCCCCGTCGTGAGGCTGTAGGGGGCGCCGGATTCCAGCCGCAGGATCAACCCCAGGTCGAACCAGCGAGCCGCGCTCAGCTTGCCCGCCAGGTGAAAGCGGTGGCGGCGATCGAAGTCTGCTCGCGCCCATTCGCGCGACAGGTCCAGACTGTCGGCGGGAAGCCGCCCGGGGCCTTCCGTGTCGTTGAAGGTGCGGCTCAGGGTGTACAGGGCGGCGCCCTCGAACCAGGGCGCGATCCGGCTCCGCAGTCCGGCCTCCAGGCTGTGGCCGGCCAGGCGCGCCGAAGACTCGATGCTGCGCACTGTGGCCCGCTCGCGATCGGGGCGCTCGTAGTCGGGCGGCGCCGGCGCGTTCCAGTCGCGGGAGCGGAATTGCTTGACGCCGCGCAAGCCGGTGTAAGTGAGCGTCAGGGTGGTCCGGCTCGCCAACTGGCGGCTGAAACCCAGGCTGTAATGGATCAGGTAGGGCGCGCGGAGTTCCGGCGCCAGGCGGACCGTGGCGGGAGGCTCCGTCCGGATGGCCGCGCCCGCCGCCAGGGGATCGGGATATCCCGGATTCACTATGAGAATGCGCCGGAGCTTGACGCCGTCCAGCAGCAGGGCGTCGCGCACTGAGCCGCCGTCCAGGCGGTCATAAAACAACCCGGCGCCCGCCCGCAGCACAGTCTTGGGACGGCGGCCGGGCGCCCAAGCCAGCGAGAGCCGCGGGGCCAGGTTGTCGCCGTCGGCCGGGTGGGTGAATCTCTCCCAGCGCAGGCCGGCGCCCAGCGTGAGATTGCGCCGCCAGCGAAAATCCTCTTGCAGGAAGCCTGCCGCGCCGTAGGACCAATAGAGGAGGCGGCCTTCGCCCGACTGGCGCGCGAAGGAATAAGGGCGGCCGGCGGCGTAGTCCTCCAGAGAAGAAAAGTAGAACGTGCCCTGCTGGTCGCTCAGTTCGCGAAAGTCGGCGCGGTCCAGCTCGCGCACGCTGGCGCCCGCCTTGAGCAGGTGCCGGAGGGAGGACCAGGACCACAGCTCGCTGAGCTCGCCGCGCAGGCGGCGCAGTCGCCGGTCGGTTTGCCCTCCCCCGCCCGTGAAGGCATCCTCGACCACGATTTTCGGGAGGCTCCTGGTGCGGCCGGCGCGGCGCTCGTCCTCGGCGCGCAGCCGAGCCTGGAACTGGTGCAGCCAGCGGGGCGAATGCAGGGTGTGGAAGCTGAAGTACAGCGCCCGCTCGCGGTCGCAACTGTCGGTCCCCACCTCGGGCAAATCGAAGCCGCCGATGTCGTCCCCTCGGGTGGAGTCGGACTCCATCTGGTAGCGCCAGGCCAGGGAGCGGCGGGGGTCCGGCCGATAGTCCAGGCGAAAGTTCAGCTCAGTGTCTCGTTCGGGGCGCGGGACCTGCTGCCGCAGCAAGCCGGCGGGAGTTTGAGCGTAAACCAGTGACTCCTGATCGTCGGCCTGGCGGGAGGCGCCGGCCAGAAAAGAGAGCTTGCGGCTGGGGCCGAGCGGTCCGGTGAGGTGACCCTCCAATGTGCGGCGCCGCTGCCGGGGCCGCTCGGGGGCGAGGGCGTTGCGGGCGTCCAGGCGATGATCGCGCAGCAGGAAGTTGATCTCGCCATGATAGGCGGTTTCGCCTTGGGCGGTGGTGATCTCCAATCGGCCGCGACCCGGGCGGGAGAACTCCGCCGAATACGGGTTCTGGTTGATGCGCACCTCGCGGATGGCCGAAGCGGTTACGCCCGGCCGGTCGGTTTCCATGCCGTCCACCACCAGGCTGTAGCCGGAGGCCCCGGTCTGGGCGGCATCCAGGAACAGCGCGGCCGCGGCCAGAACATCCTGGTCGAGGACGGGCAAGCCTTTCAGTAAGCTCAGATCCAGCCGCACGACGTCGGGGTTCTCGGCTGGATTGACGTTCAGACCGGTGGCGCCGTCCCTCACCGTGATCGCCTGGCGCAACTCCGCCAGCCGCAGGGCGATGCGTAGGGGCCTGACGGACGCCGGGCCGAGGTTGACCGCCAGGCGCACGGGCTTGAAATGCTCGCCGCGCACTTCAAGCTGGTAGCGGCCCGGAGGCAGATCCTCGAAGCGAAAGCCGCCCTGATAGTCGGTGACCGCCACCCTTTCCCCCGGGTGCAGGACCACCGGGATGCCGGGCGCAGGAGCGCCGCTGGGGTCCACGACCACGCCGGTCAGCGTCGCGCCGGCTGCGGCCAGCGCCAGCAGAAGGGCCAGCATGCTCCCCGGAGGAGCACTTCGGGTTCCGCGGAGAACGGCTTGGTTTTCAAGGGCTGGGCGATCCTGCCCGGCCGCGGTTGTTCGGTTTGCTCACGGCGGCCGTGAGCCGGGCGAACAGGCGTTGGATGGCGTGGCGCAGCCCGCGGGAGAGCGCCGCCGCTCAGCGCCCCGCGCGGGGCGGCGCGTTCTTGACGTATTTGTCGAACCAGGTCAGCGTTTCCCAGAGCACGTGCTCGATGGATTCGCGGGCCGTATAGCCGTGCGATTCGTGCGGCAGCATGACCAGGCGCACGTTGCCCCCGTTGCCGCGGATCGCCTGGTACATCCGCTCGGACTGGATGGGGAAGGTGCCCGAGTTATTGTCCGCCTCCCCATGAATCAGCAGGAGCGGTTCGTTGATCTTGTGGGCGTGGACGAAGGGCGAGACCTTCATGTAAAGATCGGGCGCCTCCCAGAACGTGCGGCGCTCGCTCTGGAAGCCGAAAGGCGTCAGCGTCCGATTGTACGCTCCGCTGCGGGCCACGCCGGCCCGGAACAGATCCGAATGGGCCAGCAGGTTGGCGGTCATGAAGGCGCCGTAGCTGTGCCCGCCGACTCCCACGCGCTCCGGATCGGTGACGCCCAGCTCGACCGCCTTGTCAATGGCCGCCCGGGCGCTGGAGACGATCTGCTCGACGTAGGTGTCGTTCACAGTGCGGAAATCGCCGACCACCGGCATGGTGGCGCCGTCCAGCACGGCGTAGCCGGCCAGCAGCAGGAACAGGTGGGAAGCGCCCAACAGGGTGGTGAAACGCTGGGGCGAGCCGACCACCTGGCCGGCGGTGGCGGGATCGTTGTATTCCAGCGGATAAGCCCAGACGATAGTGGGCAGGCGCCTGCCCTCCTTGTAATCCGGGGGAAGATACAAGGTGAAGGAAAGCTGTACGCCGTCGGCGCGCTGGTACGTCACCAATTGTTTGCGGATGCGGCGCAGTTGAGGGGTGGGGTCGGGGAAGCGGGTCAAAGCGGTCGGAGCGGCCTCGGAGGAGCCCGCCGTGCGCAGGTAGAAGTTCGGGGGCTCGGCCGGGCTCTCCCGGCGGGTCAGCAGGCGCGTGCCGCCCTCATCCAGCAGCGCCACGACGCTCTCGTAGCAGTCGGCCTGGGAGCGGAAAAGGCGTTCGGAGCGGGCAGTCTTCAGCTCGAAGCGGTCCAGGAACGGCCGGTCTCCCTGCGGCGAGGCGCCCTGGCCGGCCAGGAAGATCCAGTCCCCATGCTGGTGGAGCACCCGGTAGCCGTTGGGCAGGGTGCGCAACAGCGGGGCGCCCGGATCGCGGTAGCGGTCGCGCAAGTCGCGGCTCCACAGCAGGCGGGGCGGTTGGGAGGGCTGGTCGGCGTTCAGCAGCCAGACGCGGACCCAGCGCCGTTCGCGTTCGAAGTCGGTGACCAGCAGGAGGCCGTCCTTCTCGCCCCATTGCAGACCCACGCCGCGATGCTCGGTGCGAATCAGCTCGACGGGCGGTCCGCTGAAAGGCGCCCGAAGCATCAAGACCCGGTCGCGATGGGGAACTTTCTTGCGCGGATCGCCGCCGTCGAGCGCCTCCACCCATACCAGGGCGGCCGGTTCGGTGGGACGCCAGGCGTATTGGCGAGGTCCGGTGGGCACGCCGTCGGTGGGAACGGCGTCGGCCAGCGGCAGGCTGGCGAGTTTGTGAACCGGGCGCCCGCGGCGGTCCCAGATTTCGATTTCTTTGGGGAAGTTACGGTCGGGATAAAGATAAGAGTAAGGCCGGTGGACGTGCGCCACCAGGAAATACTGTCCGTCGGGCGAGGGAAGAGCGGTCTGGAAGATTCCCGGCCTCCCCAGCGGTTCGACGCGGCCGGTAAGCGCGTCGGCAAGGACGAGTTGAGCGGTGAAGTAATACTCGTAGAGTAACTCGTCGTGCGGGTTTTTGAGTAAGTCCTGGAAGGTCCACACCGGCGCGCCCTTGCCGTAGGACTCCTGAACGGTGGGGCCGGCGGGTGCGGCCGGGGGCGCCGGCGGTCTGCCCCGGCCGGGCGGAATCGCGCGGGCCAGGATCGTGCGGCTGTCGGGCATCCAGCGGAAATCATCGGGTTCGGCGGCGTTGACGGCAAGGTTCGGCAAGCGGCGCGCCTTGCCCGTGGCGGTATCGGCCACCCAGAGTTCGACGCCGGCGGCCCCGGTGTGCGTGAAAGCGAGGTAGTGGCCGTCGGGACTGAATTCGGGCGAGCCGATGCGGGGGTTCGGCGGCAGGGCGATGCGAACTTCGGCGCCCTCGGGCAGCCGCTTGAGGGTGAGAGTGGTGAAATAGCGCGGATTGTGCGGGCCGTTGGTGTTGGGATTGATGCGGTTGCCGGCCAGGCGGAGCATGGGCTGGGCCAGTTCGGCGATGGGCGGGTAACGCAACCAGTCCATAAGCAGCATGTGGCGGCGGGTGGGGCTGACCAGGACCTGGGGAGGGGCCGGGGCGTGCAGCACATCGAGAATTTCCTTTGGCGGCTTCTGGTAGGCGAACTGGGCGTTCCCCGGCCGGCCGATCAACAGCAGGAGCAAGACACCGAGAGTGCTTCGCATAGCCTGTATTCTATAACCGAAGGCGGGGCCCGACCGGGCCCCGCCGGTCCCGCTCTCAGAATTCCAGCTTCAAGGCGAACTGGAGATCGCGGTTGTCAATGCCGATGAGGGTGGAGGTAATGCGGCCCACCGTGGGCGAGCCGATGCTGGCGTTGGGGAATCCGAAGGCCGGCGTGTTGAACAGATTGAAGGCGTCGGCCCGGAACTGAAGCTTCAGCCGCTCACTCAGCCCGGTGTTCTTCACGAAGGAGAAATCGAAGTTGACGTGCCCGGGCGCGTAGAGCACGCCGCGGGCGACGTTGCCGTAAGTGTTCGGGGGCGGCGCCACGAAATCGGCCGCGTTGAACCAATAGTAGGGATCGGGATTGGGCAGCGTGCCCTTGCCGATGCGGTCCGGCCAGCTCGGGGCTCCGTTGTTGACCCCCTGGGCCAGGCCGACGTTGAAGGGCCGCCCGGTGGTCAGAGTGGTGATGCCGCTGATCTGCCAGCCGCCCGCCAGCTTGCCGGCCGGCCCGCCCCGCGCCAGCCATTTCCGGCCCGGCCCGAAGGGCAGCTCGTAAACGTAGCTCACCACGCCGCGATGCTTGACGTCGTAGCCGGAAGGCCCCCGCCCGGCGCGGATATTGGTCACCGTTTGCGGACCGCCGGTCTGGCCGCCGCCGGAAGCGGCCGAGCCGCCAAAATCGAGGCTCTTGCCGAAGCTGTAACTGAACAGAAATTGCAAGCCGTGGGAGTAACGCTTGACCAGCTTGGTTTGCAGGCCGTGGTAGACCGACATGTTCCGCGGATCGTACTGGATCAGGTTCGACATACTGGAGATCCGCTGGAGCAGGCGCCGGGAGGCCAGCGAGCCGGGTCCGGGTTGGACCTCGTTGGGGTTCCAGCCGAAGACCAGGTGGATGCCCCGGCTGCCGGCGTAAGCCGCCTCCCACAGCAGGGTTTCGTGCAATTGCCGCTCGATATTGAGGCTCCAGGATTCGAAGTAGGGGGTTTCGTTCTCCCAGCCGTGGCCTAGCACGCGCGGGTTGGCCGCGTTGAGTTCCTCGGTGGTCCGGGGCTTCACGACGGTCACCGGCGGAAAGGGGTTGTCAATCGTGGGCACGCGGCTCCAGTCGGTGGGGTTGGTCTCAGGCGCGAAGTTCTGAGAGACGGTCCAGGGCACCTGCTGGCCCAGCAGGTTCGAAGCCGACGGCTGCTCGGGGAAATGGCTCAGCCCGAAGCCGCCGCGCACCACCGTCGTGCCGCTGCCCAAGACGTCCCAGGCAAAGCCGAAGCGCGGGCCGAAGTTCTTGTAGTGCGTTTTCTTGCCCACGCTGCGCGAGATGCCCTCTTCGCCGGCGTAAACCAGCTTGAGGTTGGTCAGATCGAAGTTGGTCAGCCGGTCGCGGATCTCGCTTTCCGGCCAGTGAATCTCGTGGCGCAAGCCGATGTTGAGGGTGAGCCTGGGCATCACCTTCCAGTCGTCCTGAACGAACCAGGCCTGATCCTGCACGGTCATGTAATAGGGCTCGAGGAGGTAACCGCGCGAGCCCCCGGTCGAGTAACCGATCAGCAGGGTGGCCAGACCGGTGCCCTGGGTGTTGGTCACCGGGTCGTTAGTGAAGTTGCGCGCGAAGTTGAGCGTGCCGCGAGTATCGGTGTTGGTGTAAGGCGAGACCAGCCGCCGCACGTAGTGGTAGCCGATCTTGACCTGATGGCGGCTGCGCATCCAGAAGAGGCTGTCGGAGATC
>Ga0068707_1002864_pt1 | contig 12091 bp, 12 predicted proteins | sample YNPNPMetaG_FD_66600 | JGI IMG/M metagenome (GOLD analysis project Ga0068707, IMG submission 66600) | Anoxygenic and chlorotrophic microbial mat microbial communities from Yellowstone National Park, USA - YNP NP MetaG | ecosystem: Environmental > Aquatic > Thermal springs > Hot (42-90C) >... | reverse complement strand
TGCATTACTTCGTGGCGAATACGAAGGTTTCTCATCATTGAGGGGCGCCGTAGATCCACGTAACGATATTTAAGCCTGATATTTTCGCTTACCTGAATACGGTCTTCCACGAGAAATGGGGGAGTCTTTGAAGCATTAAGAAGTTTCAATTCGTCAACGATAACTTCCACTTCTCCAGTTTCCAGTTTGGGATTAACCATGCCTTCAGGACGGGCTCTCACTGTGCCTTTTACGGCGATGACGTATTCGTTTCTGATACCGTGAGCTCTTTCGTGGGCGAGGGCGTTATGAGCTGGATCGAAGACAAGCTGAGTAATACCTTCTCGGTCTCTGAGGTCAACAAAGATCAAACCTCCGTGATCTCTCCGTCTCTGCACCCAGCCCATGAGGCATACGTGCTGGCCAATATGTTCGCGGCGGATGGCATTGCAATGGTTAGTTCTCTGCCAGTCACCAAGCGTGTCTAAGGGCACAAAGCGATACTGGAATTCTTCTTTAGGTTCCATATCCACAAGGGATGCCGATTCATTTTTGGCGCTACTTTCCACTTATGTAACCTCCTTAAAACAAGAAATGTAATTTACCGCTGATGAACATGTTAGACCTACTCTGGTAAGTGCCCTGTTGTCAATAGAACTCGGCTTGTCTGGGGCAGGATTCGTGACATGTGGGAAAAAAGAACTTAACCCAGCAAAAACATCGAAAATGAGGGATTATTCTCCATTACTTCCTTCCTCCCATGCCATGCCTTCGGGAAGTTTTATATGCGTTTTGACTTCCTGTCTGTCCATGGTCCACTGGTAGCCCTTTTTTTCGTGGATGTTAAATATAAGGGGACTCCTTAGATGAAAACGAATGACGTTCTTATCACGGTCAAAAGATATAAGATTCAGGATGATAACGTCTTCTCTTGTTTTTGCGCTGACGGTATCCAGGCATGAAGATGGTACATCGTAAGAAATACCAATAACCTCTGGGAGGCATACAACGAAGGCGAGAGATGGTTCATCTACTGCTTGTAGCCATTGGAAAGGCCCCTCCCTGTGTTCAATAAGCACATATCGCTTTATTGACTCAAAGCCAGGAATTCCCCAGGGAAATTCTATAATACTGTCATCCCTTACCTCTACTGTGCCAAAACGAGTAGTTTCTATCTTCATTTCTTTTCTCCTTCTTTTAACTTAGCTTCGGGTTTTATGAACATTGAAAGCACATTAACAAGGTCGTTTTTGTTTATAAGAGCTGCCTGGCGGTTTTCATCCTTTATTTTCTGGTATAGTTCCTCTCGATAAACGGGAATACTCTTTGGGCTTCTGATTCCAATTTTTACTCTATTTTGCGAAATCTCCGTTACAATGATTTCGACATCTTCCCCTATTCGAATGGCTTCCCCCACTTTTCGGCTTAAAATCAGCATATAAACCAACCTCAGTTTAAGATAAATTCTTTTATGTCTTTGAAGGCATCTCCAAAGTCAGCAAGAAGCTTCTCAATCATACGAGAAGTTATGCCTAACTCATTGAAAACTTCGTCCTGATTAGGGTTGAGAAATCCATCAATACCGCAGCCAATGCCGATAGAGGAAACCATTCTATTGGCTACGTAAAGGATATTAGCAATGTCACGATATTTATCGGATGATTTTTTAGGACTGTGATGGAATCTAATTCCCGTTACCACCGCATCAGGGAAATTCCATTTTTTCGCAATAAGCCCACCTAGTTGCTGATGATCTATTCCTAAGGTTTCTCGTTCAGCATCTATAAATCTCTTCCTGTTTTGCTTAACTTCCACGATAATACGCTCGAATTCTTCCTTAACGTAGAAGTGTAAAACCGTTTTACCGATGTCGTGCAGGAGTCCCGCTGTATAGAGAGTCAGAACATTCTGGCGACGGAGTCGTTCTCCGAGTATTTCGGTCATTAAAGCCACTCCAACGGCATGTTCCCAGAGTTCGCCTTCTCTAAGGTCGTATCCTTCCATAGAGCCTCTGAAGTATTGAGAAGAACAGGCTGTCATTACCACCTGGATAAGCTGTTTTTGTCCCAGTACAACAATGGCATCCCGAAGGGACTCAACTTTCCGAAGTCTTGCATAATACGGTGATCTGGCAATGGAAAGCACTCTGGCCGCAATTACCGGCTCGTATTTGATGACTTCCTCAATTTGCTTAACCGGAGCCATATCGCGTAAAAGCGGCATGACCTTGTGAACCACGTCAGGGAATGGAGGAAGTCGCTGTGCCTGTGCAATGATACGATCAACCCATACTTGACTGTCTTTCTGCTCATCCATAATCACACCCTCATTAAGCTAATCTGTTACAAAATCTTTAGCTTTCCCGGATTTTTTATTGTGGTATATTATCAAAATGATGTAACAAATACAATGACAAAGAGAAGGTGGGAAAAAGAGATTTTACCCCACCTGAGAGATCCGGTTTCAGGCCGCAAAAATTATGAAAAAACAAAATGCTTTTGCCCGCATAGAAGAGTGTTATCGAATACTCGGGGTTCCTCCTGATGCTTCGCTGGATGAAGTCAAGCAAAGGTATCGAACGCTTGCAAAGCTTTATCACCCTGATGCCTACGGTTCTGGCGTTTCAAAGTCTCTTTCGAAAGACGAAGCAGCTGAACATTTTCGTAAAGTTACTGAAGCTTACAAGGCCATAATTGAATTGAAAACCTTTGAGAAAGCCTTTAAGAAGGCTGAGAAATCGGGTTTTTCTGATGAATTTCGGTCTGCTGGTAAAAGGGCTTCCGATGACGATAAACCTCATGCTCAGAGTTTTCATCAGGAAAAGACTTATCGAAAGAAAAATCCCAGCTTCGGCTTTAGAAATCTGACAATAGGGCGGCCTGATATACGCAAGATAGCTCTAATAGCTGGGATTTTCCTGATTCTTGGATTTGCTCTTTTTTGGCGATCGGATGCTCCGAAGAAACAAGTGGTTAATCCATCGAATAAGATTGTTGCGGTTTCGTCGGGATCGAAATCGAATTTATCTGGCACATCGTCTTCTAAACCGTTGCTCACTGCAAAGGAATCAACGGGCTCAGTTCTTATGCCTATTCCTTCCAAACCATTTTTTACTATAAATTCTACCGATGATGAAGTGCTCGCTGTGCAGGGGGTACCGAGTAGAAAGTCTGGACAGATATGGCACTATGGTCTTTCTAAGGTTATGTTTAGGGACGGTAGGGTCGTAGGATACGATAATTTTGATGGTTCCTTGAAAGTTCGCCTTCTCCCCAGGAAAGAAATTTCCGTCGAAAAAATTCCCGAATATTTTGCCCTTGGTTCATCTCAGGATGAAGTGCTTTTAGTGCAGGGAACCCCTTCCAAAATAATTAAAGACGTGTGGCATTACGGTCTCGATAGAGTCTTTTTCAAGGAAGAAAATGGTGAAAGAATAGTAAACGGTTATGACAATTTGGTCGGGTCGCTAAAAGTGCGTGTTGTTCCCGGAAAAATAGAAGATTCTGTAGCCTTAAGGCGAGGTTATTTTACGGTGGGTGATAGTCAAGATGATGTGGTGGCGGTTCAGGGTACACCACAAAAAGTTGAACAAAACAGGTGGTTCTATGGAGCATTTTACGTCGTGTTTGATAGTAGGGGCAGAGTTGTGAACGTGGGACCTGTGCCTGGAGACGGAGGAGGAGTGCTGAAATTTATGGCAAACCGGTCCTCGGGTCAAAGTGGAGGTGGCGATGGGCATTAGACTGATGGAACAATTGCTTAGAGGAAGTTTCGATTGGAAGGTATTTGATGCTTACGAAGAAAAAATTCGTTGGGATTTAGTAAACGGCATCCTGGAAGAATATCGTAAGCTATTAAAGGATCATCCTGTTGATGAATTTGAAAAGCGTGGCAAGCTTACTAAAAAAATTCTGAAAGACATGGCAACCATAGGGCTCTTTGGTTTGAATATTCCGGAATCATACGGTGGAAAGGGATGCAATCTTCAGGAATACCTCACTCTTGTGGCGGAAATGGCAAAGCTTGATCTGTCTGTTTCTCTTGTCTCTCTTGCTCATCTTTCTATTGGCATAAAGGGGATTTTGCTTTTCGGTTCTAAAGAACAAAAAGATCGATATCTTCCTCGGGCAGCTTCAGGAGACTTGATTTTTTCCTATGCACTTACAGAACCAAAACACGGCTCAGACGCCCGCCATATAGAAACTCGCGCCGAGCTATCCCCAGATGGTGCATATTACATCCTTAACGGCCGTAAAACTTACATAACCAATGCCAATTACGCCGGAGCTCTCACCGTTTTTGCTCAGATGGATCCAGCACGACCGGGCTTTATGGGCGCTTTTATTGTTGAAACCGGTTGGGAAGGTGTCCATATCGAAAAGGACATGCCCAAAATGGGACTTAAAGCCAGTTCTACTGCCACCATAAGCTTTAATAATGTTAAAGTGCCAAGGGAAAATCTTATTGGTAAGCCGGGAGATGGTTATAAAATAGCTCTGGCGATCCTGAGTTATGGAAGATTGGGGCTTGCTGCTGGTTCCTATGGACTTATGGAGCAATCCCTAAAAGATATGCTGAAAAGAGCTAAATCCAGAGAACAGTTCGGTCGTCCTATAGCAGATTTTGAACTGGTTCAGGAAATGATAGTAAAAGCCCAGGTTTATACTGCTGTAACCAAAGCCATGACATTTTTTACTGCCTGTATCCTCGAAAAAGATCCGGAAGCCTCTGTGGCTGTTGAGACTTCTCACTGCAAGCTTTTTGGCACTACTCGAGCATGGGAAGTTCTTTACAATGCTATGCAGATCCATGGCGGGGCAGGATACCTGAGCACTCTTCCCTTTGAAAAACGAATGAGAGATTTTCGCGTAACTACTATTTTTGAAGGAACAACCGAAATTCATTCCATTTATCCACCGTTATGGATTTTAAGGCAGTGGAAGAAGGAGCTTGCTGGGGAACCTATCCCCGGTAGGATGAAACATCTGGGAGGTATCTTTTTCGCTTCTGAAAAGTGGATTTCCTGGGGGGAAGAACAGGAACTGCAGGAGGCTCAAAAACTGTGTGAGAGGATGATTGTAGCAGCAAGAAGACTACTCCTTTTTGCTATGTTGAGATACGGCGAAAGAGTAACCGAGCATGAGTTTTTCCTGCGGCGTATAACGTCTCTTAGCCTGTATGCCTTTGGTTTAATTTCCCTTGGAGCTGTTCTTCGCTATAAGAAAAAATTGGGCATGTTGGAAGAAAAGGATCTTGCCGTGCTCCAGTATTTTATCGAAGAAGCCAGAGATGTTTACCGAAAGACTAACTCCATTTTAGCTTTGCCGATCGAAAAGGCTCACTCGAGAGTGTTTAATGCTATAGCCAGGATGGATCAGTAACATGCCTGTTATGATAAAATAGAGGCGGATTTTTCTTTTGTAGTTTCTTGACAACATGGCGAATAGTGATAAGAAGCCGATGGCATCACCGAGTGTTAATGTGAAGTTATTAGCTGGTTAAAGGAAAGGAGCAACTGAATGGAAGGATGGGTTTTCCTCTTCCCCGGTCAGGGATCTCAATACGTTGGGATGGGAAGAGGTTTTTATGAATCTTACGCGGAAATTGAAAAGATTTTTGATGAAGCCAGTCGTTTGTCAGGTGTAGATGTAACTCGGCTATGCTTTGAAGGGCCTGAAGATGAGCTTGTGCTAACCAAGAATGTTCAATTAGCCATCACTGTGGTCAACATTGCCTGCCTTAAAGTGCTTGAACTTCACGGTATCCAGCCGGTTGCTGCAGCAGGCCACAGCCTTGGGGAATACAGCGCTTTGTATGCCGCCGGAGTAATGGATATGCCAACCTTGATAAAGCTTGTTTACCATCGGGGGCGTTTGATGCACGAAGCGGCTGAAAAGTTTAAAGGCGGCATGCTGGCTCTCATGTATGCCACCGAAGACCAAATAAACCATATTTGTAATGCATGCGATTTGGAAGTTGCCAATATAAATTCGCCGGAACAGGTCATAGTTACCGGAACCATGGAAGGCATTCAGAAGGCAATTGAAGAAAGTCGAAAAATCGGTATCCGAAGAACTGTTCCGTTGAATGTAAGCGGCCCATGGCACAGCCGCTGGATGAAAGAAGCGTCCGAGCAGTTTGAAGTCGTGCTCAAGGATTGTTCATTTAACCGCCCGATGCTTCCTGTCGTTATGAATATAGACGCCAGGGGCCTGGGAGATGGAGATGATATAGGCGCAAAGCTCAAAAACCAAATAGTGTCCCCTGTGTTGTGGAAACAGTCTATCGAACATCTTATAGCTCTTGGTTACACCAGGTTTGTAGAGGTTGGACCAAAACAGGTGCTAAGTGGGCTGGTGAGAAAAATTGATAAATCGGTTCAGATTACCCATGTTGAGGACCCACCGTCTCTGGCGTCTTTTCTCAAAAGCCACGAGAGTTTGATTTAATAAAGGGGGAATGAAAAGCCATGATTAGGCGAGTTTTGATGATTATCACCGTTTTTGCTTTATGGACAATAATGTTTACCTTGCCTGTTAAAGGCGCAGAATCCGATACGCCCACAAAGGTAATTTCTACGATGGTGGATGAAGTTTTTGCCGTTCTTAACAAGAGCTGTGCCGAGAGACACTCTATAACCCTCCATCGTGATGAACTTTACCAGGTAGCCTTAAAGTACGTGGACCTGGATGAAGTTGCTCCGAGAGTGGTCGGGCCTGTATGGCGTGAACAGTCGAAAGAGGCTCAGGAAGAGTTCAAAAAACTTTTCAGAGAAATGGTTTTTAGAAACTATGCCAACAGACTCGAGCGATATGCCTGTTCTCAAAAGAAAGTGACTTACGAAGGTGAGGAAATTCAAGGGGCTATTGCTAGAGTCAGGACTCGAGTTCAGTCACCCGAACAGGGAGATGTCCAGATAGAATACAGACTCAAGAAGAAACCATCTGGCTGGAAGATTTACGATATGGTAGTTGAAGGTGTTAGTATGGTGCAGAATTATAGAAGCCAGTTTACTGACATTTTGCAAAGGCAGAATTTTGCTCAAATGCTCGATATGTTGCGGCAAAAGGTAGGAACAAGCAAAAATTAGATTGTAGATTGTAACGGTGGAACGATCTAACATAACAAATGAAGACGCCAAAAAGGACCTGGAGGGACACAGGAAAAGGCTGAGGGAACGCTTTATCAGGAGCGGGCTGGATGCATTTCAAGACCATGAAGTGCTTGAATTGCTCCTTACCTACGCTATTCCTCGAAAAGATGTAAAACCAGTAGCAAAACGACTTCTTTCTCATTTTAAATCCCTGTCTTCCGTCTTTGACGCACCTAGAGAAAGCCTTGAAGCTATTGACGGAGTTGGACATCAAGCGGCTACTCTTATTTCTTTGATACCTCAGCTTTTGGAAAGATACGCCTTCGATCGGCAACGGCATCGTGAAGTGTTGGCCTGCGCAAAAGATGTCTGGGAGTACATCAAGCCCAGGGTGGATAAGGCTTTTGAAAGCCTTTGGATGATCGCTCTGGATAGCCGGAATAAGGTTCTGGCTGCCGAAATGATACAAAAAGGCACGGTTAACAGAACAATTGTAATTCCAAGATTGGTTGTAGAAACTGCCATAAAATACAGAGCAACGGCTGTTATTCTTGTGCATAATCATCCTGGAGGAAGCACCGTTCCATCACAGGCTGATCGGCAGATAACTTCTTTGCTTAAGCAAACTCTGGACACGCTGGATATCAGGCTTCTTGACCACCTTATCATAACCAGCTCATCCTATTATTCGTTTGCAGAAATGGGAGATCTGTAAACAATGAAATCCTTTGCCATTGAAATGGAAAATGTTTGGTTCGTCAGGCAAGGAAAGGCTATTATCCATAACTTTTCGTGGCATGTAGAAGAAGGGACCCACTGGGTTTTGATGGGACCTAACGGATCGGGCAAAACCACCGTTCTTAAGCTTATCGCCGGTTATCTTTGGCCTACGGAAGGGGACATATCGGTTTTGGGAAATCAATTCGGAAAGACCGATTTGAGAAATCTTAGACGCCAGATCGGATGGGTGGGATCTTTTCTTCAAGAACATATCGCCTTTGAACAGACCCCTATGGACATTGTTCTCAGTGGGACGATGGGGTCTATGTGGCTCTACGAAAAACCATCGAAAGAATCCATCATTCTGGCCGAAGGGATGATTGAGCTTGTGGGTTGTGCTAATCTCCTGAAAACCCCTTACGGAGTGCTTTCACAGGGGGAGAAACAACGGATTCTGCTGGCGCGAGCTCTTGCTGCTCAGCCACGGCTTCTGCTTCTTGATGAACCCTGCGCCGGTTTGGATATGATCGCCAGAGAACATTTTCTTCAGGTTCTTGACCAACTTCCGTCCAAACTTTCCCATCCCATTACTATGGTGCTTGTTACGCATCATATTGAGGAAGCAACCCAGCTTTTTTCCAAAATTCTTCTTTTGAAAAATGGAACTGTGCTGGCTCAGGGAAGCATATCGGATCTTTTGACAGATGGCGTACTTTCGGCTCTTTATGAAGTTCCGGTTCAGACCTTTGCCTTTAACGGGCGTTTTTATGGATATGTCCTTTGGAATAACGCCGATCAGAAAGAGAAGACGAAAATGTTGGAATATGGGGCGAGAAAGGATATGCGGCTATGAAGTTCTGGAACACTCCACTGGAAGGTCTTATAGTGCTTGAACCTCAGGTGTTTGAAGATGATAGAGGCTTTTTCTACGAAAGCTACAACGAAAAAAACTTCCAAACCTTGGGAATTGATGATCGGTTTGTTCAGGACAACCATTCTGGGTCTAAGCAGTGGGTTTTGAGAGGGCTTCATTACCAGATATGTCATCCTCAGGCAAAGCTTGTTCGAGTAGTTACGGGCGAAATTTTTGATGTGGCTGTTGATATTAGACGTTCTTCTCCAACATTTGGCAAATGGTTTGGCATCATACTATCGGCAGCGAACAGAAAACAACTTTATGTCCCTGTGGGGTTTGCTCACGGCTTTCTTGTGCTTTCCGAATGGGCGGAAGTGCTGTATAAAACAACGGATTTTTATGCTCCTCAGTGCGATCGAGTGATCATCTGGAACGATCCATCAATAAGCATTGACTGGCCTCTCAACGGACACGAACCCATATTGTCGCCAAAAGATGCCAGAGGAGCCCTGCTCGAAAATGCTGAGGTTTTTCCTTAGTTTGTAGGGGGAAGATTCTATGGACAAACGAGTTATCATCACCGGAGGACTGGGACAGCTCGGTTGGGAACTCCGTCGCACCATGCCATCCCATTGGGAAGCATGGATTACCGATATAGATGAAATGGATATTACCGACCCGGAATCTATCGCTCAGGCTTTCCGCAATTTTAAACCTGATCTCGTTATAAACGCTGCCGCCTATACCGCCGTTGACAGAGCCGAAGACGAACCGGAACTGGCTTTTCGAGTTAACCGTGATGGAGTGGCAAATATCGCTAAGGAAGCGAAGGCATGTCAATGCCGGATCATTCATATATCGACTGATTTTGTATTTGACGGTGTTTCCGGCATCCCATATCGTCCTGAAGATAAACCTAATCCACTTGGCGTTTACGGTAAGAGCAAGCTTGCCGGGGAACAGGCACTTATGGAAGTTTATCCCGAGGGATCTACCATCGTCCGAACAGCCTGGCTTTACTCCGCTCATGGGAACAATTTTGTTAAGACGATGCTGAATCTCTTTCGGCAACAACAGGTTGTCCGTGTCGTGAGCGATCAGGTAGGCACTCCTACCTGGGCTTTTAATCTTGCCAGATTTCTGTGGTTTTTGGCAGATTACGATCCCGCTCTTACGACAAACCGCTGTTACCATTTTACAGATGCAGGGGTTGCAAGCTGGTATGATTTTGCTGTGGCCATTGAGGAAGAAACCCGCTCTTGGAGAGATCACCCGGTGGAGGTGATGCCGATTTTGACCAAAGATTATCCTACAAAGGCTGTGCGTCCTCATTTCAGCCTGCTTAACAAAGAAACTACCTGGAAGCTCTGGAATGAAAAGCCCCAGCATTGGCGTGAGGCTCTTCGGAGTATGCTTAAGGAGCTTTATGATTCTAAAGAGTTTTAGCCACTTGACGAGGGTCTGACATGATAATAGCCGTTCTTGTTATAGCTTTTTTGGTTTCCTGGGGACTTGTTTTTGTAACAACTCCTTTACTTGTTAAGCTGGCACGAAGAACCAAGCTGTTTGATTTGCCTTCCAGCAGAAAGATTCATGCAATACCGACCCCGAGAATTGGAGGACTTGCCTTTTTTTCTGCTATCTTCATCCCTTTCACTATATTTTACTTCGGCATGTGTATTTACCTGGATTTACCGATTACATACCTGCTGTTCAAACGTGATTGGTTAGGGGTAATCCTTGGAGCGACTTTTATTTTTATAACCGGTTTGTTTGACGATCTCGGTGGGATCTCGCCAGTGAGGAAGCTCCTTGCTCAGTCTCTTAGTGCTCTTGCAATAGTATCGGGAGGGATCGGTATAGAAAAGGTTCTTATTCATCCCTGGGGCATTATAAACCTTCATCCTGTTCTCTCCATATTGATCACGGTTTTATGGTTTTTACTGATGGTAAACGGTTTTAACTTCATTGATGGCCTTGACGGTTTGGCTGCTGGGACAGCTTTTATCTGTGGATTGTTTCTCCTCATTGTGGCTTTCCAGACCGAGCATTACTATATGACTATACCTACGATCATGGTTGCTGGAGCTGCCGTTGGGTTTCTCCATTACAACTTTAATCCTGCTCGAATTTTTATGGGAGACTCCGGAAGCTATTTTTTGGGATATGTTCTTGCCGCCATCGCAGTTAAAGTTTCCAGGGATGAAACCGCAGGAGGCGCAAATATTATTGTGCCCGTGGCTGTGATTCTTGCTATTCCTGTTGTTGATGTTGTTGTTGCCGCCTTTAGACGAGCTCTCAGGAAGAATCACATTTTTAAACCTGACTGCGAACATATCCATCATTGCATGATGAAAAAAGGGTTCGGTCACCGAAAGACGGTGTTTATACTTTACGGAGCAAACTGTCTGATGGGACTGCTGGGGATTTCCTATTTTTACCTTCCACCGGCTTTCTTCTGGACAATTTTTTTCATTACATCAGTCCTGTTATTTTTGCTGGCGTCAACGTTTGGTTATTTCGATTGGTTTTTAAAATCCGACTTTATGATTTCCTTGAAGAGCAAACTTAGAGAAACTCAGTTTCAAATGGTTTTTCTAAGAAACCTTTGGTGGCTGGAAAATTCACCTACCATAGAGGAAATGAGAAAAAGGTTGGTTTCCATCCTTGTGAAGCTTAATTTTGATCATGCCAGGCTTACAATTTTTTCACCTCCGATTGATGAAAGGGGTCATCAGCGTGAAGTTATCTATTCCGCTCCTAAACCTGGATCTAAAATGCCCTTAGTCTCCGCTCCTCTCCAATTGAACATTCCCCTTATCAGTGGAAAGACCGTCCATGGATATCTTTTTGTGGAAAAGCATATAATGGAGACGGCTCTACCTCAGAAATGGCTTCTTAACCTCGTGGAACGAACTGCTAAATCCGTTCTGGATTGGATCGTGAAAAATCGTAATAATAAGTGGAGTCATCCCACATTTGTGAATAACGATCTTCAAGGTAGTATGCGAAAGCAAACGTTTATCCTGATCGCTAAACCTCCTGCCATGTCTTTGAACCAGCCTCATTAGAACAGCATTCCACAGCCTGATTAAAGATTACTGGCGATTGAAAATATCGTGGAGAGAACATCGAGTGTTGGGGAATCATTCCAGCTTATGTTTTCAGAATCCTGCCATATAGCTCCGTCTTTTACAGCAAAATCGGGAAACGATATAAGATGCCGTAGCAAGAAATCTTCAAGGGCTTTTTGGTTAGATACTTCCGCACCTTTACTGGTGCTTTCGATGAATGCCGCTATGTCTTTGAAATTGAAAACATAAGGTCCCCAGTAGACGGGTATTCCGTAAATCGCCGGCTCCAGCAAATTATGCCCACCCTTGGGAACAAAACTACCTCCCACAAAGGCAACGTGAGCTATGCCGTAGAAATTCATGAGTTCA
>Ga0068707_1002863_pt1 | contig 12092 bp, 9 predicted proteins | sample YNPNPMetaG_FD_66600 | JGI IMG/M metagenome (GOLD analysis project Ga0068707, IMG submission 66600) | Anoxygenic and chlorotrophic microbial mat microbial communities from Yellowstone National Park, USA - YNP NP MetaG | ecosystem: Environmental > Aquatic > Thermal springs > Hot (42-90C) >... | reverse complement strand
TCAAGCAGAGCCAGAGTCTCAATGGACGAGATTATGAGTATGATTAATTGTAAAATTGCAACTTATCTTGAGAAAAGAAAAGAAAGCATAACATTCGGCAGATGGTATTATGAGAATTTGGAGAAAAAAGTTAGAATTAAAAAAACAAAATGGGAAATTCCTGCTCTTATAGTTTACGAATGTCCTTATGACAGTGGCGATTTTAGAAATTTAGTGAGATATTACATTAGACTCCATTCATTCATCATTGCTCATTATCTGCCCACCCCTGGCCGAAACTATTATAGATACGGAGTAAACAAGCCTGATGGAATGCCACAACCAGATTTACATCGCATCGAGCGCCTTCTATGCGATAGATATCCACAACTGGAGAATGAAAATACCAAGTTATTTGTTCATAATAGTGGCTTATTTCTATATCTTAACGAGATTCCCGAGGATTTAAGTTTTGAGGGGTTTATAAAGATTGTTTTGGAAGAAGGCTAACAAATATGCCTCTTCAAATTTATTGAAGAGGCTTTTATTTTACCACGTAGTCAATGATGAAATAGATAACAATTCCGTTTCACACAAATTTAGACAAATAACAGATTCTGAAACAAGTAATGTCATCCTGAACTAGTTTCAGGATCAGAATGACAAAATGTTGTAATGTCATCCTGAACTTGTTTCAGGATCTATAACAAAAACAGATTCCGAAACAAATAATGTCATCCCGAACTAGTTTCGGGATCAGAATGACAAATTATCGTAAATGTCATGCTGAACTTGTTTCAGCATCTATAATAGATTCCGCATCAAGTGCGGAATGACAAGGAAATGATAAGGAACAGATTCTGAAACAAGTAATGTCATCATGAACTAGTTTCAGGATCAGAATGACAAAATGTTGTAAATGTCATACTGAACTTGTCCTGACTCGTCGGGATAGGGAAACGAAGTTTATCATTCGGGGTTTCAGCATCTATTCCTTATCATTAATGATAAAAAACAATAAATATAACAATATAGCAATAGAACAATAAAACAATGAAACAATGTATTACCGAGGTCTTCATCCGGTATAATAACTTGCTAAAATTGAAATCTTTTGCTATGATATAAAAAATCAACCAAAAATACTATTTTTTCATTGAAAATTTAATAAAAGAAAATTTAGAAAAAACGGAAAGCCAATTGAAAATTTAACAAAGAAAAACTCGTCTGAAGGCCCGGTAGCTCAGCTGGTAGAGCATCTGCCTTTTAAGCAGGTGGTCCTGGGTTCGAATCCCAGCCGGGTCACCAGACGAGTTTTTCTAATAACATGATAATGACGCTGGGTTCGAATCCCAAGACGGCTTGCTCCGACGGAGTCGGAGGTCACCAGACGAGTTTTTCTTTGTAGTTTTGCAGCTGGTAGAACCTTGTTATCTAGAACATCTCCAAATATCTCTCCCTTCGGGAGATCCCGACAGAGTCGGGACAATATCTGATCATGTAGATCATACGATCAACGTGACATGTGCTATACTAATTTTGAATATGACCATTTCTTTTTATTCACTTGGTTGCAAACTTAATTACGCTGAACTCGAAGAAATTAAAGAAGCAGCAAAAAAACTCGGCTTAAAAATCATCCCGTGGAAAAAGCCAAGTAATTTGAGTGTCATTGCCGCCTGTTCTGTAACTAAAAACGCCGAAAAAAGAACCGAACAAATAATTCGCGCCATAAAAAGAAAAGGAGCGAAAATTATCGTAATTGGATGTTTACCACGTAGTTCTTACGAACAACGTGGTTTACGAAAGAAAATTCCGGAAATTGATTATTTATGCAAATCACCAAAAGAGGCAATAAAAAAACTGAAAACCTGTTTTGCTTCAATATTGCAAAAGAAAGAAAGATACAAAAAAATTCAGAACGCACCCCAAAGAACTCGCTCATTTATCAAAATTCAAAGCGGTTGCGTTTTTAATTGTTCTTATTGTCTTTCGCGAATTTTAAGAAATAGAATTGAAAATGTTTCACCCCAAGAGATTATCAAAAAAATAAAAGACAAAGAAAAAATGAATTGCAAAGAAATAGTTTTAACAGGACTTAATGTACTACTTTACAAACACCGCAAAACCAACATCGTCAAATTAATCAAAAAAATTCTAAAAGAAACAAAAATCCAACGTATTCGTTTTGGTTCGATTGATCCGCGTCTTGTTACCGATGAATTTATAAGATTATTCAAAAATCCACGTCTTTTGCCGCATTTACATCTTTCAATTCAATCGGGAAGCAGTAAAATTTTAAAAATGATGAATCGATATTACACTCCTAAAACAATTTTAAAAATAGTTAGAAAATTCCGGCGCCTCAATCCCCTTTTTACCTTTACTACTGACATCATTGCTGGTTTTCCGGAAGAAACAAAAAGCGATATCAAAAAAACTTGCGAAATAATCAAAAAAATTCAATTTCTAAAAGTGCACATTTTTCCATTTTCTTTCCGAGAGGGTACACCATTGGAAACGAAAAAAATGAACCCTTCCCAAACTATCCCTTTAACCACCTCTATCTCTTTAATTAAAAAAGCTGCGGCATATAGCCGCAAAAACTGGCTTAAGAAATTTTATGGATTATACCGCCCTGTACTTTTTGAACAGAAAAATACCGGCTTCACGCCGGAATACATTAAAATCAAACTCAAATCAAAAGAAAGTCTTTTTAATCAAATTAAAGAAATCAAAATTACAAAATCTCGAGTGTTAGAATAACCAAATTTGTCCCGACAAGTTCTGGTCTGTGTAACCCGAACTTGTCGGGATCATACAAGACCCTACCTCTCGGTAGATAGAACTCTGTCAAAGAGAGATAAACAAATTATCTATAATTCGTGCCATTTTCTGTGCTGCGTCTCGCGGCATTATTTTTTTTGCGTTTCGGGACATCTCTTCACACTCGCCGCGATTAAAAAGAAGTTCTTTAACTAATTTTACAAATTCTATTATTTTGTCATCATTCAACCCCTGATCAATGTTGGTGATAGGCTTTGGACGATCCAGAAAAATTTTATTGGATTCCCCGATTAAATCGGGGAATGACAGATTAGCTGGTTGCCTGAAGACTTTTACCGCACCTTTTTCAGCAAAGTACTCAGCATTTTTTTCTTGGTGACTATTTGGGATTGGAATTACTATGCTTGGTTTGCCTAACGAGCAAATTTCAGAAAGCGACGACATACCCGCTCGACTAACAATCAAATCCGCTGCTGCGTAAAAATCATAAATTTCAGAAGTAACAAATTCAATCGGATAGTAATTTTCTATCTTTTGAGAGTCGCCTTTAATAATTTGTTTACCTTTTCCCGTTAAATGAATTATCTGACAAAATTTTACAAGTTCGGAAAGCGACTTTTTAACCAACTCATTAATCGCCATTGCGCCAGTTCCCCCACCCATCACAAGCACTATTGGTAAATCCTTTTTAAAATTAAACTTTTTAAAAACTTTTTCTTTATCGCCTAAAAATATAGATGAACGCACCGGATTACCAATAAGTTGTGTTTTTTCGGGAGGAAAATCTCGAAGCGAAACATCAAGTGAAACAGTAATCTTTTGAGCTAATGGAGAAATTAATTTGTTTGCCAAACCAACAACCACATCTTGCTGATGAATTAAAATGGGTATTTTAAAAAATGCCGCGGCAATGGCAACCGGAACAGAAACAAAGCTGCCTGCAGAGATAAAAATGTCGGCTCTAAACTTTCTTAAAATTAAAAATGACTGCAAAAATCCTATCCCGAATTTAAATAAATCTAAAATATTTTCTAAACTGAAATATCGCCGCCATTTCCCAGCGATAATAGATTTAAAAGGGATATTATATTCTCCCACTAGTTTTTTTTCGGGGCCGTTTCTTGTACCAATCCACAAAAATTCAATTGCCGCATCTTTTTTTCTCAATTCCTCCGCAACAGCTAAAAGTGGAGAAACAGAGCCAAGAGTGCCACCACCACTAAAAACTACACGCATATTATTTATCGTTGTTTAGCGTTTTGATTCGCAAGGTTTCGCGATTAGAAGTCTCATTTTATCGCAAAACCACGCTAAACATTACACCAAGCCACGCAAAAGCTACAAAGCGCCAATTTCTCTAAGCGCTTCTCTAAAACTATTAATCACCTTTTTTGCCAAATTTTCCGAAACCGTGAATGTGGCTTCATGAACTAAATCATTACGAACCTTATGCGCCCACCATACTTTTTGTAATTTTGGATATTTATATTGAGCATATTTCAACCGTTCTGCTAAAGTCTCTCCTGGCATAAAACGTTGCTTAAGAACATAATCCAATAATTTATCTGCTTCTAAAATTGCCAAGCGAAAACCTGATTCTGCGCCGCTTTCAAGATGTTTTTCTATTTTATTCCATCTTTTCCTAATTAAATCCTTCTCCTCTTTTGACCAAACCATCGCGCGAAAAAAATGATGAACTTTTTTATAAAGCCAAACAATTAAAAAAAGGGCGACAATTATCGCTACCAAATAAAAAAACCATTGCCATTTTTCTAAGTTTATTTCTATGATCGTATTTAGCATTGTTTCGCGTTAAGTTTGGCGTAGTTTCGCGATAAAATGATTCGCCCAACCGCTAAACCTTGCGAAACATTACGCAAAACCGCGCGAAAATTACTTATGACACCATGTGACGCGCACCACTTCTTCTTGATGAGAAAATTTTATTTTCAAAATTCCACCCTTAAAAGCTCGCGCAACTTGTTTCCCAATGCTTATTGCCAACTGATTTTCGCTCGTGAGGATACGCAAAGAATCATTTTTATCTTCAATTTTTAAAATTTGGTCTTCGGGGTCGCGTTTAATCGCTCTTTCTCCAACATTTTTAGCTAAACGCAAAACCGCTTCCTTATCAGCGCCTAAATTTGTAAGTAAAACCTCGCCTTCGTAAAGATAAGCGCCACGCGTACTTAAAGGTTTTAGAGCGCATTCGCCGCAAATTGAATATTTAATATTTTTTTGTTTTTTAAGAAACTCGGCTAATGAAGAATTATTATACCAATGCTTTTTTAAATAAACCGCCCCGCATTTTTGACAAACTAAAAACTGCCCTTTTCCTTTAACTTCCTTTTCCCACCAATCAGGAACTCGAGGTTGGTGAACTCCCTTAACTGTGGAACGGTGCTCTTTTGTTAAAAAATATTGATAGGCTGACTTTGATTTTTGAATATGCGCTTTTGAGATTTGAATAGTTTGCTTACCCATATGTTTTAAATTCTAATACCTAAATGATTTTTTCGCACAATTCGGCAATATCAAGTATTACTTCATCATCCATTTGATTTCCCAAGATTTGTAAACCAACCGGCAAACCGCGAGACTCACCACAAGGAATTGAAACAGCAGGAATACCAGCAATATTTGCCGTTACTGTGTAAATATCAGAAAGATACATTGTTAATGGGTCATCAAATTTTTCACCTATATCCCAGGCAACGGATGGCGAAGTTGGCGTTACTAAACAATCAACCTTTTGAAAAACTCTTAGAAAATCTTGGTGAATCAAAGTGCGAACTTGTTGCGCTTTTTTATAATACGCTTCATAATAGCCTGCTGAAAGAACATAAGTGCCGAGCATTATTCTGCGGATTACCTCTTTACCAAAACCTTCGCCCCGATTTTGACAATAAACCTCTATTAAATTTTTGACCTTTGATTTTTGACTTTTAATTTTTGAATATCCATAACGTATTCCGTCGTACCGCGCTAAATTTGAACTAGCTTCTGCCGGCATTATTATATAATAAACGGCTAATCCATATTCAGAATGCGGCAGGCTTACATCAATGATTTTTGCTCCAGCCTTCTCCATTTTAGAAATTGTTTCGCGAATTTTCTCCTCTACTTCTTTCTCCATTCCGGCAACAAAATATTCTTTTGGAACCCCAACTTTTAAATTTTTAAAACTAGTAATTCTTTCGCGGGTTTTTAACGGTTCATTTAAAGAAGTCGCGTCTTGATTATCTGGACCAGCGATTGCTTCAAAAATATATTTTAAATCCTCAACATTTTTAGCAAAAGGACCAATTTGATCGAGGCTCGAAGCCATTGCTATCAAACCAAAACGAGAAACGCGGCCGTAAGTCGGCTTAAAACCGCAAACGCCGCATAAAGACGCTGGCTGCCGAATACTTCCGCCTGTATCAGAACCAAGAGCGTAAATACACATATTCGCCGCCACAGCCGCAGCCGAACCGCCTGACGAACCGCCGGGAACCTTCTTTAAATTATGTGGATTTTTTGTTACGCCAAACGCGGAATTTTCAGTTGACGATCCCATGGCGAATTCATCCATGTTTGTTTTACCTAAAAACACCGCTCCGGCTGATTTTAATTTCTTAATGACCGTAGCGTCATAAACCGCAATATAATTTTCCAGTATCTTCGAACCAGCAGTGCAGGGTATGTCTTTAATTAAAATATTATCTTTGATTGCCACTGGAACACCCTCTAAAATTCCAATTTCCTCGTCATTTTTTATTTTCTTATCAACATTCCTTGCCTGCTCCAACGCTCCTTCTTCGTCTAAAAATAAAAATGCATGAATTTCTTTATCCCTTTTTTTAATTTCTTGAAAACATGCTTTGGTTAGCTCTTCTGACGAAAATTCTTTCTTAACCAAACCTTCATGGCATTGCTTTATTGATAATTCATTCAATTTCATAAAAATTACGATGATTTACCTTTGAAATTGTTATCTTGTTGTATTATTAATTCGAAATTGGCTTATTTGCCAGTCCCGATGAAATCGGGACGTTATTCGCCATTAGCTTATTTACCAATTCGCATATTCGCCTATTAGCCAGTCCCGATTTTATCGGGACGTTATTCGCCATTAGCTTATTCCTCAAAAACTCCCAATGTTTTTATTAAATTACCTTCGTGTTCTGGCGCCATCTCAACTAATTTTTTCATCACTTCATCAGATTGAGGATGAACTTCATCTTCACGCATCACATTAAAGAGACCGGTAATTTGAGCAATTGGCTCAACACCTTTTGTGTCAACCTCTTTTAATTTATCCACGTAATCCAAAATTGAAGAGAATTGTTCTTGAAATTTCTCTTTATCTTTTTCAGATAACTTAATTCTCGCGAGTTCCGCAATGTGTTCAACTTCTTGCTTAGTAACTTTCATATGTACATATTATAATACATTTCCCGCCGCTTGACAAATTGGTTTGTGATTGTTTTATAAAATTAATACTGGGTGATTTTAATAAGTTTTAACAATTTCAAATAAAAGAAAACAGGGTGCCTAATTTTCCCTCCACCCCATTTCATTCATACTTGGATATATCAATATATCAAAGTATACAAAATTTAGAATTGGATTTTTAATCTTTAGAGTTAAAATTTTTAGAGTCAAATTGATTCTATCTTTAAAGTTAATATGAAAGTTAATATGAACCCTTTTTCAACATTTCTAAAAACTCTTTCTCGCTAAGTATTTTTATCCCAAGCTGCTTCGCTTTCTCGTATTTTGACCCTGGCTCTTTTCCAACAATAACATAACTCGTCTTTTTAGAGACTGATGAAGAAACATCGCCGCCCAACTCGCGGATTTTCTCTTTTGCTTGCTCGCGCGTCATTGATTCTAACTCGCCAGTTAAAACAAAAGACAAGCCTTTTAATTTTTGAGATTTAGGCTTTGATTTTTGATACTCTATCTTCACTCCCCTTTCTAACAGTTCTTTTATAAGAAGCCTGTTTCTTTCCTCTTTAAAATAATCATAAATACTTTGGGCTACAACTTCACCAATATTAGGTACTGCCTTTAAATCTTCCAAACTTGCTTTCATCAAATTTTGTAAGGAACCAAAATGGTTTGCCAAATCGATTGCCGTTTCTTCGCCAACGTGGATTATTCCGAGGGCGTAAATAAATCGATGAAATGGTATTTTTTTACTTTTCTCTATCGCTTCAATCAGGTTTTCCGCTGATTTTTCCGCAAATCTCTCAAGCTCTTTAATTTCATCGAAGGTCAAAGTAAAAATGTCGGAAACTTTCGAGACTAAACCTTCATTCATTAATTGTTCAACAATCTTTTCCCCCAATCCTTCAATATCAAACGCCTTTTTTGAAACAAAATGAATAATTTTTTCTTTTTCTCTCGCAAAACAATGTTTATTAGTGCAATAAAAAGCAACTGATTCTGCTTCTTTGCCAACAGAGATTCTTTTTTTCTCTACAGGCGAACCGCAAACTGGACATCTTTTTGGTGGATTGATTTCTTTAGCGTCTTTTGGCCTTAAATTTGGTAAAACTTTTACAACTTTTGGAATTATATCGCCAGCTTTTTCCAAAATAACTGTATCTCCTATTTTTAAACCAAGGCGTCTAATTTCATCCAAATTATGAAGTGTCGCGTGTTGGACAGTTGTTCCTCCAAGAAACACAGGGTCCATCACGGCGACCGGCGTTAAAACCCCTGTTCTCCCCACTTGCCATCTTACTTCCTTTACTATGGTTGTTGCTTGTTCTGCGGGAAATTTATAAGCTATCATACCGCGAGGCGCTTTTCCAACCACACCAAGTTTGTTAAAAATATCATTATTGTTCACAACCACCACTATTCCATCTGTCCAATAAGGCAACTTGGGACGTTTTTTATGAATCATTGCATGATACTTTTCAACTTCTTCCAAATCTTTACAATACTGATTTAAAGGATTTACTTTAATGCCAATTAATTTCATAATTTCATGCCCTTGTTCATGAGTAACCTGTCCCAAATCGGTAACCAAGTGATAACCGTAAAAATCCAATTGACGCGAAGCGGTAATTTTTGGGTCAAGTTGCCTAATACTTCCCGCGGCGGCATTTCGAGGATTGGCAAATTTTGGCAAATTTTTCTTTTCCTGTTCCTCATTTAATTTATCAAAAACTTTTTTATCCATAAAAACTTCGCCACGAACTTCGATTTCTCCTTTTAAATCTTTAATATAATTTTCAAATTTCTTTTTATCTATTCCTGCGCCGAAAACTTCTAAAAACCTATCAATTTCTTCTTGTGTTGGCTGATGCAAACGAAGGGGAATTGCGTCGATTGTTTTTAAATTCTGAGTAACATCCTCCCCCACTCTCCCATCGCCTCGCGTTGAACCTAAAACAAAAATTCCGTCACGATAAACCAAAGAAACCGCTAAACCATCCATCTTTATCTCCGCATAATAATCAAATTTGGCGGAAGGAATTATTTTAAAAATTCTCTTTTCCCATTCTTTTAATTCGTCAAAACTAAAAACATCCTCCATTGAGAGCATTGGCACTTTATGACGAACTTTCTTAAATTCTTCAAGCGGTTTGCCGCCAACGCGCTGGGTTGGAGAATCAGGAGTAATAAACTGGGGGAATTGCTGTTCTAATTTATAAAGCTCGTGCTTTAAGGAATCTAAAGCTGCATCAGAGATTTCTTGGCGGTCTAAAACATGATAAAGATAACGATGATAATTAATTTCTTTCTTTAATTTTTCTATTCTTTCTTTTGCCTCTTGGGGAGTCATATATATTTATTGTTTTATAATTTCACTGTTTAGTAATGAAACAATGAAACAACGAAACAATCACACAATAAAGTTAAGATACCAATCTAAAATTTTTGTTCCATAAAATAAAGTAATAAATGTCGCCGCTGTCAAAAACGTTCCGAATGGAACCGCGCTTTTTAGAGTCTTCTTTTTAAAAATTATAGCAACAATTCCGTAAATCGCTCCAGTAATGTATGCTAAAAATAAAGCAACCAAAATGTTTGGCCAAGAAAGCATTGCGCCCATCAACGCGCCTAAACAGATATCTCCGCCGCCAATCCATTTCCCTTTCGAAAGTAAATATTGGGCAAAGAAAAATCCAGCGCCAATTAAAATTGCCAAAAATAATTTTATTAACGCTCCTCTGCTATTGACTGTTGATAATGTTAAAAATACACCAAAAATAACAGCAATAAATAATGCCGGGATGGAAATTCTATCAGGAATGATTTGGTATTTTAAATCAAACACGAAAATCAATAGTAACACTGACACGAAAAACAAACCACGAATTAAAATTAGAAAATTGAAAATTGAAAATTGATTAATAATTGAGAATTGAGAATTAAAAATTAGATAGTACCATGCGACAAAAATAAACAAAGCAGCTGTTATTATTTCAATGATTGGGTATTGCCAAGAGATGGCTTGCTTACAATATCGGCACCTGCCGCGCAAAAAAATAAAACTGAAAATCGGAATTAAATCCCAAACACCCAATTCGTGTCCGCACTTAGGACAAATTGACCGTCGAAACCAAATACCCGCGTTTCTCCGCGATGGCGCCAAAGGCGCCATAAATCCGCGTCTATCCGCGTTTATTACGCAATTAAAAAAACTCCCAAAAATCAAACCCGCAATACCACTAAGAATTAAAAATATAATTTTTGCCATAGATTTTTCTCTAATTCAATTTTATCATTTTTATCAAAAACAAACAAAACTCTCAAAATTTTGAGAGTTTTGTTTTTGCGAAGAATCGCGATTTTTGCAAATTTATACAAAATCTCATTGTTGATTTTTCATACCATTTGGTGTTGCCACTACTGTTCCGGGGTTTAGCGAGCCAATCTTAGTTTCTAACTTAAACGTTATAGAATATGTGGTACCATCGCCAGTATAAACATAATCAGCTCCATTCGGTGGTGGGTTAGATGGAATGTTTGCCATAAAAACAGTTGAGCAACCAGTGTCATTAGCTTGGAAGACAGGTCCGTTATTGTTGCAAAGCACTAAAGCATTTCCAGTGCCCAATGTGGTTGACGTCGCGGTAGGATAAGCGTTTGTCTCGGCAAAAGCTAATTCCAAAGCGGTTTGAATTTGTTTTATATCGCCAATACGTTTTGCGTCGCGAGATTTAGCGCGCGCGCTGTTTAAAGCAACAACTGCAATGGTTGAAAGCAAACCAATAATAGCAATTACCACTAATAACTCAATTAATGTAAAACCTTTTTTATTCACACATATCACCTCCCTTCATATTTTTTTAAATTTGAATATCGAAATCTCCGACAGGAGTCGCGAGTCATCGGACCGAAATTCGAAACAATATCTAAATTTGTCCCTGTGGGACACTCCACCCTATAAAGGGGAATTCCCAATTCCTAATTCCCAATTCCCAACAAAATTTCAAATGTCAAATGCCAAAATTTTTAGGAATTTGGGAATTAGACATTTTATTGGATATTGGGAATTGGAAATTGGAAATTAAATCATTGCTTCTGATTTCGTTCTTCGGATTTCGGATTTTATTTACTCTATCTCCCTCATCGCCATTCCGGCGGCAACTGCCAAGCGAGGTCCTATATTTTCCAAAACACTCTTCAAATCTTCATGGTAAATTATTCGCGCAAAAGGATCGCCAACAAAAGCCTTAACTCCTAACTCTGTGGAGAAATAAGCGGCTAACCCGGGAAAAAACGATGAACCACCAGTTAAAATAATTTTTTCTATTGATTTATTTTCATCTTTAGTAAATAAATCGAAAAGATAACGCGCCTCACTGACAATAGGTAAAAAAAGTTCCTTAATCGGTTGCGGTAAAATATTTGCATCCCAACCGGGTAAATTGCTAATATCTTTTTTTGCTTCCTCTGCCTCCTTTAAACTCAACCCTAAAATATGGCTAACTGTTTCGCTTATATTGATTCCACCGACACCTATGCTTCTTGAGAGAATTGGTATTGATGAATCAACAATGATAACATTAGTTCTTTGTTTCCCTATATCTATAATAGCAAGAGATGTTTTGTCTTTGCCAACCAAAGAACGAGAAAGAGCAAAAGCTTCTGTTTCTAAAGTCTTTAAAGTCAAGCCAGCTTTTTTAAAAATGTCAACGTATTTTTTAATCAGATCTTGACGTGTTACGGTTATTAAAACTTTTTTAGTTTTTTGTTTTACTGGCACTCCCTTAATTGTTTCTTTTGTTTCCTCCTTCAAAACTTTGAAATCAAGAACCGCTTCTTTGATGGGGTAATCAATTAATTTTGATGCTTCTACTTCCACTGCTAATTTAAGT
>Ga0068707_1002862_pt1 | contig 12096 bp, 9 predicted proteins | sample YNPNPMetaG_FD_66600 | JGI IMG/M metagenome (GOLD analysis project Ga0068707, IMG submission 66600) | Anoxygenic and chlorotrophic microbial mat microbial communities from Yellowstone National Park, USA - YNP NP MetaG | ecosystem: Environmental > Aquatic > Thermal springs > Hot (42-90C) >... | reverse complement strand
CCCTTCCGGCCAAAGGAGCCGTCGTCGGTGGTGAAGAAGATCTCGTCGGAAGCCGCTGCCATTTCCTCGCGGAGGATCACCAGCTCCTTGGTGCGCCCCCCCAGGATGGAGTAGACCCGGTTCCCCGCGGCCTTCATGCCGGCAGCGATGGGCAAGAGCGGCGCAATCCCTGCCCCCCCACCCACGCACACCACCGTGCCCACCCGCTCGATGTGGGTGGGGGTGCCCAGCGGGCCCACCACCGCCTGCAGCTCGGAGCCCACCGGGAAGGTGCCCATCTCCATGGTGGTCTTGCCCACCTCCTGGACCACCAGGGTGATGGTCCCCGCCACCGGGTCCGAGTGGGCAATGGTGAGGGGGATCCGCTCACCCCGTTCGTGGAGCAGCACCATCACGAACTGCCCGGGTCGGTGTTTGCGGGCAATTTCCGGCGCACCGACCACGAAGCGCCAAAAGCCCGGCGCGATGGCTTCCTTGGCAATGATTGGGAACACCGGCTACCCTCCATCCCGCCGCCGCGTACCGATCGCCCACCGGCGGCGCCCCCGCCTGCAAGAGCGAAACTGTACCTTGAGCCCACCCGCTTGACAAGGCGGGGACGGGCCGGCGCTACGGTTCCGCTCAGCCCACCCTCCCTCGCTGCGCTATCCTGCGCCGATGGGTGAGGGTCCTTCGAGCAAGCGCATTGCCCTCCACGCTGCCACTTTGGGCGGGCGACGGGTGGACTACGCCAGCGCGCTGAACGAGGAACAGCGGCAGGTGGTCATGCACCCGGGGGGTCCCATGCTGGTGCTGGCGGGCGCTGGCTCCGGCAAGACCCGAACCGTGGTGTACCGCGTGGCGCGCCTCCTGGAGGATGGGGTGGACGCCAGCTCCATCCTGCTCCTCACCTTCACCAACCGGGCCGCCCGCGACATGCTCCAGCGGGTCGAGACCCTCCTCGGCCGGGACGCCAGCCGCATCATGGGGGGAACGTTCCACTCCGTGGGCAACCGACTCCTGCGTCGCTTCGGCACCCGCTTGGGCTACGCGGATAGCTACGGCATCCTGGACCGGGAGGACGCCCGCGACCTGATGGCCGCTGCCCTGGCCGAGGAGGTGCCCCACGCACCCGAGCGCCGCCTGCCGGGCGCCGCAGCGTTGGTGGAGGTGTACTCCTACGTGGTCAACACCGGCCGCCCCCTCCCGCAGGTGCTGGCCGCCCGCTTCCCACAGTTCGCTGGCGAAACCCAGGTGATCGAGAACGTGTTCCGCCGCTACCTGGAGCGCAAACGGCGGGCCAACGTGATGGACTACGACGACCTCCTCCTCAACTGGCTGCTCCTCCTCCGCCACCAACCCGAGGTCCGCCTGCTCCTGGCCACCCGCTTCCAACACATCCTGGTGGACGAGTACCAGGACACCAACCGCCTGCAGGCGGACATCGTGGACAGCATGCTGGGAGGAGGGCGCAACTTGCTGGTGGTGGGGGACGACGCGCAATCCATCTACGCCTTCCGCGGCGCCGAGTACGCCAACATCCTGTCCTTCCCCGAACGCTACCCAGACTGCACCACCTTTCGCCTGGAGACCAACTACCGCTCCCTGCCCCCCATCCTGGACCTGGCCAACGCTTCCATCGCCTGCAACGAGAAACAGTTCCGCAAGACCCTGCGGCCCGTGCGCGAGGGGGGGGAGCTGCCCGCCCTGGTGGCTGCCCCCACCCCCGAAACCCAGGCGGCGTTCGTCGCCCAGCAGGTGCTGGAACTCCTGGACCAGGGGGTGCCGCTTCCGGAAATTGCGGTGCTTTACCGCAACCACTCGCACTCGCTGGAGCTGGAGGTGGAGCTGACGCGCCGCAACATCCCCTACGAGGTGCGCTCGGGGCTGCGCTTCTTCGAGCAGCGGCACGTCAAGGACGTGCTGGCCCACCTGCGCTTCGTGGCCAACCCGCGGGACGAGGTGGCCTTCACTCGCATGGCGCGGCTGCGCCCGCGCCTGGGCCAACGGCTCGTGGCCCGCATCTGGAGCGCCTTGCTCCAGGGCAGCGAACCCTTGCGTGCGCTGCACCGGCTGGACGGCCGAGCCCTCGGCCTCCCCCCGGCCGCCGCCCGTTCCTTGCAGCAGCTGGCCGAACTGGTGCAGCGTCTGGAGGCGCTCGTGGCTCGGCCAGGGGAGATGGTGCGGGAGGTGCTGGCTTCAGGGTACCGCGACTGGGTACGCTCCCAGTTCGACAACGCTCCCTCGCGCCTGGACGACCTGGAGCAGCTTGCCCTCTTTGCCGACGGCTACGACACCCTCGCTGCCTTTCTGGACGAGGTGACGTTGATGAACGAGCTGTCGGGGGAGGACGTGACCGCCGAGCCGGGGGAGCGGGAAGCCATGACCCTCTCCACGGTGCATCAGGCCAAGGGGCTAGAGTGGCGCGTGGTGTTCGTGGTGTGGCTGGCCGAGGGGCGCTTCCCCACCGCCCGCGCGGAGGACTTGGAGGAGGAGCGACGGCTCTTCTACGTGGCTTGCACCCGTGCCAAGGACGAGCTGTACCTGTGCTACCCCCTCATCTGCCGCGACCGCTACCGCCTCGATATCATCACCGAGCCGTCCCGGTTCGTCTCCGAACTCCCCGAGTCCACGTACCAGCGCTGGCTGCTGGAAGAAGGTGCGGCCGAGGAGGAGCCAGCGGCCCTCGCTCCCGGCAGCTACCGCCTGCCCGGTTTCCTCCCGGACCCCGACTGCAACTGACCACCCCACCGCCACACGAGGGGCAGGACCGGCCCGGGCCGGGGCCGCGGGATACCCCTTGTGGGAAGCCGCCCGTTTGGCTAGGGTGGGCTGCTGGAGGTGCTCCATGAGCTGGTCGCTGCTCGTTACCCTCGTCATCACGTCGCTGGGCCTCTGGCCCGCCCAGGCACGGCTCGCCACCCCCGCAGGACCCCCACCCAGCGTCAGCGAGGTGCGCCAAAGGATGGGCATCCCCTCCACCGATGAGCTGCGCGGCCAGATGGATACCGTTGGCTTTGCCGCCAACGCCGAGCAGATGGCCGCCGTGTGGAAACTGTCGGAGGAGCCGCCAGCACCCGAGGCGTTCGCTCCCCTCCCCCCCGCCGGTGTGGCGGCCGTGATCTGCCCCCACGACGACTACCTCTACGCTGGGCGCGTGTACCGGAAGGTGTTGCCGCTCCTCACCGCGCGCACCGTGGTGGCCATCGGGGTGTTCCACCGCTACCGCCAGTTTGGCGCCCACGACTTCCTGGTCTTCGACCCCTACCGCGCCTGGCGCACCCCCGACGGTGAACTCCCCATCTCCCCACTGCGCGAGCGGCTGCTGGCCTCGCTCGCGGCTGGCGATGCGGTCCAGGATGCCGCCATGCACGACTCGGAACACTCCGTTGAAGCCCTGGCGTACTGGCTCCACCACGCCCGACCCGACATGGCCCTGCTACCCATTCTGGTGCCGGCCGGCTCCCTGGCCCGCCTCGACGAGCTCGCCCAACGCCTGGCACGCGCCCTTGCCACGATCATGCGCGAGCAGGGGTGGCAACTGGGCCGCGACCTGGCCATTGCCATCTCCGCCGACGGAGTCCACTACGGCCCCGACTTCGACCATACCCCGTTCGGCGCAGGCGGTGTGGAGGCCTACGTCAAGGCCTGCGAAGGCGACCGCGCCCTCCTCACCGGCCCCCTCTCTGGCCCGCTCTCCCAGGAGAAGATCGAGGCGCTCTTCGCCACCTTCGTGGATCCGGCTGATCCCAGTCGCTACCGCCTCACCTGGTGCGGCCGCTTCTCGATCCCCTTCGGCCTGCTCCTCCTCGCCCACACGGCCCGAGCGCTGGAGCTGCCGCCGCCGCAGGGACACGCGGTGGCCTACGCCACCTCCGTCGGCTGGCCGGAGCTGCCGGTACGCCAGCTGGGGCTGGGAGAAACCGCCCCAGCCAACCTCTACCACTTCGTGTCCTACCCGGCGGTGGCGTATACCGTCGCGGCTGGCGGCCAACCTTAGCGATACCCCGCCTCCGCCAGGGCGGCCAGCACGGCAGCCTCCATGGCTGCTGCCATGTCCTCCTCCGGCGTGGGGCTCCTCACGCCCCACTCGCCAATGCTCTCCACCAGCGCAGCGCGGGGGTACTCCCGGATCCACGCCGGAATCCACTGCCGCCGCAGGAGGGTGAGCCAGTCCTCGCCCGCCTCGGCTGCCGCCTGCGCCAGATGGATCAGTCCGTCGAGCGCGCTTGCCTGCTTGCTCATGGCTTCCCTCCCAATCCACCTCCTCAGCCCCAACGTGGCGAGTGCCCACATTGCGGTGCCGCGTCTTCGGTTACCAGCCGACCTGCACCCCAGAATACACCCGCCCTCGCCCACGCGCGAGCGGGGCAACGAGCGGCGCCGCATCAGCTGTGCCTACGAGCGCCGGTGCCAGACCGTGCCGTGGGGGGTGTCTTCGAGCACGATGCCGCGCTGCGCCAGCTCGTTGCGGATGGCATCGGCCCGGGCAAAGTCCCTGCTGGCGCGAGCGGCAGCCCTGGCGGCAATGAGCGCTTCCACGTCCTCCTCCAGCGGTGCTGCCGGCACCGCCGGAACCACCCCCAGCACCCTGTGCACCCGGTCCAAGAACCACTCCAGCCGCGCGCGCACCGGGGCCGCAATGCCGTTCTGGTCCAGGGCTTGATTGGCGCGCGTCAGGAGCGTGTGGAGGGCAGCCAGAGCCCGCGCGGTGTTGAGGTCATCGGCCAGGGCTGCGTCGAACTCCACCGCCGCGGCTTCCACCTCTTGCAGGGTCAGGCTCCCCTCACCGCTGGCCACCGGGGTATGGGCGACCCGCCGCACCGTGTTGCCGATGCGCTCCAGAGCCGCTGCCGCACCCCGCAGCCCCTCGAAAGTGAAGTTGAGTTTTTGCCGATACGGAACGGAAACGAGGAGATAGCGGATGGCCTGGGGGTCCCACCCCTTGGCCACGAGGTCGCGCAGGGTGTAAAAGTTCCCCAGGGACTTGGCCATCTTCTGTCCCTCCACGACCAGGTGCTCCGCGTGCAGCCAGAAGCGAGCGAACGGCACGCCCGTCGCTGCCTCGCTCTGGGCAATCTCGTTCTCGTGGTGGGGAAAGATGTTGTCCACGCCCCCGCAGTGGATGTCGATGGACTCGCCCAGTAGGCTCATGGCCATCGCCGAGCACTCCAGGTGCCAGCCCGGTCGCCCCAGCCCGAAGGGGCTGTCCCAGAACGGTTCCCCCGGCCTGTGCGCCTTCCACAGCACGAAGTCCCGCACATCTTCCTTCTCGTACTCGTCGGCATCGACGCGGGCCCCCGGCTTCACCTCGTCCAGGCGCACCCCCGACAGCTTGCCGTAGCCGGGAAAGGTGGCGAGGCGGAAGTAGGTGGAACCCTCCAGGGCATAGGTGTGACCCTTGGCTTGCAGCCGCTGCACCAACTCGATCATCTGCGGCACGTACTCGGTGGCGCGCGGGTAGTGTTCGGCCCGCTCCACGCCCAGCGCCGCGAGATCCTCGAAGAACGCCTGCACGTAGCGATCGGTGTACTCGCGCAGCGAAACCCCCTGGGCATTGGCGCCACGGATCGTCTTGTCATCGATGTCGGTGAGGTTCATGACCTGGGTCACGGTGTACCCGAAGGCGGTGAGGGTGCGCCGCAGCACATCCTCGAACAGGAAGGTGCGCAGGTTTCCAATGTGGGCAAAGTCGTACACCGTGGGCCCGCAGGTGTACAGGCGCACCCGCCCCGCTTCCAGCTCCTGGAACTCCTCCAACCGCCGCGAAAGGGTGTTGAGCAACCGAACTGGCTGTGGCATCTCCCCTCCGCCAGCAATTCTAGCGTTGCGAGCCGCCCGGCAGGCCTACCACCCGCCGCGCTACAAAGCGACCGAACCCCACCAGCAGCGCCAGCAGCTCGCCGTTGCGCTCCCAGGGCAGCGGGTACTCCACCCCCAGCTCCGCCCCATCCCGCGCCGCGTGCTCCTGCCACAGCGGTGCTGTAGGGGCGAAGAGCCGCACCCGTGCGCGGTGGCGTTCGACCGTAGCCGCCACCAGGGCCGCCGCGCCCATCTCGCCCCGGCGCTGCACCTGTTCCAGCAGCGAGGAAGCCAGCCCCGGCCGGGGAACCGCCGGGACGGAGAAACCGCACACCACGTCCCACGCCACCGGCTCTTCGGCCAACAGCGGCACCAGCACCCCCGCCGCTTCCACGCCCCCCGCCAAGAGGTCCGCGCTCTCCTCCCCCTCCCCAGCCACCGGTCCCCAGCCGCCTGGGAAGGCAGCTGCCGCCCGCAGGAAGTGCGCCACCTGCCCGGCGGGCCGCTGGCTCAGCTCGATGCGGCGCAGGACCCCCGCTGAAAGATCGGCCACCGCCACGTGGCAGCGTCTGCCCCGGGCCAAGAGCCGGCCTGGCCAGTCCTGGCACGCCGCCTCGAGCTGGCGGTCGAGGGCAGCGCCGTCCAACCAGCCCGACAGGCGCCACGGATCGGGTAGAACCACCACCTCGCCTAGGAAGCCCAGCCGAGCCTGGGCAGTCCCTACCTGCGAGGCCAGCAGCGGGCAACCCGACTCCGCCTCCCGCAGCCACGCCGCCGCCGCCGCCGCCCCTTCCCCCAGGAGCGCCCGCACGGCCAGCACCCCACCCAACCCGGCCCCTGCTCCCCGCTCCCAGCTCACGCCGTGCCGTTCCAGCTCCGCCAGCACCCCGGCGGCAAAGCCCGCCTGGACACCGTCCGCCAACACCAAGAGATGGCGCTCTGCCGCCACGCGAGGATGCTAGCACGCAGGGCTTATCGCACCCGGCGCAACAACGCGAGGGGGCCGCCTCGCCCGCTCAAGGCCAGCGCCAGTGGCGCAACGCGTGCTGGCTCCTCCCAGGCGAAGATGGTCGTATCGCCCATCGACAACGTGCCGTCCCCATCGTCCTCCAGGAGCACCAGGTACATCCCCCCGCCGTGCAGCACGTCGCCGGCCCGCACCTCGACACCCCAGCGCAGCGGCCCGCCGCTGCGGCGGAAGTGAAACTCCGTCCCCACCGCCACCAGCTCGACAGGCTCCCCCCACCCCGGATCCAGGGCCGTCCCACCACCAGCCGCGGCCGCGAAGGCCAGCGGCGTGGTCACGAAACCTTCCAGAACGAGTTGGGCGGGGGAAAGCGGCAAGGGCCACCCCTGTGCCTCGGGCCACACCTCTGGGCGGAAGGTGAAGCAGCCCAGCCGCAGGTGAGCCGACAACCCCGGGTTGATGCCGGGGGGGAAGGTAAACTCCACGACGATCTTCGGCACAGCCCCCGAAAACACCTGATCGGCGCCGGGTGAGCTCACCGACTCGGTGGCCAGTAGATCCTCGCTCGTGCGGTAGCTCCCCACCCGCACCTTGAGGCGAAACGGACCGGCAGGGATGGCGTTGCCAGGCACCGTGCGGGCGAGGAAATCGTCGTTCCGCGCCGCAAGGTCCAAGCGGGTGACCAGCTCCCGACCCAACTCCGGGGCGAGGAAATCCCGGTAGGCCAGCTTGTCGGCACTTTCCGCCCCCACCTCGCGCCAGGCGAGGAGCGACGGTTCCACCGTGTACCAGGAAGCCCGGAGCTCCCCCCCGCTTGCCGGCCAGGAGGAGATGGGCCGGGCCGGGACGAGTTGGCCCCCCACCTGCACCGGAGCGAAAGCGCACAGCTTCTCGAGGGGACCCCCGCCGCGACGGTAGGTGAGGAGCGCGGCCGCCTCCACGGTGCTCCCCGCCGGGAAGGAACGGAACGCATCGGAGGCAACACCTTCGCCGGGCCCGCGGAACACCACCTGGACGGCCACCAGGTGCGGCCGCCGCGCCTGGCGTAGCGCCCACCACCCCACCGTCAAGGCCACGGCCACCACCAGGGCAGTGAAGATACCCAGTGCTGTGCGAGTTTCCGCTTCCATGGGCGGATTCTAGCCCCGCCGACGGGCGGTTCGAGGGGGCTGGAAGCGCGTAGAATCTCTGCTCGTGGCGGTTCGTGTCGACCTGGCCACCCGCGAGATCGTCTGCTCCGTGCACGACCTTCTCGGCGAACCCTCCCGCCACAGTCTCGGTGGCCTGGGCGAGGGGCTGGCGCGCCTCACGGTGGGGGCCGAACTGCACCGGCTCGTCCAACGCGAGCGACAGGCCGCCGACGCCCGCTACGTCCCCGAGGTGAGTCTCGACACTGCCGTGGAGATCGACGGCTGGACGCTGCGGGTGGTGGGACGCGCCGACGGCGTGGTGACGGATCCCCACCGGCCGGTGGTGGAAGAGATCAAGACCATCCACTTCCGCACCGAGCTTTACCACCTGTTCGGGCAGGAGCGCCTGGAGCGGTTCCGCTGGCAGGTCAAGCTTTACGCCTACTTCCTCTACCCCCAGGGCAACGCCGCCGCCCGGCTCCTCCTGGTGGACCTGGGCAGCGACGAGCGGCGCAGCGAGGACGTCCCCTGGCAGCCAGCCGAGGTGGCCTCGTACCTGCGCTTGCGCCTCCACGCCCTGGTGGGGGCGGAGCGGCAGCGCGAGGCGCTGCGCGAGAAGTGGCGGGAGTCGGCGGCGCGGCTCCCCTTCCCCTTCGATGCACCCCGCCCGGTGCAGCGGGAAGCCATGGAAGCGGTGGCCGAAGCCCTAGCCGCCTCGCGCCACCTCCTCTTGGCGGCACCCACAGGTGTGGGCAAGACAGCTGCCGCCCTCTACCCCGCCGTGCGCCAGGCGCTGGCCACCGGCAAGCGCGTGTTCTTCCTCACCGCCAAGACGCTGCAGCAAACACTCTCTGTGGACACGGTCCGGCGCATGCAGGACGGGCAGTGGCGCTCGATCCAGCTCCGCGCCAAGGCCAGGATGTGTGCCAACCGCGAGATGATCTGCCACGAAGAGTTCTGCCCCTACGCCCAGGACTTTAGTCTCAAACTGGCCCGGAGTGGCGTGGTGCCTGCCCTTGCCACCGCCCCGCACATCGACCCCGACCGGGTTTTCGAAAGCGCTCGCGAGGCCGAGGTGTGCCCCTTCGAGGTCTCCCTCCAGTTGCTGTCGGACTGCACGGCCATCATCTGCGACTACAACTACGTCTTCGACCCCGCCATTGCCCTCTTTGCCGGCGGCGACCGCAGCGAGATCGACGGCTCGTACCTCATCATCGACGAGGCGCACAACCTGGTGGACCGGGCTCGCGAGTACTTCTCCCCGCGGCTGTCGCGCCAGGCTATTGGCGAGGCGCGGCGCACCATCGAGGGGTACCGGCAGCGGGTTTGCCGCGACCTGGACGAACTCTTGGGCGAGCTGGAGCAGTACCTCCACCACCTCGTGGCCCAGGCCCTGGGGCGTCGCCACGGCGTCGCCCCCAGCACCTTCGACGCCGACAAGCTCGCCGGCTTTCGCCTCGCCCTCGACGCCCTGGTGAGTCCCTACTTCCTCTTCAAGCGCTCGGTGGATCTGTGGCTCGCTGAGGACCCCGTGCTCGGGGTCTTGCTCTCCCTGGCGCGCCTCACCGAGCTGGTGGAGGACGGTGGTCCCGAGTTCGTGCACCTGGCCGAGCGCACCGACACGGGCGAAGCCGATGAGGTGCTGCGCATCTTCTGTCTGGATGCTGCCCGCTTCACGGGGCGGATCATCCAGCGGTGCGCCAGTTGCATCGCCATGTCGGCAACCCTGGAGCCGTTCGACTTCTACCGCGACCTGTTGGGCTTCGATCCCGACCGCACCGACACGCTCTCGCTCCCCTCCCCGTTTCCCCCCGAGAACCGGCTCATCCTGGTGGTGGACGAGGTGGACACCTCCTTCCGAAAACGTGCCGGCAGCTACGGGCGCATTGCCGAACTGGTGGCCGAACTGGCCCCGCCCGGCCACAACGCCCTGGCGCTCTTTCCCTCCTACGCGTTCCTGCGCGAGGTGGCTGCCCGCCTGGTGAGTCCAGGACACCGGGTGGAGATCCAGCGAGGCGAGGACTCCAACCGCCTCCGCCAGGAGGTGCTGGAGCGGCTGCGCCAAAGCCAGGAACCCGTGTTGCTCCTGGGGGTTCTCGGTGGCGTCTTTGCCGAGGGGGTGGACTACCCGGGCGACATGCTCTCCCAGGTGATCGTGGTCTCGCCCGGCCTACCGCAGGTCGGTCCCGAGCGGGAACTCCTCAAGCGCTACTTCGAGGAGCGGTACGAGCGAGGGTTCGAGTACGCGTACCTCGTGCCGGGGATGACGCGGGTGGTGCAGGCCGCGGGGCGGCTCATCCGTTCCGAGCACGACCGCGGCGCCATCGTGCTCATCTGCCAGCGCTTCACCAGGGAGCCCTACGCCTCGCTCCTGCCGAGGGAATGGGCCCCCGAGGGGGTGGCGGCGCTGCGCGTGGCCGACCCCGTGGCGGCCGTGCGTCGGTTCTTCACGGCGCCGAGGTGACGTGCTAGATTGGCAGGAGCAAAAGGGGGGACGATGGACACGATCGCCACGGTCTTGGAGGAGAAAGGGAGCCGTCACGTCATCACCGTCTCGCCCAACCACACGGTGCGCGAGGCGGTGAAGGTGATGTGCGAGGCGCGGGTCGGAGCCGTGTTGGTGTGCGAGGAGCGGTCTCCCTGCGGCATCTTGAGCGAGCGGGACCTGATGGTGCGGGTGATCCTGGCGGGGCGCAACCCCGACACCACCCCTGTGCGCGAGGTCATGACCGCCGAGGTGGCGTGCATCCGGCCCGACGCTTCCGTGGACGAGGCGATGGCCATCATGACCGATCGCCGCTGCCGACACCTGCCGGTGGTGCAGGAGGGCGAACTGGTCGGCCTGGTCTCCATCGGCGATTTGGTGCGCCACGAGAGCCAGGGGCAGAAGTTCGTCATCCGCATGCTCACCGATTACGTGACCGGCAAGTACCCGGGTTAGCGCCGCGGGGCAGGGTACCGCTCCCCTCCTCGCTGCAGCTCGCCGGGCGGCGGCGCCGACGAGGCGGGCGAGCGCACCAGCAGCGACCAGAGGAACCCACCCGCCACCTTGCTCAGGAACTGGCCCCCCGTCACGGCGAGGGCAAAGCTGCCAAAGGCTAGGGTGGGGAACACCACGCTGTCCGCCAACGCCCCCAGCACGTTGGAGCCGTTGACTCGCACCAGGTACTGGCGGCTTCCCAGCAGGTGGAAGGTGACAGCATCCGCCGTTGCTGCCGCGGCAAAGGCCAGGCAGCTCGCCAGGGCCACCCGCGCCGAGCCCCGGTTGAGCAGCCACGAGATGGCGCTGCCGGAAGCGATCAGCACCCCCATCTTCGCCACGAGCCTTTCGCCCCGCCACGCCTCGTGCAAGCGGTCGCGCAGGGTGAGGTCGAGGCCGATGAGGGCAAAGGCCACCAGGTACACGGCCCTCGTTCCGAACCGCGTCACCAGCAGGTTCGCCGCCACGATGGCTGCCAGGTACAGCCCCACCATGGCCGCGTTGCCCACCCCCTTGCCCATCGGTTCCCTCATCGCCTCGCCCCCTTCCCCAGCCGACCCCCTGCCACCACCTGCCAGCACCTGCGCCTCACCGCTCGAGAAGGTTGTACTTGAGGATGCACCAGATGGCCTCGATGCCGTCCCCCCAGCCAATCTTCTTCCCTTCCGCGTAGGTACGCCCGTGGTAGGAGATGGGCACCTCGTAGATGCGCACCCCCATCCGCGCCACCCGCGCCGTGAACTCGGGTTCGAAACCGAAGCGCTGGGAGGTGATGCGGAGGCGTTCCTTGACCGCGCGGGTGAACACCTTGTAACACGTCTCCATGTCGGAAAGGTTCAAGTCGGTGAACATGTTGGAAAGGAGCGTCAGGAAGCGGTTGCCAGCAAAGTGCCAGAAGAACAACACCCGGTGGGGACCGGAAAGGAAGCGGCTACCGAACACCACGTCGGCGTGACCCTCGACGATGGGCGCCAGGAGCTGGGGGTAGTCGCGAGGGTCGTACTCCAGGTCCGCGTCCTGGATCAGGAGGATGTCCCCGCTGGCTGCCGCCAGAGCGGTGGCGAGGGCGGCACCCTTGCCCAGGTTCCGTTCGTGCCGCAGCGTCACCACCGACCCCGGGCGGGAGGCGTCGGGCGGGTAGCAGTAGGCAGTCAGGATTGCTGCCGTGGCGTCCTGGGAGCAGTCGTCCACCACCACGATTTGGAGGGAGCTGATCTCGCCCGGGAGGGGCGCGTGGG
>Ga0068707_1002859_pt1 | contig 12103 bp, 7 predicted proteins | sample YNPNPMetaG_FD_66600 | JGI IMG/M metagenome (GOLD analysis project Ga0068707, IMG submission 66600) | Anoxygenic and chlorotrophic microbial mat microbial communities from Yellowstone National Park, USA - YNP NP MetaG | ecosystem: Environmental > Aquatic > Thermal springs > Hot (42-90C) >... | reverse complement strand
CCAGATCGAGCGGGAGCAGCAGGAGGCCGAGGAGCAGCTCCGCGACGTCCAGGCCCGGGTTCGCGACACCGCCGGCCCGAAGAAGTCCGCGGGCCCCCCGCCCCGCACCCCCCTGGCCGTGGCTCCCTTGGAGCCCGTCCCCTATCGCCTGGATCCCCTGAAGGTGGATCTCGCCATCGGCCGCGGGGTGGAGTTTCTCAAGGGCCGCCTCGACGCGATCCTGAGGGGGGAGGGGCAGTCTCTGGAACTCATTCTCTGGACGCTGGTCCACGCCGGCGTTTCGGAGAGCGATCCGGACTTCCAGCAGATGCTCAGGACCATGGTGGAGGGACGGCTCGAGCGCACCTACAACGTGGCGCTGGAGGCGATGATCCTGGAGGAGCTCCACCGGGTGAAGTACCAGCTGCGCCTCCAGCAGTGCGCCCAGTTCCTCGTGGACAACCAGTGCGCCAACGGCCAGTGGAGCTACGGGACGCCCACCCTCTTCGCCTACGACCTCCATGCGGGCCTGGGGCGGGATGTGGCCACCGCGGGGGTCCGCACGCCGATCCGGGAGTACGTCCCGGACGGCTCCCGGCTCAAGCCCCGGGTCCGCACCTTCGTCCGCGTCTGGAAGAAGCGGGAGGGGCCGCCCTCGGGGGACAACTCGAACAGCCAGTACGCCCTGCTGGGCCTGCGGGCCTGCCAGGACGCGGGGGTCCTGGTCCCCCCCGAGGTGGTCCGCCGCGCCCAGCGCTGGTGGAGGGAGTCCCAGCACGAGGACCGGCGGCGGGCCCCCTCCGAGGGGCAGGGCTGGGGTTACGGCGGCCGGAACCAGGGGAACGCCTACGGGTCGATGACCGCCGGCGCCGTGGGGAGTCTGGCGATCTGCGATTATCTCCTCGGCGAGGACTGGCGGCGGGACCGCGCCCTCCAGAGGGGACTCCTCTGGCTGTCCCGCCACTTCTCGGTCACCGAGAACCCGGAGAAGGACAATCCGACCCAGTGGCTTTATTACTACCTGTATTCCCTCGAGCGGGCCGGGGTCCTGGCGGGCGTGGAGAAGATGGGCGTCCACGACTGGTACGCGCGGGGGGCCCGCGCCCTCCTGGAGTCCCAGCAGCCGGACGGCTCCTGGACGGCCGGCCAGCCCGTGCACGACACCTGTTTTGCGATCCTGTTCCTGAAGCGGGCGACCCGGCCGCTGGTGGCCACGCAGGCCGTCGGACGGTAGGATCGGGAGGTCCGGAAAACCTCGCGCGTCGTGATAAAGTCGGGTGGTTGAGGAGAAAGGACGAGCCATGAGACGGATGCTTCTGGTGGGGCTTCTGGGGGCGGTGCCTCTTTCCGCGCAGGAGATCAACCCGGCCAAGTCGGGGAAGGTGGACCAGGCGCGGGTGGACGCGGCGATCAAGAAGGGCATCGAGTATCTCAAGTCGAAGAACTCGGAGCACACCAACATTTGCCACGAGCACAAGAGTCCGAAGACGAACACGGAGCTGGTGCTGCTGACGTACGTGACGGCGGACGTGCCGCCGAGCGACCCGGCGGTGAAGGAGCTTTTGGAGTTCATGCTGAAGGCGCGGTTGGAGGCGACGTACTGCGTGGCGCTGCAGGCGATGGCGCTGGAGGAGCTCGACCGGGTGAAGTACCAGCACCGGATTGCGCAGTGTGCGCAGTTTCTGGTGGACAACCAGAGCAGCCAGGGGTACTGGGGGTACGGGGAGCCGACGGCGGCGGTGGACAATCTGACGCCGACGACGGTGCCGGAGCGGGTGGCGACGCAGCCGAAGGGGGCGCGGGTGTACGAGGAGCCGGGGGTGTCGCTGGGGAAGATCAAGCCGAAGGTGACGCGGCGGATTGCGATCAAGAAGACGCGGGACGGGGACCCGAACGACAACTCGAACTCGCAGTACGCGGCGCTGGGGATGAGGGCGTGCCACGACTCGGGGATCGTGATCCCGCGGGACGTGGTCGAGCTGGCCATCAAGTGGATCCGGAACTGCCAGAAGAACGAGTCCAACGCCCGGGCGGAGCCGCTGGACCTGGACTCGCTGATCGGGGGGACGGGGCCGGGGTCGACGGCGGCGCAGGCCCGGGTCGTGGCGGCCCCCCAGGGGTGGTGCTACAGGGACCACGACGACCACAAGGCCTACGGCTCGATGACGGCCGGGTCGGTCGGGAGCCTGTGCATCTGGCTGTACATCCGGGACAACGACGAGGGGCGGACGAAGTCCTGGAAGCGGGACCGGGACGTCCACGAGGGGCTCCAGTGGCTCAACAAGAACTGGAGCGTGGAGTACAACCCGGGGCCCTACGAGCACGCCAACATGGAGGAGAACTCCCGCCACTGGTACCATTACTACATGTATGCCCTCGAGCGGGTGGGGATGCTCTACGGGACGGAGCGGATCGGGTCCCACCTCTGGTACCCGGAGGGGGCGAAGGTCCTTCTGGACGAGCAGAAGGAGGACGGTTCCTGGGATGAGAACGTCTGGAACACCTGTTTTGCGATCCTGTTCCTGAAGCGGGCGACCCGGCCGCTGGTGGCCACGCAGGCGGTGGGCCGGTAGGACGGTTTTTCGCGGGGGCCTGTTCCCCGGCGGGAGGGATCATTCCCGGGCGGCGGCCAGCACGACGGTGACGCGGCGCGCCGGCCTGCCGTCGGGATCGAGCACCTCGAGGGTCATCGCGTCGCCCGGCTTCTTGGCGCGGACGAGGGCCATCAGCTCGTCCACGTCGGAGACGGGGCGGCCGTCCGCCGCCGTGATGAGGGACTCCTTGGTCAGCCCCGCCTGCGCCGCGGGGCCGTCCTTCTCCGGGGCGACCGTCGCCACGCCCCGGGTGCCGGGGGGGAATCGGGCGATGAACCCTTCCGGTTGCGTCCACAGGTCCTCCAGGAGCGTCCCCAGCGTGGGGGTCGGCGGCGGGGTCTTCCCGTTCAGGAGCCGCCGGATCGCGTCGGGGGGCGCGACCATGGCGATGACGGCGGGGGCCTTGGGGGCGTTCAGGTATCCGGACTGGACCCCCACGACCCGGCCGTGGCGGTCCACCCAGCACCCTCCCGAGGTGCCCTCCGGCGACGTGCCGGCGACGTAGTAGCAGCGGATGTAGCACCCGGTCCCTCCGCAGTAGGAATATCTCGGCTCGGCCACCGAGACGAACCCCGTCAGCAGGAGTCCCCGGCGGAAGACCGGGTCGCCGAAGAGGTGGATCTCGGCGGCCGGCGGCGGCAGGGCGTCGGCGATGGGGAGCCAGGGGACGGGGCCCTCCAGGTTCGCCGCCCGCAACAGGGCGAGATCGTGGCCGAGGTCCAGGGCCACGCGTTCCGCGCTCCGGCGCCCGGCGGCCGGGGAGAGGATCTCGAGGCCGTCGGCCTTGCCCCGCACGGCGTGGGCGGCGGTGAGGAGGAGGCCGTCGGGACCGGCGAAGAACCCCGATCCCTGGTGCCGGCCCTTCCACAGGAGGGAGACGGACGCCCGGTGCACCCAGGCGTAGAGCTCCGGGCCGTCGAGGGGCGGGGGAGCGGCGGTGCAGCCGAGGACCCCCCAGGCCGCCTGGAGGACCAGCCCCGCCCGTCCCGCCCTCCCCACGGGGTCACTCCGGGAGCGGCTTCCCCTTGGTCTCGGGGCAGAGCCAGATCACGGCCAGCCCCACCACGTAGACGAGGCTGGTCACCGAGCACATGCGGGGATAATCCTCCTGGCCTCCGTAGAGGAGGGCCACGGTGATGCTCGCCACGGCCGCCAGGACCCGTCCCGAGTTGAAGGTGAATCCCGACCCCGTCGCCCGCACCCGGGTGGGAAAGAGCTCCGGCAGGTAGAGCGGGAGCCATCCGTAGAACGCCGCCGTGAGTCCGTTGGCGACCGTGAAGACCAGGAGGAACAGGCCCCCGTAGGATCCGACCGCCCGGAAGAGGAACTGGCAGACGATCAGGGAGAGGGCGCAGAGCCCGAAGTACACCAGCCTCCGGTTCAGCCGCTCCGCCACCAGGGCGGCCGCGATCGTCCCCACGATGGCCCCGACCGCCGCCGCGATCTGGGCCCAGGCCGTGGCGGCCTGCCAGTTGAGCCCCTGCGCCTTGGCCATCTTGGCCGCCCAGGGGACCGCCTGCTGGACGGAACCCCACGTCCCCAGGAGGGCCACGCCCGCCAGGCAGGCCCCCAGGATCGTCATCCGCGTCAGGCCCCCCGTGAAGATGTCCCGCACCCGCGCCTTGGGGGCGGTCGCCACCGCCCGCTGCCACTTCTTCGACTCGGGGACGAAGACCTGGATGAAGAAGGCCAGCACCGCCGGAAGCGCCCCCAGGAACATCAGGAACCGCCAGCTCGACTCCCCGAACCAGCGCGCCGGGAAGAGCCAGGAGAGACGGCCGCCCAGCCACTCCATCAGGGCGGGCCGGCTGAGCGCCAGGGCCAGCAGCCCGATCAGGAGGAATCCCACGTTCGCCGCCGCCCCGATGATCCCCGCCAGCAGCGGCCGCGACCGCGCCGGCCAGATCTCCATGACCAGCGCCACCCCCAGGGCCCACTCCCCCCCCATCCCCAGCGCGGAGCAGAACCGGAAGACCCCCAGCTGCCAGGGGGCCGCCGCAAAGGCGCAAAGGCCGCTGAAGATCGAGTAGGTCAGGACGCTCAGGACCATCGCCTTGACGCGCCCGATCCGGTCCCCGAGCCATCCGAACAGGATCCCGCCGCAGGCGGCCCCGACGAGGAACGTGGCCGTCACCGCCACGATCCAGGGGATCACCGCCCGGTCCGCCTGAGGTCCCAGGAGCTCCCGGACGGCGGGCCGGGCCACCAGGGGGAACAGGCCGATCTCCACCCCGTCGAACATCCACCCCAGGAAGGCCGCCGCCAGGGCGGTCCACTTGCCCCGGGAAGGTTCCCCGGCAGGGGGGACGGGCGATCCGGGCTTCGGGTCCAAGGGCTCCTCCCTTTTCGATGTCCCCGGGGGGATGGCCCCTTTCTATCAGATGGGGGCGCGGGCGTCCATGGTTGTCGACCGTCGGGGGCTCAGTCGACCGGGCTGTACCGGGGGATCTTCATGAGCTCGCCATCCTTCAGGGCCGACCGATGGGCCACGATGCCGGCGACGGTCATGTTCAGCGCCATCGATATGTCCACCCGCGGCCGGCGGTTCGCCAGGATCGCCGTGACGAATTCGTCCGTGAGGTAGCCGTGGGAGCCGCCGTGGCCGCCCGCCTCCACGCCGGGGGGGAGGGGCGGCCGCCTCGTGTTCGGCAGGTTCTTCTCCAGCCCCTGGTAGCGGTCGTGGAAGGACCCCTTCTGGCCGCGGATCCGGCCCCGCTCCCCGCTGTCGCCGGGCGTGTCCCAGCTGACCGCCATCCGCGCCGCCCCTCCCTCGCGGGTGCGGAAGAGCGCGATCTCCGTGCCGAAGGGATTCCGGTACCGGTTGTTCTCCGGCCGGAGGTGCCGAAGCACGCTCGGCATGCCCAGGCACGAGACCTCGGTGAAGTACCCGCCGCCCACGCCCACGTAGTAGGCGTTCGAGTGCGTCGGGTACCACTGGGGCGGCAGCCCCACCCGCCATTCCTTGTAGGACGGCAGCGGTTCCTCCATGTAGTGGTAGTACTCCCCCTCGGCGTAGACGATCTCCCCCAGGCGGCCCGCCCGGTAGAGCACGCTCATGGCGTAGAGGTCCTCATGGTAGCAGGAGGTCTCGAACATCATGTACTTCAGGCCGCGGTTCCTCTTCACGGCCTCGTAGAGCCAGTCCGCGTCCTCCAGGGAGCCGAAGACCGCCGGCACCGCCGAGGCCACGTGCTTGCCGTGGTCGAGGGCCTCGATGCAGTGCCGGGCGTGGCTGGGGGCATCGGTGGCCACGAAGACGGCCTCGATCCGGTCGTCCCGGACCATCTCCTCGAGGGACGGGTACGTCTTCGCGCAGCGGCAGGCCCGGGCCAGGCCGGCGCACCGGTCCGGGATCAGGTCGCTGACGGCGACCACCTCGACATTCGGATGGTCCTGGAAGCCGAAGGCCGCGCCGAAGCGGCACAGCCCGTACCCCGCGATGCCGACGCGGAGGCGGCGGTCGGAGACCGGCCGCCATCCCTTGTGGGCGTCCGGGTCGACCGGGCCCTTCTCGAAGCCCTGGATGGGTTTCTCCTCCTGGCCCGCGGCGGTCAGCCGGGCCGCGGCGGTGCCGAGGCCGAGGGTCTTCAGGAACGAGCGCCGCGAGGGAGCGTGGGACATGGCGAGTTCCTTTCGAATGTTCGAGCAGGGGCCGGGTCGGTCCCCGCGCGGGGGACCGGGGACGTTCCGCCGGCCGTCGTTCACGGGGGCACGGCCCCCAGGCCCGGGCCGTCCAGGCACGAGGTGTCCATCGTCCCGTCCCGGATGATGAAGATCCCCGGGAAGCGGGCCTCCCAGGGCCTGTTGGCGGCGGGGAAGTATTGCCGGGCGTTGGCCTCGATCGCGGCGACGCCGGGCACGTGGGCGGCGATCCCCGCGGAATGGATCAGCGAGGCCCCCGGGCAGGTCAGGTCCTGCACGCACAGGAACATCCCGTACTTCCGCGCCGCCGCCGCCATCAGCAGCGCCTGGCTCTGCCCCTTGCAGGCCTTCAGCGCGGCCCCCGAGTACCCCATCTCCCGCGCCGCCTGCAGGCTCTCCAGGTCCGTCAGCGACTCGTCGATCACCACGGGGCGGAGCTTCGAGGCCTCGTGCATGACGTTCGCGCGGTCCGCCTTGAGGTCCCGTTTCGTGGGCTGCTCGATGTACTGGATCCGGTCGAAGGCCTCCGGGGCGCGCGCGCGGACCTGGCGCAGGCAATCGAGGAGGTAATCCACGTTCGGGCACTTCTCGTTGAAGTCGAGCGAATACCACCAGGAGGACACCCTCCGCTCCGCCTGGGCCTCCGCGGCCACCCGGTCCACCCCCAGCACCCGCTCCACGTCCCAGCGGAGGTCCTCCCCGTTCAGCTTGATCTTGAGGTGGGTGAGCCCGTTGAAGCGGATCCACTCGGGCAGCGTCTCGGGGAGCCCGTCCCCGACGGGCCGGCGGACGTCCGCCGCCGTCAGGGGATCGACCGCCCCCACGAGGTGGTAGAGGGGCATCCGCGGCTTGGCCCGCGGCAGGACGTGCGCCTCCAGGAACTCCCCCCGGAATTCGGGCCCCAGGTACCGCGAGAGGTCCTCCCCCAGGAAGTCCCGCCCGTAGGTGCGGTAGCAGTTGAGCCCGTGGGCCTTGCCGAAGGCGTCGTGGATCGCCGCGTCGAAGGGGCTGGCCACGACCAGCGTGCAGAGCTTCGGGATGGGCTCCGGCAGCGCCCGCTCCCGGGAAACCTCCTCCGCGGCCCGGAGGTACTCGGGCTCCAGGGCATGGTTGATGGCGATCGGGTGGCCCGGTTCGCGGTGGCCGGCGGTGATCCGGGCGATGCGGGCGGCCAGCGCCTTCATGGCCCCCAGCGTGTCCTCGTAGGTCAGGACCTTCGAGGGGAAGGACCAGACGTTCCCCAGGGGCATCGAGCCGAAGCCGCGGACCGTCTTCCCCCCGCCGGCGCGGGCCCGCACCGTCACGTTGAGGAGGGTGGCGCGGTCGAGGACCGTGCCCCCGAACTTGATGGGGGTGCGGTAGAGGAAGTCCTCGGTCTCGAAGGAGACGTCCTCCAGGACGAGGTCGGCGCCCCGGGCCGGCATGGCCGCCATTCTAGCGAAAAACCCCGCCGGCGCGAGCCGGAATTCGTGGCATTCGGAGGCTCCGCCCCTTAAAATCCCGCCGGATCGGTTCCTGAGGAGAGGCTCCATGAGATTCCTGATCCTTGGTGCGGCGGCGTTCGGGGCGGCCCTGTCCCTGTCGTGCGGCGGGGTGGTCGGTTCCGTCCCCGGCGGCGGGGCGGCCCCGGCCCCCGGCGGCGGCCCGGAGACGATCCCGATCCCGGACAGCGGCGTCTCCTTCGCAATCGTCCCCGTGCCGGCCGGGTCCCTCCGGCTGCAGGGCGGCCGCGAGGTGACCTTCCGCCCCTTCCGGATCGGGAAATGCGAGGTCTCGTGGGCCGAGTATTCCCTCTACTACGAGGGATGGAAGCAGGGCAAGGTCGACGGGATCTCCCGGCCCACGCAGCCGGACGTCATCGATCCCCGGGAGCCGTTCCCCGACGGAGGGGAGCAGACCGACCGGCATCCCGCCATCGGCCTGGGGTGGTTCGGCCTGCTGGGATACTGCGAGTGGCTCTCCTACAAGACGGGCCGCCTCTTCCGCCTGCCCACCGAGGCGGAGTGGGAGTACGCCTGCCGGGCCGGGGCGACGGGGGAGGCCCCGGCCGACCTGGACGCCGTCGCCTGGCACAAGGGGAACAGCCGGGCGCGGACCCACCCGGTGGGAACGAAGAAGCCCAACGCCTGGGGGATCCACGACATGCTCGGCAACGCCATGGAGTACTGCCTGGAGCCGTACGAGCCCCCGGGCCACATCGGCGTCCTCCGGGGCGGGGCCTGGAACGTGCCGCCGGAGGAACTCAAGTTCGGCGCCCGGCAGAAGGTCCTCCTGGACAAGTGGCTCGAACGCGACCCCAAGTGGCCCCTGCGGGCCTGGTGGCTCACGGATGCCCCCTTCACCGGGCTCCGCGTGGTCTGCCCGGAGGACGACGGGGTTTCCGCCGAGGCCCGGAAGGCCGCCGCCGCGAGGCTGGAGGTCCGCGACGTCCGGATCGTGCAGGAAGGGAAGCGCCCCTTCTTCATGGACCGCATCCGGGGGGAGATCGTCTGGAAGGGCGACCGTACGCTCGACGAGGTCGAGCTCCTGGTGTACTTCCGGGACGAGGCGGGGAAGCCGCTCCTCAAGGATCCCCGCGACAAGCCCTCCTTCAACAAGTGCTGGCCGGTGATGCCCCACGCCTTCCATCCCGGCCCCCATGCCGCCCCGCTCCGGCCGGGCGAGTCGCGCGTCTTCGAGGTGGAGGTCCCGCACCCGTTCGACGAGGTGGGACCCCTGGAGACGAAATCGGCGGGGGCACGGGCGTGCTGGGTCCACTTCGCCCGCTGAAGAGGGCTGCGGATCAGGCCATCCAGGGGCGCTCCCGGTTCTTCGCCTTCGAGAGCGCGTCCAGGGCGATCTGGACGTCCTGCTGGACCTGGAAATCGAAGATCCCCGCTACGATGAAGTCGGCCCCGCCCCGGAAGGCGTACGGGAAGGCCCGGTTCGGGTGGATCGCCCCGGCGGCCATCACCTTGTAGGCGATCCAGGGCTTCCGGACCGTCTTCATGTAGGCGATCGTCTCCTCCGGGTTCACGCACCAGAAGTTGTCGGCCCGGTTGCTCACGACGTCGTCCTTCTGCTCGGGCCGCTTGGCCGACCAGTAGTCGGTCTGGTGCAGGGTCTTCACGTAGAAGTCGACGGGGATCCGGTTCTCCTCGCAGGCCTTGACCACGGAGAGCTGGTGCGCGGCCACCCCCGCGGGGATCCCCTGGGAACGGATGAAATCGACCGCCTTGCCGATCAGGTCGATCTTCCCCCGGCGCACCATCTCGTCGCCCACGTTCCCCTGGATGTAGATGGCGTGGGCGCCGTCGTCCACCTCCTTCTTGAGGCCGTCCGTGCTGCCGCTGTCGTCGATGAAGCCCTGCATCATGCAGAGCATCTTGCCCCGCCCCTCCTTCCAGTAGCGCTGGACCACGGCGGTGGCGTTGGGGTGGATGTTGATGGTGTTGATCCCCTGGGACTCGGCGAGGGCCATGGTCTCCAGGATCTTCTCCTCCGTGAAGTAGCGCTTGAGGAGCGCCGAGACGTACATGAGGTCGCGGGCGTGGGCCCACCCGCCGATGAGGTTGCCCCCGAGGATGAGCCGGCTGACGGCGTGCTTGCCGATCTTCCCCGTGGGGAGGGACTCCCGGGGTGGAGGCGGGGGGGAGGGCGGCCGGGATTCCTGGGCCCTCAGGATCTGCTCCTCCAGGGAGAGCCCGGCCAGGACCGCCGAGGCCGGGACCATCTTGCACACCAGCGAGCGCCGGGTCATCTCCGGGGACATGGCCACCTCCTCAAAAGCCCTTTCCCCCTCCTCATTATCGTACGGCGCCCGGGCCCCGTCAACGGGCCCCTCCGGCGTATTATCTCGTGGCGGGGATCCGTCCTCCCGGTTAGAATGCCCCGCGCGCCCGAGATGATGAGGAGAAAGGGATTCCCATGATCGTGTCCCTCGCCGCGGTCTGGTCCCTGGCCTGGGTTCCCTCGGCTCCGGAACCGGACGCCGTGCGGGAATCCGCCCGGAAGATCCCGGTCGCCTTCGACGGCGACGTGGTCGTCGTGGGCGGCGGGGTGGGGGCCGTCGCCGCCGCCGAGGCCGCCGCCCGGAACGGCGCCAGGGTCTTCCTGGTCTCCCCCCGCACCTACCTCGGGGAGGACGTCGCCGGGACGCTCCGGCTCTGGATCCGGGCGGGCGAGGAGCTCGGGACGGACCTGGCGAGGAAACTCTTCGGGCCCGAGGGGCGCGCCTCCGGGGGGGCCGCCGCTCCTCCCTCCGCCGGGGGCCTCCCCTTCAAGTACCAGGCCGATCTCCCCTCCGCCGCCCCGCACCGCGATACCCGCCCCCCCTCCCTCCTGGCCGACGGCCTGTGGCGGTCCGCCGTGACCCAGAGCGTCCAGTACGACGGCCCGGTCGCCCTGACGGCGGACCTCGGCGAGGCCCGCGAGGTCGGCACCGCCTGCCTCATGGCGTTCCACGCGAAGGATTTCCTCGTGGATTCCGTCGCCGTCTCCACGAGCCTCGACGGGAAGGAGTGGAAGGAGGCGGGCACCGCCCGGAACCCCGCCGAGAAGGGGACGGAGACCTCTCCCGCCGTCCCGCTGGTCGTGCCGGTCCAGGCGAAGGCCCGCTACGTCCGTTTCCGGGTGAGGCCCGCGGCGGGATCCTCCCGGGTGCTCCTGGGCGAGATCGTCCTCTCGCCCCCCGCGGGGGCCGCCCCCGCGCCCTCTCCCCCCGGGGAGGGCCTCGTTCTCGTCCGCCCCCTCCACGTCAAGAGGGTCCTCGATGAAACCCTCATCGCGGCGGGCGTCCGGTATCTCCACGGCTGTTTCGCCGTGGACGTCCTTCGCGACGCCTACGACAAGCCCGCCGGGGTCGTGATGGCCGACCGCGCGGGGCGGCAGGCGGCCCTCGCCAAGGTCCTGATCGACGCCACCGACCGCGCCTGGGTGGCGCGGATGGCGGGGGCGAGGGCCCGGCCCTGGCCGGCCGGTCCCCAGTCCTTCCGGCGGGTCGTCGTCGGCGGGGAGCTTCGCTCCGGAGAGGGGATCACGGGACGGACCCTGCCGGCGACCTTCGGGGGACGTCCCGTCCACGAGTATGCGCTCGAACTGTCCCTGAAGGACGGAGGGTTCGCCTCCCGGGCCGAGGCCGAACAGAAGGCCCGCGACCTCACCTACCATCCCGGCCAGCTGGCCGCGGCCGACTTCCTCTTCCAGGTCCCGCCCGATCCCCTCGAGGCCGACCGCCCCGCCGCGGGGGAGTGGCCCGGGGCGGCACGTCTGGACCTGGGAGCCCTGCGCCCGGCGGGGATGGACCGGGTGTTCGTCCTGGGGGGGGCCGCGGACGTGCCCCGGCCCTGGGCGGAGAGGCTCCTGGAGGCGCCGGCCCTGATCGCGCTGGGGGTCCGCGTGGGGGAGGCCGCCGCGAAGGAGGCCCGGTCCATCCCGGACCTGCGGGACGTGAGGCTGCCCGGCCGCCCCGCCCCCGCCGGGAGGGGCGAGGTGCGGGAGCTCCTGGAGGGGGTGCGCCCCGGCGAGCCGGCGGAGGCCTTCGTGGAGCAGCCTGAGCGGGGACTTCCCGTCCTGGGACGCTACGACGTCGTGGTGGTCGGCGGCGGCACCAGCGGCGCCCCGGCGGGGATCGCCGCCGCGCGGCGGGGCGCCCGGACCCTGGTGGTGGAATACCAGTGCGGCCTCGGCGGCGTCGGTACCCTCGGGATGATCTCGAGCTATTACTGGGGCAACCAGGTCGGGTTCACCAAGGAGGTCCTGGGAGGGCAGAAGAGCTGGAACATCGAGCAGAAGATGGAATGGTGGCGGTCCGAGCTCCGCAAGGCGGGGGCCGAGATCTGGTTCTCGGCCTCCGGGTGCGGGGCCTACATGGAAGGGGACCGGGTCCGCGGCGTCGTGGTGGCCACCCC
>Ga0068707_1002858_pt1 | contig 12104 bp, 11 predicted proteins | sample YNPNPMetaG_FD_66600 | JGI IMG/M metagenome (GOLD analysis project Ga0068707, IMG submission 66600) | Anoxygenic and chlorotrophic microbial mat microbial communities from Yellowstone National Park, USA - YNP NP MetaG | ecosystem: Environmental > Aquatic > Thermal springs > Hot (42-90C) >... | reverse complement strand
AGTATCTTAAGGACATAGGCCCCGACCCACCGCCGTGCGGCACCTCCGGCCTCGATGCTCGAGGGGCTCCCTACACGCTACGCCCGGCCGCCAGGGCCGTCCCGGCGTCTTGAATACCGGAGGGGATGCGGGTATTGTAGTATCGCCTGACGCCGTCGAAAAACTGCTGGTGGTGTGGTATGGGGAATGCCGAACCTGCCGGTATCGAACCTCTTCTCGACGCGTTCGTGACGTACCTTACGCGGATCAGAGGGTACAGCCAGCATACGGCGAGAAACTACAGGAGCGATGTGGAGCAGTATGCCCGGTACCTCCAGGAGAAAGGCGAAGGCAGGTCCGTCGAGGAGGCCGACCAGCTTCTCGTCCGGGGGTACCTGGCACAGCGATTCAAGAAGAACAGAAAATCGTCCCTGGCGCGCAAGGTCTCTGCCATAAGGACCTTCTATCGATTTCTTGTGAAGCAGGGTCTGGCAACACAGAACCCGGCAGACCACGTGGCCACGCCCAAAAGGGAGCAGGTGTTGCCTCACTTCTTGACCGTGGACGAGGTGTTCCGGCTCGTGGAGGCGCCTAGGGAAGAGAACTTTCTCGTGACCAGGGATCGCGCGATCCTCGAACTCCTCTACGGGAGCGGCATACGCGTGAGCGAGCTTGTGGCCATCGACGACGAGGACGTGGATATCGACATGCAGATACTCAAGGTTCACGGCAAGGGCGGCAAAGAACGGATCGTCCCGTTCGGTGCCAAGGCCAAGCAGGCCCTTCTCTCTTACCTCCGCACGAGGGAAGGGCTGTCGGCAGGGAGGCCATCGGCCACCAGGGCGTTTTTCCTCAATCGGTCAGGCGGGCGCCTGACGACCCGACAGGTCGCGCGGCGTCTGGATCTTTACGCGCGGCGGCTTGCGCTCGGGAGGCAGGTGAGCCCGCACACACTGAGGCATACCTACGCGACGCACCTGCTCGATGCAGGGGCAGACCTTCGGGCCATCCAGGAACTGCTCGGCCACGCGAGCCTTGCGACCACGCAGAAATACATCCACCTCGGTCTCGACAAGCTCATGGAGGTCTACGACCGGGCCCATCCGAGGGCCAGAAAGGCGCGCAGCCGGTGATGCGGACCTCGGCCGGGCGGGGCAGGGGCGCCACGCGGCGGGAAGTGCTCTGCTTCGGCCGGTGCCGGCATGGCGTTTTCGGGAGGGATTTCGCATGATCATCGCCACGACCATCTTGGGCATCAGACACAAGGGGAGCGTCGTCATCGCCGGCGACGGCCAGGTGACGATGAACAATGTGGTCATGAAGGCCCGCGCCAAAAAGATCCGCAAGCTCTACGAGGGCAGGATCCTTACCGGCTTTGCCGGTGCGGCCGCCGACGCCTTTACCCTTTACGAGCGCTTCGAGGCGAAACTCGAGCAGTACAAGGGCAACCTGCCCAGGGCGGCGGTGGAGCTGGCAAAGGACTGGCGCACCGACAAGATCCTGAGGAGGCTCGATGCCCTGTTGGCTGCAATGGACCGTGAAAAGTCCCTCATCATCTCCGGGACCGGGGAGGTGATCGAGCCTGACGACGGGATCGTGGCTATCGGCAGCGGGGGCGCTTATGCCTGGGCAGCGGCACGCGCACTCATCGCGCACTCGGAGCTTTCGGCCCGACGGATCGTGGAACAGGCCATGAGGATAGCCTCGGACCTCTGCATCTACACCAACGCCGAGATAAGCATCGAGGAACTCTGAGGCCCCTGTGTGGGGCGGCTGCTCGAGCGTGGCAGCGGACAGCGTCGAGACAGGAGGAGAGAGGCCGGAGACGATGAGAGCCTTCACTCCCAAACAGATTGTCGCAGAGCTGGACCGATACGTGATCGGCCAGAACGAGGCGAAGCGGGCTGTGGCCATCGCCTTGCGGAATCGCTGGAGAAGGCAGCAGGTCCCCGAGGAACTCCGAGACGAGATAGCGCCCAAGAATATCATCATGATCGGCCCGACAGGCGTGGGCAAGACCGAGATCGCCCGCAGGCTGGCCAAGCTGGCCCAGGCCCCTTTCATCAAGGTCGAGGCCTCGAAGTTCACCGAGGTGGGCTATGTGGGCCGGGATGTGGAAAGCATGATAAGGGACCTGACCGAACTGGCCGTGACCATGGTAAAGGAAGAAGAGATGCGAAGCGTCGAGGCACGGGCCCTGGAGGCCGCCGAGGAGCGGCTTCTCGACCTCCTTTTGCCCGGGCCTGTCTCGACCGAGTCTCGCCCTGAGGGCCGCCCTGGTTCTGCCGGCGACCTCGAGGCGCGCGAGGCCAGAAGGGAGACCCGAGAGAAGATAAGGAATCTTCTGCGTCAGGGCAGGCTGGACGAACGGTTTGTCGAGATCGAGGTCCCGGACAGCAAGATACCGGTGGTAGAGATCTTTTCAGGCTCCGGCATGGAAGAGATGGACGTCCAGATCAAGGATCTCTTCGGGAACATCTTTCCCAGGAAAAGGAAAAGGAGAAAGGTCAAGATCCCCGAGGCCCTCCAGATCCTCACCCAGGAGGAAGCCCAGAAGCTCGTCGATATGGACAAGGTGATAAAGGTGGCGCTCGAGAGGGTCCAGCAGTCCGGGATACTGTTCATAGACGAACTCGACAAGATCGCCGGGAGGGAGGCCGGACACGGCCCCGATGTCTCCCGCGAGGGGGTGCAGAGAGACCTCCTCCCCATCGTCGAGGGGTCCTCGGTCACGACCAAGTATGGCATGGTCCGCACCGACCACATCCTGTTCATTGCCGCAGGCGCGTTTCATGTCTCCAAGCCCTCGGACCTCATCCCCGAGTTGCAGGGGCGCTTCCCCATCCGCGTCGAGCTTCGGTCGCTCACGGCAGAGGATTTTGTGAGGATCCTCACAGAGCCGCGTAACGCGCTGGTCACTCAGTATGTCGAGATGATGAAGACAGAGGGGGTAACCCTCGAGTTCACCCGGGATGCAGTCGAGAAGATCGCCTACGTGGCGGCAGAGGTGAATCAGCGGACCGAGGATATCGGTGCGCGCAGGCTCTACACGATCATGGAGCACCTGCTCGAGGATATCTCCTTCGAGGCGCCGGAAAGAAGCGGGGAGCGGGTCGTCATCGACGCTGCCTATGTGGAAGGCAAGCTGAGACCGCTGGTAAAGGACGAGGATTTGAGTCGCTATATCTTGTAGAGACACAGGACCGAGCCGGTACCCGGCGGCCGAGTGCGCCCGCTGTGCAGGGGCGAGGGAAATGATGGAGCGCTTGATAGAAAAGGCGAAGGTTCTTACAGAGGCCCTCCCGTACATTCAGCAGTTTGCCGGGAAGACCTTTGTAATCAAGTACGGCGGCAGCGCCATGCGGGAAGAGAGGCTGAGGCATTGCTTTGCCGAGGATATCGTTCTCATGAAGTTCGTGGGGTTGAATCCTGTCGTGGTTCACGGGGGCGGGCCCCAGATCGACGAGCTGTTGCGCCGGCTCGGCAAAGAGACGAGCTTCGTCAAAGGGCTTCGCGTCACGGACGCCGAGACCATGGAAGTGGTCGAAATGGTCCTCGTGGGCAAGACCAACAAGGAGCTTGTCCGGTTGATCAACCAGCACGGCGGCAGGGCGGTCGGCCTGAGCGGCAAGGACGGCGAGCTTTTCCGCGCCAAGCGGTTCGTCTTCGAAGAGGACCTTCAAGGGGGAAAGGAGGACAGCGACATAGGCTTCGTGGGCGAGGTCGAATCGGTGAACCCGGCGATCATTGCGTGCCTCGAGCGCGACAGATTCATACCGGTGGTCGCACCGGTCGGCGTGGATGCGGAAGGTCAGACGTTCAATATCAACGCGGACCTTGTCGCAGGGAAGCTCGCTGTTGCGCTCAAGGCGCACAAGCTCGTGCTGTTGACCGACGTAGAGGGCATACTCGATCCGGTGGGGGAGCTCCTCTCTTCCCTGTCGCTCTCCGAGGCAGAGGAGCTCATAAAGCGCAAGGTGGTCAGCGGGGGGATGATACCGAAGGTTCGCTGTTGTATAGACGCTGTCAGGGGCGGGGTGAGCAAGGCTCACATCATCGACGGCCGTCTCGAGCACGCCGTGCTCTTGGAGGTCTTTACGGTCAGGGGTGTGGGGACCGAGATCTACAGGGATGGCGAGACACGCACCGTGTGATGTCACGGACGCACACATCGCGTGAGGGGGACACAGGGCTTATGAGCAAAAAGCAGGGCCGGGGCAGACAGTGGAGGAGTAACGAGGAGGTCATATCGCTCACCGATCGGTACGTAATGAATACCTACAAGCGCCAACCGGTGGCCTTCGTAAAAGGCAAAGGGTGCAGGCTCTGGGACGCCGACGGCAAGTCCTACCTCGATTTTGTCGGAGGCCTGGCTGTGTGCAACCTCGGGCACTGCCCTGACCGAGTCGTCTCCGCCATAAGAAGGCAGGCGTCTCGGCTCATCCACGTCTCCAACCTCTACCACATCCCCTGGCAGGCGGAACTGGCCCGCATGATCGTAGACCACTCGTGCGGGGACAGGGTCTTTTTCTGCAACAGCGGGGCAGAGGCCAACGAGGGCGCCATAAAACTGGCCAGGCGGTACGAGAAGGTCGTTCGGCGAGGCACGAGATACGAGATCCTGACGATGTACAAGTCCTTCCACGGGAGGACGATGGCGACCTTGACCGCGACAGGACAGGACAAGGTCAAGAACGGGTTCGACCCGCTCGTGCCGGGGTTCCGGCATGTGCCGTTCGACGACATCGCCGCTCTGGAGCAGGCGATCGGGCCGGAGACGTGCGCGGTCATGCTGGAGCCGATCCTCGGCGAAGGCGGCGTGATATGCCCTTCGGAGGGCTACCTCAGGTCCGTGCAGGACCTGTGCAGCCGCAATGAGCTGCTTTTGATCTGCGACGAGATTCAGGTCGGGATGGGGCGGACAGGGACGCTGTTTGCCTACGAGCAATTCGGCATCGAGCCTGATATCGTGACCATGGCAAAAGGCCTGGCAGGCGGCATCCCCATAGGGGCGCTCGTGGCAAAAGCCCAGGTGGCATCTGCGCTCGAGCCCGGGACCCATGCATCGACCTTCGGAGGGAACCCGCTCGCCTGTGCGGCTGCCTTGGCCGCATTGGGGAGCGTGCTCGAGGACGGGGTCCTGGAGAACTGCGCCGAGATGGGCCGCTACCTCCATGGCCGCCTCCAGGAGCTTGCAGGCCGCCATCCTGACAAGGTAAAGGAGGTCAGGGGAAGGGGGTTGATTCAGGCGCTGGAGCTTTTCGCCGGGGGGGCGCCGGTCGTCGAGGCATGCCGTGCATCAGGGGTGCTCATCAATTGCACTATGGACCGTGTCCTGCGGTTTCTCCCTCCGCTCGTGGTGGCACGGGAGGAGATCGACGAGATGATCTCGGTCCTGGACCGGGCCCTCTCCGATGCGCCGGTGCGGGACTGAGGAGGGAGGGCCGATGAAGAAGCACTTCATTACCCTTGCAGATTATTCCAAGAAGGAACTCATGGGCTTCTTGAACCGCGCGGTCGAGCTCAAGGCCCTGTGGAAATCGGGCAAGCGAATCACGCCGCTCTCAGGGAAGATATTGGGTCTCCTGTTCGAAAAGCCCTCGCTCCGCACCAGGGTTACCTTCGAGGTGGGGATGCGCCAGCTGGGCGGGGACTCCCTCTACATGTCGGCCTCGGACGTGCAGCTCGGGGTTCGGGAGTCGGTGGGGGACGTGGCAAGGAACCTCGACCGGTACCTCGACGGGATCGTGCTTCGGACATTCAGACACGAGGTGGTGGAAGAGCTCGCCAGGTGGTGCTCGATACCAGTGATCAACGGGTTGACCGACCTGCTGCACCCCTGTCAGATCCTCTCGGACCTGCTGACCGTGTTGGAGAAAAAGGGCAGGGTCGAGGGGGTGCGGCTGGCCTACGTCGGCGACGGGAACAACGTGGCAAACTCATGGCTGCTGGGGGCCGCGCTCATGGGCATGCACCTCACCATGGCGTGCCCCAGGGGCTACGAGCCGGACGGGGCCATCACGAAGAAGGCGCGGAGGCTGGCACGTGCGAGCGGGGCGAGGATCGCCATAGAAAACGACCCGCGCCATGCGGTCAAGGGCGCCGAGATCATCTACACGGACGTCTGGACGAGTATGGGCAAGGAGCGCGAGTCGGCAAAGAGGAGGGTCCATTTCCAGGGGTTCCAAGTCGACGCTGCCCTGCTCTCCCTTGCCGAGCCCGACGTGCTAGTCATGCACTGCCTGCCCGCCCACCGTGGGGAAGAGATAACAGACGAGGTGCTCGACGGGCCTCATTCGATTGTCTTCGATCAGGCCGAGAATCGACTGCACGCGCAGAAGGCGATCCTCGAGGCGCTGCTCGGCTCGAGGGCCTGAGACCTTTGCAGCTGAAGAGGAAGGGACCGATGGCGGCGAAAAAGAGATCGACAGCAGGGAAAAAGGGGTCTGGAAAGGGCCAGGGGAACGAGAGGGTCGCCAAGGTGGTCCTCGCGTATTCCGGCGGGCTCGACACATCGGTGATCCTCAAGTGGCTCCAGGAGACCTACGGGTGCCAGGTTGTCGCCTTCACGGCCGACCTCGGACAAGGGAAGGAGCTCAAGGACGTCGAGGCACGGGCCCTCGCTGCCGGCGCTTCCAAGGTCTATGTGGAAGATCTCAAGGAGACCTTTGTCAAAGAGTATGTGTTCGCAGCCCTTCGCGCCAATGCGGTCTATGAGGGAGGGTATCTGCTTGGGACGAGTCTCGCCCGTCCCCTTATCGCAAAGGAGCAGATGAGGGTCGCCCGCAAGGAGCACGCAGATGCCGTGGCACACGGCGCGACCGGGAAGGGGAACGACCAGGTCAGATTCGAGATGACCTACCTCGCCTTAAATCCTCACATCAAGATCATAGCTCCCTGGCGGCAATGGGATTTGGGGTCCCGTACCGCGCTTATCGAATACGCCAAGAGCCGCGGCCTCGCGGTCCCGGTGAGTACTGCCCGGCCCTACAGTACTGACCGGAACATCTTCCACATAAGCTACGAAGGGGGAATCCTCGAGGATCCGTGGGCAGAGCCGCCCGAGGACATGTTTCTCCTTACCAGGTCGCCCGAGAAGGCCCCGGACAAACCCCGGTATCTGGAGATCGACTTCGAACGCGGCGACCCTGTTGCGGTGGATGGGAGGAGACTGGGTCCTGTCGGCTTGCTTACCTATCTCAACAAGGTCGCAGGCGACCACGGGATCGGGAGGGTCGATCTCGTCGAGAACCGCTTTGTCGGCATGAAGTCCCGAGGCGTCTACGAGACCCCGGGCGGCACGCTGCTCCATGCGGCCCACAGGGCCCTTGAGTCCATCACCATGGACCGGGAGGTGATGTTTCTGAGGGATTCCCTGATCCCCGAGTATGCCAGACTGGTCTACTTCGGGTTCTGGTTCTCGCCCGAGCGGGAGCTTCTCCAGAGGATGATCGACGAGAGCCAGGAGTCGGTCTGGGGTACGGTCAGGCTCAAACTCTACAAGGGGAGCGTACAGGTGGTCGGCAGGAAGTCCACCCGTTCGATGTATCACAAGGAGTTCGCCACCTTCGAGCGCGACAGTGTCTACAGGCAGCAGGATGCCGAGGGCTTCATACGGCTCAATTCGCTTCGACTGCGAATCCGGAGCTTGATGCAGCGGTCGGCAGCAGGGCGGAAACGATGAAAGGCAAGAAGGCGGTCGGGAGCAGGGCGGGGGCCGCACGCAGCCAAAAGGTCTGGTCGGGCAGGTTTTCAGAGGCCCCTTCTCCGGAGCTCGAGGCCTTCACCGAGTCCGTCTCTGTGGACAAGAGGCTCTTTCGCCACGACATAATGGGCAGTATCGCCCACTGTCGCATGCTGGCGCGGCAGGGGATCCTTACCGCAAGAGAGGCCGGGCGTATTGAACGCGCCCTCAGAGAGATCGAGCGCGAGCTGGGACTCGGCCGCCTCCCGCTTGCGGCCCGCCACGAGGATATCCACATGAACATCGAGCATCTCCTGGCAGAGAAGGTGGGGCCCGTGGCAGGCAAGCTCCATACGGCGAGGAGCCGAAACGACCAGGTCGCCTTGGACATGAGGCTTTTTTTGCGCGAGGAGCTCGCAGCGATACGGCAGGCCCTGACGGCCCTGATGGAGACGATCCTGGAGCGGGCCGCTGGATCGGTGGATACCGTCCTGCCCGGGTACACGCACCTTCAGAGGGCCCAGCCGGTCCGGCTCGCTCACCATCTGCTCGCATACTTCGAGATGTTTCTCCGCGACAGGCAGCGTCTGGACCAGCTCGCCGAGCGTGTCGCAGTCATGCCGCTCGGCGCCGGCGCGCTGGCAGGGACCGGGTTTCCCATCGACCCCCGCAGCGTGGCCTCGGAGCTCGGGTTTGCCCGGGTCTTCTCGAACAGCATGGATGCCGTCAGCGACAGGGATTTTGCGATCGAGACCTGTTTTGTTGCCTCTGTCCTCATGATGCATCTGAGCCGCTGGGCAGAAGAACTCGTCCTGTGGTCGAGTCATGAATTCGGATTTGTCGAGCTCGCCGATGCGTACTGCACGGGCAGCAGCATGATGCCGCAGAAGAAGAACCCCGACGTCCTCGAGCTGATCAGGGGCAAGACGGCCAGGGTGTACGGTGACCTCATGGCCCTGCTCGCGTTGATGAAGGCCCTTCCTTTGACCTACAACAGAGACATGCAGGAAGACAAGGAGCCGCTGTTCCACGCCGTGGATACGGCCAGGGAAAGCGTGATCATCTTCGGGAAGGTACTCCAGACCGCCCGGTTTCGGGAAGAGAGGATGAGGGCTGCTGTGGAGGAAGGGTTTCTCGATGCCACCGATGCTGCGGACTATCTCGCCCGAAAAGGCATGCCGTTTCGGGATGCCCATCGCGCCGTGGGCAAGGCAGTGGCATTGTGCCAGAAGAAGGGCATACGGTTGCAGGATCTCTCCTCGGACGAGTGGAAAAAGGTTGCAGGGAGGCTCGGCCCGGAGGTGCGGGCGATGCTGGCTGCCTCATCCCCTGCGGACCGACGCTCGAGCCCGGGAGGGACCTCTCGTGAAAGCGTGCTCAGCCAGATAGAGCGCGCACGCGCACTCCTCGACGGTTGAACCAATTTCCGGGACGCCTTTGAAGTTTTGGAACATATACGCCTTTGTTGCTATACTGTATCCCGCTCTGGCGGCAGGGTGCGGTATAAAAGCGGCCCCGGTGCCCCGCGAGACCGTCGTCCCTGCTGCGGTGGGGGATCTCAGGGTCGAGGTCGTACAGGAGGGGATACGGCTCGAGTGGAGATTCCCCGGCCGATCCCTGGACGGGTCGCCACTGGCCGCGGTGGCAGGCTTCAAGGTCGTCCGTAGGGGGCCTGACGGCGAGCGGGTGCGCCGCGAGGAGTGGTTCCCCATTTCGGAGCGCAAGGCCAAGGTCGGTGCACGGATGATCTGGACCGACATGCACCCTCCTGGCAAGGGTGTTTACACCTTCTGGGTCGTGCCCTTCGACGCGTACGGGAGCAGTCCGCCTCGGGGCGAGGGAACGGCGCTGGTGTGCGGGGGCGAGGCGCCGTGCGGGAACGAACGGGCAGAGAGGCCGTAGGGGAGGCAGCCCCATCGGGGCGGAGAGGGGAAGAGACGGTATGCACTATTTCGAGTACAAGCACGGGAGACTTTTCGCAGAGTCGGTCGACATCCGCCGGATCGCCGAGGATGTGGGCACCCCTTTCTACCTTTATAGCTACGCGACCTTGAGAAGGCACTACGAGGTCTTCGATACGTCCTTTTCCAAGGTGGACCATCTCGTGTGCTTTTCCGTCAAATCGAACTCGAATCTGGCGATCCTCAGAACCTTCATCTCGCTCGGCAGCGGGATGGACGTCGTCTCGGGGGGCGAGCTCTTCCGCGCCCTCAAGGCCGGTGCCGACCCTTCGAAGATCGTCTTTTCCGGCGTGGGCAAGACGCCGCAGGAGATGCGGTACGGCCTCGAGAACCGGATCCTGCTGTTCAACGTGGAATCGGAGCAGGAACTCTACAACCTCAATCAGGTCTCGGCCGAGCTCGGCCTCGTCGCGCCTGTGGCCCTGAGGGTCAACCCGGATATCGATCCGCAGACACACCCTTACATATCCACAGGGCTCAAGAAGAACAAGTTCGGCATCCAGATCGAGCAGTCCATCGAGGTGTACAAGAAGGCTCGAGCCCTGCCGAACGTAGACCCGGTGGGGGTGCACTGCCATATCGGATCTCAGCTCGTCGAGATCGCGCCGTTCGTGGACACCTTGCAAAGGGTCGTCGAGCTCATCAAGACCCTGAGATCCCTGGATATCGAGATCCGCTATCTCGACTTTGGCGGCGGGTTGGGCATCACCTACGAGGAAGAGAGCCCGCCGCAACCAAAGGAGTACGCGGAGGCACTCGTGCAGGAAGCCTCTGGCACCGGGTGTGTTTTTATCCTGGAGCCTGGGCGCGTGCTCGTGGGCAATGCCGGCATCCTGGTGACGCGGGTGCAGTACATCAAGCGTTCCGCCTCGAAGACCTTTATCATCGTCGACGCCGCGATGAACGATTGTATCAGGCCGAGCTTGTACGGGTCCTACCAGGCGATATGGCCGGTGACCAAGAGGGCGGGTGAGCCGTTTCGCGCAGATGTAGTGGGGCCTATTTGCGAGAGCGGCGATTTCCTGGCCAAGGACCGGCTCGTGGCCTCTGTGGAGCCCGGTGATCTCATAGCGGTGATGAGCACGGGCGCCTACGGCTTCAGCATGTCGTCCAATTACAATTCGAGGCCGCGTGTCGCAGAGGTCCTCGTCCACGGAGACAGCTATTCGATTATCCGCAGTCGGGAGACGTACCAGGACCTCGTCCGCGGGGAGTCCATCCCCGCGTTTTTGGCCTAGAGGAAGAGGGAGGGAGCCTGCGGATGCAGCCGCTCGAATTCGCGAAGCTCAACGGAAGCGGCAACGATTTCATCATCGTCGATAACCGGGCAGGACTCCTCGGCCCGGAGCGGTTGCCGAACGTGGCGCGGGCCTTGTGCCGGAGGAGGTTTTCTGTCGGTGCAGACGGCCTGATCGCAATCGAGGCATCCGGGCGCGCTGATTTTCGCTGGCGGTTCTACAATGCCGACGGGAGCGAGGCAGCCATGTGCGGCAACGGCGGCAGATGCGCCGCCCGGTTCGCCTTCCTCAAGGGGATAAGCGGGCCGCAGCTGAGTTTCGAGACGCTCGCAGGGATCATCCGCGCAGAGGTCAAGGGCAGGAGGGTCAAGTTGGAGCTGTTGCCTCCCGAGGGGTTGAGGCAGGGCGTGACGATCGCGACCGAGGGCGGTGATCCGGTCACGATGGACGCACTCGTCGTGGGTGTGCCCCACGCGGTCATATTCACGGACCGTCTGGACTCGTGGGATGTGCGCGGCGTAGGCCGCTTCATACGGTACCACCCTTTGTTTCAACCTGAAGGCACCAACGTGAATTTTGTCTCTGTCCTGGGACCATCGGAGATCTCTGTAAGGACGTACGAGCGGGGGGTGGAGGAGGAGACCATGGCGTGCGGGACAGGCTCGGTCGCCTCTGCCCTTCTAGCTGCTTTGCGGTACGAGCTCGTCTCCCCGGTCGCGGTGAGGACGCGGGGTGGGGAGGTCCTGAGCGTGTACTTCACGCTCGAGGGCGATGCCTTCAAAGAGGTCTTCCTCGAGGGCGATACCGCTTGGGTATATGACGGCCGTCTGGCGCCCGAAGCCCTCGAGGGCGCCTGAGAGGGTGTCCCGACGACCGGCCGCCCGCTCGGGTGAAATCCTCGCGCACTTTCTCTCGTTTGGCCGGCGCGTCACGACGGCGATGTGGATCGAATGGAATGAAGGAGCGAAAGAGACCGTGGAGGTGGGTGTATGTTTCGAGGCTCGATGGTAGCGATTGTAACGCCCTTTAGAAACGGCGCGGTCGACGAGAAGGCCCTGGGGACCCTTGTCGAGTTCCAGGTCGAGAATGGGACCGAGGTGATCGTGCCGTGCGGGACGACCGGCGAGTCGGCGACCTTGACGCACGAGGAGCACGAACGCGTCGTCAAGCTCGTCGTCGAGGCTGTCAGAGGCAGGTGCAAGGTACTGGCCGGGACAGGCTCGAACAACACCGAAGAGGCGA
>Ga0068707_1002854_pt1 | contig 12108 bp, 10 predicted proteins | sample YNPNPMetaG_FD_66600 | JGI IMG/M metagenome (GOLD analysis project Ga0068707, IMG submission 66600) | Anoxygenic and chlorotrophic microbial mat microbial communities from Yellowstone National Park, USA - YNP NP MetaG | ecosystem: Environmental > Aquatic > Thermal springs > Hot (42-90C) >... | reverse complement strand
ATCGTGCTGGATGTGCTGGAGGCTCCCACGCGCTCGGTGGGGTTCGGACTGGGGTGGGATACCGAGGCGCGGACCAGCGTCTCCCTGAACTGGTCGGAGACGAGCCTTTTTGGCACGGCGCGGACGCTGGCCGTGGACGGGCGCTACTCGGCCCGAGAGGCGCGCTGGCAGGTGAGTTTTCGCGAGCCGGCGGAGCTGGGGTTGCTGGGCGTGCCGGTCTGGGTGTCGGTGTTCCGTACCGACGAAAACTACGACACCTACCGCCTGCTGCGGCGGGGGATGTGGGTGGAGTTCGGGGATCGACGCCGCCTCCCGCGGCGCGCCCTGCTGCGCTACGACTACCAGGTAACACAACCGGAAGCACCCGACGAACTCCTCTCGGAGTTGGAACGGGGGCACCAGCGGGCCAAGATCGCCTCCTTGACCCCCATCCTGGAGTACGACTCGCGGGACGATGTTTTCGAGCCGCATCGGGGGGTGCAGGCGAGTCTCCAGTACCAGAACGCCTTCCCCCTCTTCGATGCCGACGCTGCCTTCCAAAAGTTGACGCTGCTCGGCACTGCCTACACCCCCGTAGGGCCGGGGGTGCTGGTGGGGAGCACGAGGCTCGGGGCCATCGAACCCAAGGACGGGGATGCGGCAGTGCCGAAGAACCTGCGTCTGCCCATTGCCGTCCGCTACTTTGCCGGGGGGCGGATCTCGCACCGTGCCTTCCCCATCGATCGGCTGGGAATCGTGGGGGAGACGCTGGACAGCAACGGCGACCCCTTGGGTGGGACGGGGCTGGCGCTCGTGAACCTGGAGTGGCGGTTCCCGCTGGCGGGGAGCGTGGGGGGCGCCGTGTTCCTGGATGGGGGGAACGTCTGGGGTGACTGGCGCAGCATGGACGTGGCGCAGCTGCGGTGGGGCGCTGGGTTGGGGGTGCGGGTGGGGACGCCCATTGGGCCGGTTCGCCTGGAATACGGCTGGAAGCTGGACCGGCAGCGGGGAGAGTCAGCGGGGGAGCTGTTCTTCGCCTTTGGCAATCCGTTCTGAGCGGTCGAGGGGTGGAAAGAGGTGTATCATGGCGCCGCCCGGGCGGCGGCGCCAGCTCCCGGACGGAAACGAGGAAAGCCATGCGCAGAGTGATTCCCTTGGCCGTTGCCACCATGCTAATCGGTGTGTTCGCCGGTGCCGAGCTGTCGGAGCCGTTCCGGGAGTGGCCCAAGGGGCCAGCGGGGTTCTTGCTCACCAAGAAGGAAAAGAAGGAGTACGGCAAGCTCACCACCGATGCCCAGGCACAAGCCTTCATCGACCTCTTCTGGGCCCGGCGCGATCCCGATCTGGAAACGGCGATCAACGAGTTCAAGGTGCAGTTCGACCAGCGGGTGGAGTACGCGGACGCCAACTTTGGCTACGGCAAGACCCCCGGCTGGATGACCGACCGCGGGCGCACCCTCATCCTCCTGGGACCGTGGGCGCACCAATCGGCCCTGCCCCCCTCGCAGACGGCCCGCCGGCTGGAATCGGAGACCGAAGCCAACGCGCCGAGCGACGAGGGGGCCGGGGCGGAAATCTGGATCTACCGCCGTGACCAGCTCCCGGGAGCTGTCAGGGACGATCTCAAGGCCGATCAGATCACCTTCATCTTCCTGCAGAGTCGCATTGGCATCGACGACTACCAGTTCGCCCGTTCCGACTCGCGCATGGTCGCGGCCATGCGGGTGCTCTCGGACATGCCCGACGCGCTCCTGCTCCACCCCGATCTCAAGGAGGTGCCGCGGCTGGGGCTGCTGCGCGGCTCGAAGGCGGCCACGGCTGGCGAGCTGGCGATCTTTGCAGCGGAGCCGCGCCCCTGGCCCGAGGGCACGGTGGTGCGCACCACCACCGGCATTCAGTCCGAGAGTTCGTACTGCCTGTGGCTTTTCGTGCGCGTGCCGGGCACGGCGCCAGCCGCCAACCGCGTGGTCGGGCGGGTTCGGGGCGCCGACGGCAGCGAGACGGGTACCTTCTCGCGCGCGATTGCGCCCCTGCCAACGGGGGACGGGAACGCCTACGAGCTGTCCATCCCCGTGGATGCTGGGAAGTGGTTCGTGGACCTGGCGCTCCTGGGCGAGGGTGGGCCCGTGGCAGTGTCCACCGTGGAGGCGGAGCGGGAGGCGGTGGAGACCAGTTCCACCTACATCTCGCCCCTCATCTGGGGGAGTGACGTGCGCCAGGAAGTCAACGCGCACCTGGGGGACCCCTTCAACGTGGGTGGGTGGCACGCCTTGCCCAATATTGGTGACCGCTACCGGAACCAGGATTCGGTGTCGTACTTCTGCTACGTGGTGCGGCCCGGGCTGGCAGCGCCGCAGGGAGCGACGGGCGAGGGCGCAACGGCAGAGCCACAGCCCAACATGGAACTGTTAGTGCAGGTGTCGGTGGACGGCAAGGTGCTCGGCCAGCTACCGCCGCAAAAGGTGACGCTTTCCCGGGTGTTCGGCGACGTGTGGATGTTCGGACACGCCCTCCCCTTGAGCGGTTTCCGCAAGGAGGGGGCGTACCTCTTGGAGGTGACGCTGCGCGACACCATCTCGGGGGCCTCGCGAGCGGCGCAGATCCCGCTCAACGTGGTGGTCGGTGGGCAGTCTTGAGCGGGAGGAGGCAGGAGCAGTGACGGAAGGGGAGGACGTTCTCGTTTCCGTGGAGGCGGCGGCCGAGCAGTTTCGCCAAGGCCGTTTCGTCATCATCGTGGACGATGAGGACCGGGAAAACGAGGGGGACCTCGCCATCGCCGCGGAAAAGGTGACGGCGGACAGCATCAACTTCATGAGCATCCACGCTCGCGGGCTGATCTGCCTGGCGCTTACCGAGGAACGCTGCGATGCGCTGGACCTGCGGCCCATGGTGGAACACAACACCTCCCCGCACCAGACGGCGTTCTGCGTCTCGGTGGAGGCGCGGCACCACGTGACCACCGGCATTTCCGCTGCCGACCGCGCCGCCACGGTACGGGCCTGCATCGACCCCGCCACCAAGCCGTCGGACCTGCTGCGTCCAGGGCACATGTTCCCGCTGCGGGCGCGCCGCGGCGGCGTGTTGAAGCGGACCGGCCACACCGAAGCGTCCGTGGACCTGGCCCGTCTGGCGGGTCTGGAGCCGGCGGCGGTGATCTGCGAAATCATGGATACCGACGGTTCCATGGCGCGCTTGCCGCGTCTCAAAGAAATCGCGCGGGAGTTGGGGCTTTCCATCGTCACCGTGAAGGACATCGTGGCGCACCGCATGCGCCACGAACGGCTGGTGGAGCGTATCGCCTCGCCGAAGCTACCCACCCGTTACGGCGAGTTCACCCTCCACGCCTACCGTTCCCTGGTCACTGACGAGGAGCACGTGGCCCTGGTGATGGGCGAGATTACTCCCGACGTGCCGGTGTTGGTTCGCGTCCACTCCCAGTGTTTGACGGGGGATGTGTTTGGGTCGCAGCGGTGCGACTGCGGTGCCCAGTTCGAAACCGCCATGGAACGGATCGCGGCCGAAGGGCGGGGGGTGCTCCTCTACCTGCTCCAGGAGGGCAGGGGCATTGGCATCGTCAACAAGCTGCGGGCCTACGAGCTGCAGGACCGGGGGGAGGACACCGTGGAAGCCAACCGGAAGCTGGGCTTCCCGGCGGACAAGCGGGAGTACGGGGTGGGGGCCCAGATCCTCCGGGACCTGGGGGTGCGGCGCATGCGGCTGATGACCAACAACCCCGCCAAGTACGTGGCGCTCGAGGGGTACGGGCTCAAGATCGTGGAGCGCGTTCCCCTGGAGGTGCCGCCCACCGAACACACCCGTCGCTATTTGGCAACGAAAAAGGAGAAGATGGGCCACCTCCTGAAGATGGTGTGAACCGCCGCGCCTGCGCTACTCGTCCGCGTCAGCCGAGCGCTGGCGGGGCCGCACGGCAATGGTGCAGCGGGCCGCGCAGACCAGATCGCCCTCCTCGTCGGTAATGTCGATGCTGTAGACGTGGATGTTCTTGCCCCGGAAGAGCGGGCGGGCCGTGGCTGTGATGGTGCCCGAGCGCTTCCCCTTGAGATGGGTGGCGTTGAGATCCACGCCGGCTATGGTGTTGGCGCGCATATCCACGCTCGCCGCCGCGGCCATGGATGCTGCCGACTCGGCCAGGAGGGCGGACACCCCGCCGTGCAGCATGCCCAGGTGTTGCAGGTGCCTGGAGTCGATGTCCAGGGCAACCTGGAAGAGGTCCGGGTCGAACGAGGTGACGCGGATGTCGAGGGGGGCGAACACCGTGTTGGGGTTGGATTTTTCGACGAAGGCGGCAAACTCGGCCAGATCCATGGGCACCTCCCCGCGCAGCGGGGTTGCATTGTAGCTGGCCCAGGCCAGGTGGAGGGTGGGGTTTGCAGCCGCCGCAAGGTGGCTGGCTGGCAGCGTATACTCCTCGGGCATGCCGGGGGGCGTGGTCGTTGGCCTGGAAGTGCTCCTGGAGGAGCTGGCCCTGGTGCGGGGGCGTCGCTTTGCCCTGCTCGCCAACCAGGCCTCGGTGACGCAGGAGCTGGAAACCTCCTGGCAGGCGCTGTCGCGCGCGGGGTGCCAGCCGGTGCGTCTGTTCGCCCCCGAACACGGGCTGTGGGGGATCGCGCAGGACATGGAGCCGGTGGAGACGGAGCGGGAGCCAGCCACGGGGGTGGAGATCGTTTCCCTCTACGGCCGGGATCCCGCCACCCTGGCACCGCCGCCAGGCGTGCTGGAGGACCTGGAGGCGGTGGTGGTGGACCTCCCGGATATTGGCTGCCGCTACTACACCTTCGCCGCCACCCTGGCGCTGACCATGGCAGCCTGCGCCGCGGCGGGGGTAGAGGTCATCGTCTGCGACCGCCCGAACCCCCTGGGCGGGGTGGAGCTGGAGGGCGGTCCAGTGACCCCCTCCTGCCGTTCCTTCGTGTCCGAGTTGCCGGTGCCGGTGCGCCACGGTCTCACGCTGGGCGAACTGGCGCTGCTCCTCAAGACCCAGCGCTTCCCCCACCTCACCCTCACCGTGCTCCCGTGCCGCGGCTGGCAACGGGCCATGACGTGGGAGGAGACCGGGCTGCCGTGGGTGGCGCCGTCCCCCAACATGCCCACGCCGACCACTGCACGGATCTACCCCGGAGCGTGCCTGGTGGAAGCCACCAACCTCTCGGAGGGGCGGGGGACGACCCGACCCTTTCAGTTGATCGGCGCACCGTGGCTGGACGGGGAGGCACTGGCCAGCGCCCTCAACGCCGTGGCGCCTCCTGCCTTCCGCTTCCGCGCCACCCGCTTCCGCCCCGAGTTTGGCAAGCACGCTGGCCAGGTGTGCCAGGGCGTGGAGTGGCACGTGCTGGATCGTCGAGCCGCAGGCGCACTTGCGGTGGGGCTCGAGCTGCTGCAGTACGCGCGGGCCCTCCATCCCCTTCACTTTGCCTGGCGGGAAGCACCCTACGAGTTCGTGCGCGACGTGCCTGCCATCGACCTGTTGACCGGCTCAGCAACGGCGCGGCAGGCGGTGTTGGGGGAGGTGTCGCTGGCCGAGGTGCAGCAGCGCTGGGAGCAGTACTGCCAGGAGTTCGCGCAGGAGCGGCGACCCTTCTTGCTCTACCCGGAGGCTTCATGAAGGGGGGGAGTGGCGCCGAAACAACGAGCGGCGAGCTGTGGCCGCGGGGTGTGCTGTTCGATCTGGACGGGACACTCGCGGATTCCTTCCCCACCATCCACCGGGCCCTGGCGGCGGTGCTCGCCCAAGAGGGGTTGCCCGAGCGCAGCTTCGAGTGGGTGGTGGCGCACGTGGGCCGCGGGGCCACTGCCCTGGTGCGCGATGCCGTGGCGCCGTGTACCGACGAAGCCCTTGTCCAGCGCCTGGTGCACCGCTACGCCCAGGCCTACGGGGCCATCCCCTTGAGCGAGACGCTGCCGCGGGAGGGGGCGCGCGGGGCGGTAGCGTTCGCGGCTGCCGGCACGGGAGGGCGGGTGGCGGTGGTGTCCAACAGGACCACGGCCCAGGCGATGGATTGGCTGGAATACTGGGGGTTTGCCGAGGTGCTGGCGGTGGTGAGCGGCCCTGACCGGTCGGGCGCCACCAAACCGGCGGCGGCCGCCGTGCAGCCGGTGCTCGAGGCGTTGGGGGTGACGGCGGCCGAGGCGCTCCTGGTGGGCGATTCGGCCATCGACGCGCACACCGCTGCCGGGGTGGGCATGGCGGCTCTCCTGGTGGGAGTGCGGGAGCTTGAGGACGTGCCGGGGTGCCGAGTGGAGCTCATCAAGAGCCTGCGTGAATTCCCAGCGTGGCTCGTTCACAACGGCAAGGGGTGGCGGTATGATTGACCGCCGAGGAGGGGAGAGCGTGTACAACCCGAGCGAGAAGGAAGAGGAGTACTTTCTTCGCCAGGAGATGGAGCGCCTGAAGGCCCTGCGCGAGGAGCACGCCCGACGCATGGCGGAGGAGGAGCGGCGCCGTCTCAAGGAAACCCACTACCTGCACTGTGCCAAGTGCGGTCAGCACATGGAGACGACCACCGTGGCAGGGGTGGAGATCGAGGTCTGCCCCGATTGCGGTGGGGTGTTCCTGGATGCCGGCGAGCTGGAGAAACTCACCGAGGCGCAGCGGGAGGGGGCCTTCGCCAAGGCGCTGGGGGCGGTGCGGCGCATCTGGGACGAAGTGACCCGGTGACCAGCAGGATCCGCGTCGGACTGATCTTTGGCGGCCGGTCGGGGGAGCACGAGGTGTCGGTGATCTCCGCCCGCTCGGTGGCGAGGGAGATGGACTGCGAACGCTTCGAGGTGATCCCTCTGGCCGTGGACCGGGGGGGTCGCTGGGCGGACGCTTCGACCTCGGCGGCGGTGCTGGCTGCGGGCGGCACCACCCCGGACACGGTGGGTGAGTTCGTGGGGCAGCAGTGCATCGACCCGCGGCTGTGGAACGGGGAGGTGGAGGTGGTGTTCCCCGTGCTGCACGGGCCGTACGGGGAGGACGGTACGGTGCAGGGGCTGTGCGAGATGCTGGACCTGCCCTACGTGGGGTGCGGGGTGGCGGCAGCGGCGGTGACCATGGACAAGGTGCTCACGAAGCGGATCCTGCAGGCCTGCGGCGTGCCGACGCCGCGCTTCGTGACGGTTGCCGAGGAGGAGTGGCACAACGACCCCGAAGCGTGCCGCAAGCGGTGTCAGACGCTGCCCTTGCCGCTCTTTGTCAAGCCGGCCCGGTTAGGTTCCTCCGTGGGCATTACCAAGGTGAAGGAGTGGGGTGTGCTGGGCGAAGCAGTGGAGCGGGCACTCGTGTTCGACCACCTGCTGATCGTGGAGGAGGGGATCGACGCCCGGGAGATCGAGGTGGCAGTGCTGGGGGAGGCGCCGCCGGTGGCCAGCGTCCCCGGGGAGGTGGTGCCGGGGCACGAGTTCTACGACTACGCCGACAAGTACCTGGACGATGCGTGCCAGCTCCTGGCACCCGCGCCGCTTGCGGAGGAGGTGGCAGCCGCCGCCCGCTTACTGGCGGTGCAGGCGTTCCAGTTGCTGGGCTGCGAGGGGATGGCACGGGTGGATTTCCTGCTCCGCCGCAGCGACGGCACGCTGTTCGTCAACGAGCTCAACTCGATTCCTGGTTTCACCCCCATCTCCATGTACCCGCGCCTGATGGGTCTATCCGGATTCCCGTACCGTAGGCTCCTGTCCCGCCTCGTCGAGCTGGCCTTCGAACGGCACGCGCGCCGGCAGCGCCACGCGGCGGCGGCAAGGCTGCCGCTGGCCGCACGCACATCCGCCTCCAGCACCGAGGCCGACTCGGCAAAGCCCCAGCGCCCTTGACGGTGCGCGGGCTCGCGCTATAATTCCTTGTGCTTGTTTTCATTTAGCTTCTGCTCGAACTACCTGGAGGAACCATGAGTACGACCAAAATCACCCGCGAGGAAGCCCTCGCCTACCACACTGGGAAGCGCCACGGCAAGATCTCCGTGGTACCCACCAAGCCGTGTTTGACCCAGCGCGACCTGTCCATGGCCTACACCCCGGGGGTCGCCGAGCCCTGCCGGGAAATCCAACGCGACCCCGCCCTGGCCTACGAGTACACCAACAAGGGCAACCTGGTGGCCGTCATCTCCAACGGCACGGCGGTGCTGGGCCTGGGCGACATCGGGGCCTTGGCTGGCAAGCCAGTCATGGAGGGGAAGGGAGTTCTCTTCAAGCGGTTTGCCGACATCGACGTGTTCGACATTGAGGTCAACTCCCACGACCCCCAGGAGGTGATCCGCTTCTGCCAGCTCATCGAGCCGACCCTGGGCGGGATCAACCTGGAGGACATCAAGGCTCCAGAGTGCTTCGAGATCGAGGAGACCCTGAAGAAGACCCTGTCCATCCCCGTCTTTCACGACGACCAGCACGGCACAGCCATCATCTCCGGGGCGGCGCTGCTCAACGCCTGCGAGATCGTGGGCAAGCGGCTGGACGAGGTGAAGGTGGTGTTCTGCGGCGCGGGGGCGGCCGGCATCGCCTGTGCCAAATTCTACCTGCTGCTGGGGGTCAAGCGCGAGAACCTGTTGATGGTGGACACCAAGGGGGTCATCTACAAGGGGCGCACCGAGGGGATGAACCCCTACAAGGAGTTCTTTGCCCGCTCCACCGACGCCCGCACCTTGGCCGACGCGGTGCGCGGTGCCGATGTCTTTGCCGGGGTGTCGGTGAAGGGGATGCTGACCCCCGAGATGGTGAAGACCATGGCCAAGGATCCCATCATTTTTGCCATGGCCAACCCGGACCCCGAGATCCTCCCTGAGGAGGTGAAGTCGGTGCGCTCCGACGCCATCATGGCCACCGGGCGCTCGGATTACCCAAACCAGGTGAACAATGTACTGGGATTCCCCTTCATCTTCCGGGGCGCCCTGGACGTGGGGGCCACCGCCATCAACGAGGAGATGAAACTGGCCGCAGCCCACGCTCTCGCCGACCTGGCCAAGGAGGACGTGCCCGATTCGGTGATCAAGGCGTACGGGGTCAAGTCCCTGAAGTTCGGGCGCGAGTACTTGATCCCCAAGCCCTTCGACTACCGCGTGCTGCTGTGGGAGGCGCCAGCGGTGGCAGAGGCCGCGATCCGCACCGGCGTGGCGCGCAAGCCGTACGCTTCCCGCGAGGCGTACGTGGCCGAGCTGGAGTCGCGGCTCTCCCGCACTCGGCAGGTGATGCACTTCGTGATTCAGCGCGCCAAGGCGGAGCCCAAGCGCATTGCCTTTGCCGAGGGCTCGCACCCGAAGATCGTGCGGGCCGCCAAGATCCTGGTGGAGGAGGGGATCTGCCGACCGGTCCTGCTCGGCGAAGCGGCGGCGATCGGCGAGCTGCTGCGGGAGTTCGAGGTGCCGCCCGAACGGGTAGAGGTGGTGGACCCACGCCAGAGCCCGAAGCTCGAGGCGTACGCCAAGCGTTTCCACGCGCTGCGGTGGCGGCGGGGGGTGGGACCGGAGGATGCGGTCAAGGCCATGGAGGACCCCGTCTACTTTGGCAACATGATGGTGCTCGAGGGCGATGCCGACGGTCTCATCTCCGGGCTCACCATGCACTACCCGGAGACGATCCGGCCCGCGTTGCAGGTGCACCACACCTACCCTGGGCTCTCCAAGGCGGTGGGAGTCTACCTGCTGCTCTTCGAGGACCGGATGATCTTCGTGGCGGACACCACCGTCAATCTCGATCCCAACGCCGAGGAACTGGCAGAGATCGCGTACCTGGCCGGAACGGTTGCCAAGAACTACTTCGACGTGGAGCCGCGCATCGCTATGCTCTCGTACTCCAACTTTGGCTCCAACACCGACGAGCGCACCCTGAAAGTGCGGCGGGCGGTGGAGATCGCGCGGCAGCGCTGGCCCGAGCTGATCATCGACGGAGAGATGCAGGCGGACACCGCGGTGGAGCCCAGTGTGGCTGCGGAAACCTACCCCTTCTCGCGCATCCAGGGGGACGCCAACGTCCTGGTCTGCCCCGACCTGGACTCGGCCAACATTGCCTACAAGCTGCTCTGGCGCCTGGGCAAGGTGGAGGCCATCGGTCCCATTCTCGCGGGGGTACACGCAGCCGTGCACGTGCTGCAGCGGGGCGTCGAGGTCAACGATATCGTGAACATGGCCGCCATTTGCGTGCTGAAGGCGCAGCGGCTCCAGGAAGCGAAGTAACTGCAGGAAGAAGTAGCTGCAGGAAGAAGCGGCGCGAGGCCCCGGCAGCAGCCGGGGCCTTGGGTTTGTGGAATCTGAGTGCTTGACTCACACGCCGGGTGTGTACAATGGCAGCGTGCGATGCCGTGGGAGGGAGACGATGATGCGACGCGCGTGGGTAGTGTTCGGATTGGCTGGGGCCCTTCTCGGGGGCCACGCCTGGGCTGCCAACAAGCCTCGGATTGCGGTGCTGGAGTTCGGGCACAAGGCCCTGGAGGCCCAGTGGTCGAGGGCGGGGGAAGCCGCCCAGGACATGTTCATCACGGAACTGGTGAAGTCCGGGAAGTTCACGGTCATCGAGCGGGAGCGGCTGGACGCCATCCTGCGCGAGAAGAACCTGTCGCTCTCGGGGGACATCGACCAGCGAACCGCCATCCAGGCCGGAAAGCTGTTGGGCGTGGAGTACCTGCTCTTTGGGAACGTCACCGAGTTCGGTGAGGAAGTGGCGAAGGCACAGGTGGGGTGGGGGCTGGGGGTGGACGTGAAGCGGAAGAAGTTCGTCTCGGCCCTGGACGCGCGGCTCGTGGCTACCACCACCGGCGAGATCGTCTGGGCGGACAAGGCGCGGAAGGAAGAGTCCAGCGTCAAGGTGTTTGTACTGGGGAGCGGCGGTGGGGTGGACGATCGCCGCATGTTCGACAAGGTGCTGCTGCCCTGCGTGGAGGAGCTGGCCGGCAAGCTGACGAACGTGGGCCTCTCCACCTCGGCTACGGTGGTGGGGCGGGTTGCCGGCAAGATTGCAAAGATTGCCGGTGGAGTGATTTACATTAACCTCGGCTCGGAGCACGGGATTTCCGTGGGGGACACGCTGGGGGTGTACCGCCAGGGCGAAGTGATTCGCGACCCCGACACCGGCGAGGTACTGGGCGCCGACGAGCAGCAGGTAGGCACCATCCGCGTGACCGCGGTGAAGGGGGCCAAGTACTCGGAGTGCGAGGTGGTCAAGGGGTCGGGCTTTACCGTGGGTGACGTGGTGAAGTGAGCCGGGGCGGCGCTTGGCCGTGCGGCATCCTGTGGCTTGGAGGGGCGTCATGCGGGGTTCTCTGATGGTGGGAGTGCTGGTCCTGGGGGTGCTCAGCGCCGCGGCGCAGGAGACGCCGACCTACCGGGAGTCGGACAACCCATTTCAGGAAGACCTGCCGTTCGAACTGGGCCAGCCCCTGTCGCTGCTGGCGGATGTGGGGGGGTTACGGCTCGCCACCTTGACGATCCGGCCACGTGGCGAGGTGCAGGCTGGCAGCCCTGCCACCTGCGAGGTCCAGGTGACTGGCAGCAACCAGCGCGATGCCAAGGTAGAGGTGGACGTGGCGCTGCTCTTGGAGGACGAAGGGGGCAAAGGGATCGATCGGATCCACCTGGAGCCCTTCAAGGTTAAGGCGGGGCGCGACTTCAGCGAGTCGGCCAAGGTCAGCGTGCAGGGCTCGGCCCTGCTCTCCGCCAAGCGGATCTACGTCTACATCGAGGTGAGGTAGCGCTCCCCTTGGCGCGGGGCGTCAGCAGCCTGGACACACGCGCGGCGCGTCAGGGCCGCCCCTCGCGGGGGCGGGCCAGGATCGCCAGGAACTCCTCGCGCACCCGCCGGTCGCGAAAACAGCCGCGAATTGCCGACGTGACGGTGAGGGTGCCGTGTTTCTTCACCCCCCGCATCTCCATGCACAGGTGCCGAGCTTCGATCACTACCATGACTCCCAGCGGCTCCAGGCGCGTGGCGAGGAAATCCGCCACCTGCTCCGTGAGCCGCTCCTGGAGCTGCGGGCGGTGGGCGTAGAACTCCAGGACCTGCGGGAGCTTCGAGAGCCCCACGATGGTGCGGGCAGGGATGTAGGCAATGTGGGCGTGCCCGTAGAAGGGGACCAGGTGGTGGGCGCACATGGAGTAAAAGGGGATGTCCCGCTCCATCACCATGGCCTGGTAGTTCTCGGTGGTGGGG
>Ga0068707_1002850_pt1 | contig 12121 bp, 6 predicted proteins | sample YNPNPMetaG_FD_66600 | JGI IMG/M metagenome (GOLD analysis project Ga0068707, IMG submission 66600) | Anoxygenic and chlorotrophic microbial mat microbial communities from Yellowstone National Park, USA - YNP NP MetaG | ecosystem: Environmental > Aquatic > Thermal springs > Hot (42-90C) >... | reverse complement strand
GACAACCTCGTTGGTCCACGACCCGGCGTTCCAATACGCATACTCGAGGTTTCTCCCGTAGCTGTCGTAGTGGGATATACGGGGCGAGCGCGAGCTATCGAGCGCCAGGGAGGGGTCGTGTCCCGGGCTGTCGTATATGGTCCATTCCACGACCTCCTCTGTGGTCCAGCTCGAACCTGTCTTGCTGGAATAGAAAAGCGTGCCGGGAGAGAGGATCCAGTCCCTGCCGTGCGCTATCCTCGGTACATCGTCATCGCCGATCCTCATCGAAACCCCGAGCGAGTTGACGTCGTAACCGAGCGAACTGTACACCTCCTCGGTGCTCCAGACGCCTGCCTCGTCGCGCCATGCGTACTTGAGCACGAGCCAGTTGCTGCCCGGGGAGGGCGATGACGATGCCTGCCCCATATACGCTATCCTGGGCAGGCCGGCCGAATCGAGCCCGATAGAGGTGTCGAAGCCCGCCACCCACGACATGAACCCGTCATTGTATCCGTGATCCACGATCTCGGTGTGCCACCCCAGTTCGTCCTTTGTCGCGTACGTGAGGCTCAACGTAGACCCATCGAAATAACTGATGTGAGGAACGCCGGCCGGGTCGACGGCCACTGAACTGTACCTGCCCTTGTCACCCTCGGCATCCACGATCTCGGCGACCCACTGGCCTGCGCTGCGGCTCAGATACACGAGGTCCTTCTGGGCCGTATCGAAGCACGAGACATGGGGCTCTCCCTCAGGGTCCATTGCAAGGGAGGCGGAACTGCACCCCTGGACGACCAGCTCGGAGACGATAAAGTCCCACGGGTTGCTCGGCCTGCCGCCCACAGTGACAACGACCGGGCCGGAGTAGGCACCGGAAGGAATGCGGACCTGAATCGAGGTGTCGGACCACGAGAGAGCCGCGCCGGCATCGACCCCGCTGAAGGTAACGGTGCTCGATCCCTGGGCAGGGCCGAAGAACTGACCCTCGATAGTCACCACATCACCGACAAAGGCAGGCCGCGGCCCCACCGAGGTGATGGTGGGGCTGCACGCCCCGAGGGCAAGGGCAACAATGGGAATGGGAACGAAAAAGAACAGCCTTCCGGCCCGACCCTTATGCGCACCTGCGGCGTTCATCGCTATCCCTCCCCTTTTGAATGAAACGAAAAGAGAGAAAGATACATTCGGCCTCCTCTCCTACCTAAATTGTAGAAGGACCCCTGGACCGTGGCAAGCTTTTTTTTGAACCCTCTCCGCCCTCCTTCCCACTCACAGGGAGACCTGCCTCGGCTCATGGGGCATGGTCCCGGGCCGGGCAGGCGTGCGTGCTGCCCGCTGTCTTGTACGGGTCTCGAGGAACGGCCGCTATGACTATGGACAACCGGTGGGAACCGGTGGTATTGACGTGGTTGGTCTCTCGAGATCTCTCTCACGACTCAGGATCGACCCATTCGAAGAAAAGCCATGGCGACCTGCCACCCCGCCTATGACGAACTCGCTCGCACCTTGGGCCCGGACCGGCTCCGCCGAAACGAGCCGCTCGCAGCCCACACCACCTTCCGGATAGGCGGCCCCGCCGATCTTTTCTACGAGGCAACGACAACCGAGGAACTGCTCGCCGCGGTCCTCACCGCCCGAAGGCTCGAGGTTCCCTGGTTCGTGCTCGGGCTGGGCGCAAATGTCCTCGTCGGCGACCGCGGCTTTCGAGGGATCGTCATACGCAACAAGACCGCTGCCGTCCGCGTCCTCGAGGAGTCGCACCGAGTGTGGGCCGAAAGCGGTGTCGTCGTCTCCCCGGACCTCATCGAGACGTGCGTGCGATGCGGCCTCTCGGGCCTGGAACACTACGCGGGCATACCGTCCACTGTGGGCGGCGCCCTGTGGCAAAACCTCCATTTTCTCTCGCCGGCGCCCGAGAGGGGCCGTACGGTTTATATCGCAGAGGTACTGGAGAGCGCAGAGCTGCTGACCGAGCAGGGGACGGTGCGCACGGTCGGCGTCGATTACTTTCAATTCGGCTACGACGATTCCATCCTGCACCGCACATGCGACGTCGTGCTCACCGCAACGTTCAAGCTCGAGCCTGCCTCGGAGGAGGCCATGCGCCACGTCGTCGAGACCAACCTCGCCTGGCGGCGCCTGCACCACCCTCCCCTCGACAGCCAGCCCAGCGCAGGCTCTGTGTTCAAGAAGGTCGAAGGCGTGGGCGCGGGCCGGCTCATCGAATCCTGCGGGCTCAAGGGCATGCAGGTCGGCGGGGCCCAGGTCTCGCCTCGCCATGCCAATATCATCGTCAACAGGGGAAATGCCACCGCCCGCGATGTAAGGAGACTCATTGCGCACATCCAGGAGGTCGTTCAACGGGAGACAGGGTATCGCCTGGAACCTGAGATATCGTTCGTGGGCGAGTTCTAGAGGGAAGGCCTACCGTTCGAGCAGGGGTCTGAGTGTGGGGGCAAGGGTCTTGAGTATCTGGACAGGCAGCGAGCTCGTAAAACCGCACTTCCCGGCGACCGGGCCCTCGACGTAGGCGGTGATCGCCCCAAAAAACCGATCGCCGATCATGAACACGAATGCCGCTGTCCGATTGACCACACGCGAGCTTATGAGACGGCCGCCGGGCGCGTACACCTCGAAGCGGTTGTCGCCGGTCCCTGTCTTGCCTCCAACGACGATCGGCTTCCCGTCAGCCGTCTTGAACGCGTTTCGCACGCGCACAGCGGTCCCCTGCTCCACCACACCGACCAGTGCATCCCGAACCACTTTGGCGATCTCCGGCGCCAGCACCTGCTCCCCTTTCTCCTCGAGCCGGGGTCGCACAATGGTCTCGTAGGGAGTGTTCGCCGCAAAGTGCATCTCCTCTATGCGCACCATGGGGTATTTCACCCCATTGTTCATGACGATCCCTACCAGTTCCGCCAGTGCTGCAGGCCTGTCGGCCGAACTCCCTATAGCGGTGGCATACGAAGGGACCAGCGCGCCGAAGGGGTACCCCAGGCGCCTCCACGACTGGTGAATCTCCTGGAACGCCTCGACCTCCATCATGGTTCGAAGCCGCACATCCTGTGCGTTCTTGTGGTGGGTCTTGAACAACCAGGTGTACACCTCTTGGCGCTCCCTGCTGCTCGCCTCGATGACCTCCGACCGTTCGGCCCCCGGGTGATCTCTCAGGTAAGCGACGACCCAAAGCTCCAGCGGGTGCACGCCGGCCAGATACCCCCTGTCGGCGAGATTGAACGCCGAAGGGTCGTACGTCGTATAGAGCCTCCTCAGGGCATCCCTGTCGAGTCTCTGGCCTGCGGCGCGCGAGTTCATAAAGGATACGAATGACTCGAAGTCAGCCTCGGGCTCGACCGTCCTGAAGACGACCGCCAGCCGTTTGGTGCTGGGGCGCTCCCCGAGCAAGAGATCCAGTGCCTCCTCAGGAGACTTGCCGCGATACTTGTTATAGAAGCGCACGAGGAACTGGCGGCCTTCCCTGTCGGCGAACCGCTCCAAAAACACCTTCCTCTGCGGGTCCTTGGCGTCTTGGAGCATCCTGGCCGTCGAGCCGGGAATCTGGAACATGTAGTAGTGCACGATATCCCGCATGAGCCGTATAAAGACGAGGTTCACCGAACGATGGAATGCCTGCCGCACTGAGAGGACGCGCTCGTCGTCCTCTTTCTCATAGTTTGCGAACGTATGGAGCCCGCCACCAGTAAAAAAGCTCTCTGACGGACTCGCCGAGTAGCGGCGCTCCATGGCCGCCTCCAGCATCGCGGGCAGGCCCTTGTCCGGGGCGCTCGAGAGGTACTCCAAGGCCCAGCGGGTCAACCGGTCGGACGCCGGGGGGTCGACGCGCCGGAGTTCTTCAGGGGAAAGGCCGGCATAGCGGTCGTGAAGCGCCGAGACCACCTCGAGATACGTGATAAGGGTGCGGAGTTTTGCGGTCGAGCCGAGCTCCAGTTTGACCCCTTCATTGATGTTCAGCGGCTGATCGAGGTTGTCTGCCTGGACCCTGAGCACATTTGCGCCCTCAACCCGCTCGTACAGCGTGATACTGTAGGTCACCTTGGAGACATGCTCCGGCTCGAGCAGGCGGAACCCGATGATCCCTGCAGCAGCAGCCTTTGCCTGGTCGCGGAGGCCCTCCAATGCCTCTGTCATCTCCATCTGCATGGGATGATCCAGCGTTGTCTTTACGGTGAGGTCGAGCCGGTCAAGATCGTAGAGCTGCGGTACGCCGAGAAGCGTCATGATCGCAGTCCGCACCATTGTCGACTCTTTGCGTTGACTGAAAGGCGCTTCCGGTGTGGCAGGCGGGACCCGCTTGAACGAAAGCTCCACGGCCATGGCCTCGTCGCGCAACTCGGCCGAGATAATGCCGGCAGTGAAGAGGAGATTCAGATAGGCCCTCACCCTGGCCCGAAGGGCGTTCTGATTCTCCAGGAGGTAGTACGTCGGTCTCCTGTGGGCGAGAAAGAGCGAGAGGACCTGGGTAAAGGCGCGCGCCCTTGCCTCGAGGCTCTCGGGCCCCGGCCTCGTGACACGCTCGTCGAGGAGCCGGTTCACTTCATCGAGATCGGCCCCGTACCAGACCCACAAGCCGTCACCCAACCCATTGACCTCCCCATACCCGGGAAACGCAGCCAAGGGCACGCTGTTGATGTAATCGAGAACGATGCGCTTGCGCACCTCCAACGTCTCCTCGCCGTCCAGGTAGGCCCGGAACGAGGCAGAGGTCATCTGCCGCAGTTTTTCCATGACAGAGGTCGTCCGGCCTTCCGGCGAATGGCGGTACTTTTCGAGTTGGGTTGCCAGCGTGCTCCCACCCTCGCCCTCGTGCTCTTTGTCTATGACCTGAATGAGCCGGTCGACAGCCGCCTTGGCAAAGCGATCCCACTCGACCGCAGGGTTGCGATTGGGGTAACGAGGGTCGAGCAGATCGCGGTTCTCTATGAACAGCAGCGTCTCCACGACAAGGGGAGGGATGGATTCGAAGGAACGATAGACCCTCTCGGGGTAGCGCGCCGAAAAGATCACCGTGCCGTCCTTGTCGAGCACGTCAAGACCTGCCTGTGTCTTCTCGTGATAGATCGGGAAGACCCCCAGGTCGGCGAGCGCCCTGAGCCGGGGGGAGAGCCGTGCCTGGGCGGCGATCATGTTCCCTCTGCTCGTGAGCCGCTCCAAGAAGGTCGGCAGCGAGGCATACCCCAGGCGCAGGTCATAGGGACCTCTCGGGGCAAAGAGGAGAGAGGGACTCGGGCCGGGCTCGACCCGGAAGGTCAGCCTTCGCGAGATCGCCGCGAGGTGTCTTGCCTGGTATGCAGAGGTCTTGAGCTCGGGTATCACGAAAAGAACCACGGCACCTGCGAGCGCTGCAAGGACCGCGAGCAACGCGATCCTCCAGAGCCATGTTCGGCCGCGGGACCGGAAACCGGCGCTGCGGGCCCTGGCCGGCCGCGATTTTGTTCCCGGCCGACCGCGGGTCTGGTTTTCTTCTCTGCGCGCTGTCGCCATTGTCATTGAGGCGATTCGGTCTCTTCGAAGAGACCGCCCCACCCTGCTCCTTCGTACCGGCCCCTCTTTGGCACGCCGGGGCGGCCGAGGGGGTTCGCGGTCACATCCGCCGGCGCACCCGCGCCCGGCCGGCCATCCGCGGCATCTCCGGTTCCGGATACCCGGTCCTGTCCTGTCGGCGAGGCAAGATCAGGGCGTCCCCGTCCCCTGCGTGCTCGGCCTGTTGTGCGGAGCGCCTTTGCGATTTCTCAGGTAGACCCCCTGCGGGTCGATCACCTCTCGCAAGATGCCGATCTCTTCAGGCGTGGGCCCTGCAAGCGGCCTGCAGCCCGAGGCCACCCTCAAAGGCCACTGAACCTCTGCCGCGACCTCTTCCACGCACACCCCCTCGCGGGTCCCTGAGAGCACCATCTCCCCTCGCTCGTCAAAGGTAAAAAGCCCCAGTGTCGTCACAACGCACTGCGGGCCTGTCCCCTGCCGCAGTCCGGCATCGTACCGCGAGCCGTCACCATGGAGAAAGCCCGGCGACGTAATGAAGTCGACCTGTGCCGGGAACCGGTGCCGTTCGTGCTCGATAATGACCATCGTCTCTTTGGCCAGACATGCAAAATCGCACGCCCCGCCGCTGCCGCCGAACCTCATCTCCGGGGACTCGTACGCCCCCACGCAGGTCGTGGCCAGGTTCCCGTACCGATCGACCGCGGCAGCGGTCAACAGGGCTCGATCCGCCACGCCCGCGTGGAGAACCGCGCCGAGGATGTCCAGGCTGTCCCCTTGAAACGACGAGGAGGAGCCCACCACAGGGTCGGCCGTCCACAGCGGCACCCTCGGCGGGAGATCTTCGAGGATCACACCCCCCTCGAAGCATATGACGGCATGCGGTGCGCAGGTCCTCTTCGCCAGCAGGGCGGTCACGATAGGCCATTGCGTGCCCACCAGGAGCACCTCTCCGTCGCGAATCTGCCTCGATGCGACAACGATCATCCACTCGAGGGGCGTCACACCCGGGCAGATCTCCTCTTGCCTGGATCCTCTCACCTCAGGACTCCTCGAGCCACCGATGCCGGAGAAACCCGCCGTACGAGACAGGTTCGGCGCGCCACGGGGGGGCCCGGAGGGCCTCCATGCGTTCCTCGCCGAGCTTTTCCATGTATTCCTTCCGGTCCGAGGTGCCCAGGACCCATTCCTCGAGAAAGCTCCGGAACCCGGCATGCGTCCTCGTCTGCTCCTCGTAGAAATGGAAGAACTGCCAGTCGGTGTCGTAGTACCCCATGGTGTACGAAGGGTGCGCGCCCCACGGCACTTCGACAACCGCGTGCGTCCTGAACGCAGGGATCAGGGTCCGGTCAGGGTCCTTCTCGATGACCCGCGGCGGGACGATCTCCTCGGCGCAGACGATGATCCTCCGGCAACTGAGCATACCGTATTTGGTGTCGCCGGCAAACCCCCACGCCTGCGCATTGCCCGACGGATCGGCTCGCTGAACCTGGATAATCCCCACATCGTGGGTCAGAGGGGGGATGAGGCAGCAGGTCTCGCCGGTGAAGGGCGACTTCGAAACCTTTATCTCGTTGTCCCCGAGGCGGGGGCTCCTGCGGAGCATGTCAGACCCCAAGAGCGTCTTTGCAGGGATATAAGGAAGCCCGAGCGCGCCGGCGCAGTAGGCCAGCGTGAGCGCCAGGATCGAGGTCTCCTGGAGTTCCACGCTCCGGGGGATGCCCTGGCGGACGGCCCGCACAAAGGCATGGGCAGGCTTGGGGATCGGGTTCCAGATGTAAGAGGTTATCGCCCTCTTGACGCAGCCGGCACCGATGAGGAGGTCCATAGAGAGCAGGCCGGCCGCCTTGGAAACCGTCAGGTCCTTCTTGCCCTGGCGGATGATCTCGTGGACCGCGGCGCACGGGTCCTGCTGGATAAACCCGCCCAGGTAGACGCGGTCGCCGTCGCGGACGAGGCGGGCGACAGCCTCCTTCAGCCCCATTCGCTTATCCGGCCTCTCAGGCATAGGCACGGCTTCTCTCGAGCACGGGTCTCAAAAACCTGCCTGTGTGGGATTCCTCTGCCTCGGCGATCTCCTCAGGCGTGCCGTGGGCGACAATGAATCCGCCTGCCTCGCCGCCCTCGGGGCCGAGGTCGATCACATAATCGGCCGACTTGATCACCTCGAGGTTGTGCTCGATAACCACTACCGTGTTGCCGGCTTCGGCGAGTCGCTCGAGCACAAGCAGCAATCTCTCTATGTCCGCAAAATGAAGCCCGGTCGTGGGCTCGTCCAGTATGTAGAGGGTCCGCCCCGTGGCCTGCTTGCCGAGCTCACGCGCCAGTTTTATCCTTTGCGCCTCTCCCCCTGACAGACGCGTCGCCGGCTGGCCGAGCTGGATATAGCCCACCCCGACATCCGAGAGGATCGAGAGCCACTGAACGATGCGCGGCACCGGCTCGAGAAACGCCCGGGCCTCCTCCACTGTCATCTCCAGGATGTCGGCGATGCTCCTGCCCCTGTAGCGCACCTCGAGGGTCTGGCGGGAATACCGCTTCCCCTTGCAGACGTCGCAGACCACGTGCACGTCGGGCAGGAAGTGCATCTCGATGCGCCGAACCCCCTCGCCCTTGCAGGCCTCGCACCTGCCCCCTTCCACATTGAAGCTGAACTGCGACGGCCCGTACCCTCTGAGCCGGGACTCGGGGAGCTGAGCGAAGAGGTCCCTGAGCAGCGCAAAAACACCGGTATAGGTCGCCGCATTCGATCGGGGCGTCCTGCCCAAGGGGGCCTGGTCGATCTCGACCACCCTGTCGAAGAGCTCCACCCCTCGTATCGACGCGAACCGGCCCGGGACCTCCCTGGAGCGGTGCAGGTATCGCGCCATCGCCTTGTAAACGGTGTCGATGACGAGCGAACTCTTGCCCGACCCGGAAACCCCTGTCACACAGGTGAAAAGCCCGACCGGGATCTTGACGTCGATGTTCTTGAGGTTGTTGTGGCAGGCCCCTCGAATCTCCAGAAAGCCCTTCGATGCCTTTCTCCGTCGAGACGGCAGCGGTATCACCGCCCTGCCGGAGAGGTAAAGCCCTGTCAGAGACCTCTCGGACTCCTTGAGCTTGTCCGGCGGCCCGGAAAAGACCACCTCCCCGCCTCGCAGCCCGGCGCCGGGGCCCATATCCACGACATAATCAGAGCCGAGGATGCATGCCTCGTCGTGCTCGACCATGATCACCGTATTGCCCGCGTCCCGGAGCCCCCGCAAGGTCTCCATGAGCCTTTGGCCGTCCCGCGCGTGGAGACCCACAGTCGGCTCGTCCAGCACGTACATGACGCCCACGAGGCCCGAGCCGATATGCGTGGCCAGTTGGATCCTTTGCGCCTCGCCGCCGGAGAGGCTGTACGTTTCCCGGTCGAGACCGAGGTAGCCCACGCCGAGGTCCTCGAGCAGCCCGAGCCGCCGCACGATCTCCTCGACGACCCTCCCCACAACCGCCTCCTGAAACGGCGAGAGGGAGAGGCGGGAGAAAAAGCCGCGCGCATCACGGACGCTCATGGCCGTCAGTTCGCCGATGTCCTTGCCGCCGACGCGCACACTGAGGGCCTCGGGTCTCAGCCTGCTTCCCTTGCAGGAGGGGCAGGGCCGCGCGTCCATGTACGCGGCCGCCTGGGCGCGCACCTCTTCCGAGGGCGCCTCGCGATAGAGTCGCTCCAGCTGGGTGACGACCCCTTCGAAAGGCCTGCTGATATTTTCCGACGCAGAGCCCGCCCCGAACCGAAACAGGATCGATTCCCTCCCTGACCCATAGAGCAGTACCCGTCTGATCTTGGCGGGGAGTCGTGCGAACGGCGTATCGAGGTCGAACCGGTAGTGGGCTGCGAGCGACTCCAGCACCTGCAGCGGAAAGGATCCCCTCTTCTCCCTCCAGGGGTGGAGGGCGCCTTGACGCAGGGAGAGGCTCGGATCCGGGACGACCCGGTCGGGGTCCACCGCCATGGTCGTGCCCAGCCCGTCACACGCAGGGCACGCGCCATAGGGGCTGTTGAACGAGAACAGACGCGGCGAGATCTCCGGAAAGGCATACCCGCACTGCAGGCACGCCGACCTCCGGCCAAAGACCCACTCGTCAGGCTCAGCCCCGGCCGCCTCGATGGCGGCACGGACCAGCCCGTCAGAGAGGGCTGCGGCGATTCGGGTCGAATCGGCCAGCCTGGCCCGAATGCCCGGCTTGAGCACGATGCGGTCGACGACCACCTCCAGTGCGTGCGGCCCCTGGCCCTCGACAGGGATCTCGTCCTCCAGGCTCCATATCTCGCCTGCGTACCGCACCCTGAGGAACCCCTCCCGCTGGAGTCGTGCGATCCGCTGCTTGAAGGCCTTGCCGTCCTCCTCTACGAAGGGCGCCAGGATCATGACCTTCGTCCCCTCGGGGAGGGACAAAAGCCTCTCTGTGCTCTCATCCAGGCCCCGGGAGTCTATCTGTCTGCCGCATCTGGGACAGTGCGGCGTGCCCGCCTTGGCGAAAAGGAGCCTGAGGAAGTCGTAGATCTCGGTGGCAGTCCCCACGGTCGAGCGGGGTGTCCTCGCCTGAGGCCTCTGCTCGATGGATATTGCAGGAGAGAGGCCCTCTATCATATCCACATCGGGCCGTTCCATCTGCTGGAGGAATTGGCGGGTGTGCGTGCTCAGGGTCTCGACGTAGCGCCGCTGGCCCTCTGCGTACAGCGTGTCGACAGCCAGGGATGATTTCCCCGAGCCGCTCAGCCCGGTAATCACTACGAGCTTGTTTCTCGGGAGTACGACCTCGATGTTCTTGAGGTTGTGCTGTCTGGCCCCTCTCACGTGGATGTGGGCGGCAGGGCCTGCCGCAGCTGGCTCGTGACGTCGGATGTCCATCGAAGACGCGGCCAAACCGTCATTCAAAGGAGAATCTCTATGAACGCATTCTTCCTCAGTTCCTTGATCCAGTCCTGAAAGAAACGCTCGCCTTGCTCTTCGTACAGGCGAGACCGTATCTCGTCCTTTACCTTTTCGAACGGCCTGAGCGCCCCTGTGGTCCGCTCCTCGACCTTGACCAAGTGTATCCCTGTCGGAGTACGTATCGGCTCGCTCACCTCGGACTCTGAGAGACGCTCCACCGCCTCCCTGAACTCGGGGATGAGGTCTTCGCGCCGGAAAAACCCGAGCATCCCCCCCTGCCCGGCCGTTGCCTCGTCCTGGGAATAGCGTCGGGCGAGTTCCTCGAAGGGCCTTCCATCGAGGTATTCCTGCCTGACCGATCTCGCCTTCTTCAGGGTATCCTGGATCGTCTTGTCGCCGGGATGTTTGGGAAGCCTGAACATGATGTGCCGCAGGACCACGCCTTGTTCGGTCTTGAATTGCTCGGGATGGTTCAAATAGTACTCTCGCACGGCATCGTCCGAGACGCCGATGTTGGGCCTGACCTCCCTGTTGATGAGTTTGGCCTTGACGATCTGCTCCCTTATCTGCGCCCTGTACTCCTCGAACGTAAGGCCGTCTTGTCTCAGCGCCGCCTCGAGCCTTTCCCTTGTCAGATTGTTGCGGACCATCACATCCTGCACGGCCCTGTCGACCTCCTCGTCCGAGGCCTGGATCCCGGACTTGGCGGCGAACTCTTCCACGAGCTTCTTGTTGATCAGCTCCTCGAGGACACGGCGCTGGAGGGTGAGCCTTTCCTGGGCGGACAAACGGCTCGCGTCGGGCTGGCCTGCCTTGAGCATGAGGAACTCCACCGATTCGTCGAGTTCGCTCGCGGTGACGATCTCGTTGTTGACCGTGGCGACGACCCGGTCGATCGTCTCGGCCTGGGCCGAGACGGCCATCGCGTACCACGGGCAGGCCAGCATGACCACCAGTGCCGGCCGCCAAAGACCCACCCAACCTCCACACCACGGTACCATGGCCGCCCGCCGCCTCCCGCTGCATCTGCCCGTTGGGTGCACGTTGTTCTTGATCCTCGGGCGTCTCATCCTACGCATCACTCCTCCCAGGATCCGGCCGCGCTCGTCGAGGCGGCCTCGAGGCGAGGTTCCCCGTCACCCTCCCCCTTGAGCGCAGCCAGGATCGAGATCCCTTTGCGGAGTACGCTCTCCCCGGGAGCGCCGGCCGGGTAGGCGACCCAGAGACGATGATCAGGGTAGACCCGCACGCGTTCCGGGGCTCTGGCGATCCACGAGAGAAGCCGGTCCACATCGATGGGCGAATGCTCGTCGAGCACCAGCGTGAGGCCGTCCTCCGAGAAGCGCGCCTCGCGGACCCGCAGCGCCCGCAATGCCACTTTGAACTCCATCACCTCGAAAAGGGTCTTCACGAGGTCCGGGATCGGGCCGTAGCGGTCGACCATCTCGGCCCTGAGGTCCTCGAGCTCCTGGGTATCCGCGGCCGAGGCCAGACGCTTGTAGAACGTGAGCCGCTGCGTGGGATCCTCGATGTAGGAGTCCGGCACGTATGCCGGCACATCCAGGTGGATCTCGGGGTCGACGTCCTCGATCACCTCCTCGCCCTTGAGCCGCCGGACTGCCTTCTCCATCATCTCCATGTACAAATCGTACCCCACCGCCTTGATATGGCCGGATTGGGAAGGGCCGAGCAGATTGCCCGCACCCCTTATCTCGAGGTCGTAACGCGCCACCCGG
>Ga0068707_1002849_pt1 | contig 12123 bp, 5 predicted proteins | sample YNPNPMetaG_FD_66600 | JGI IMG/M metagenome (GOLD analysis project Ga0068707, IMG submission 66600) | Anoxygenic and chlorotrophic microbial mat microbial communities from Yellowstone National Park, USA - YNP NP MetaG | ecosystem: Environmental > Aquatic > Thermal springs > Hot (42-90C) >... | reverse complement strand
TGGGTAGATGACCGGCTGCTGATCGACGCCTGGCGGCCGATGCGTGGCAGCCGCTCGGCCACAATCCGACTGGAAGAGGGGATCCATCAGTTGCGGATGGAGTATTTCGACCAGAGCGGCACGGCGCGGGCGCGCCTCACCTGGCAGCGTGTCACTGCAACGGTCTCCACACCCGCTCCTTCCTCACCCCCTTCGAAGGCCGACCGGACGTTCCTCAACCGCATGGCAAGAGTAGAATGAATGGCTTTGGAGTAGGAAGAGATGGAGTTCGCAAACCAAATCCTTCTGGGTGACTGCGAAGAGGTGCTGCGGGGTTTCCCCGACAACTGCGTGGATCTGATCTTCACTTCGCCCCCCTACGCCGATCAACGGAAACACACGTACGGCGGAGTGAAGCCCGACGATTATGTCGAGTGGTTTATGCCGAAGGCCCGTCAGTTCCTGCGAGTTTTGAAGCCCACCGGTACTTTTGTTCTCAATATTAAGGAACGTGTGGTCAACGGAGAGCGGCACACCTATGTCATCGAATTGATCCTGCGTATGAGAAAGCAGGGATGGTTGTGGACAGAGGAGTTTATCTGGCACAAGAAGAACTCCTATCCTGGTAAATGGCCTAACCGCTTCCGCGACAACTGGGAAAGGCTCATTCAGTTCAACAAGACCAAGAAGTTCAATATGTATCAGGAAGCGGTCATGGTGCCAGTGGGAGAATGGGCGAAGGACCGCCTGGCAAACCTGAGCGAGACGGACTTGCGCCGAGATGAGTCGAGAGTAGGAAGTGGCTTTGGGAAGAACGTCTCCAACTGGCTCGGGCGGCGCTGGGTCTACCCGACCAATGTTTTGCATATGGCGACCGAGTGCGCGAACAGGGAACATAGCGCGGTCTTCCCGATTGCCCTTCCGACGTGGTTCATCAAGTTGTTCACCCGTGAGGGGGACCTGGTTCTCGATCCCTTCGTTGGCTCCGGGACAACAGCGGTGGCGGCTATGCAACTGGGGCGCAGATATGTCGGCATTGATGTCAATGAAGAGTTCTGCCGTCTGGCAAGGGAGCGGCTTGCCCAGGTACAACCACGTCTGCTGGAGTTGCGCGGTGCCTACGAGACAGGAGGAAACGAATGAACCCGATAGACCTGTGTGATGTCCAGGAATACGTCAACGAGAACATTGTTGACTTTCACCAACGAAGGGTGAGGGCACTCGAAGAGCTGAGACTCGACAGGCTTTTGAGCAAGAATCCCTACCTGTTCAGGGCCAAGAATGTCTCTACAGCATCAGAGCTCGTTACCGGTCTCTTGGATGCCTTCCTCTCATCCTCTGAAGAGAAACTCTTCGGTGACTTCCTGGAGAATCTGGCCATCTTTGTCGCCAGCAGAACCTGTGACGGGCATAAATCCACCGCTCCAGGGGTGGACCTGGAGTTTTTCAACAGGGGTATCCACTACGTCGTTTCCATCAAGTCGGGGACCAACTGGGGAAACAGTTCCCAGCAGCGGAAGTTGGAAGAGGACCTCAGAAACGCCGTCATGAGAGTGAGACAGGCCAGACACCAGGCAAATGTCCAGGCTGTCCTCGGCATTTGCTATGGAAAGACACGGACGTCCTATCTGAGAGGCTACATGAAGGTGGTGGGCCAGAACTTCTGGTATCTGATCAGTGAGGACCGACACCTCTACACTGATATCATCGAACCCATCGGCTACCGGGCACGCGAGCACAACGAGGCTTTCCTCGCCGAGAAAGGCCGGGTGACGAATCGCTTCACCCGTGAGTTTATTGATCGGTTCTGCGACGAGAATGGCGCCATTGATTGGGTCCGGCTGGTGGAGTTCAACAGCGGTAACTACGACCTGAATGGTTTTCTTGCCACGGAGGTCCAGCAATGATCAAGAGAAGGTTGACAGCCGCATTGATAATTTTCGTTCTATTGACGCAGGTGCTCTCCTGCCGCGCCCCCTTCGGCGGCACTCCTACCCCCTCTTCTCTTCCTCCCATCCAACCCGTGCTGTTGGAGCATTCCCCCGCGCGCGGGGAGGAAACGCCGCTGGATGGCTCCATCGTCCTCGTCTTCGACCAGCCGATGGATGCCGCCTCCGTCGAGGCCGCCTTCCGCATCAATCCCCCCGTCAACGGCTCCTTCTCCTGGCGCGACCCCACCACCGTCGTCTTCACTCCCGACGAGCCGTGGCGGCGGGCAACCCGCTACCAGGTCATGCTGGACACCATCGCCAAGTCGGCCGAGGGGCTGTCGCTGCGCGCGGAGGCGGGCTTCAGTTTCATCACCACCGGCTTCCTGGAGGTGACCCAGGTCATCCCTGCCCCGGACACTATGGAAGTCGCCCCGAACGCCGCAGTGACGGTGATGTTCAACCGCCCCGTCGTGCCCCTGCAACTGGTCAGCGCACCCACCACGGACATGCCCGACCCGGTGACCTTCGACCCGCCGGTGGAGGGCAGCGGCGAGTGGGTCAACACCTCGATCTACGTCTTCCGCCCGAGCCGAGGCTTCACCCCCGGCACCACCTACCATGCCACTGTCGCCGCCGGCCTCTCCGATACCACCGGCGGCGTCCTCCAGGAAGATTTCTCCTGGTCCTTCACCATCCAGGCCCCCTATGTCCTTTCGACCGACCCGGTGGACGGCGCGCGGGGCGTGGCCCTTAACCGTCCCATCACCGTCACCTTCAGCCAGCCGATGGACCGCTCTTCCACCCAGGCTGCCTTCTCTATCGAACCGAACGTCCCCGGACGGTTCTCCTGGAGCGCCAATGACACCGTGCTCACCTTCATCCCCGAGGGGCTGCTGGAACTGGACACCGGCTATCGCATCCGCGTGAGCACCTCTGCCCGTGCCGCTGCAGGCGACGCCAACCTGCGCGGCGGCATTGACAACTACTTCCGCACCGTGCCGCCGCCGGCCATCCTGAGCACCATCCCCGCCGACGGCAACAACAATGCCCCTCCCGATACCTCGTTCACCATCCGCTTCGCCTCGCCGATGGACGTGAGCACGCTGCTGCCCAACATCACGATCCTGCCGGAGCCAACCCGCGTCTACACCTACTGGAATGACTACGATCAGGAGTTCAACATCTCCTGGGACATCGAACCCTCCACCTCCTATGAGGTGCGCCTGGATGGAGATATGGCCGACCCCTACGGCAACCGGATCGGCCAGGACCGCGTGGTGCGCTTCACCACCGACGATCTGCCTCCGCTGGCCTACCTGGTCGTGCCCGGCGACGTGGGCGTCTACAGCGCCTACACCAACACGACCGTCTATCTGGTGCATCGCAACGTCAGCCAGGTGGACCTGGCTCTCTACTACCTGGACTGGGCGGACTTCAGCGCATTGACCGGGCCGGACCGCTGGCAGGTGTGGGACAGTTTTACGCCGGACGCGGAGAACCTGATCCGCCAGTGGAGCCTGCCGGCAACCGCGGAACTGAACGCCAGCCGCTACCTGCGCGCGGTGCTGGCCGAGGACGGCGGCGCCCTGCAACCTGGACTGTACTTCCTGGAGGTGTCTGCGCCCGAGGTGCGCCGACAGCAGTGGGGTGCCCCCTCCCGCCACATCCTCGTCGTCACCCGCGCCCACCTGACGCTGAAACTGGCGCAGCGCGAGGCGCTGGTCTGGGCCACCGACATCGCCACCGGCGACCCCGTGGCCGGACTGGAGGTCAGCTTGTGGAGCGGCCCGGAGACGATGCTGGCCAGCGGCGTTACCGACGCCGATGGCGTCTTCCGCACCGGGTTCGCGCCGCTCGCCGACATCTGGTCCCCTGTCGCCGCTGTTGCCCGAGACCCCACGACGGGCAACCTCTCTGGTGTGACCTCGAGCGACTGGTACAGCGGGATCGGCCCATGGGACTTCGGCCTCTCCACCGAGTACGCTCCCTTACCCTACCGCCTGTACGCCTATACCGACCGGCCCATCTACCGGCCCGGCCAGCCGGTCTACTTCCGTGGCGTCGTCCGCGCTGAGGATGACGTCCACTACTCCCTCCCCACCGGACTGCGCGACGTCCTCATCACGGTCAGGGATGACCAGGCTCAGGTCGTCTACAGTACTACCCTGCCGCTCTCCGACTTCGGCACCTTCGACGGCCAGTTCACCTTGAGCGACGAGGCCAGCCTGGGCTACTACTATATCGAAGCCCGCATCGGCCCCGCCGAGCAGGGTCAGACGGGTGGCGTGGGCTTCCAGGTGGCGGAGTACCACCGGCCGGAGTTCCAGGTCAGCATCACCGCCGACCATGACGAGGTCCTGACCGGCGACCGGCTCAACGTGACCGTGGAGGCCTCCTACTTCTTCGGCGGGCCGGTGGCCAATGCCGCAGTGGCCTGGACTCTGCTGAGCCAGGACTACGCCTTCAGCCCCGACGTGCCCGGCTGGTGGGACTGGAGCGACACGAGCCGTTGGGACTGGTGGACGGCACCGGAGGTGCCCGGCTGGGGCAACGTCATCGCCGACGGCTCCGGCACCACCGACGCCCGCGGTCGCTTCACCTTCTCCGTCCCCACCGACATCGCCGAGGCCTTCTTCAGCCAACGGTTCACCATCGAGGCCACCGTCACCGACGTCAACGACCAGTCGGTCAGCAACCGCACCTCGGTCATCGTCCACAAGGGGCTGTTCTACATCGGCATGCGCCCCGAACGGTACGTGGGCGAGGTCGGCGAGGAGCAGAACGTGGAACTGCGCACCGTGGACTGGGCCGGCGACCCGGTGCGCAACGTCCCGTTGCAGGTCACCTTCAGCCGCCGGGAATGGTTCAATGTCCAGGAAGAGGACGAGTACGGCAACCTCTACTGGACCTGGAGCCCGTCCGACACGCTGGTCTTCAGCCAGACGGTGACCACTGACCGGCAGGGCAAGGGGACGGCCAGCTTCGTCCCCGAGGGGGGCGGCACGTACATCGTCCGCGCCACGGGCGAGGACGAGCGTGGCAATACGGTCGCCTCGGCCACCTGGTTGTGGATCGCCAGCCGCGAGTACGTCTCCTGGCGGCAGGAGAACAACGACCGCATCACCCTCATCGCCGACCAGCGCAGTTACCGCCCCGGAGACGTGGCGCGCATCCTGGTGCCGTCACCTTTCCAGGGCGAAGTGACGGCGCTGTTCACCGTCGAGCGCGGGCGGATCATCCGGCACTGGGTGCAGACTCTGACCAGCAACGCCGAGACGATCGAACTGCCCATCACCGCCGACTACGCGCCGAACGTCTTCGTGTCTGTGGTGCTGGTCAGCGGGGTGAACGAGACCAACCCCGCGCCGGCCTACCGCGTGGGCTATGTCTCCTTCGGCGTCTCGCCGGAGGAGCAGGAACTGACCATCACCATCACCCCTGATCGGGACATCGCTGGCGGCGAGCACTACGGCCCACGGGAGACGGTCAACGCCAGCGTACTGGTCACCGACGCCGACGGCCGCCCGGTGGCGGCGGAGGTGAGCGTCGCGGTGGTGGACAAGGCGGTGCTCTCGCTGGCCCAGCCCAACGCCCCAGCCATCACCGAGGCCTTCTACGGCCAGCGCGGCCTGGGGGTGCGCCTGGCCGATAACCTCTCCATCTCCGTGGACCGCATCAACGTCCAGGTGGCCCGCGAGGCGAAGGGCGGCGGCGGCGGCGGACCGGAGATGGCCATGGGCGAGGGCTTCATCCGTCAGGAGTTCCCCGATACTGCCTACTGGACCGCGACCCTGCGCACCGACGCTCAGGGGCGGGCCACTCTCTCCTTCGACCTGCCCGACCAGTTGACCACATGGCACGTGGACGCCCGCGCGGTCACCCAATCCACCCTGGTCGGTCAGACGGAACTGGAGTTCCTCTCGACCAAAGACCTGCTGGTACGGCCGGTGACGCCGCGCTTCTTCGTCGTGGGCGACCGGGCCAACCTGGCGGCGGTGGTGCACAACAACACCACCCAGGCGTTGGAGGTGGAGGTGTGGCTGGATGCCGAGGGTGTGACCCTGCTCGGCGAGGCCCGGCAGCGCGTCACCATCGCTGCCGGCGGCCGCGAGCGGGTCGAGTGGCCCGTCGAGGTCCAGGACGCCGAATGGGCCGAGTTGACCTTCTACGCCCGCGGCGGCGGGTACTCCGACGCCGTCCGCCCTCCAGCAGGCCTCCCGCCGAACCAGTTCCTGCCCATCTACCGCTACTCGGCCCCAGAGGTGGTCGGCACCGCCGGCCAGTTGGACGAAGAAGGGAACGTCCTGGAAGGGGTGGCCCTGCCGCCGTCGCTGGACACCACCCAGGGCGAGTTGACCGTGCGCATCGAGCCGTCGCTGGCCGCAGGGATGGTCGGCGGGCTGGACTACCTGGAGCACTACCCCTACGAGTGTACGGAGCAGGTGGTCAGTCGCTTCCTGCCCAACATCCTCACCTTCCGCGCGTTGGAAGCGTTGGGACTGGAAGACCCCGACCTGGAGAGCCACCTGCGCGAGCAGGTCGGCATCGGCCTGGCGCGGCTCTACAACCGTCAGCACTACGACGGCGGCTGGGGCTGGTGGGTCAATGACGATTCCGACCTGCAGGTCTCTGCCTACGTCGTCTTCGGGCTGGTGAAGGCGCGAGAGGCGGGCTTCGCGGTGGACGAGCAGGTGTTGGCGCGCGGGCTGGGTTACCTGCGACAGCACGTCGTGTCGGTCAGTCGGCTGCGCAGCGACGAGGCCGTCAACCGCCAGGCCTTCGTCCTCTACGTGCTGGCCGAGGCGGGGGAGGCGAGCGAAAGCGCGCTCTCTAACCTGTACGACCTGCGCGGACGGCTGGGTTACTACGGGCGGGCCTACCTGACCCTGGCCCTGTCGCTCGTGAACCCCGACGACCCGCGCATCGAAACGCTGCTGAGCGACCTGAACAGCGCGGCCATCCTCAGCGCCACCGGTGCGCACTGGCAAGAGGAAGAGCCGGGAAGGTTGAACTGGAACACCGACACCAGCACCACGGCGCTGGTGCTGGATGTCCTGGCGCGCCTGGACCCGGAGAACCGCCTGGCCCCGAACGCTGTCCGCTGGCTGATGCACGCCCGCAGCGGTGACCACTGGGAGACGACGCAGGAGACCGCCTGGGCGCTCATCGCCCTGACCGACTGGATGGTCGCCAGCGGCGAACTGGAGGGGGAGTACACCTGGGGCGCGCGGGTCAACGGCGAGGACCTGGGCAGGGGCGCGGTCACACCGGACACGGTGCGGCAGGTGACCGAGTTCCGCGTGGCGATGGCCGACCTGCTGCTGGGCCAGACCAACCGCGTGGAGATCGCGCGCAGTGCCGGGCCGGGGGTGCTCTACTACACCGCCCATCTGCACGCCTTCCTGCCCGTCGAGGAGGTGACGGCGCTTAACCGTGGTGTCATCGTCGGGCGCAGTTATGAGCGCGCCGACTGTCAGGAGGACTGCGAGCCCATCTCCGAGGCCCGCGTGGGGGATGTGATCCGCGCTCGCCTGACCATCATCGCCCCACACGACCTGTACTACCTCATCGTGGAGGACCCCTTCCCGGCCGGGCTGGAGCCGATTGACGTCAGTCTGCAGACCTCCAGCGTGGTCGGCACGCAGCCGGAAGCGGAACGCGTGGATGTGCAGCAGCCGTGGTGGTGGGACTGGTGGGGCTGGGAGTGGTTCACCGATAGCGACCTGCGGGATGAGAAGTTGGTGCTCTTCGCTACGTCGCTGCCAGCGGGAACCTACGAGTACACCTATCTCCTGCAGGTGGGTCTGGCCGGAGAGTATCGCGTCCTGCCCGCCGCTGCCTACGAGATGTACTTCCCGGAGGTGATGGGGCGGGCCGACGGGATGGTGTTCACCGTAGAGCGGTGATGACGATGTAGGGGCGCAGCGCCGCTGCGTCCCTTTTGCACGTCAGTACGAGGGGCGCAGCGTCGCTGCGCCCCTACCCTTTACCCCCCGTCAGTTGCTCCAGCAGTTCGCGGTAGGCGGCGGCGTTGGGCGGGTTGAGACGCAGGATGAGACGGATGGTGTTCACTGCCTCCTGCGTCCGCCCCGCCTGAAGGAGCAGGTCGCCCAGCGTGTCCAGGTGGAGCAGCGCCTCCTCGACGTTATGCGCGTCCAGGCAGGCCTGAGCCAGGCGCGTGCGCAGGGGGATGTCATCCGGTCGTTCCTGGACCAGCCCTTGAAGGATGGGGATGACCTTCTGAACCTTCCCGCTCTCACGGAGCGCTTTCAGCAGTCCGTCCAGTTCGAGCATCGCTCGCGCCGGCTGTCCCATGCGGTAGTGCAGATCCATCAGCGTCAGGCGGGCCTTCTCGTCATCGGGGGCCAGATTGCGAATCTGCTCATAGATCCCCTGAGCCCGCCGCCAGTCCACCCGCTGCATGTCAATGTCGGCGATGCGGTGCAGGATGCGCACCTCCCAGCGGTGTTCGGGGTTGCCGCGCGGCGCCAGTCGCAGCGCCTCGCCATACTTTTCCCGCGCCCGGTCTAACTGCGCCAGCTGGTAGTAGGTGTCTCCCAGAGCCAGGTATTGCTCCAGTGCCCGGTCCACCTCGCCGTGACTGACCAGCAGGTCAATCAGTTTGGAGCGCACCACCACGTTCATAGGGGCCAGGCTGAGCGCCCGTTCGTACATCGCCGCGGCGCGGAAGAAGTTGCCGCGCGCGCGGTAGACGTCGGCGATGGTGAGGAACTTGACGACGGCGTCGTCCACGCGGCCCATCTTCAGCAGCACCTCGCCCATCTGCCGATGGGTGGGCAGATGAGCGGGATCGCGGATGATCGCCCGCTCCAGTTCGTCCATCGCTGCGTCCACCATGCCACGACGCAGGCAGTCCTGGGCGATCCCCAGCGACTCCAGGATGCGTTCCGAATCGGCGACGGTGAATATCTCTGCCAGGCTGACGACAGGCCCCTCGTGATCCACGCCGTCCAGCCGTTCGCGGGCCTGGGCGACCTTGTCTTCCCATCCCTTTGAACCCAGGAAATCAATCAGCGAGTTGATGAACTCCGCGGCTCGTTCCTGCTCTCCCTTGGCCGCGTAGGCGCGGGTCAACTCCTCATAGAGATGGATGAGGTCATCCGCCTGATCCCGCTGCACGGTGGCCAGATCCACGATCTTGAGCACTTCCATGAAGTGGGTGAGCGCCTCGTCTATGCGTCCGCGGGCACGGTAACACTCACCCAGGGCGAAGTGGCTGCCCAGGCGGTACTTGGGGTCGTTCAAGGACTCCTGGAACTGGGCGATGGCCTCCTCGAAACGGAGTTGCTGTTGGTAGAGCAGCCCCAGGTTGAAGTTGACCGCCGGCTGGATGACGCCGGCCTTGAGCACCTGCTCGTAGCAGGAGATGGCCTCTTCGAAGTCGCCGTGGGTCTGGGCGTCGAGCGCTCTGGTGATCAGCCCGTCAATCGTCGGCTTGGGGACAGGGCGCAGCACCAACGGGCCGGTCCGTGGCGGCGTCTCGCTGAAGACCGTCTCCGCCAGGTCGCTCAGCGCCTGCTGCAGGGAGAGTTCGACCGGGCTGCCGCGCGCTTCGTCCGGCTCTTCTTCCTCGCCGAGGGGCCCCGTGCCGGGCAGCGGCTCCCGGTCCGGCTCGCCGTACCGCAGGTGGTCCATCGCCGCCAGGACATCCGGGTGGTGGGGGTCGAGCCGCAGGGCATACTGACACAGTTCGAGGGCCTTTTCTCGATTGCCTGCGGCCCGGTAGATGTCAGCCAGGGTCAGGTACTCCCGCACTGCCTTCGGCGTTTCCTTCTGGGAGAGGTAGGTCTGCAGCAGGCGGATGTGTGCGGGAATGCAGGCCGGGTGGGAACGCACCGCAGCCTCCCAGCACTCCATCGCGAGTTGAGGCGCCTGACGACGGGAGTACCGTTCCGCCGCTTCCACGAAGGCGTTGGCGGCGTCCTGGGGGCGGTCCAGCCGTGTCAGCAGGTCGGCCAGGCGCTTTGGCAGGGTGGGGTCTTCACGGTCCTGGGCCGCGGCCCGGCGGTAAGCGTCTGCCGCCTCCTCAATCTGACCGGCTTCGGAGAGTGCCAGGCCCAACCCGGCCAGCGCAGCCACGTTATCGGGGAACTCGGCCAGCGCCTGACGATAGGCAGCGACAGCCTGTTCCCATTGTCGTTCCCAGGCAAAGGTGGAGCCGGCTTTCATTGCTTCGTCGAACAGTTTCCGGTTACCCGCCATCGTCCCACCCGGCTATAGCGCTACACTGCCCTGAAACCCGAACCCTGAAACCTGTAACCTGAAACCTGAAACCTGTAGTGTAACCCCAGCCCGCCACTACGGCGCCAACAGCTCCACCAGGATGGCCTTCTGGGCGTGCATGCGGTTCTCCGCCTGGTCCCACAGCGCCGACTGCGGGCCGTCGGCGACGTTGTCGGTGATCTCCTGGCCACGGTGAGCGGGCAGGCAGTGCATGACGATGGCGTCCGGTCTGGCGTGGGCAACCAGGGCGCTGTTGACCTGGTAGGGAGCGAAGATGCGCGCCCGCTCGGCGGCCTCCTCCTCCTGTCCCATCGAGGCCCACACGTCGGTGTAGACCACATCCGCGCCAGAGACCGCCTCGACCGGATCGTGAGTCGCCAGCAGGCGGCTGCCGCTTTCGGCGGCGAACTGCTGACCCAGCGCCCAGACATCGGGGCGGATCTCGTAACCCGGCGGGCCGGCGATGGCGAAGTCCATCCCCAACCGCGTCGCGCCGAAGAGCAGCGACACCGCCACGTTGTTCCCATCGCCGATGAAGGCCAGTCGCCGCCCGCGCAGGTCCTCCCCCTTCTTCTCGACGATGGTCAGGAAGTCGGACAGCCCCTGGCAGGGGTGGCTGTAGTCGGAGAGGCCGTTGATCACCGGCACGCGGGAGTGCTCGGCCAGAGCGACCACATCGGCGTGGGCGAAGACACGGGCCATGATGACATCCACGTAGCGGGAAAGGACGCGGGCCACATCGGGCGTGCTCTCCCGCTTGCCCAGTTGAATCTCGAAGGGGGAGAGGTAGAGGGCGTGGCCGCCCAGGTGAAGCATCGCTGTCTCGAACGAGACGCGGGTACGCAGGGAGGGCTTCTGGAACAGCATGCCCAGCGTCTTGCCGGCCAGAAGCGGCGGGTTGCCGCCGCGCTGCCACTCGGTCTTCAGGGCGATGGCCCGCCGCAGGAGGCGGCGGATGTCATCGCCGGTCAGGTCGGACAGGCTGAGGAAGTGTCGCATATTCTCCTCCTTGCCCAAAGAAGGGCTATGCAAGTTGTGACGGGCAATCTCCTGCATAGAGAGTATACCACTAAGGGAACGAAGTGGCAAAGCAATGCTCTCATCGTCGTAGGGCATAGGTTGACAAGGGGGGAAGGGGGTGATAAGATAGGATTGGCTTCCAGGTCAGCCAGGCGGTCGCGCCCCTTCGGGGGTGAGGAAAGTCCGGGCTCCACAGGGCACGGTGCTGGGTAACACCCAGGCGGGGTAACCCGACAGAGAAGGACCACAGAAACAGACCGCCAGGTTGGTGGGCTGGTAGATTGGGAGGCTGGTAGATTGGGGTGCTGACGGATTGGTAGGCTGGTGGATTGGGAGGCTGGTAGATTGGGATGCTGGTGAAAGGGACACCGGTAACTGTCAGTGGGCGAATCACCCTACCAATTACCAATTACCAATTACCAATTTACCAATCTACCAGTCTACCAACCTGGTAAGGGTGAAAAGGCGGTGTAAGAGACCACCGGCGACCGTGGCGACACGGCGGCCAGGCAACCCTCACCGGGAGCAAGGCCAAGCAGGGGCGATGGGGCGGCCCGTCCCGTTCGAGCCCCGGGTAGGCCGCTTGAGGCGGCGGGCAACCGCCGTCCCAGAGAGATGACCGCCCACGACAGAACCCGGCTTACCGGCTGGCCTGGGAGCCAGACCATCTCCCTCCAGAGTGTGGTTCGGCCCCCTATTTTGCTTTCCGGCGGGCTTGACAATTGGAGTGTTTTGCTGTACCGTATTACTGTACATAACCGGCCTTGGGAGGTCAGATGATTACCCACATAACGTATACCCAGGCACGTGCCAAGCTTGCCGCCCTCTGCAACGCAGTTGCCGACAACCGCGAAGTCGTTATCATCCGGCGACGGGGTGCAGAGGATGTGGCCCTGGTCTCAGCGGCGGAACTGGCTAGCCTGATGGAAACGGCGCATTTGCTGCGGTC
>Ga0068707_1002848_pt1 | contig 12129 bp, 8 predicted proteins | sample YNPNPMetaG_FD_66600 | JGI IMG/M metagenome (GOLD analysis project Ga0068707, IMG submission 66600) | Anoxygenic and chlorotrophic microbial mat microbial communities from Yellowstone National Park, USA - YNP NP MetaG | ecosystem: Environmental > Aquatic > Thermal springs > Hot (42-90C) >... | reverse complement strand
ACCGGCAGCCCATTCCACCTCTGGAGGTGGGGGCGCCCCTCGATCTGATCAAACTGTTCCCGGAGCAGCACTTCACGCAACCGCCTCCGCGCTATTCCGACGCCAGCCTCATCCGCGCTTTGGAAGAGTACGGCATCGGGCGCCCTTCCACCTACGCGCCCATCCTTTCGACCTTGCAGGAGCGGGGCTACGTGCAGCGGGAGGCCAAACGGTTCGTGCCCACTGAAGTCGGCATCCTGGTCACCGATCTGCTGGTGCAGCATTTCCCGGAGCAGATCAACGTGGAATTCACCGCGCAGATGGAAGCGCGTCTGGATCAGATCGCAGCCGGCGAGCGCAATTGGGTGGAGGTCGTGCGTGATTTTTACCTGCCCTTTGAGCAGGCCCTGACGTGCGCCGAATCCCAAATCGAAAAAGTGGAAAACGTCGAATTTGTCGGGCGCAATTGCCCGGAATGTGGCAGTCCGCTCATCGTGCGGTGGGGGCGCTACGGCAAATTCATCGGCTGTCAGAACTATCCTGCCTGTCGCTACACCGAGCCATGGCTGGATAAAATCGGGGTGGCCTGTCCCAAGTGTGGCGGGGAGCTGGTCGTCAAGCGCACACGTAAGGGACGGATCTTCTACGGCTGTGCTCACTGGCCGGAATGCGATTTCACCTCGTGGAAGCGCCCGCTCGCCCAGCCCTGTCCGTCTTGCGGCGGCCTGCTGGTCGAAGTGCGCAAGGGCGTGGCGCAGTGCTTAACCTGTGAGGAAGAAGTCGTCATTCAGGAAGAGGCTGAGCCGGTTTCGGTAGCTTGAGGATGACGTAAAGGGGGAGAGGCGCAACCCTCTCCCCCATTCGCGTATTTGACAAGCTGCGTCGGCGTGTTATACTCTGGCGCGTGGGTCGTTAGCTCAGTCAGGCAGAGCAGGGGCCTTTTAAGCCCAGGGCCACAGGTTCGAATCCTGTACGACCCATTACCCAAGCCGGCCATGGGTGGCCGGCTTTTTTGTATTGGTTGCTCCCCATGGCCAATCGGCCGTAGCCGAGACGGTGCCCTGCCACGTCTCCACTGGCGGGGTGGCATAGGGATGCCACCCTGCAAGCGCTCGGAGGTAGAAAGCGGCGCGCTTTCAACGGCCCGAGACGTTGCCTTGCCACCTCTCTACTTTTTGGAAAACGCCCGCAATGCTTATAAAAAATGCTATAATTGAAAGATAAGCGAGACAAGAGAAAAGCCTGGCTTTCTCAGGCTTGTTTATGCAGTTCAAAGGTGGCGAGACTGTTCGTTCGCTTCAGAATGAGGTCAGGAGGTCCGATTGAAGTCTTCCAGGAGGTGGAACGTGGACTCTGATCAGTTGCAGGAGCTGAAGCGGCATTTATCGTTTTTGACTGATCGCGCTGTTGAGCTGCAGTATCAACGCCAGCCGGGACTGTGGCCTCCTTACGGCGAGGTCGGGCTGGAAAAAAGCCGGCGGGACATGGGCTATCACCTGACCTATCTGATCGAAGCTCTTCAGGCTCAGGCCCCCCATCTATTCATCGAGTATCTGCACTGGGTACAGGAATTATTCGCCTCGCTGCAGTTCCCTGAGGACGTGGTACTGGTGAGCCTGGAGTGCTTGCAGCAGGCCATGCATGAGTTGCCGCAAGGCGGTGCGGAGGCGCGCCCGGCGCTGGAGCTTTTGGCGCAGGCCCGCATGCAGCTCATTCAGGAAAAACGCGAAACGCCCAGTTACCTTACGGGCGATCGCCCTGTAGACCAGCTGGCGCGGGAGTATCTGGCGGCTCTGCTGCGCGCCGACCGCCGCGCTGCTTCGCAGATGATTCTGGATGCCTGGCGCAACGGGGTGAGCATCAAGCAGCTTTACCGTGAGGTGTTCGAGCGTACCCAGCGCGAAATCGGACGTCTGTGGCAGACCAATCGCATCAGCGTGGCCCAGGAGCACTACTGTACCGCGGCGACTCAGATGATCATGTCCCAGCTTTACCCCTATCTCTTCACCGGCGAACGTAAGGACCGGCGCGCCATTACCTGTTGTGTGAGTGGCGAACTCCATGAACTCGGGGCGCGGATGGTCTCCGATTACCTCGAAATGGAAGGGTGGGATTCCTACTTTTTTGGCGCCAACACCCCTCTGGAGAGCCTGGTGCGGAGCGTGTCCGACCTTAAGCCGCACCTGGTCGCTATCTCCGCAACGATGACGTTTCATGTAAGTCGGGTGGCCGAGGTGATCCGCGCCTTACGGGCGGAGCAGGGGGGCGAGTCCCTGCGCATCTTGGTTGGCGGCTATGCCTTCAACCTGGCTCCGGACCTGTGGCGCACGCTGGGAGCGGATGGCTACGCGCCCGATGCCGAAGGCGCAGTTGCCCTGGCAGAAAACCTGGTAGGCAGGTGACTATGCCGCCTGCGCAGGGTCTGGTCTTGATTTGTGACACGAATGGGATAATCCAAAAAGTGCTGTACTGTCCTGCAGAGTGGGAAATCCCCGTAGCCGTTGGACGTCCTTTCCCCCTTCTGGCTGTTCCTGGTTCTATGACCAAAGCGCTCAGTTTTCTCAATCAACTCAGGGGAAAAGGGACAGCGTTCGGCTGGGAAATTAATATCTCCAGCGCCGGCCAGGCCCGTATGTTACACTTTATCGGGGGCACAATTGACCAGGGATGGCTCATTGCCGGCAGCGAGACTTCGGAAGAGGCGCAAGCGCTCTATGAAGACATGCTGCGCATCAGTAATGAGCAGACCAATGCGCTACGCGCGGCTCACAAAGAAATAGCGCTCAGCGCTCAGCTCTATGACGAAATTTCGCGCCTGAACAACGAGTTGATCAGCACCCAGCGCGAGTTGGCCAAACGCAATGCTGAGCTGGAGCGGCTTAACGAGGAAAAGAATCGCTTTTTGGGGATGGCGGCTCATGACCTGCGCAATCCGCTTCACACTATCCTCAGCGCTAGTGAGTTTTTGCTGGAAGCCGAGGAGCTGACGCTTGAGCAGCAGCGCTTCCTCACGATCATTCGCGATTCCAGCGAATTCGTGGCCCACCTGATTGATGACCTGCTGGATGTGGCCCAAATCCAGGCCGGGACACTTAAACTGAACCTGGAGCCGACGGATATGCGCCAGGTGGTGGAGCGCGCCGTCCTCTTAAACCAGAGTCTGGCGGAGCGTAAAACCATTACCATCACTTACGCGCTTTCACCCGTTCCCCTGATTCCAGCCGATCGGGCCAAGCTTCTGGAAGTGTTGAACAATCTGCTCAGCAATGCTATCAAGTTTTCCTATCCGGGAGGAACCATTGAGGTGCGGTTATGGCAGGAGCAGGAGGAAGTGCTCTGCTCTGTTCAGGATCACGGCCAGGGCATCCCGCCAGAAGTGCAGGCGCGTCTGTTTAAACCGTTTCAGCGTGGGGTCAGCGGGACAGCGGGCGAAAAATCTACCGGGCTGGGTCTGACGATCGTGAAGATGGTGGTGGAAGGCCACGGCGGACGCATCTGGTACGTCACCCAGCCGGGTCAGGGTACCACCTTCTCTGTGGCGCTCCCAATTCGTAATCAAGGGTGAGGGGAATAGTATGGGACGAGCTTCCAAAGCAACGATTCTGGTAGCAGAAGACAATTTCCTGATGCGCGAGGCGACGTGCGCCGTGCTCGAAAAGGCCGGCTATACCGTGTTGCAGGCTGGGACAGGGAGGGAGGCCCTGGACAAGGCCCGGCTTCATCACCCGGACCTGATCCTGCTGGATGTGGTGATGCCGGAGTTGAACGGCTTTGAGGTCGTGCAACGCCTGCGCATGGATTGGGAGACGGCTGACATCATCGTGATCATCCTGACTGGCACGCGGGTGGATGAGGCCAGCTTTGAGCGAGGCCTGTTGGAAGGGGCCGACGGCTATCTGACCCGCCCCGTTCCCAACCGCGTCTTGCTGGCTTTTATTCAGGCCCATCTCCGGGCTAAACAGAATGAACGTCAGGCCCGCTTCTATGAGCGGCAGTGGCGCGATTTGTTTGAGAGCGCTCCGGTGGGATGCCTGATGGTGGCCCGCACGGGGCATATCCTGTACGCCAATAATAAAGCCTGCACGCTTTTGAACCTGGATTATGAAACGGCGCGCGGTAAGTTGCTGGACCTCGCCTGGCTGCAGGCCGAACGGCAGGAAGTCTTCCTCCCGGATGGCGAGAGAACGCTCGAATTGTTGGTCCGGCCCATAACCTGGGATGAGGAACCGGCTTATCTGGTTTTCCTCCGGGATTTTACCGAGCTTTATACCGCGCAGCAGGCTTTGCACGCAAGCGAGGCCCGCTTCCGCCGTCTGGCCGAAAACGCCGCCGATCTGATTTACCGTTACGATTTTCTCCCGACCCCCCATTTCAGCTACGTCAATCCGGCAGCCACAGCCATCACGGGCTATACCCCTGAGGACTACTATGCGGATCCCGACCTGGGGGGTAAACTGGTCCATCCAGAGGGCTTGCCTGTTCTGGAGCGCCTGCGCGCCGGCTCGCTGGAGGAGCTCCAACGTCCGGTTACACTTCGCTGGACTCACAAGGATGGACATATCATCTGGACCGAACAACGCAACGTCCCGGTGCTGGATGACCAGGGCCGGTTGATCGCCCTTGAGGGCATCGTGCGTGATGTCACGGCCCAAAAGGAGGCCGAATTGGAGCGTGTCCGGCTCCTGGAGACGGTGCAGCGGCAAAAACGTCACCTGGAAAGCATCCTGGAGGCTATCCCGGAAGGTGTGGTTGTTGTGGATGCTCAAGGAGCGCTGCAGCTCTTCAACCCGCCGGCATGGGAGTACCTGGCGTGCCTGCTTGGCCCCGATTGGGCCGAGCGCCCTCTTCTGGCCTTGGGGGAGTATCCGCTGGAAGCTTTGAAAGCCTCTCCGCCCCAGCAGACCGGCTGGCATGAGCTGCACATGGGCGAACGAATTTTTGAAGTTCGGGCGGCCCCGGTCGAAAATGCCGCTGCCGGGCAGACGGTGCTGGTGATTCGCGATGTGACCCGTCTGCGGCAGCAGCAGGATTATCAGCAACAGCAGGAACGCCTGGCGACGGTAGGCCAGCTCGCCGCAGGGGTGACGCACGATTTTAACAACATCATGACCGTGATCGCACTGTACACGCAGGCGACGCTGCGGCTTAAGGACCTGCCTGAGGAAGCGCAGGAGAACTTGAGCATTATTGCGGAGGAAGTGCAACATGCCACGCGCCTGATTCAACAGATTCTCGATTTCAGCCGCCGTGCCAGCCTGGAACCGAAGACCCTGCTCTTGAAGCCTTTTGCCAAAGAGGTGGGGAAGCTGCTCGAGCGCGCCCTGCCCGAAACGATCAGTGTGCGGGTGGAGTACGCAGATCAGGAGGACTATACGGTTAAGGCCGACCCCACCCGTCTGCAACAGGCGCTGCTGAACCTGGCCTTTAACGCGCGGGATGCCATGCGGGGGCGATCTCCCGCCCGCCTGGAGTTACGTCTGGAGCGCGTGACCGGTCCTATTACCTGCCATGTTTGCGGGACGGTGAACGAGGACCGGGAATGGATCGCGTTGCGGGTGAGCGACACGGGGACCGGCATCCCGCCGCAGGTTTTACCCCATTTGTTTGAACCTTTTTTTACCACCAAACCGGCAGGCCAGGGCAGGGGGATGGGCCTGGCCCAGGTGTATGGGATTATCAAGCAGCATGGGGGGCATCTGGACGTGCAGACCCAGGAGGGGGTGGGGAGCACCTTCACCCTCTACCTGCCGGCCTATCATGAAGAGGTGGAGAGACGCGAGCTTTCAGCGGGACGTGAAGCTCGCGGTCATGGAGAAATCATCCTCGTGGTGGAGGATCATGAACCTTTACGTAAGGCTGTGATCAAGGCCTTGTGGGAGGCTAACTATTGGGTGCTGGAAGCCAGCCATGGTCGGCAGGCCCTGGAACTGCTTAAAGCCCATCCGAACATTGCGCTGATCCTCAGCGATTGGGTGATGCCGGAAATGGATGGCCAGGCTTTCCTGGCGGCCTTGCGCGAGCAGGGCTGCCGCATCCCGGTGATCATCATGAGTGGCTATCCGCTGGAAAGCGAGCTGGGGCCGTTTGGTGAACAGATCTGCGGTTGGTTGTCCAAGCCGGTGGTCCCGGCTCAACTGTACGCGCTGATCGAAAAAGCCCTGTCCGGCTGTCCGGATAGATAGCGTCAGCTCCCGTCTCACCGCTGCGCAAAACGAGCGCCGGCTCCCGCCCCATCGGTCCGTTTCGGGCCGTGGCGGACGAGGACGCCGGCGTTTTGCTGCTGAATGGCGCACGGGCACGGCTCCCTTCCCCCAAAGCTTGTAAAAGCGGTTATAATAAAATCCCTGGGTAACTGCTCAGCTACTGTCTGGGGCTGCTTATGCCGTAACCCCAGCGCATCCCTATGCGCTGGCGGGGCCGGAGGGATGCTCGCCTTACGGTACAAAGAACGTGGACGTTGCCATGCAATGTCTCTTATATCTCTCGTTCAGGAGGTGCTATGCTCAAGGTCGCTCTGGTTTACAATCTGATTCACCCTGAAACGCTCTCTCCCCAAAGCCCCATTGATGCTATCGCTGAATACGATTCCCCAGAAACTGTTCAAGCGGTACAGACGGCCCTCGAAGAAGGGGGAAATCAGGTTATCCTGTTGGAAGCAGATGAGCATATCGCAGAAAAGCTCCTTGCTACCCGGCCTGATATCGTTTTCAACATTGCTGAAGGCCGGCGCGGCCTGTATCGGGAATCCCATGTGCCGGCCATCTGTGAAATGTTGGGGATTCCTTATACCGGTTCGGACCCGCTCACCCTGGCCCTGGCTTTAGATAAAGCCCGCGCCAAACAAATTCTGATTTATCATGGAGTGCCCACGGCACGCTACCAGATTTTTTGGGAGGCGACGGATCAACTCGATCCCGATTTGCGCTTCCCTCTGATTGTCAAACTTCTGCGTGAAGGCTCCAGCATGGGTTTGACGCCTGATTCGGTGGTAGATGATGAGGAAGCCCTGCGCCGTCAGGTAGCACGCCTGCTCAACACTTATCACGAACCGGCCATTGTTGAACAGTTTATCCTGGGGCGGGAGTTCACCGTCGGCGTGTTGGGCAATCATCCGCCCCGCGTGTTGCCCATCATCGAGCTGGTTTTTCCCTCGCCGCGGGATATTGTTTTCTTCTCGCCTGATGATGTGGTGTTGGAACGTTTCCCGGCTTTGCGTGATAAGCCTTTACCTTGCCCCCGGCATCGCCCGGTCTGCCCGGCCGAGGTCAGCCCGGCCCTGAAAGCCGCCATTGAAGAGACCGCCCTGCGCGCCTATCGCGCTCTGGGCTGCCTGGATTGGTGCCGCATGGAGATGCGGCTGGGGCAGGATGGGCAGCTCTATGTGTTGGAGATGAATCCCATCGCGGGGATTGATCCCAGCTACTGGTTTGCCCGCGCGGCACGGGCCGCCGGCTTGAGCTACGCGGATTTCGTCAACACCATCCTGCAGAGCGCTTGTGAGCGGTATGGCCTGGCCTGACTGAGGTTCGGACATGAGTTGGGACAGGGCAGGCATAGGATGGGCAGGCATGGGGATGCCTGCCCTACGGTACGAAAATATCGTAACGGCGGCGTCCCTATGCCGCCGCACCCGTGCCCTACAGGCATGGGGATGGGTAGGGAGGGACAGGTAGTTCTCAGCCCAAACAGCAAGAAAACGATGGGATGCCATAATGGTTTCATGGGTGCTCTTCTTACCGCAACCCTATCTCGGTTTCGCAGCGTCATGTCCGAACCATGTCCTAATCTCAGGCCTGACGGTTGCGGTTTCATCCAAACGTTTTATAATGAGGCGTACTGTCTGGAAAGCGTGGGAGGTGAATACTATGCCGTTATACGAGTATGAGTGTCGCGTTTGTGGCTATCGCTTCGAACGCCGGCAGTCATTTTCCGAGCCGCCTCTGAAGGAATGCCCGGAGTGTGGCGGTGAAGTCTATCGCCTGATTCAACCTGCTGCGGTGGTTTTCAAGGGGTCAGGCTTTTACGTCACCGATAGCCGCTCCAAGTCGCCAACAGCTATGCCGGGCACCCGCAAAGAGCACAGCGACACAGAAAACGCCTCCAGGCCGGCCAGCGAAGCTAAAGCCCAATCGTCTGATGAGGCAAAAGGGTAGAGGGTGGTTTTCAGGTAGATAAGGCCCCGGTTCAACCGGGGCCTTATCATTGGGGGGAGCGCACCTAAACGCGCAGGAGGTGCGCGATGGTCGCCCCCTCACCGCCTTCAGCTTCGCTCGCCGCTTCGTAAGACGTGACCAGCGGGTGCTCATCCAGGAAATGCCGCACCGCGCGCCGCAGGGCGCCGGTCCCTTTGCCGTGCACGATGCGCACCCAGGGCAATCCGGCCCGCGCTGCGTTGTCCAGATAGCGATCCAGCCGGGCCAGGGCATCTTCAACCAGCATCCCGCGCAGGTCGAGTTGCAGGCCCGGGGAAGGCGGTGGGGTTTTAAAGGTCTGACGCGGTCCCGCCGGGGCGGGGGTGACGCGCGCGATCAGTTCGATCTGCTCCAGCGGAACGCGCAGACGGGCCGCGCCTAGTTTGACCTGCGCCATGGTCCCTTCGATGGCCAGCAGTTCTCCCTCGGCGCCCAGGTTGCGCAGGCGTACCGTGTCCCCTGCGCGTGGCGGGCCGTCATCGCCGGCAGCGATGGACGGCGGCGGAACTTCCGGGAGCTTTTCGGCGAGCTGTTCGGTTTCCGCGACGATGGCGCGCACCTCCTCGCGGACCTCTGGCGCGACCGGCCAGGGGATGCGCTCCAGTTTCGCGCGCACGCGGCGCACTTCCTCCCGTAAGGCTTCCAGCTCTTGCTCGGCCTGCTCGGCGCTCTTCTTGAGCAGGCTCCGCCGTTCCTCCTCAAGGGTGGCCAGGCGGGCCTGCAGCTCGGCGGCGCGGGCCTCCATCTCCTGGCGCGCGGCGCGGAGCGCATCGCGTTCCCGGGCGGCTTCCAGCCTCAAGCTGTGCAAATCATCCAGCATATCTTCTACCCGCCGGGCCTGCCCCGAAATTTTGGCCTGCGCGGCGCGGAGGATGGCCTCCGGCATGCCCAGCCGGCGGGCGATGGCAAAGGCGTTGGAGCGCCCTGGCAGGCCGATCTCCAGCCGATAGGTCGGGGCCAGGGTTTCGACATCGAACTCCATGGCGGCGTTGGTGACCCCGGGCGTTTCGTGCGCGTAAAGCTTCAACTCCGGATAGTGGGTGGCGACGGCGGCGGTGACGCGCTTCTGCCGCAGGTATTCCAGCAGGGCCTGCGCCAGGGCCGCCCCTTCGGTCGGATCCGTGCCCGCCCCCAGCTCATCCAGAACGACCAGGTCCCGATGATCCAGGCGCTCCAGGAAGGAAAGGATGTTCGCCAGATGGCCGGAAAAGGTCGAAAGGCTTTGCTCGATGGATTGCTCATCCCCGATGTCGGCATACACGTGCTCGAAGAAGGAAAGCGCCGCGCCTTCATCGGCGGGGATGTGCAGGCCGGTCTGCGCCATGAGGGTGAGCAGCCCCAGGGTTTTGAGCGAGACGGTCTTGCCGCCCGTGTTCGGCCCGGTGATGATGAGGATGTGCGTCTGCTCATCGAAGATCAGGTTGACGGGCACGACTTTGCGCGGGTCGAGCAGGGGATGGCGCGCCCCGGGCAGGCGGATGACCGAGCCCGGATGCAGGTTGGCTTCCCGCGGCGCTGGCGGCTCGGTCGGGATGGGCAGCAGCTCCGGCTCCGTGGCCATCATTTCCTCAGCGTACCGGGCCTTGGCCAGCGTCAGGTCCAGCTCGGCCAGGGCGTCCAGGCTGTGGATGATGGGGAAAGCGGCGGCGGCGACCTGCCGGCTGAGTTCGGCCAGCAGGCGGTAGATTTCCTCCTCTTCCGCCAGCTTCAACTCGCGCCACGCATTGTTCATCTCCACGACCGCCAGCGGCTCGACGAACAGGGTAGCGCCGCTGGCCGAGCGGTCATGCACGACGCCGGGAATGTGACCGCGGGATTCGGCTTTGACCGGCACGACGAAGCGCCCTTCGCGGCGGGTGATGACGGCCTCCTGCAGATGGCGGGCCGTGTCCCCATCGGCGATGAGCCGACGCAGGCGCTCTTGAATGCGCTCTTGCGTTATGCGCAGGGCGGCGCGGATGCGCGCCAGCTCTGGTGAGGCGTCGTCTCGCACTTCACCGCGATCGTCCAACACGCGCGTGATGGCCTGAGGGATGTGCGGCAGGGGCACGATGCGCGCAGCGATGTCGGCCAGGCCGGGGTAGCTTTCGCTCAGCTGCAGCAGGATGCGCTGCACCCGTTCCGCCCCCTCCAGGGTGGCGCGGATTTCCAGCAAGGTGAGCGGTTCCAGCAGCGCGCCCTGTTCCGCGCGGGTGGCGTGGGGGCGGATGTCGCTGATGCCCCCCAGGCTGAAGTCCGGCCGTTGTAACAGCAGGGCGCGGGCTTCGCGGGTGAGGCGCAGCGCCTCGCGCGCCGCGTGCAGGTCAGGCTGCGGTTCCAATTGCAGCGCCAGTTCTGCACCGGCGGAAAAATCCGCATAGCGCGCCAGGCGCTCTAGAATTTTGGGATACTCCAGGGTTTGCCAGTGTCGTTGCATGTCACTCCAATCAAGGAACCGCCTCACCTGTCTCCGACCTGGGGCAGGGCCAGGGTCACAGCAGGATCGGCGGATAGCCGTTAAAGAAAAACGGGAAGAGCAGTGGCCGGTAAAGGCTTAACACGCCCTCTGCAAAGGAGCGTAAGCCGGAGGTAGTGTACAGGTCGTAATAAAAGGTCCAGCGCTCGATCTGCACCCATTGGGTGGAGACGGCCAGTTTGAGGCCCTGGAATAAGAGCGTGAGCACCAGGGCGCCTGCGATCAGCCCGATCAGGCCGCCGAAGAGGTAATCCAGCAGGCCCAGCCTGGGCAAGTGCGTGTCGGGGAAGGCCCACAGCAGGAACAGGTACATGCCCAGGTAGAACAGGGCCACCAGGAAAATGAACTCCACGCCTTCGCGCAGGCTCACACTGCCCAGTTTGATCGCTTTGGTGTAGAAAGCGAAGGGCCGATACAACAGGCCGGCGGCGCCGGTCGCGACGTACAGGCTGAAGACGTTGAAAGCCGCCCGCACCGTGCGCTGATAGACCTGCCAGGCTACAAAGACCAGGGCGAGAAGCACTAAGAGACCATCGAAAGCTGTCATAGTTGACTCCTACTCCCTTGAAAGGAAAGTTAATTGTGTTTACGGGAACTGCTCAGGTTGGCCGTTGAAAGCGCGCCGCTTTCTGACCGGAGCCCCCCGTAGGGGCGGCATCCCTATGCCGCCCTACATCCCCTGATCTCTGCGTCCTCTGCGCCTCGGCGAGGGGACGCTCTTGATTATACCATGGGCCGCTCAGGCAGCAGGCGCGGCAGGATAACTTCTGCCGGACCGTCAAGGACGAGCTGAACCCGCGGTGTGAGTGGCGTTGGCTCCGGGTTGATCTCAATGCAGAAGACGCCCTGTTCCAACGCCCAGGTGGGGAGAGAGGCCGCGGGGGCGACCAGGCCTGAGGTGCCGACAATCAGCAGAACCTGAGCGCTGAGCGCCGCTTCCACTGCCGCCTCCCAGGTCGGTGGGGGCAGCATTTCGCCATACCAGACGACATCCGGGCGCTGCCAGGCCCCGCAGTAGGGGCAGGGCGGCGGCAACTCCAGGTCGAGGGGCGGCTCCGGAAGCAAGGTCGGTTCTCCCCGGCAGGCGGCGCTGCACTTAAAACGGCGGAAGCTGCCGTGTAACTCCAGGACGCGGCGGCTCCCTGCGGCCTGATGGAGGCCGTCAATGTTTTGGGTGATCACTGTGACCTGAGGGATGGTCGCTTCCAGTTCGGCGATTGCCCGGTGGGCGGCATTGGGCTGCGCCTGGAGCATATCCTGCCGGCGCTGATTGTACCAGGCCCAGACCTTGCGGGGATGCGCCAGGAAGCCTTCGAGCGTGGCGTAGATGCGGGGATCGTACTTCTGCCAGGCGCCAGCGGCATCCCGATAGGTGGCCAGGCCGCTGGCGCGCGAAACGCCCGCGCCGGTGAATACAGCCAACCTCTGACAGGCCTGGAGCACTTGCCTGGCCTGCTCAATCCTTTGGGTCAGAGGGAGCTGAGCCATAGTACCGCGTCCATA
>Ga0068707_1002845_pt1 | contig 12138 bp, 12 predicted proteins | sample YNPNPMetaG_FD_66600 | JGI IMG/M metagenome (GOLD analysis project Ga0068707, IMG submission 66600) | Anoxygenic and chlorotrophic microbial mat microbial communities from Yellowstone National Park, USA - YNP NP MetaG | ecosystem: Environmental > Aquatic > Thermal springs > Hot (42-90C) >... | reverse complement strand
TTCGAGCGGGAATACTGGCAGGAATACGAGCGCACCATCCTTCCCGCGCTCCAGCAGATGGAACGTCTGGACGAGGTCATTGCCCAGGCGCGCAGAGAGGTGAAGTAATTGCGTGCCTCTACAAAACCAAAATCGGCACCCCAGGTGGTGCCGATTTGGTCCAAACAACGTAACTATTCAGGCGGTGACTGGAAGGGCCACGCCGAGGGCTCGCCCGAGGCGTCACCCTCTTTGGGCCTGCGCCGACCTCTCTGGTGATGCACACATGAAGAGTGTCGGCGTAGGCCGACATCAGGCACGAAGTGCCCAGGAGGGGCGATTTCAATCGGCCTGAATAGTTGCAAAAAAACCAAAATCGGCACCCCAGGTGGTGCCGATTTGGTCCAAATAACAAGCTTCTCTCAGGCCTGAAGCTGGCTCCTGGCCTTGTTGAAAGCCGCCATCAAACGAGACTTGCGGCGTGCCGCGTTGTTCTTGTGGATCACCCCCTTCTCGGCGGCCTTGTCCAGAGCGCGCACCGCCTCCCGCAGGGCCTGAGCAGCCTCGGTGATCTTTCCTGCCGCCAGCAAAGCACGCACCTTCTTGATATGGGTGCGCGCCCTGCTGCGCACCATGCCCCGATAGAGCGCTTTACGCGCATCGCTGCGCGCCTTTTTCATCGCGGACGGATTTCTCTTCAGATTTGGCAACTTCAAACCTCCCCAAAAACTTATGGTTGGCCCCAATATACCTCAAGGGCTGCCTTTTGTCCAGTTTATGCCTCAGGTCCTGCGCCGCTATGGTGTGATTTCCTCAACCCTCCCCTGAGCCTCCCATGACCTGCCTGCTTCTCTCCTTGAGCCCGCGCAGCACATCATCCATGGCTTCCTGGACATAAGGATAAGCCAGCCATACCGTAGCAGCCCCAAACAGCCCTCCCGTCACCAGCCGAAGCTGCCAGGTGCTCTCCCGCCAGCCCACAAGCTGAGTGCCCCCATCAATTGCCAGCGGCACCAGACACAAGGCATAGGCCCACAACGGCAGCCTGGGCAGGCTGGCGACCCTCCGGCGCCATAGCCAACCACGCACCAGCGCAAACAGCACCCCGGCCACCAGCATGCTGCCCCATACGGCCACATCACGCTGGCATAATGCCACCTTATATCCCGTCTGCGGCGAGCCGGGAAAGTGCAACGCCTGGCGCTGGAAGACACTTAGGCCCGCTGGCAATGCGCCCAACGCCTCCAACTCCTCCAGCCGATAGGTGGCCTGAGGCCCAAAGAGAAAGAAGGACCGCTCCGGCAACTGATGGCAGGTCAGGCTGTATAGCCAGTAAATCGCCCGGCCCGCGGCAGGGGCGCCAACCTGCATCAGCACCGGCGCCAGAAATGCCAGCCCCACGAAGACAGCCAGCATAAGGTTGAAGATAGCCAGCCAATGCCGCGCCAGCGCCAGGCTCAAACGGTCCACGGCCCCGGCCACCTGGTCCTTCCACCCCGCTCCAGGGGTAAGGGCCCACGTCGTGGGCTGCTTATCTTCCACTGTCACAGGCATCTCCTCTCCGGCCACCATCTTGCCCCCTTGGGCGGGCCCTGAAGTAAGGCTCATCTCTTACGCCTCAGCCATGGTCCCCTCACCCAGCGCGGTGCCGCTCAGGTAACCGATATAGGCCGGGATCAGCGGCAACACACAAGGGGAAAGGAACGACAGAAGGCCAGCTACAAAGGCAATGGGCACGGTGACTGCTGTGGTGGAGGCCGACTCCAATTCCAGGCTGGCCAGGCCGGTGCCAAAGCGCGCCACAAGAAGATGGGCGATAAATGCCAGCCGGTCCATGGCCAGCAGCACTCCAACGAAAATCAGCAACAGGCCTGTCAACCTGGAGACGATGCCCAGATGGCGGTTGAGGCGGTGCAGCCACCCTGTCATGGTGCTGAAGGCCGCGCCGGTCAACAAGAACGGGATGCCCAATCCGGCCGAGTACACTGCCAGCAGCAGCGCACCCTGGGCCACAGTTTGCGTGTCACTGGCCAGGAAGTAGATGGCGGCCAGCACCGGGCCGACACAAGGGATCCAGCCGGCGGAGAAAAATACCCCTGTTGCCGCCGAGGAGAGATAACCCCAGCGCCGATCGGCGCGCACCTGTAGCCGTCCCTCTGTGTATATCAGGCGAGCCAGGCCATCCAGAAAGGCGAGGTAGACGCGGCCAGGCACAGTGCGATCGGCTCCCGTCCGGCGCACCAGGCCAGCCACCCCATCCAGCGCTCCCGCGATCTGCAGCCCGAATAGGATCACAATAACCCCACCGATCTTGACCACTGTGGGCAGATAGCGGTTGAGCGCATAGCCGAAGAAGGCCACCGAGGCGCCCAACACCACGAATACTGTGCTGAAGCCAGCCACAAACGCCAACGCGTGCCCAAACGTCCGCCACCGATGCCCATGGTTCATGGCACACCTCTCCAGCACAGGCTGGGCCGCCACCTCACCAATCGGTACCCCCTCCCTGCGACGCCCGCTCGCGGATGAGCTCCTTCAACATCGCCACCTCTCGCTCCAGATCCCGCTGGCGCTTGATCATGCTGAAGATGAAGGCGAACGCAGCCAGCCAGATGATCAGATACCCTGCCACCATGTAGCCCATACTTCAGCTCCTTTCTAAAGCCCCAACTGCTCCCTCAGAGCCTCCACCTCTTCTCTGGCCATCTCCAGTCGCAGGCGATGCAGCAGCAGCACCACGTAGAGCAAGGTAAAAGCAGCCAGGCTGAAGAAGAAAGCCGGCCGCATCCCGGCCGACAGCCCGAAGTTCTTGGCGTCGAAGAGCACCGGATGGATAGTCCGCCACCAGCGGATGGAGAAGAAAGTGATCGGCACGCTGAGGAAAGCGAAGATCCCATATACCGAGGCAAAACGGGCTCGCCGGCCGGGGTCTTCGATGGCGCTGCGCAGCATGAAATAGCTGAGATACAGCAAAATGACGATTGTATAAGTCGTCAACCTGGGGTCCCATGTCCACCATACGTTCCAGGCTGGCTTGGCCCACACCGAGCCGCTGGCAGTAGCAGCCAGGGTGAAGACGATGCCCAACTCGGCCGACGAGAGGGCCAGGGAATCCCACCTCCGCTGCCCCCTGACCAGATAGCTGATACCTGCGACCGTAGTCACCCCAAAGGCCAACATGCTGAGCCAGGCGCTGGGGACATGAAAGTAGATGATGCGTTGGGCATACGTCTCGGGCCGCGTGAGGCCCACGGCATCTGGCGCCCATACCAGCGCGAACAAAATGGCAACCACCATCCCTGCCCCAGCGAGCACAGTCAAGATTGTCAGCCGCAGATCAGACCGGATCATTGCCCACTCTCCCTGACGTTATTCCTCCACCACGTAATCGAAGGTCAGGTAGGCCACCAGCGCAAACCCGACATCGTAGATCACCACCAGGCGCAACCAGTTGCCCATCTCGGCCAGGGACTGGCCATCCAGCAGCCCGCCCGTCATCTTGACCCCAGCCACCAGCACAGGCACCAGCACCGGGAAGAGCAGAATTGGCAGCAGCACCTCTCGCGCACGCGTATTCACCGCCATGGCCGAGAACACAGTGCCCACCGTTGCAAAGCCAACCGTGCCCAACAAAAGCACCACCAGGTGCTGCCAGGTCAGCAGGGACAGGTTGAAAAAGAGCATCACCAGGGGCAGCAACACCGCCTCAACCACCAGCATGAACAAGAGGTTCCCCAGCATCTTACCGAAATAGATCGCCGACCGATCCACCGGCGCCAGGAGCAGGCCAGCCAGGCTCCCCCTATCCTGCTCGATCACAAACGCCCGGTTGAGGCCCAGGGTCCCCGCAAAGCTGACTGCCACCCAGATGATGCCGGGAGCTACCATCCTCATGTCCGGCACGCGCAACTCGAAGGCGAAATTGAAAACCACCACCGCCAGCACCGCAAAGACAAACATGCTGCTGAAGATATCCTTGGTACGCAGCTCGGCGCGCACATCTTTCCAGAGGATGGCTGCCACGGCCCGCCAGTAGTTCATCGGCCTCCTCCCCCGCAGTAACGCTCATAAAGGGGCCGGAACTCGCCTGGGGTGAGGTCGCGCGCCCTGGCCTGAAAGACCAGCCGGCCAGCAACCAGGATGGCCACCCGGTCGGCCATGGCCAGCCCACGCTCCAGGTGATGGGTAACGGTGACAATGGTCCGCATCGGACCTGGCTGATCGCCAGACCGGCCGCTCACCTCTGCCAGCAGGGCGTGCAACATCTCGGCCGCCTGGGGATCGAGCCCTGTATCCGGCTCATCCAACAGCAACACCAGCGGATCATGCAGCAGCGCGCGCACGATGGCCAGGCGCTGGACCATACCGCGCGAGAAGGTGCGCACCAGGTCCCCTCGCCGGCCGGCCAGTCCTACCCGCTCCAGCAGAGCGCTGAGCCGCGGCTCGGCGTCCTCCAGGCCGTACAGGCGAGCAAAAAAACGCAGATTCTCTTCGGCGGTCAGGCTCTCATAAAGCAACGGCGCATGGGAGACAACCCCCAGATAGCGCCGGATCCCCTGGGCATGCGTCCGCAGGTCCAGCCCACCGATGTAAACCGTGCCCGCAGATGGCCGGCTCAGCCCCGCCAGGATGCGGATCAAAGTCGTCTTGCCCGCCCCGTTGGGCCCGAAGATGACCAGTGACTCGCCCTCCGCCACCGAGAGGTCCAGCGCGCGCAAGACCACTTTGCTGCCGAATGCCTTGCTGAGCTGGCGCAGCTCGATCATAGGCCGACCCGCGCTGGAGGCTCTCCCTGCATCGGCACCCGGTCCCGCTCTCACCGCCTCGCCTCCTCACGCAACACGTCCAGCAACTGCGCTTTCAGCCGCCGCCGCTGATCCCGGTAGGCTGCTTCAGACACCTCCCCGGCCTCGTAAGCATTCTCCAGCCTGGCCAGGGCGTCTATCAGGCTGTCCCGCGCGTGGGAAGCCACCTGAGAAGCAGACGAAACCCGACGTCGCCACAGGGGCCTGGCGGCCACCACCACGGCGATCAGAGCCACCGCAGACACAGCAATGGCCAGGCTGGCACGCTCAAGCCCCATGGGGGCGGAAACCACCCCTCTGGCCGTCAAGGCCGAGAGGTTGGCGATGCTGATCTGAATGGAATGGTTGGCCGGCAGGTTCTGGCCGACCAGGCTGATGAAACGGCCACTCGGGGTCTGACGTACCCCTTCGTCCATCAGTTGACCACTGGTTACTTTCAAGGTTGGGCCCTGAGCCGAACCGCCCCCAGGGTCACTGATCAACACGTTGATGTTTCGGATGGGATAAGCCAGGGTGCGGTCTAATTGGAGGGTGTCGCCGGAGTACGGCAGGGCATAGCGGAAGAGGATCTGGCGCACGAATTGGCCAGGCGGCAGGGGCCAGGTGTCTACAAACCCACCGTTGGTATGCCTGTAGCGCCCACTTCCCTCGTCGTCGCTGATCACCACCCCCTGGGCCCCGGCCGGCAGGGTGAAACGCAGGACACCTGTGCCATCGCCGATATATGTCCGGTTGCCACCCAGGCTAAAGACGACCATTTCGGCGATCAGCGCCCGGCCGGCCGCGAACTCGACGATAAAATGCACCCGCTCAGCCCAGATGGCGCTGCCATCGGTCGTCGTATCAAACACCTCTATCGGCAGATGAAGGGTAGGCTGGTCAGCGCTGAAGCTGGCCACCGCGGAGCTATAGGGGATGCCAGCAGGATACTCAGCCCTGGCCACATAGACCAACCCAGGCTCGGTGGACAGCCCCTCAAACCGGTATACCCCCTCTGCATCGGTGGTCGCCGACCGCTCCTCGACCACAGTTGAGCCGTCCATGATCCCCAGCAGCACCGGCAGATCGGGGACGGGCTGACCTGTGGTGCCATTGACCACAGTGCCAGTAATCACTCCTGATCCGGCCACCGGGGCTTGCGGCAACAGGCGGGGTGTGGAGAGGGTGCGAATGTATGGCAGGACCGCTGGTCGCGCGGCCAGGTGCTCCTGCCCGCGTGGAGACGCGTACAGGTGCGGGGGGATGAGGTGCAACCACAGCACCAGCAGGCCAACCAAAGCCATGCTGTACCACGGCGCGACGCCCCGTGCCGGCAGTTTGATGCAAAAACGGCCACCCGCCCCCCGGGCGACCGTTTTCGCCTGCCCACCTATGCGGTGACCCTCCGCGCCCGCCACCCCACTACCCGACCGCCTTGACTTCAACCTCTTCATACTCCTCGTAGCGCGACGGGCACTTCAGCAGCAAATTGCTGGCGTCTAACGTGCCATCGGGTCGCAACCTGCCTTCCACAATGGCGCTGGCCCCCTCGCGATGGATCTGATCCGGCTTGACCCCGTGGAAATAGACAGGCAGTTGCTTACTGGCGTCCGCCGTATCGGAGATACGGAAGTTGAGGCTGAGGGTGGCGGCGTCGTAGGCGATGCTCTCGGTCACGATATTGCCACTGACCCGCAGCGGCTTGCCGATCAACCCGGCCTGATCAGCCAGCACCTCACCCACCTCGCGGTAGTATGAGCCGGCGCTGGAGATGGACGAGATGATCAGATAAGACACCAGCCCCAGGATCACCAGCCCACCCAGGATAAACTTAACCCGGTTGCGCGCTGGGTGTGCCGAAACCACATCCCGAAGAATAGTCGAGCTCTCTGTCATTTTGCCTCCCTGTATTCAGGCGGTGACTGGAAGTCACCCTTTTGGGGCCTGCGGCCAGAGGTCGGCCTGCGCCGACCTCTCTGGTGATGCACATATGAAAAGTGTCGGCGGAGGCCGACACCCCTCGGGCCGAGCCCTTCGGGGCGAGGCCTGGCACGAAGTGCTCAGGGAGGGCGATTTCAATCGGCCTGAACAGTTACCAAGAGTATATCACCCGAGACATTGCCTGTCAACGAAAATGCAGACCAGGTGTGTCCTAAAATCGTCGGGAACTTGGTCCGGACACAACCGGCAACTGTAGCGCAGGCCGCCAGGCCTGTATTCGCAGGCTGACCGCCTGCGCTATAGGTGCAGCGCAAGCGGCCGGGCCGACATTCACAAACATCCCAGCAGCCAGGGCTTATCCATTCTTTATATCTGATGAAAAGGCTCGTAGTGAGCCACGAAGCGAACGGGCGAGGCATGCCTCGCCCGTACTGGCGTCCAAAAGGCCTGGAGAACGGCACTCCGCTGGCGCTCCGTGCCTGACTACGAACGGCCCGACAAAATTGGGACACACCCTGCAGGCCCCGGCTCTGGGGCCAAAGCCCTTAGCTTACTTCCCCCAGCCGCAAGCCGCGCAGGCGCAGCGAATTGGTCACCACAAAGATGGAGGAGAAGGCCATGGCCGCCGCGGCCAGCCAGGGCGCATTGTGCAAGAGCCCTGCCGCAGCCACGGGGATGAGCAGCACGTTGTAGAAAAACGCCCAAAACAGGTTCTGCCTGATGGTGCGCATGGTGCCCCGGCTGAGGGCAATTGCCCGGCTCACCCCCCGCAGGTCCCCGCTCATCAACGTCACGCCGGCAGTCTCCATGGCCACGTCGGTGCCGGTGCCGATGGCAATCCCCACGTCTGCCTGGGCCAGGGCCGGCGCGTCGTTGATCCCATCTCCCACCATGGCGACCACGGTCGAGGCGCGTCTCTTGCCCCCAGCTCCCTGGCCAGACTGACCTTCTACCCCCGACTCCTGCAGCGCCTTAACCTGGGCCGCCTTATCCCCTGGCAGCACCTCGGCCAGAACATGTTCTATGCCCACCTGCCTGGCAATCGCCTCGGCCGTGGAACGGTTATCGCCGGTCAGCATGACCACCTTCAGGCCATGGCGCTTGAGGCCGGCAACAGCCTCGGCCGAGCCCTCTTTGACCGTATCGGCCACCCCGATGACTCCCACCAGGTGGCCGTCTACGGCGCCCAGGATCACCGTCTTGCCTTCGGCCTGCAATCGCTCAACAGCCGCCAATAGCCAGGGTTCGCCCTCTGTCGGCTGTCCCCCTGTCTGGGCTCCAGAAGCCGCTTGCCGAGAGCTATCCAGCCCCACGCCCTGGCCCAGGATCCAACGCGAGGTACCGAGCAGCACCTCATGGCCGTCCACGCGCGCCCGAATGCCATGGCCGGCGATGGCCTCGAATGTCTCAGGCTGAGGCAAAACCAGGCCTCGCGCCTCGGCTGCGGTCACAATGGCCTGCCCCAGCGGATGCTCTGACCCGCGCTCGGCCGCGGCAGCCAGGCGCAGGAATTCGTCCGGCGAAAGCGCGGTGGGCGAGGAAGCCGGCCCAGTGGGTCCTTCAGACGTCCCTGGGGGGAGCACTATGTCTGTCACGGCCGGCTTCCCCTGCGTGATCGTACCGGTCTTGTCCAGCACCACCACTTGCGCCTGCTCCAGCCGCTCCAAGGCCTCGGAACTACGGAAGAGGATGCCGTGTTGAGCCCCCTTCCCTGTGCCCACCATGATCGCTGTCGGCGTCGCCAGCCCCAGCGCGCAGGGGCAGGCGATCACCAACACGGCCACCATATTGACCATCGCCGTCGTCAGGCCGGCCCTGGCAACAAAGTACCAGCCGAGAAAAGTCAGCAGCGCGATACCGATAACGACCGGCACGAAAACACCCGCCACGCGATCGGCCAGGGCCTGGATGGGAGCCTTGGAGCCCTGGGCCTCTTCCACCAGGCGGATGATCTGGGCCAGGGCAGTCTCTGCGCCCACCCGCGTAGCCTGGACACGCAGCAGGCCCGAGCGGTTGAGCGTGGCACCGATCACCTCGTCACCAGGGCGCTTCTCCACAGGCATGCTCTCGCCGGTCAGCATTGCTTCATCCACAGCCGAATGGCCGTCCAGCACCACCCCGTCCACCGGGATCTTCTCCCCGGGCCGGACGATCAGGATATCGCCCACCTGCACTTCCTCGACGGGCACATCTACTTCGGCCTCGCCCCGCACAACGCGCGCTGTCTTAGGCCGCAAGCCCATCAGCGCCTTGATGGCCGCGCTGGTACGGCCGCGCGCCACAGCCTCCAGGTACTTGCCCACCCTGATCAGGGTGATAATGAGGGCCGAGGTCTCAAAGTAGACCACATGGCCCAGCCGCGGGAAGAGCAACACGGCCACGCTGTAGAAGTAAGCCGCGGACGACCCCATGGCGATCAGCACGTCCATATTAGCGCTGCCGTTCTTCAACGCCTTGTAAGCGCCAACATAGTAGTGCCAGCCCACATAGAACTGGACCGGGGTCGCCAGGGCGAAGAGCACCCAATTCAGCCAGGTGGCATGGGGAAGCACCCCCGCCATCATTGCCATGGCCAGCACAAAAATGGGCAGTGTAAAGGCCACCCCTATCCACAGCCGATGTCTTTGCTGCGCTATTTCCCGCTCGCGCGCCTGAGCCTCGACATCGGCCAGTTCGCCCGACCCGCTCCGCTCCAGCACCCCATAGCCGAGCTCTTCAACCTTACGCTTCAGATCAGCATAGTTGACCAGGGTAGGGACAAACTCGATGGTCGCGCGCTCGGTAGCCAGGTTAACCGTCGCGCTCACCACGCCCGGCATCTTCTTGAGATGGCGCTCAATCGTCGCCGCGCAGTTGGCGCAGGTCATGCCGGTGATGGGCAACTCGAGCCTGCCAGTGGCGACACCATAGCCCAGCTCGGCGATCAAAGCGCGCATCTGACCTTCGCTGGCCAGGGTTGGGTCGAACGTGATGCTGGCCTTCTCTGCTGCGTAGTTGACCACTGCCTCGCTGACCCCTGGCACCTTCTTCAGGTTGCGCTCAATGGTCGCCGCGCAGTTGGCGCACGTCATACCTGTAACAGGCAGGGTGATGTGGGTAACCTGGCTCATAGCTGACACGCCATCTCAGTTGGCGGCAGGGTAGCCGATCTCAACCAACGTACGTTTGACCCCCGCCAGAGAGCGCTCATCCTCCAGGGTGAAGGTGACAGCCTTCGCCTCAACATCCCCTTCCACCCGGATAACCCCCGGCAACTCTCTGGTCTCGCGGGCGATGGTCATGATGCAATGACGACAAGAGATGTTGGGAATGCTCAGAGTGACTGTATACGACATGTGTACCTCCTTGATCCATACTGGACACTGGCGATTTTCTTCGTAGTAACGACTTTAGTCGTTCAGGACGCGCCGAAAGCGACTAAAGTCGCTACTACGAAGCCTGCATCTCGTGCTCCTCAGGTTGCCGAGCCCAAGATGCGGGTATCCCCAGAATTCGCCAGAGTCCAGATCCGTAGTTAGAGTACAACCTTTCCAAACAGTCTTTCCGTAAGCTGGGTTGCCGAGCCTGATACCGTTAGCAAAAGCTCAAGCACGGTACACAGACCCCCAAAAAGACAAGAGACCAGATCAGCCAGACCTGGTCCCCTGCCAGCTCAGGCTGGAGGCTGATCCGGGGCCAGCAGGCGCCTGGCGACCCCGCGCACCCCTTCTACCCAATCCAACAGTTGAATGCGGTCAGAGTCAACGTGGTCGTAGCCAGAGCCAATCAGGTAGGCCAGCAAGCCCAGATAGGTGCCGGCTACAGCCAGACGGCCGGCGGGTGTAGCCAGGGGCGGTGCCAGTTTAACCAGCGCCAGAACGGTGGTGATCTTGTCGGCCACGCTGGCCTTGGCTGCGAAGCGGCCTGCCAGTTGGGTAACCTCGTCCTGCACCATCCACAACACGGCCTCCTCAGCCCGGTAAGCTGAGATCCAGGCATCCACCTCGCCGGCGATGGCGGCTGTGCCCAACAGCTTGTCTACCAATTGGGGAAAGAGGGTGCCTGCTTTCAACTCTGCCAACCAGGCGTTGAGCTGCTCACGCGCTTTATCCAGCGCATTGATCCCCAGCAGGGCAATGATCTTGTCATTGGCGGCCATGACAAAGTCAATGACCCGCCGGCTGATCCCTTTGACATCCACGCCCAGCTTCTCCAGCAGCTCCCCACCGACGGTCACCAGCGCCTCTTTGAGCAGAGCGGCATCCAGCATCAGCAGGCCCTCTACAACGTGCCCACCGGCAGTGACCACATTGGCCTTGATCTCCTCCAGGGCGGCGTGGACTGCTGCCGACGCATCAGCCCTGGCCTCCCCTATGGCGCGCACTCCCCTTCCGGCCAGGGCGCCCACCAGGTAGGCATCGGGCGCGCTGATCAGCGCGCGTAGCCCGGCCAAATCTGCTGGGGTGGGAAACAGCGCACGTACGGCAGCTCGGCCTTCGGGCACGGCAGCCGGCAGCGGGGTGAGCTGGCTGGCCACGGTGAGGTCGAGGACAGCGCCGGCCAGCAGTTGCACCTCGGCCTCAGCCCGCTCGAAAGGGTCATCGCTGGTCTTCAGAGTTGTCTCGGCGGCTGTTTTCAGGGCCTGAGAAGTGGCCAGAAGGCGAGCGGCCCGCCGCGCCGGCGCAGCACGGCTCACCCCTCGCACGGCCGGCGGCTCCAGCAAAGCTGCCACCCCGGCCGCGTATGTCGCGGCCAGCCGGCGGCGCTCCGCGGACGATCCTGTGGCTGTCATGTGAAAACCTCCTCGGTATGATATGTTCGTAGTAAGGCACGTAACGAAGTGGAGTGCCGTCCGACGCCACTCCGCTACGCTGCGTGGCTTACTACGAACAGGAGATTACGGGTCTCGCTCGGCATGGCTGAAGCGAGAAGCTTCCACCAAGCAGGTTCAGGAACCTTCCTGGGCCGGGCTCTGAGCAGGCGGCTCTGCGGCTGACCCGCCCACCTCGGCCGGCCGCGGCCGACGGTGGTTGACGAACAGCCCGGCCACAGCCAGGATGATGCAACCAATCGCGATCCACTGCGCGGTGGCCAGGCTGCCGATGCGCCAGGCATCCGGCCGGAACATCTCCACCCAAAACCGCCCCGCCGGATACCAGATCAGGTAGAACAAGAAGATATCACCATCCCGCAACCACCCCTTGAAGCGCCGACCTGCTATCCACAGCAGCGCGAAGCCGATGACGTTCCAGAGCGCCTCGTAATAGAAGGTGGGGTGGAAGCCGTGCGTGGCATACCACTGCCGCGCCGCCTCGGTCAGCCGGTCGGGCAGGCCGCAGGCCATAGGTGAACCGGCCGGCTCCTGACAGGGGTACACCGGGTTGATGTGAAAGGCCCAGGGGAGGTCGGTCGGCGGGCCATAGAGCTCTTGATTGATCCGGTTGCCCATCCGACC
>Ga0068707_1002844_pt1 | contig 12141 bp, 6 predicted proteins | sample YNPNPMetaG_FD_66600 | JGI IMG/M metagenome (GOLD analysis project Ga0068707, IMG submission 66600) | Anoxygenic and chlorotrophic microbial mat microbial communities from Yellowstone National Park, USA - YNP NP MetaG | ecosystem: Environmental > Aquatic > Thermal springs > Hot (42-90C) >... | reverse complement strand
CTCTGGCATGGGCCTGGAGGCTGGCGAGGTGCGTTTCGTTCTTGAAGACGTTTTCGACCGTGAATTCTTCGGTGGGAACGCGATTCTCACCCGCTTCATAGGTGATTGTGAACCCGCTCCGGTCGATGAGCATGGAACCCTTTGTGCCGTAGAAGCATTTGGCGTGGGACCGCTGTTGCCGTCGTGCGGCACCACTGAAGGTGTATTGCATGACGAAGCCGTTGGGAGCCATCGGGGCTGGGCCATACTCACAGATTGCCACGAACGAATCGGGCCATTCCGTGTTGGTCTTCTCGAAACAGTAGAATCCCCCCATCGCTGCGGCTGAGATCGGCCCCTTCGTCTGCAAGAACCAGTGGACAATCTGATAATGATGGACCGCCCAGTCCACCTGCCAGCCACCACCATAGTCAAAGAACCAGTAAAAGTGATTGTAACGGTTCGGATTGTAGGGAACCTTAGGGGCAGGTCCTAACCAGAAGTCCCAGTTCAATTCTGGTGGTGGATCACTATCGGGCGGGTTGCCAAAACCGGGATACAGGCAGTCAAAGTCCCAAACGCGGACTTCGGTGATTGTACCTAACTTTCCTTGCTGAATCATCTCGGCGGCCTGCTGATAGTGAGGCCAGCTCCGCTGTTGCGTGCCAATGGTTACGATCCTGTTGTACTTTTCAGCCGCTTTCACGGCGGCTTGACCTTCGGCGATAAACACGCTCAAAGGCTTTTCGACGTACACATCTTTACCGGCCTGACAGGCATGAATTGTCGGCAACACATGCCAGTGGTCGTTTGTCCCGACAATGACGGCATCCACATCCTTGTTGTCAAGCATCCGTCGGTAGTCGTCATAGGCTGCAATTTTTTCGCCGCCGAAGGCGTTTCGGGCATCGGCCAGACGCTTCGAGTTGACGTCGCAAACGGCGATGATGCGGGCATCAGGGAGACGCGAATGCGCCGTTGCCACCGCCCGTCCTTCCCCGCCACAGCCGATCAAGCCGATGTTGACCGTCTCATTGGCGGATGCCGTCTGCTGGCCTGTGACGACCGTTTGACTTCCCAGCCAGACTGCAGCCATGCTCGCCGCCGAAGTGCCGAGAAATTGACGCCGTGTTGGTTTGTGTCGCATGATCCAAGTCCTCCTTCATTTTCTAACCCGTTGAAGATAACTCACATTTTCCCTGGGCGAAAACCGTAAAGCATCAACCCAGTGATAACACGATTGATCGGGAGATTTAGGGCGTTTCTGCTGATAAAGCCACGCCCTGGTGTGTCACAATTATTAGCGTCTCGATCAATGTTGTCAAATTGGCTGACACGCCGACCTGGGGGCATCAGGTTTGTCGTTTATGTGAGCGCATTATTCCAAGCGGGGATCTGAAAAGGACTTCGCCGGGCATAGCAAGTGTGACTCCTCACTCGCCCTTCTTACTGCTAGCTCCGGCTGGTGGGTCATGCGACCTTTTCATGTTTGACCGCGGTGCCCCAACTCAGGAATTCCTCATCGTGAGTCACGAGGATCATCTGTCGTTCTGAGTGCTCCAGCAGAAACCGCCGCAGGTTGTCGCGCCGGTTCGCATCCCACATGTGAAAACAATCGTCCAGAAGCAGCGGCAAGATCACATCTCCGGCGAGTCGATCGAGAACAGCCCAGCGAATACCAAGGGCCAGTTGATCACACGTGCCTTGACTGAGTTCTCGAAAGTCGCTCAGTTTTTCCGTCTGAGAGCCAAGAGAGGGAATGCGAAAGGAAACGACGAAGTCATTATTGAGTAAAAAATCTCGATCGGTTCGCCCGGTCCAGCGACTCATGAGATGATTGAGATTGCTTTGAATCGCCAGACGATGCTGCTGTGAGAACACGTTGAAGGCCTCTTCAACAAGCTTATAGGCCGTCGCAACGGCTTTTGCCCGCACTTCCAGAGCTTTGATCTCTTGCTCAATTTGGGCCAATTCTTCCTGGGACTGTGCGAGGTTAACGACATTTTGTCCTTCCCAACGGGCCAGTTCTCGTTCGCAATCGTTGCGTTCTTGACGAATCTTCTCTGCCTCGGTTTCCAGTTGAGCTAGCTGTTTCTCAAGGCCCCGAAATTCGCTTTCCAATTTCTGGGTATCCCAAGAGAGGGCCTCTTCGGCGAGCGGACTTGACTGTGCGAGCTGGCGCCCTTCCAGGAGGTTGCCCTGGAGGTCGAGTTCTGCCTCGCGATACCGTTTCTCCAGGGTCTGGATATTCTCTGCCCCGGTGCTCCGGAGAAGGGTCTCCTGCTGCCGCTGGCAATCACCATCTCGTGCGCAAAGGGCTTCAAATTCGTCCAGAACCTTCTTAACGCCTTCGAAAACCTTCGGGGAAAGCGGTTTGTCCACCGGAAGAGACTCGCCACTCAGCGCGCAAAGCTCCCGCAGCTCACCCGGAAGGGCGTCTGCCGTCAATCGGCTGGCCAATGCCTCAAGTTCGGACTTCCCCCTGGCGAAATCCTCTCTGGCGCGGTGCAGACTCTGAAAACGTCCCAGCATTGGCAAGAGGACGGCCAATTCCCGCGTTTGTGCCCAGGAGAAGGCTTTATCCCAAAGCTTGGCGAGTTCCTGAGAGGCCCTCTGGTAATCCTCTCTGACCACCTCCGCAAGTCTCTGGCATTCCGCATACTCAGGTGGCCAGCATTGGGGACGGAAAATGTGCGATGTGATAAAGCCCGCAATAATCCCGCAGATTCCCCCCAGCAGTAATCCGAGTCCGATGTATCCCAGAAGAAGAAGGATCGCGAAAAACACCAGGGTCGTGCCCAGGGCCACGCCGAGGACCACCGGGAGTTGACGCCGACGATCCAGCACCGGCCGAATTGCTTCCAGCCGGGAAACGGCCTCGCGGCTCTGCTGCTCAAGTTGACGACAGGATTCCGTTGCCTGCCGTATCTGTTCCACCCACAATGGGGCGTCGTCCGGCCAGTTCCAGACGTCGCTAAAGTTTCTTCTTAAATCCTCCTCTGTAACTTCGGCTGACTTCTCGACTAGTCGCTGAGCGAGTCTTTGTAATTCTTCCAGGGAGTTTTTCCATTGTTGCCGCCGTTCGGCCGTGCTATCACGCAGAAGCGGCGGAAACGTTGCTTGCTTGTTTCTCACCTGCTCCCGTTCGTTTTCGAGTTTTTTCCACTGTTCCAGGGCGCGTTTCAGATTGGTTTCCCGTTCATCTTTCATACGTCGTTCCCGGGAAAGGCGCCGCACCGCATCCAGCACGTCTTTATTTTGGAGTAGCTCTTGGCGCCTTTTTTCAAGACCCGCAATTTGCGTGTCCAATTGCTGGATCTTCTCGCGGAGTCGCAATCCTTCTTCCAGTGCCCGCCGTGCCGTGGCAATATCCGACTGCAACTGGTTCTGTTTGTGACGGAGTTCTTCCAATCGGCCATCTTTTCGGGCATCAGCTTTACCGATGCCCGCCGCCCGCGAAAACCGTGTGATAACACGGTGCCGTTCGAGGAGAGTTTGGAGGGCTTCATCTTTTGTATTCTCCCCCGCCCCCGAAATAAGCGACTGGACCAGGTGTGCCTCTGGTTGCGGATCAAACGGTGATGTTAACATCGCCAGCCGGACGAATGCCTGGGGCGAAATTGGGGCAAACAATTTCTGGACAAGGCTTGCCCACTGCTCACTGTCGGCAGTCTTGCCCCGTTGTTTGTGCTGGCTTGTGCGGAGAGGTTGCCACTGGCCATTTGCCTCGCGCAAGAGTGTTACCTTGTGAGTGCGAAAATCCCGACTGATCTGAAATCGCTCAAGGCTGCTGTCGTCAGTCGATATTGTGCCGGATGCGATCGGCCTCCGTTCGTACTCCAAGCGAGCTTCATAGGCGTCATCTTGGGTAAACCAATTGCGGGCGGGGACCTCGTAACCCCAAATTACGGCGGCCACAAGGCGGAGGAGCGTTGTCTTTCCGGTCTCATTTGGGGCACAGAATACCGCCAGGCCATGGCCGGGAAACGCGAAGCGATGCCGTCCCTGCCATGGCCCGCAGTTGACGACTTCGAGTCCCGTCAAAGCCAGGCGCGTCATAATCACTCCCCATGACCCGTTTGATGCCACCCCAGGGCGAGAAGGCCCTCGTAAAGCACGGCCATCGCATCGTCACAGTCGGTTTGATCCTTCTCCCGCCACGACTTCCACTGCCGGACGAAATGGCCAACAAGGCTTTCCTCCGCGGCCAGCGATTCCACGTCCGCGGGAACCACTTGTTCGAGACCCTCGGTGACGACACAGCAACGCATCCCCCTGGCCTGCAAGTCGTCTTGAACGCGCTTGACCAAATCAGAACGCGTCGTATACCCCTTCAGCTTGACCGCAGGGAATATCACGATATTTCCGCTGCCTTTCACTTGGCCATAATGGGCAACAATTTGATCAGCCATGTCCTGATGCGACTGCTCCGGCTGGACCTCGGTCTCGCAAAAATCCCAGCGGCATCCCAGGATCGGACCGACGTCCACTGCTTCAACCTGCGGATTGTCCCCAACGATACGGACCAGCGAGAAATACCCGCTTCCCGGGTCATTCACACGTGACCCAAGTGGTGGACCCGGATAATGAGCCAAGCAGGGTCCGATCCGCCATTCGCGGCGGCTGTGAAAGTGGCCCAGGGCCAGGTAGTCGTAACCGCGATCGGCTGCCTCCTTGTGGGAAAGCCAAAAACACCGTTCTTTTTCAACGAACGCCGCCGGGAAATGATCGGCCAACGTCCCGTGGAAAAGACCGATCAAAAGTCCGTCCGAATCGTTTGGTCCCAGGATAGCCTTTCGGGAGGGAAGCTCCAGCTTTTGTCCCGGGGATACTTTCCCTGCTTGATACACCGCCGAGACTACGGCACACAGCTTGTCACCCAATTGCCCCTTCCAGACAACGTGCGGTTCGGGAGAAGTGACAAGGACACCGGGCCAGTCTCCCCGCCGATAGACGCACTGCGCGTAACTGTACTCGTCGTGGTTGCCGGGTAGCGTGATAACGGGGATCGACTGGCCAATTTGCGTCAATGCGGCCCGGATTGCAGGGACGCTCGATGGAGGGGGATCATGCCGGTCGAAAAGGTCACCCGCAATCAGGACCAACCCTATCGGGCTTTTTTCCTCGGCGATCCAGTTCGCTACGGAGAGTAGCAAACTCTCTCGAGCCTGGGACAGTCGGGAGCGGTAGTCGTCATCGAGGCCAGGCTCAGGGCTGGCACCGATGTGAAGATCGGCGAGGTGAAGAATACCATTACGCATCGCCCCATTTTCCTACCGCAAAGACACAGTCAACTAATCAAGCAGAAAATTTCCACACGACGCCCATCAAATCGGGCGTCCAAAAAACGCTACGATGTGTTGCCCCAAAAGGCGGCTATTTTGGTTTTTTCGGTCGGGGAACAACCTGGGCGCACCGTTTACATCGGGTCCGCTGAGTATTCAACTTGGCCCCACATTTGGGGCAGCGACGACTATGCAAAATGTAGTAAAACTTTGTCCGCGGTCGTGTTCGCATGGCAACTCTTGACGCCTGTTCCTGTAAGGACTGATTGAGGATCCGTCTTCCAACACTCGACACCGAACGCTTTTCCAAACATTTCTAATGTAAAAGGTACGGCAGAAAGCGCCAATGCCCTTGACAGAAACCAACCCGTTGCCCCGCTTCAAAACCGATCGTGAACCGTTGGCACGAAAACTGGGCAAACGGGCATACGCGGCAGATTTGGAGGTGAGGCGACGAGCAACTCGGCGGGGTACGTTTATCCTGCCACTGTCGGAGGGGCACGCCTGTCGTGCCCGCGGAATCCGGATGGATAATCAAACATGATCCGGCGGACCTGACAAGCGGGTCCGTCCGAAGGATGGAGGTACGCTTGGCCCTTGAAACTGTCGGACTTGTCAAACGAAGTTGGTTTTTTTGTCAGAAGGAGTTGTCATCGCTCTTTGCCTGGACTAAAGTATAAGGCACGCCGATATCTCAAAGCGGCTCCATCTACGGACGTATTATTAATCCCCCACAACCAGTTCGACCTGCCGGAAAGGACAAGAGCTATGGTGTTCTCAACATCTCGACGTGACTTTTTGCGTTACAGTGCAGCCGTAACTGGGGCGATGACGCTCGGAAATCAGTTGACCTGGGCAGTTGAGGCCGTTCCGCCGAAAATGGTCATCACGCGTTGGAGTGGCCCCATGCCGCAGTCGCCGTCCGAGTTTCAACAGGCGGTTGTCAAGTTGACCGAGCAGACGGTCCAGGCAATGGGTGGCATTTCGCGTTTTGTAAAACGTGGCGATGTGGTATGGATCAAGCCGAATATCGGCTGGGATCGCACGCCTGAGCTTGCCGCCAATACCAACCCGGATCTTGTGGCAACGCTGGTCCGCCTTTGCTATGAGGCCGGGGCGAAAAAGGTCAAGGTGGGTGACAATCCGTGCGACCTGCCGGCGAAGGCATATGCATCAAGCGGTATTGCCGATGCGGCCAAGCAGGCAGGGGCTGAGGTTGTTTTCCTTGATCGTGAACGCTTCCGTGAAACCGACATCAAGGGCGAACGCGTCAAGAGCATTCCCGTTTATCCGGAACTTGTCGAAAGCGACGTTGTGATCAACGTCCCGATTGCCAAACACCATGTGCTGGCCACGGTGACCTTGTGTATGAAGAATTACATGGGCGTGATCGAGAATCGTCGCCTCTTCCATCAGGACATCCCCACGTGCCTGGCCGACATCACGCGGTTTATGCGGCCGACGTTCTGTATTCTCGATTGCACGCGGATCCTGTTGAATCATGGGCCAAAGGGCGGTAATCCGGAGGATGTGGCCGTTAAGCTGACACTGGCAGCCGGAACGGACATTGTGGCCCTCGACGCCTTTGGAGCGGAGATCCTCGGACGGAAGCCCGATCAGATCGGCTCCATTGTCAAGGGCCAACAAGCCGGATTGGGAACCATGGATTATCGTTCGTTGCAACCGAAGGAGATCGCCCTCTCATGAAACGTCGGATCACCGTTCGGCGTTGGCTGCGGCGGATGGTCCAAGTGGCGTTTCTGGCCCTTTTTTTGGGTCTGGTTTTGGCGACGCGACCCGTCCCCGGCCAATTGCCCAGTGAGTGGCTGAAGGTCTTTTTCTTTTTCGATCCTCTGATTCTGGTTCTGACCGGAATCGCGGCATGGGGTATTCCCACCTTAGCCTTTCTGGGTGTGATCACGCTGATAATCACGGCCGTACTTGGCCGGGTCTTTTGCGGCTGGATTTGCCCCCTGGGGACGGTCCATTCGATCGCGGGTTGGTCCTTCGACAAGGTTCAAAAGGCGAAACCGGGACGGGATACCTGGTCGCCCTGGCAAAAGACTAAGTATTACGTCCTTGTTGGTGCCCTGGTGATGGCGCTTTTCGGAGGCCACTGGGTGACGATTTTCGATCCTTTGGTCCTGTTTTACCGGACGCTCACAACGGTGGTGATCCCGAGTGGGCAATGGGCGGTTGAAAGCGGGGCCACGGCGATTTACAAGGCCAACCCGCGAATTGGTTCTTTCGCTTTCACGGATCTCAGTGAACCCGCGTATCGCTATCTTCGGGATCACGTCTTTGTGATCCAGAAACAGGCCTTTCTTGGTACGGGGTTGATCGCCCTTTTCTTCATTGGGATCGTGGCTGCCAATGCTTACCGTCGGCGGTTTTGGTGTCGTTATCTTTGTCCCTTGGGGGCCTTGCTTGGCTGGGCGGCCAGGTGGCCTCTTCTCCGTAGGGCCGTCGCTGCCGATCATTGCAACGAGTGCGGATTATGCACAACGGCCTGTCACGGGGCTTCAGCCACAGGTCAGGGGAAAGGCTGGAAGCCAAGCGAGTGCTTTGTGTGCCTCAACTGTTCAAGCACTTGCCATCGGGACGCTTGTTCCTTTACATTTCAACCTCTTGTCTGGAAGAAGGAACCGCCGGTCCAGCCGGTCGGGCTGACTCGCCGTGGTGTGTTTTGGGCCGGTTTGGGCGGCCTAACGAGCCTTGCCTTGTTTAGAGCGACGCCGCAAGGCCGAGCCTCGGTCTATCATCCCCGATTGATTCGCCCTCCTGGAGCACGTCCTGAACCGGAATTCCTCGCTCGGTGCACTGCATGTGGAATGTGTATGAAGGTTTGCCCGACGGGGGGGCTTCAGCCGGCAATCACAGAGGCTGGCCTGGAGGGGATTTTTACTCCCCATCTCGTGCCTCTGGTTGGTTACTGTGATTACACGTGTACGCTGTGCGGGCATGTCTGCCCGACGGAGGCCATTCGGCCTCTGCTGGAGGAAGAAAAGCACCAGATCAAAATCGGGTTGGCGTCTTTTGATACCACACGTTGCATTCCCTATGTCTATGGGCGCAATTGTGTCGTTTGTGAAGAGCATTGTCCGATTCCGGACAAAGCCATCTATTGTGTGCCGGTGGAAGTCGAGCTTCGCGACGGTCGAAAGCGTGTGATCCAGCAGCCGCGCGTGGATCCCGAAAAGTGCATCGGCTGTGGTGTCTGCGAATACGTATGTCCGTTGGACGATGCGCCGGGAATTCGCGTTTTCAGCACGAACGAGAGCCGGCATGATCGCCACCAGCCGATCCTCCCTGAAAGCGAGGCGGAGTTTGATTTGCCGTACTGAGGGACCCGCTTGTCGGGTCCGCTGTGTCTGGTTTGATGATCCATTCCGCCTTGGCGGGCGTGACAAGCACGCCCCTCCAGACTTGCCCTCGGAGGGACTCGCCTGTCGCGTCCGCCTCTCGGAGGGACCCGCTTGTCGGGTCCGCTGAATACGGTTTGATAATCCATCATGTTTCATCGGGCACGACAAGCGTGCCCCTCCGAGCGGGCATGACGGGCCCGCCCCGCCGAGCCTTGAACGAATCCTCGTGTCGGTACGCCCTATGGAGCGACTGTGACTTGAAGCGTCCATGCAGGTCACATCGCGTGGGGCGAATCGGTCCCGGGGGAGACTCGATCCGTGGGATTCCATGCTATTATGGCAACTTGGGGCCGGGTGTGATGACCAGTGTCCTTTCGCCCTCCGCGCTGGGCAACGAAATCCGTCCGCGATCGTTGTAAGCGACGGCCGTGATTTGCACAGTTGCACCGGGTTGGGACGGTGCTGTCCACAAAATTGGGAACCCGTTTTCCTTATCGTAGCTTTCGCCGATTAGATGCCAATCTTGATAGTATTTCACCACACGGGTATTGGCCGATGTCACGGCACGGAGCATTATCGTCTCAGCATGACGGATCGGTTGATTTTCAGGCATGACCAAACGAACGGTGGGACGCGGTGATAACAGAAATCCGCCTGGGCCTGCGCACATGGCGCGCAGGTAACCGAACGCAAAAGCCAAGTGAATATTATTCTGGTGAATAGTGAATTCATTGCCCGAGATGCTCTCCCGGTTACCACTCCGCATTTCCGTACGTGGCCATTGCCGATAATCGGGGTAGGCGTTAGTTTGAACATGAAGGTCCCCACCTGGACCGCTCACGTAGTCGAAAAGCTGGCCGAAATACGTGCCATAACCCGGTAGAGGCTCCCAGCGGTAAACCTTGTGTTTGAAGTCATTGAGCATCCAGGCATCGGGATGAAAGATGATATTATCGGGGTTTTCACCCAAGCAAGTGACGTAAACGGTGTTGCGCTGGTTGCCACCCAAGAAGTACGCCGCATTGTTCTGCATAGCGCGGAGTAGACTCTCATCGTGGGATAGTGCATGTGCCGAGGCCATTGCTAGGAATCGTGGGTTAGCTAATTGACCATACATTGTGGTCATCTGAAACACTCGAAATCCTATACGCTCCGTATGGGCTGCATCCGACTCACCGGCCTGGATCACGTATTGTCGCGATTCTTGCTGAGCTTTGACGTCAAGCTGCGGCAGATCGGGCGGCAGCATGGCATAAACAGGCTCGTAGAAAAACCATGGCCAGATGTCGATTTGCGCATAACCGCGAGTCTTGTCAGCGGCCCGGAATGACTTAAACTCGTCTTGGAAGACAGGGTCACGAGTGGCCCAGTACAGGCAGACGGCGGCCAGGGCGGCATAACCCGGGTACAGATCCTGCTTTTCTGGTCTGTTTTTCTTTGCCCAGTAATAAGCAGAACGGGCCTCTTCAATCCATTCTTGGCTTTCCGGATAGGCAGACCCGGGATGAGTTTGCTGCCACCAGATGTCCAGAGATTTGGCATACCAGGCAGCCATGGCGGCATACCGCATGGTGGCGTCGCCGCAAACGCGAGTCACAATCCATGGCCGACGGTCTTCCCAAGATGGTAACATGCCTTCTCCGTACTTGCCCGACCAAGCAATGGCGTCGCGCCCCACATATCCGGGTACACCACCATCACTGTAGCCGGTATCCAAGAGTGCGTGTCGAAGCCGTCTGTAGGAGTTTGGTAGCCAACCGGCCTCATCAAGGACGTCCGGAAGACCATTGCACCCCTCATTGATCCATTCGCGATCGCTTTCGCGCAGCTTATACCGATTGCCTACGTCCCCGTCGGCGAAGCGATCTGGGGCCAATGAGTAGAGCAACATCAAGGCCAGTGGCACCACAGCATGCGAGCTGTATGAATCCCAATCACCTGCGTCGTGGTAAAATCCGTAACAACCCTTAAGCAGCTGGCCAGTATCAAACTCCTTGCCGGTTGGGATTTCCGGTTTAGTAATATCGGGCCGATAGTACCACACGACATCCTCAAAATGATGGTCGCGCGGATAGATCCGCCCTACTTCGAGCTCGCGAACAATGCCGGCTCGCTGGAAAAACAATCCTTTCATGGCGTACCAGAACGGCTCCTTGAGAATCTCATGGCTGATTTCAAAAGGATAGGAACAACCCAGCCGCTCGATTGATACAACGTACTCTCCAGGAGTCGTGAGAGCGGTAAAATTGCATTCCCAGATATCAGCCTTCGTGAGATTACCGATGTCGCCCTCTAGCTCCACTGTGTCGGCACCCATTCGTTTGCCGATTATACCGCTGAAAACTTTTTTGCCATCGTTATAGCGACGAATTTCAAATGGCACGCCTTCGTAAGTTGAGAAATCCAGTCCGCCCCCGCTACCCATCCACAAGGAAATGTACGCATGTTTCGGTGAATCAGGTGCGAATCCAATCTGATTCACGTGAATGGCGCTGCTCCGGTGCCGAAGTGGATCAAACACCAGTCGGTGACGGCGGGCATTGTCGGCGATACCGGACAGCGTGATCTCGTACGTACAACCCGTCTTCAAACTTTTCGGCAACTTGAGATAAAGCCAATGTCCGAAAAGGTATTTTGGTTCCCGAAAAATCGAGTTCACGTCGATCACCCGCGACTTACGATAAACCCGAAGGGGATTCACGGGAGAAGCAAAGGCGGGGTCGTCGGGGCTTGTGATCGCGTAATTTGACGGAACCTCGGCCATCGCGACGTTAAGTGGACTATAAAAGACGGTATTGTCGCGACCATCCCAGTTCTGACCTTTGCCGTAATAGATGATGTGCCCATCAACCAAATACAGTTCAATTGTCTGTTCGTGCACTATGCTACATGATCGCAAGTCCGCCCCTATCGTCGCTGGAGAAGCAATCCCAAGCGATAGCACCACGCTGCTTAACACAATTACTAATCCACATTGACCAGTGGTGTGTTCACGAAAAGTTAATGGCACAATCTGATGAAGTATAGAAGCTTCCCTCATACGCCATAGTCGGAAACAGAATAACATGGGCTTTTTAGAAAGCATATGGACCCGTAACTAAACATCAAGGTTTGGAATGCCTGGTGGGCATCAATGATTCCAGCACCAGTACCCAATCATTGCCTTGTTGTTCTTCTCCCGGCGGATCAAAGATTCGGGGGGCTTTGTTCGTGAACGTGCCAATTTCACTCTGCTTTCCCGTGCGGGGGTCAAACCAGCTTGCCGATATTTCGGAAAAAGGTAGCTTTTCCAGAGCTATCTCGAGAGGACGGCCAGTCGGGGTGTAGATCATGGCGTATCCATCGCCGCGGAGGGCCAGGCACATTTCCCAAGGCGTTGCCTGCTCAAAGGCCAACAACGACAAGTCCGGCCGTTGCGTGAGAAAAGGACGAGCCTCGATAAGTTTGCGCAGGTGACCCATCTGTCGCGCGCTGGGGGCATCGAGGGCCTCGTACCAATACTCCTTTGGGTC
>Ga0068707_1002843_pt1 | contig 12141 bp, 10 predicted proteins | sample YNPNPMetaG_FD_66600 | JGI IMG/M metagenome (GOLD analysis project Ga0068707, IMG submission 66600) | Anoxygenic and chlorotrophic microbial mat microbial communities from Yellowstone National Park, USA - YNP NP MetaG | ecosystem: Environmental > Aquatic > Thermal springs > Hot (42-90C) >... | reverse complement strand
GTAGCCGCTCCCGCCTTCTCCCTGTCGGCTTCCAACTCCGGACCGTATCATCGGCATTGTATCTTGCAAGGTTACTATGAATAATTCGGGCGGAGGGCGGGTTCCGCTGGCGCCCGATCTTCCTGGTGCCGTGCGCCACAGCGGCGGGGTGCGCCCTCGCGCTGGCGGCGTTTTTCCGGGGATGACGCCCGAGAAAGGAGGAAGCCTGCCATGGCCGAGAAGACCTACGGAGTGCTGGTCCACGGGGCGGGGTGGGTGTCCACCCAGCACCTGGCCGCCTTCCGGAACAATCCCCACACGCGGATCCTGGCCGTTTCCAGCCGCCGCCTGGAGAGCGCCCGGAGGAGGGCCGAGGAAGCGGGCCTCCGCGACGTGGCGACCTACGACGACTTCTCCCGCGCCCTGGCGCACCCCGGCGTGGACATTGTCTCGATCTGCACCCCCCAGCACGTCCATGCCGCCAACGTCGTGGAGGCGGCGCGGGCGGGCAAGCATCTCGTCATCGAGAAGCCCGTGGGGATCAGCCTGGAGGAGCTCCGGCGGATGCGCGACGCCGTCCGCGCGGCCCGCGTGCGGACCGTCGTGAGCTTCGTCCTGCGGTGGAACCCGCTCTTCCGGAACCTGAAGGCGATGATCTCCCGGGGGGCCATCGGCCGGCCCTACTACGTCGAGGCCGACTATCTCAGCCACATCGGCAGCTGGTGGTCGGGATGGGAGGACACGCGCACGCGCGCCCAGGGGGTGAGCGCCTTCCTCGTGGCGGGGTGCCACGCGGTGGACGCCCTGCGATGGTTCGCGGCGCCCGGGGAATACGAGGCGGCCGAGCCCGTCGAGGTCTTCGCCCTCGCGGGCGGCTACCGGAAGGGGACGCGGCGGGAGTATCTCTCCGCGTCGCACGCCTGGAGGGAGGACGCCCCCGTCATGGAGTACGACGGCCTGGAGGTGGCCCTCGTGAAGTTCGCCGGGGGCGCCCTCGGCAAGGTCTCCGTCAACTTCGACTGCGTCTCGCCCTACCGGTTTCCCATCCGCGTCTTCGGCGACCGGGGGACGATCTTCGACAACCGCCTCTGGTCCCACGAGGTGCCCGGCCAGAAGGAATGGAAGGAGGTCGAGGGGATCCAGCCCGACACGGCCGACGTCCGCCACCATCCCTTCCAGGCGGAGATCGACCACTTCGTCGAGTGCCTGCGGGGAGGGTTCGAGTCCCACTGCAATCTGGAGGACGCGATCCGGACGCACGAGGTGGCCTTCGCGGCGCTCCGGTCGTACGAAACCCGCCGGCCGGTGGCGCTGCCGCTGCTCTGAGGCGTCTCCGGACGGGCGGCCGGGGGACCGTTCCCCCCGGGGTGCCGAGCGTGGCCTCGTTGATCTTGAACGGGGCGGGCCGTAGGCGTTAAAGTCGGCTCCGTACCGGGGGGCGCATGAACGTTCTGGTGGCGGTCTTCTGCACGCTGGGGGTCCAGGAGGCCGCTCCCGCCGGGGCCGCCCCGAGGCATCCCGAGCCGTCGGCGGAGGAATTCCGGGCGGCCCAGAAGGCCATCCGCGAACTTTTCCGGGCGGAATATGCCCAGACCTCCAGGGCGGGGCGTCAGGCGCTGGCGGCCCGTTTCCTCCAGTTCGGGCGCGATCCTTCGGAGAAGCCGGGGATGCGCTATGCCGTTCTCCGGGAAGCGATCGAGCTCGGCCTCCAGGCGGAGGATCCGGAGAAGGTCCTTGCGGCCCTGGAGGAGCTCTGCGCACGGTTCGTCCTCGACGGCGTGTCCCTGAAGGAGGGCGTCCTGTCCCGCCTCCGAAGTCCCGCCGCGGCGCCGGAGGCCGCCCCGGCGGTGGCGAGGGCCTGGGCTGACCTCTTCCGCGAGGCGCTGGCCTTGGATGCCTACGATGCGGCCTCCCGGATCGCTCCCCGAGCCCAGGCGGCGGCCCGGACCGCCAAGGACGCCTCGATACAGGGGGAGGTCGAGGCCCTGGCGAAGGAACTTCCCGCCCTGCGCGAGGAATACGGTCGGGCGGTGCGGAGCCGGGCGGTCCTGGAGGAGAATCCGGCCGACCCGGAGGCGAACGCGACGTGGGGGGCGTTCCTGTGCCTGGTGAAGGGAGACTGGGAGAAGGGGCTGCCGCTCCTGGCTCGGGGGGCGGACGTGAAGCTTCGGGAGGCGGCCGAGAGGGACTTGGCGGGGCCCGCCGACCCGCGCGAGCAGGCGGCCGCCGGGGACGCCTGGGCGGCCCTGGCCGAGACGGAGCGCCGCGCCCCGCGGAAAGCCCGGCTGGTCGAACGGGCCTCCCACTGGTACCGGGCGGCCCTGCCGCGGCTGGAGGGGATCGCGAAGCTCAAGGTGGCGGCGCGGTTGGAGGAGTGGGAGAAGTCCGCCCCGCGGCCCGCGGGGCGCGCGGGCGGGCCCGCCGTGGATCTCCTGGCTTGGGTCGATCCGGCCGTTCACTCGGTCGACCCCCGCAGCCGCTGGATGCTCCGGGGCCGGGCGCTGGTTTCGGGAGAGAACGTGGGAAGCCAGACATTCTCGCGTCTCCAGATCCCCTGCGTGCCTCCCCCGGAGTACGATCTGACCCTGGTCGTCCGGCGCATGCAGGGGGAAGGTCCCTTCGGCGTGGGCCTTGTGGCGGGGGGGCTCCGCTCCGGGGCACGGTGCGGGAGCCGCCGGATCCGCGGGTGCGGCCCCGCTAGCGCCGCCGTCCGGTCACTTCCTCCGCACGCTGTCCCCCGTGGCCACCAGCGGTCGGGTGGCACGCTTGAGGAACAGGATGGCGAAGCAGGTGTTCACCGCGTTGTTCCACTTGCCGTCGGCGTCCTGCCGCTCCAGGAGCACCTTGGCCCCCTCGCGGTACCACCGGTGGCTGCCGATCGTCTCCGTTCCGAAGAGCACGCCGGCGCGCTCCAGGCCGTACATGTAGTAGTAATAATTCTTGTCGCCGACCTTGGGATTCTCCGTGACCGAGAAGTTCTTCGCCAGCCACTGGAGGCCCTCCAGGACATCCCGGTCCTGCCGCCAGTCCTTGCCCTGCAGGTAGTCGAGGATGCACAGGGCGCCCACCGCCCCGGCGGTCATCGAGCCCCGTGGCTCGCCGTTTTTCTGGTAGCCCCATCCCTGGGGGGCCACCGTGGTGGTCGCGAGGGCCTTCGTGGAGCCCGGTCCCTTTCCGTTGGTCGGGGGCGGGTCCACGGTCAGGGGTTCGGCCTTGGCGCCCGCGTCGTTGTCCTGCGCCTCGCGCCACCACTCGTCGATCAGCTTGAGCAGGGCGGGTTCGAAGCGCATCCCCGCGTCGTGGCAGGCCCGCAGGCCCAGGGCCGCGTACTGCATGTTGGAATGGTCGTGGTCCGGCGGCCCCGGCCGCTTCTGCTTGACCTGGATGAATCGGGTCACCGGGGGTTTCGGGCCCCGCAGGCCCGCGGCGGGGACGTCGTAGACCTTGAGCCCCGTTTTCTGGGCCGGCTTGGGGGCGGCAGTGGCCGTGGTGGGGGTCCCCTCGACGAAGGTCGTGGGCTGCCCGTACCGGGTCTGCCCCTTGGGGCCGATGTTGTCCGCCAGGAACTGGGCGCACTGGAAGATCCGGGGCTGGTACTTCACCCGGTCGTACTCCTCGAAGGCCATGGCGGTCAGGGCCACCTGGTAGGTGTACTCCAGGTTGGTTTCCAGCGCGTCCTTGAGGAGCGCCTGGAATTCCGGGTCGGAGTCGGGGACGCCGGCGTGGACGAGGGTGAGGAAGATGAGGACGTTCCCGTTGCGGTTCTCGATCCGCTTGCCCCTGAGGTATTCGACCCCCTTACGGATGGCGGCCTCCACCTTGACCGGATCGACGTCCTCCTGGGGCATGGCGCGGAGGGGCCAGCCCGGCGCGGCCAGCGCCATGAACCCGGAGGCCACCTCGACGGAGGCCCCGTCGTCCGTCCGGACCAGCCGGACGCGGCCCTCGTCCACCTCCAGCCGCGTGGCGTCCGCTCCGGTGGAGATGGTGAACCGGGTCCCCAGGATCTCGGCGCGCGCTTGGGGGGTGGCCACGACCAGCGGCCGGTCGTGGGGCTGGGGCGCGGCCGAGACGAAGAGGAGTCCCTTCTCCAGATGGATTTGGCGTCCGTCCGCCGACAGGCGCTCCACGAGGGTGTTCTCGGCCAGTTTGATCTCCGTCCCGTCCGGGTATCTCAGGAGGGCCGTCCCGGATTCGGAGGTTTCCAGGCCGGTGGCCGCGGCGATGCCCGTCCCCGGGCGGGCGGGGCGGGTCCCGGCGGGGGTCAGCAGGAGGACCCTGCCCGAGATCGAGGTCAGCCGGGCCACCACGGCCACGGTTTCCCCGTTCGCCGGGGCGTCGGAGGCGCGGGGCGTCTCCCGGGAGGGGAGGGAAGGGAGGGGGGAGGAAGAATCGGGTTCCGCCACCGCCTCCTCGGGGATTTCCGCGGCGACCATTTCCGAGGGTTCCCCGGTCGCAGCCGGGGGCTTCTCGGGGGCGGGCCTCTCCTCCGGCGGCGTGGGTCGGGAGGGCTCCTCGACCGTCGGGGGCGCCGGGGCCGCGGTGGGGCGCGGAGCGGCCGGGGCCGGGGAGGCGATGAAGGAATCGAAGGGCGGCAGGGGAGGAGCGGGGCGGGACCGGAGGAGGATCAGGGCCAGGGCCGCCATGGCGATCGTCGCCGCGGCGGCCGCCGGAAGGATCCACCGGCGGCCCGCGGCGGGGAGCGCCCTGCGGAGGGTCTCCGCGTGGCGTTCCTCGGCCAGGAGCCGGCGCAGCTCCGCATCCTGGTCGGCGGCCAGGAAGAGGGCCCGCCGTGCCGCGGGGTCCCGGCGCAGCCGCTCGTCGAGCCGGCGGATCTCCTCGTCGGTCGCCAGACCCTCCAGGTACCGGTGGATCAGCGTCTCCAGGTCTTCGCTCATGGATTTTCTCCCATCAGTCGTCGGTCCACGCACTCGCGTAGCGCCCGCCGGAGCCGGACCAGGATCATTTCGACCGCGGCCACGCTCTTGCGGAGCCGGGCGGCCAGCTGGGAGATGGGGAGTTCCTCCAGGTAGCGCCACCGCACGAGGTCCTGGAGATGGGAAGGAAGCTCGGCCACGCACTTCCGGAGGAGCGACCTCCGCTCCTCGGCGTCCTCGGCCCCCTCCAGGGCGGCGCTCTCCAGAAGCATCAGCGTTTCATCGGACAGGACCTCGCGGGAGCGGGCCCATTTCTGTTTCCACTTGAGGACCTGGAGGCGGGCGATCCCCAGGGCCCACGCCCGGAAGGGCCGCTCCTCGTCGTAGGAATCGAACTTCTCCCACAGGACGGCCGAGACCTCCTGGAGGAGATCCTCCGCCTCGGCCGGGTCGCGGATGGCGGCCCGGAGGTAGGCCCGGAGGAGTCCCTCGGTGGGCAGGAACCGCTTCAGGAACGAGCGGTGGAGGTTGTCTTCGGGATGCATGGGGCCTCCGCCTTATATCCTCCGCCGGGGGACCCTCCCAACAGGTTTTCGGGCGGCCGACGGGGCCGCGCCGGCTGTTGGCGGATTCCCTGATCCGATTCTACCCGGCAGGCCCGGTGGGGCGAGGGGGCCCGGATTCTCGAGGGCGATGCCGGCCCTGGGGGTGGCGGTCAACGCGGCCGTCTTTCTCGGGGCGGAGGTCCGTCGGGGCCGCCCGGGCAGGGGCCCAGCCGGGGCCCGCGGGCATCCCTTCCTGACCGGTTGGCCTCCTCGGTGTTCTTAACGAAATCTTAACGGAATCTTCGTCTCCTCTTTGCGCGGATCTTTTGGGATCTTTACGAAGGAGGTCCGCATGAGGAAGCTCGGCGTGGGGGTCCTGATCCTGGCGGCGGCGGGGCCCGGCGGGTGCCGGCGCTCCGCGGATGTCATCATTCCCTATGGCCGGGAGAACAATTCCGGGACCTACATGTATTTCAAGGAACACGTCCTCGGGGAGGAGGACTTCGCCGCCCATGTTCAGACGCTGCCGGGCACGGCCGCCGTGATCAACGCGGTCTCCCGGGACCGCCGGTCCATCGGCTATGGCGGGGTGGCCTATTTGCGGGGGGTTCGGGTCCTCAAGGTGCGGAAGGACGTCGCCTCGCCCGCCCTGGAGCCCACGCTGGAAAACGTGGTGCGCGGGACGTATCCCATCAGTCGTTCGCTGTTTTTCTACACCGCCGGGGATCCCGAGGGGGCCGTGCGGCATTTTGTCGACTGGGTCCGCGGCCCCGAGGGGCAGAAGGTCTGCCAGGACGTCGGGTACTTTCCCCTTCCGGAGGAGAGACGCACCACCGTCGGAGAACCTCCCCCGGGGCGCCACACGATCACGGTGAAGGGATCCGACACGATGGTCATTCTGGGCGGCCGGTGGGCCGAGAGCTACATGAGGCGGTATCCGGACCTCGTCATCCAGATCACGGGCGGAGGGTCCGGAACGGGAATCAAGGCGCTGATCGACGGGGAGACGCACATCTGCATGGCCTCGCGGCCCATGCGCCCGGCCGAGCGGAAGATGGTGCGGGACCGTTGCGGGAAGGATCCCGTGGAGATCCCGGTGGCCCTGGACGGGGTGACTGTGTTCGTTCACGAGGCGAATCCCCTGCGGGAGATCACGTTGGAAAAGCTCAAGGGGATCTACACGGGGAAGATCCGGACCTGGGGGGAGTTGAACTGAATGCCTCCCGCTCCTGATCCGGCGCTGCTGTTGCGGAAGAGACCGCGTCCGCTGGAACGGGGGATCGAGTTCCTGATCCGCTCCAGCGCCTTCGTGATGGTCGCCCTGTTGGCGCTGGTCTTCGTCTTCGTGGGTAAGGAGGCGCTTCCCCTGCTGACCTCTCCGCGGGTCTGGGAGGAGGTCACCCTTCCCTCCATGGTTCGTCCCCAGGAGGGAGGGGGATTCTCCTGGCAGCCGATCTCGGCGAAGCCCAAGTACTCCCTTCTGCCGCTCTTGGTCGGGACGGCCAAGGTCACGACGGTGGCGCTGCTGATCGCGCTTCCCCTGGCGGTGGGGGCGGCCCTCTTCACCTCGGAGTTCGCCCCGCAGGCGGCCCGGGAGGTGATCAAGCCGGCGGTGGAGCTCCTGGCGGGGATCCCCTCGGTTGTGGTGGGGTTCTTCTCCCTGATGGTCCTGGCCACCTGGCTGCAGGACGCCCTCGGGACGACGGTCCGCCTGAACGCGGTGACCGCGGGGATCGGGCTGTCCCTGGCCGTGATCCCCATCGTCTTCACGGTGGCGGAGGACGCCCTCTCGGCGGTGCCCCAGGCGTTCCGGGACGGGTCCCTGGCCCTGGGGGCCAACCGGTGGCAGACGGCCTGGAGGGTGGTGTTGCCGGCGGCCTTTCCGGGAGTCTTCGCCGCCTGCGTCCTGGGAGCGGGGCGTGCGGTGGGAGAGACCATGATCGTGCTGATGGCCAGCGGGAACGCCGCCACCGTATCCCTGGATCCCACGGAATCCTTCCGGAGCTTCTCGGCCACGATCGCCGCGGAGCTGGGAGAGGCCCCGCACGGGAGCCCTCACTATCATGTGCTCTTTTTCCTCGGGGCCTTCCTGTTCGTGATCACCTTCCTGCTCAACCTGGCGGGGCAGAGGTACGTGAGGCGCCTCCGGAGGAAGCTGGAGGGGGAGGCGCCGTGAGCCGCTGGATCCGGATCGTGGGGGCGGCGTTCACGGGGCTGACGGGGGCGGCCTGTCTGGCGATCCTGACGATGGTCGCCGTCATCCTCGGCGACATCGCCCTCCACGGCTGGCCCCATCTCTCCTGGGAGTTCGTCTCGACGGCCCCCAGCGCCAATCTGGCGGAGGGGGGGATCTTCCCGGCGATCTTCGGGACGGTGGCCCTCGTGCTGCTGATGACGGTGGCGGTCGTTCCGCTGGGGGTGGCGGCGGCGGTGTATCTCCACGAGTACGCTCCCCCGGGGTCGCGTTTCGTCCACGTGGTCCGGCTGGCGCTCCAGAATCTGGCGGGGGTCCCGTCGATCGTCTTCGGTCTCTTCGGCCTGGGGCTGTTCGTCCGCTTCACGGGGGGGGGCGTCGACCGGCTCTTCTTCGGGGGCGCGCTGACGTTCGGACAGCCGTGCATCCTGTGGGCGGCCCTGACCCTGGCGGTCCTGACGCTCCCCACGGTGGTGGTGGCCACGGAGGAGGCCCTCCGGGCGGTGCCGCGCAGCTACCGGGAGGCGGCCTACGCCCTGGGGGCGACGCGGTGGCAGGTGGTCTGGCACGTCGTGCTGCCGCAGTCCGTGGGAGGGATGCTCACGGGGGCGATCCTGGCGGTTTCCCGGGGGGCGGGGGAGGTGGCCCCGATCCTCTTCACGGGGGCCGCGTATTACCTCCCGCATCTTCCCTCGCGGCTCAACGACCAGTTCATGGAGCTCGGTTACCACGTCTACGTCCTGACGACCCAGTCGCCGGACGTGGAGGCGACCAAGCCGGTTCTGTATTCCACGGTGTTCGTCCTGCTGGGGGTGACCTTCCTGCTCAACCTCGCCGCCGTTCTGGTCCGCTCGGGGATCCGCCGGAGGCTCCGCCAGACATGACCCCCCTGCTGGAGCTCCGGGACTTTTCCGCCTGGTATGGGGACCGGCCGGCCCTGCGGGGGGTCAGCCTGGAGATCCGTGCGGGGGAGATCCTGGGGGTGATCGGCCCGGCCCGGGCGGGGAAGACGACGTTCCTCCGGAGCCTGAACCGGATGAACGATCTCGAGCCGGGCTTCCGAACGGCGGGGAAGGTGGTCTACCGGGGGGTGGACGTGTACGGGGAGGGCGTGGACGGGGCGGCGCTGCGGCGGCGGCTGGGCATGGTCTTCGCGGTCCCCGTGCCCCTGCCGGGGACGATCTATCAGAACCTGGCGCTGGGACCGCGGTTCGGGGGCCGCCGCGGGGATCTGGACGCCCGGATGGAGGAGAGCCTGAAGGCGGCCTACCTGTGGGAGGAGGTCCGGGACCGCCTGCACCAGCCGGCCTTCACGCTCTCCGGGGGACAGCAGCAGCGCCTCTGCCTGGCCCGGACGCTGATGCTGGAGCCGGAGGTGCTCCTCCTGGACGAGCCATGCTCGGGGCTCGATCCCCTCTCGACGGCCCGGATCGAGGAAGCCCTCCAGCAGCTCAAGGACCGGACCACGATCGTCCTGGTGACCAACAACGTGATGCAGGCGTCCCGGGTGGCGGTCCGGACGGCGTTTTTCCTGGACGGGCGGCTCGTGGAATGCGGGCCCACCGAGCAGATCTTCGTGCGGCCGAAGGAGACGGTGACGCATGACTACATCAGCGGCCGTTTCGGATAGGCCCGCCGCCGTGGCGGCGGAGGCCGGGGCCAAGATCCGCGTGGAGCGGCTGAACGCATGGTACGGGGAATTCCAGGCCCTGCGGGAGGTCTCCCTGGACATCCCGGCGCGCCGGATCACCTCCCTCATCGGCCCCTCGGGGTGCGGGAAGTCCACCCTCCTGCGCTGCTTCAACCGCATGAACGACCGCATCCGGGGGTTCCGCCGCGAGGGAAGGATCCTCCTGGACGGGCAGGACATCCACGGGCGGCAGACGGACCTGACGGTCCTGCGCAAGCGGGTGGGGATGGTGTTTCAGCGGCCCAATCCCTTCCCGCTTTCCGTTTTCGAAAACGTGGCCTACGGGCCCCGCATCCACGGCGAGCGGGATCGCCGGAGGCTGGAGGAGATCGTGGAGCGCGCGCTGGGGGCCACGGGACTGTGGGAGGAGCTGAAGGACCGCCTTTCGGCCAACGCCCTCTCCCTCAGCCCCGAGCAGCAACAGCGCCTGTGCATCTCCCGACTCCTGGCGGTCCGTCCCGAGGTGCTCCTGATGGATGAACCCTGCTCGTCCTTGGACCCGGCCGCCACGCGGCGGATCGAGGAACTGATGCGGGAGCTGGCGAAGGACTATACAATCGTGATCGTGACCCACAACATGCAGCAGGCAGCCCGGGCCTCGGACCGCTGCGGCTTCCTCTGGCTGGGGGAGCTGGTCGAATACGGGGACACGGAGGAACTCTTCACCCGTCCGAAGAACCGGCGGACGGAGGGGTACATCACGGGCCGGTTCGGGTGAGGAGGGGTCATGCATCGCCATTTCGACGAGCTGCTGTCGGACCTGCGGGGGAGCCTGGTGCGCATGGGGGGCATGGCCGAGGCGATGATCGACAAGGCCATCCGGAGCCTCCTGGAGCACAATGCCGTGCGGCACGACGAGGTCTTCCGGGAGGAGCAGCAGGTCAACAACCTGCACATCGAGGTGGACGAGCGGGCCATCCAGATCCTGGCCCTCCAGCACCCCGTGGCCGCGGACCTCCGGCTCGTGGTGATGTGCTCCAAGATCGGCGGGGAGCTGGAGCGGATCGCCGACCAGGCCGTCAACATCTGCCAGAACACCCAGGCCCTCCTGGGACAGCCCCCGCTGAAACCCCTCATCGACATCCCGCTCATGGCCGATCTGGCGCGGAAGATGCTCCGGGAGAGCCTGGATGCGTTCGTGCGCCAGGATGCGGCCCTGGCCCAGCAGGTGCTCGATTCCGACGATGCCCTGGATGCCTTCAAGGACCAGATCTTCCGGGAACTCCTCACCTACATGATGTCCGACCCGGGGACGATCCCCCGGGCGCTCCCCCTGATCCTCATCTCGCGGAACCTCGAGCGGGTGGGGGACCACGCCACGAACATCGCCGAGGAGACCATCTACGCCGTCCAGGGGCGGGATGTCCGTCACCATCACGAGGAGCAGAAGCGCTAGGGGGCATCGTGCCGAAGACCGTCCTGGTCATCGACGACGAACCGGAGCTGCTGCGCCTGCTGGATTACAACCTGACGAAGGCGGGATATCTGGCGATCTCCGCCCGGGACGGCCCTTCGGGACTCGCCCTGGCCCGCCGCCACGCCCCCGATCTGGTCATCCTGGACATCCTGATGCCCGGCATGGACGGGTTGGAGGTCTGCAAGGCACTGCGGGGGGATCCGGCCACGGCGGGCATCCCCATCCTGATTCTGACGGCCAAGGCGGAGGAGGCCGACCGCGTCCTGGGCCTGGAACTCGGGGCGGACGACTACGTCTGCAAGCCCTTCGGCGTCCGCGAACTCCTGGCCCGGGTCAAGGCCCTGCTCCGGCGGGGGGTCGGGTCGCCCGCCCCGGAGGTGCTGGCGGCGGGACGGCTCGTGGTGGATCAGGGGCGCCGGCAGGTCACGGTGGGAGACCAGGAAATCCCCCTGACCGCCACCGAATTCAACATTCTGAGGGTCCTGGTGGAGCGCCGGGGACGGGTTCTCACCCGCCAGGATCTGCTGGAACGGGCCCGCGGGGAGGACGCCACGGCTTCTGATCGCACCATCGACGTCCATGTCTCTTCCTTGCGTCGGAAGCTGGGACGGGAGGGCCGGAGGATCCAGACCGTCCGCGGTGTGGGCTACCGGCTGAAAGAATAGCAGGTGTTTCGTAAGGTTTTCCTGACCTACCTGGCGATTCTGGCGCCGGCCATGGCGGGGTTCGCTTTTCTGGCGGCCCGCGCCGTCCGCGGCCGGGTCCTGGAGGAGGTGGCCATCCGGCTGGATTCCGAGCTGGAGGTCCTGGGGTCCGCGATCGGCGCAGGCCTTTCTCCGGCGGATCTCCAGAAGGTCATCCGGGACCTGGGGCGGAAGGGGGAGGTCCGCTTCACCGTGATCGATGCCGACGGCCGGGTTCTGGCGGATTCCCAAGCCGACGCCGGAGAGATGGGGAACCAGAACGACCGCCTTGAGGTCCGGCAGGCCCGGCGGGCCGGACGCGGGTGCCAGATTCATTACAGCGAGGCGCTCCGGCTCGAGATGATGTATTTCGCGCGTCCCCTGAAGGACGAGAAGCGCGAGGGGATCGTACTCCGGTGCGCCCTGCCCCTGCGGGAGGTGGACCGGGAGCTCCGGGCGCTCTATGCCGCACTGGCCACGATTTTTCTCGTTCTGGCCGCCGCCGGCATGGGGGTCGCCTGGTTCCTGGCGCGGTGGATCTCCGCCCCGCTCCGCGAGATCCGGAGGGCGGCGGAGGTCATCGCGGCGGGGGATTTCGCCCGGCGGGCCCCTCTGGCGTCCCGGGACGAGATCGGCGGGGTGGCGGCCGCCCTGAACCGCATGGCCGAGGAGCTCTCCTCCCGCCTCGACCGGCTCCGGGAGGAGCGGTCCCGTCTCGAGGCGGTTCTCGCCGGGATGCGGGAAGGGGTGGTGGCG
>Ga0068707_1002842_pt1 | contig 12142 bp, 10 predicted proteins | sample YNPNPMetaG_FD_66600 | JGI IMG/M metagenome (GOLD analysis project Ga0068707, IMG submission 66600) | Anoxygenic and chlorotrophic microbial mat microbial communities from Yellowstone National Park, USA - YNP NP MetaG | ecosystem: Environmental > Aquatic > Thermal springs > Hot (42-90C) >... | reverse complement strand
GAGGAGGCCCTGCGGCTGAAGGAAGTCCACGGCGGCACGGTGACGGTGCTCACCATGGGGCCGCCCCACGCCGAAAAGGAGCTGCGCGACGCCGTGGCCATGGGCTGCGACGCGGCCATTCTGCTCAGCGCCCCCGAATTCGCCGGCGCCGATACGTGGGCCACCGCCTACACCCTGGCCGGGGCCATCAAAAAGCTGGGCCAGGTGGATCTGATCCTCTGCGGGCGCCAGGCCATTGATGGCGACACCGGCCAAGTGGGGCCGGGGATCGCCAACCAACTGGGCCTTCCTCAGCTCACTTACGTCTCCAAAATCCGCCACCTGGACCCATCCCAGGGCACCATCGAGGTGGAGCGGCTCTTGGAGGAGGGCATAGAGGTGGCCCGCAGCCGCCTGCCGGCCCTGCTCACCGTGGTGAAGGATATCAACCAGCCCCGTTACCCCACCTTCCGGGGCATCCGCATGGCCCGCAAGATGGAGATCCCAATCTGGACCGCCGCCGAACTGCCGGTGGAGCGGCGCTTTTTGGGGCTGGAGGGCTCGCCCACCAAGGTGGTCAAGATCTTTACCCCGCCTAAACGGGAGGGCGAGGTCATTTGGATCACCGGCGAGACCGTCGAGGAGATCGCCGACAAACTCTCTGACAAACTCTTGGCCGCTAAGGTCATTTAGGTTGAGGGGGGGCTGATGGCACTGTTGCGCATAGATGTGGAGGCGTGCATCGGTTGTGGCGCCTGCGTGGAGGTCTGCCCCGTGGGGGCCCTCAGCTTGGTGCACGACGTGGCGGTGGTCAGCGAGGCCTGCACCGCCTGTGGAGCCTGCCTGGAGGAATGTCCTGTCCACGCCTTGAGCCTGCCGCGCCCAGAAGAGCCGGTGGAGGACCTGGGCACGTATCGCGGCGTGTGGGTCTGGGTGGAACAATTCGATGGCGTCGCCGGCGGCATCTCCTGGGAGATGCTGGGCCAAGGACGCGTTCTGGCCGACCAACTGGGCACAACCCTCACAGCCTGCGTCCTGGGCCAGGGGGTGGACCAGGTGGCCCGCCAGGCCATCGCCTTCGGCGCCGACCGGGTGTTCCTGGCCGATGATCCCGTGTTGCGGCACTATCGCACCGAACCCTACGCCCGCATCCTGGTGGAGCTGGCCCGCCAATACAAGCCCGAGATCTTGCTTTTGGGCGCCAGCGCCCGCGGGCGTGACCTGGCCGGCGCGGTGGCCACCCTCTTGCACACCGGCCTCACCGCCGATTGCACCGCCCTGGAGGTGGACCCCGCGACGCGCCAACTGCGCCAGACCCGCCCGGCCTATGGCGGTAACATCATGGCCACCATCCTCACGCCCCATCATCGCCCGCAAATGGCCACGGTGCGCCACCGGGTCTTTGATCTGCCCCAGGCCGACCCCACGCGCCAAGGAGAGATCATCTCCGTGCCCGTCCAAGTCCGCGAGGAGGAGATCGCCACCAAGGTGCTGGATTTCATCCCCGCGCCCCAAGAGGTGAACCTGGCCGAGGCGCGGATCATCGTCGCCGGCGGACGGGGCGTCAAGGGGCCGGAGGGGTTTGCCCTTTTGCGCGAGCTGGCCCAGGTGTTGGGCGGAGCGGTGGGCGCCTCCCGGGCCGCCGTGGACGCCGGCTGGATCCCCTACGCCCACCAGGTGGGGCAGACGGGGCGCACGGTGCGCCCGGACCTGTACATCGCCTGTGGCATCTCGGGGGCCATCCAGCACCGGGCGGGCATGTCCACCGCGCGGGTGATCGTGGCCATCAACACCGACCCGGAGGCGCCGATCTTTGACCTGGCCACCTATGGCATCGTCGGCGATCTCTTTCAGGTGGTGCCCGCCCTCACGGCCCAGTTTCGCCGCAAACTGGCCGCCCGTGGCGGATGAGTTACGGTGGCTGCACCATGAACGTGGATTACACCCTTGAGGCACTCGAGGCCCTGCGCGATCTGCGCTATCACCGCACCCCCGCCCTGCGGGTGACGACGGAGGCCCAGGCGCTCCAGTTCGTCAACGAGGTGGGGTTCTGCTACCTCTTTGGCGACCGCGAGGTAGAGATCCCTACGTTGTGGGCGGCCGTCTGCGGCAGCCGCCGTTCCCTCACCGACGACCATTTCGATGCCGATGTGGGGCGCACCTGGGATTGGAAAGACACCCTGCCCACCCGTGGCGAGATCTATTACGGCAAGCTCCTGCGGGCCAAACCCACCCTGGTGGCCCTGGACCTTTTGCCCCACTTTTATGCCCTCTCGCCCAACTATGGCGATATAGAGGACTATTTGGAGCAATATCACGAGGGCCGCTTGAGCGTGGAGGCCAAGAATATCTATGAGGCCTTGCTCAAGGAAGGGGCCATGCCCACCAGCCATCTGCGCCAGGCGGCAGGGCTGTACGGCGGCGGCGAGAACGCCCGCCGCTTCGAGCGCGCCTTGACGGAGCTCCAGGTGGAGCTCAAGATCGTCAAGGTGGGCATCTCCGACGCCAACCGTTGGGGCTATGCCTATGTATACGACCTGTTCATCCGCCGCTTCCCCCACATCCCCGAGGCGGCGCGCAAGATCAGCACCGACGAGGCCATGACCACCCTGCTGTTGCGCTACCTGCACAACGTCATCGCCCAGCCGGAGCGGGCCGTGCAGCGGCTCTTTCGCTGGAGCGACTGGGAATGGCGGCGCCTCTTGGAGCGGCTGACGGCGCGCGGGCTCATCCGCAGGGTGCGGGTGGAGGGCGCAACGGAGGAGTGGCTCGCGGCGAGCACACAAGACGCGTGAAGGATATCTACGACACAACGAAGGAGCATGAGGATCATGAGCGAGCGCTTACTTTACGGCCGGGTCGCGTGGGTCACGGGCTCATCCCGCGGGATCGGGCGGGCCATCGCGGATCACCTGGCCAGCCTGGGGGCGCAGGTGGTGGTCCACGGGACAACGCCCACCTCGCCCCGGGCCTTTGGTGAGGGGGAATCGCTGGAGGCGGTGGCCCTGGAGCTGGCCGCCGCCCACGCCGTGCAGACGCTGCCCGTCTGGGGCGATCTCACCGACGAGTCGGTGGTCCAGGGGATCGTCGCCCAGATCGGCGAGGCTTTCGGGCGCATCGACATCCTGGTCAACTGCGCCGGCGGCGATATCGGCGCCCGCGGGCTTGACGCCCCCAACGCCGGCAAGCCATCGCGCAACGATGCGGTGTTCATCTCCCTGGAAGACCTCCAGGCTGTGCTCAACCGCAACTTGCTGACGTGCATCCTCTGCTGCCGCGCCGTGGCGCCCCAGATGATGGAGCGGCGCGCCGGACGGATCGTGAACATCGGCAGCATCGCCGGCCTCCAGGGAAGCGAACAATCGGCCATCTATGCCACCGCCAAGGCCGCCGTGCACCATTATTCCCGCTGCCTCGCGGTCATGCTCCGCCCCTACAACGTGACGGTGAACGTCGTCGCCCCGGGCGATACCGTCACCCAGCGCTGGCTGCATAGCCGCGAGGTAGATCCCGCCAAGCTGGTGGAGGAAGGCACCCTGGAGCGCTACGGCCGGCCCATCGAGGTGGCTCGCGCCGTCGCCTTCTTGGCCTCCGATGCCGCCTCGTACATCACCGGCCAGGTGTTGCGGGTAGATGGCGGCCGCCAGTGCTGGCCGGCGTGAGTTGCGCCCAAAATGCTGCGCCGCCCGGCTCGTCCGAGCGGCGCAGTGTGGCACTCCCAGAGTATTGACCGGCAGGCGCCGGACGTTTAGGCCTTGAAGGCGGCGTCAAACGCCACGTTGGAGGGGGTGAGATCCAGCCGCCGCACCATGGCCAGGGCCTCCGGCGCGCCCTGCTCGCGGTTCATGCCGTTATCCTCCCACTCCACCGAGAGCGGCCCCTGGTAGCCCACGGCGTTCAGCGCCCGGAAGATGCGCTCAAAGGGCACCCCGCCGCGCCCGGGCGAGACGAAATCCCAGCCCCGGCGGCGATCGCCAAAGAACAGGTGCGAGGCGAGGATGCCGTTGCGCCCATCCAGGACGCGGATGGACTCTTTGACATGCATGTGGTAGATGCGGTCGCCGAATTCATAGACAAAGGCCACCGGATCCACCATCTGCCAATAGAGATGGCTGGGATCAAAGTTGATGCCGAACGCCGGACGGCGTTTGATCGCCTCTAGGACCCGCTGGGTGGTCCAAAAATCGTAGGCGATCTCGGAGGGATGTACCTCCAGGGCGAACTTGACCCCCACCTCATCAAAGACATCCAGGATGGGGTTCCAACGGTCGGCGAAATCGCGATAGCCGGCCTCGATCATCTCCGGCGGCACAGGCGGGAACATGGCCAAGCAGTGCCAGATTCTGCTGCCGGTGAAGCCGTTCACCACCTTCACCCCGAACTTGGCCGCGGCGCGGGCGGTGTTCTTGACCTCCTCGGCGGCCCGCCGGCGCACGCCCTCCGGCTTGCCATCGCCCCAGATGCGGGCCGGGAGGATACTCTTGTGCCGCTCGTCAATGGGATCGTCGCAGACGCACTGGCCCACCAGATGGGTGCTGATGGCGAAACACTTTAAGCCGTATTTATTGAGGATATCCCAACGGCTCTGCACATAGCCATCCTGCTCCAGGGCCTTTTCCACATCGAAATGGTCGCCCCAGCAGGCGAGCTCCAAGCCATCATAGCCCCACTTGGCGGCCTTTTCGGCCAACACGGCCAAGGGCAGGTCGGCCCATTGGCCGGTGAACAAGGTAACTGGTCTTGCCATGGGAGATGCTCCTTTCTCTGCAGTTTCGGCTTACAGCTTGAAATCCATGGGCGTCCATTTGACGCTGCTGGCGCTGGATTCCACGGCCTTGTTGATGAAATAGACGCCCCGGGCGCCATCCTCGACGGTGGGGAAATCCAGCATGATCTCGCTGGGGGCGATGCCCAGCTTCTTGGCGCGGATGGTATCGGTAAAGTTCTTGTAGATATTGGCAAAGGCCTCGATAAAGGCCTCCGGGTGCCCAGCGGGGATGCGCGAGCCGGCCTTGGCCGCCTCACAGAGATAGGCGTTGCCCCGCTTGTAGATCTGCTCCGGGCCGTCGTTGCTGCGCACGTACAGATAGTTCGGCTCCTCCTGATGCCACTCCAAGCCCGCCTTGGTGCCCCAGACGCGGATGCGCAGGCTGTTCTCCTGCCCCGGACAGATCTGTGAGGCGGTGAGGATCCCCTTGGCCCCGCCCTTGAAGCGCAGGAGGATGTTGCCGTCGTCATCCAGTTGGCGGCCGGGGGCGTAGATGGTCAGATCGGCGCAGATGGCCTCCAGCTCCAGCCCGGTGATGTACGAGACCAGGTTCTCGCAGTGCGAGCCGATATCCCCGATGCACCCCGAAACGCCGGAGCGCTTGGGATCGGTGCGCCATTCGGCCTGCTTCTGCCCCTCGGTCTCGATGCGCTGCAAGAGCCACCCTTGGGGATATTCCACGATCACCTTCTGCACCTTGCCCAAGGCGCCGCTCTGCACCAAGTAGCGCGCCTGCTTGACCATGGGGTAGCCGGTGTAGTTATAGGTGACGGCAAAGACCACATTGTGTTTTTTGACGGCCTGCACCAAATCCAGCGCCTGCTCCACGGTGTGCACCAAGGGCTTGTCGCAGGCCACATTGAAGCCGGCCTCCACAAAGGCCTTGGCGATGGGATAGTGCAGATGGTTAGGGGTGACGATGGAGACGAAATCGATCCGCTCGCCTTCGGGGAGCTTGCTCTCCTTCTCGAGCATCTCTTGCCAGGTGCCATAGACGCGGTCCTCGGCCAAATAGAGATCCCTACCCGAGGCCTTGGATTTCTCCGGCGTCGAGGCGAGACATCCGGCCACGAACTCGACCATCCCCTCCAGCATCGCCGCGCGGCGGTGCACCGCGCCGATAAAGGCATCGCGCCCGCCTCCCACCATGCCCATGAGCAATTTGCGTGGGAAGAAGGCCTCTTCACTCTTGCCACTGACCATGGTTCACCTCCTGTTCGGCTGATGAGATCTTGCCCCTCACCGGGGAAGCTGATTTTATTGTGCCACAGTCTCGTTGGCGGTGTCAAGCTGAAAAAAACGGGCCGGCAAGGGCGCTTGCCGTCCCGCAGTTGATCTGACCCACCACGCGCGGCGCCGGTGCTAGCCGAGCCGGAGAGCATAGAGCAGGCAAAGCTCGCTACCATCATAGTAGCGATCGATAAAGCCGCAGAAGGAGTAACCCCGCCGGGTCAACAAGCACAGGGCGGGATCGTTTTTCGTTTGCACGGGGATGACGATGGCGCGCAATTCGCTGCCCCGGGCCCAGTGCTCCGCCGCCTCCAGCAGGCGCGTGGCCACATGTTGCCTCCGATAGGCCGGGTGCACCACCAAGTGCTCGATCCAGCCGAGCCAAGGCCCTCGACGCACGGTCATATCCAGGTAGCCCAGGATGACGCCCAGATGATCGGCCACCAGAAAACACTCGTTGCGCTGCAGGTCTGCGGTCAGCTCCTCCTCGCTGGGACGATAGTGCACCTCCACCGGCCGGGGCACGCGCACACGCCGGAAGGAAATATCCCTTCCTTCCGGCGTCTCCCGTTCCTCCATCTGCCAGACATATTCGCTGCGGAAGGAAGCCTCGATCCGGGCGCAGCGCTCGAGATCACCGATGTTGGCCGGGCGGATGCGCATGGGCTCAGCCTCAACGTCCGGCGCCACGGGGCCGCGTGCCGGGCACCGGCACCGTGCTCAAGATCTCTTGCACCACGGCGCGGGTATCCACGTTCTTGATCCGCGCTGACGGACTGACAATGATGCGGTGGGCCAAGGTCGCCTCGGCCAACACTTTGACATCATCCGGGATGACGAAATCGCGCCCCTCCAAAGCCGCCAGCGCCTGGCTCGTGCGGTAAAGGGCCAGCGAGCCGCGCGGGCTGGCCCCTAGGTAGACATCGGGATAGGTGCGGGTGGCGTTCACCAGGGCCACGATGTACTCTTTGATCAAAGGATCCACATAGATATCCTTCACCTGCTCTTGCACCTGCAGCAGCTCCTCCACCGAGATCACCTGCCCGATGGTCTCGATGGGGTGGACATGCTGTTGCGCGTCCAGGATGCGCACCTCCTCCTCAGGCTTGGGGTGCCCCAGGCTGATGCGCATGAGGAAGCGGTCCAGCTGCGCCTCCGGCAAGGGGAAGGTGCCTTCGTATTCAATGGGGTTCTGGGTGGCCATGATAAGGAAGGGATCGGGCATGCGGTAGGTGTGCTCGTCCACCGTCACCTGGCGCTCCTCCATGCACTCCAAGAGCGCCGATTGTGTCTTGGGGGTGGCGCGGTTGATCTCGTCCGCCAGGACGATTTGAGCCATGATGGGACCGTGGCGGAACTCGAACTCGCGGGTCTTGGGGTTAAAGATCGAGACACCGGTGATATCGCTGGGCAAAAGATCGGGCGTGAATTGGATGCGCCGGAAAGTGCAACCGATGGACTTGGCAAAGGATTTGGCCAACATCGTCTTGCCCACGCCGGGCACATCTTCGATGAGGATGTGCCCCCGGCAAAGGATGGCCACAAAGGCCAATTGCACCTCGCGGTGTTTGCCGATGATGACCTTTTCCACGTTGCGAATGACTTGATCACCAACTTCTCGAATCAAACTCATACAACTCCTTTCACAAGGCCGCCTTGGCCGATTGCTTGCAGGATACACCAGTTATATTCAGGTGTCAAAGTCTCCGAATTAAGCAAGACCTGACAGGTCTGAAAGACCTGTCAGGTCTCACCTGATCTGGTTCAGCGGGGCTTGAGGATGGCCGGCAAAAAGACACGGCATGGCGTGGGCGTTGGCGTGGATGTGGCCGTGGGTGTAAGGGTGGGCGTCTCGGTGGGGGTCGCCGTGGGGGTGAAGGTGGCCGTCGGGGTGGGCGTGGGCAAAGTATAGACGATGGCCAAGGACGGACGGAGGCCATACAAGCTGAACTCGCTGGAATAGAACCCCAACGTGCTGAACCCGCGAGATCCGGTGGGGATGATCACCCAGCCATAGTTGGGCCGGGCACCGCTCAACCACGCCTGCACCAGCTCGCGGACATCCCAAGCATACGATTGGGCCTTGCCGCCCTCCTGGAAGGTGTTCAGCACGCCGGTGCTATCGCGATCCGAGGCCGTATCCAACGCGCCGGGCTGGGCCCACGGGTCATCTTTGCGGGCATTGCGCCAGGTGGCCTCCATCTCACGCCAGGGGCGCTTCAGGCCAAAGGCCGTCAAGGGGAGGGTGCCGCCTCCGGTCAAATCCTGGCCATAGAGGCGCAAAGTGGCCTCGGTCACATTGGCCCCCAGAGGAATATCGGTGAGATCGAACCAAACCAGGATGGTCTTCAGCGGGCTGGTGCCCAAGCCGGCATGGAGATGCCCGATGGAGCCGTAATTCTGGTTGGGGTTGCTCAACTCCAGATAGGTATCCATATCGGCCCGGCGCGAAGTATAGATGGGCACGCCGGGCGGCACGGCTGTCGGCGAGGGCGTGCCCACCGTGGGGGTTGGAGTAAGGGTTGCCTCGCCTTGAGGGCGGTCAAAGAACATGGTGCCCTCATGGACGCCTGGGGCTAGATCGCGAAACTCGACCCAGTTGCCGCTGGAATCGGGGACGAGGCCGCCCATGCCGGCGACAGCCCCCACAGAGACGTATCCGGGCGGATCTATCTCCACCAGGCTATAGTGGGGGAAGCTGCCGGTATAGTTCAGCTCAAAGCGCCCCTGGGCGTTGGTCACCGCCCGCAGGAGATAGGTGCCGGGGTTCCCCGCCACCCACGAACCCCGCAACTGCACCTCCACCCCCGCCAGTGGCCGTGACGTATCACCCAGGCCGCCCTCGTAGACATAGCCCACAAAAGTGTGCGTCGAGGGCGTGGGCGAGGCGGTCGGCGTCGCCGTGGGCGAGGGGGTCACGCCGGGCGGCAAGGTGGCCGTGGGGGAGGGCGAAAGGGTCGGCGAGGGAGTAAGGCTGGGCGTGGGGGTGAGGGTGGCCGTCCCCGTCGGGGTGGGGGTGAAGGTGCCCTCAGGCGTGGCGCTGAAAGTCGGTGTGGCGCTGGGCGTGGGGGTAGGCGTGTTGGTGGCGGTGGGCGTCGCCGTGAGGGTGCCCACCTGGATGAGGCATGTGCCCGCCGTGGCCGGGATGCCCAGCGATTTATCGTTGACCAGTTGGTAATAGACGAACTGCAAAGTGGTGCTGCCGTTTCCTTTGCCGCGCAGATGGATGAGCAACATGGGACCGCTGCCCGTCAGCGGGCCGTGGGGCGGCAACTGGGTGACGGCATAGGAGATGGAGCCGGTGGTGTTGTTATAGTCTTTGAGCACGAAATCGGGGATGGGCCAGGAGCCGTTGGTGAGGCCTGTCACCTCGACCACCGCCGGATCGAAGGAGAGGCGCAGCTCGCAGCCATAGAGGTCCACCACATCGTTGACCCGCACGGTGACCGTCGCCGCGCCACCGATGGTGAGGGAGAGGGAAGAGGGATCGAAGGAAAGGGTGGTGGCGGCCAGGGCTTGCCAACCCACCTGTTGCAGCCACTGCGCCGGCAGGAAAATCTGCAACAGGACCAACAACAAGGCCAGCGGCGCCAAAAACGATCCTTTGCGCAACAGTGCCATGTGATCACTCCCCAGTGAGTTGAAAAAAGCATTTCAACTATGAATAATGACGCGATAAGGCGTGCTTGGTTACGAGGTGACAAGCTAAGAAAGACCCGTTTTGCGCCCGCGGCCCAAGTAGAGGGCCAAGGCCAGGGTGAGCAGGACGAGCCCGACGCTGCAACACACAAAGACGCCCCTGGGCACCAGGGGTTCGCCGGCCCTGGGCATGGGGGTGGCCACATATGCCACGGTGGGCAAAGCCGGCGCCGGCCTTGCCGTGGCCAAGGGCTGCGACGTCCCCTGGATCGTCAAAGGGGTGGCGCTTGCAGAGGGCTTGGTCGGGGCAACCGTGTGGGTCCAAGAAGGCGCAGCTGTGGCCCCCGCGCTGGATGTGGGCGTGGGCGGGGCCGCCGTGGCCGAGGCGAGGGACAAGGTCGGCGAGGGCGTGGCGGGCCTGAGCGAGGCCGTGGGCGTCGCAGGTAGCGCGGTGGCCGTGGAGGCGGGATAGGCCGCCACGGTGCGCGTGGGCGCGGGCGAGAGCGGCGTGACGCTGGCGGAGGGCGCGGGCCAGGGGGTATCCGCGCCCCTCGGCGTGGCCGATGGGGTGGCCGTGCGGGTCAACGTGGGCAGCGGCACGGTCTCGTCCGGCTGAGGGGTGGCGGTGATCCTGGGCGTGGGCGAAGGCGGCAGGGGCGTGGGGGTGGGCGTCACCAGGAGGGGCAACACGATGACCTGCCCGTTTTCGCTGCTCGCCTCCAGCCCCAAACCGCTGACTCCAACCAGCTGCACATCGTACAGCTCCAGCACGCTGACTCCGGCCGCCTTGGCCAAGAAGGTGAAAGTCAGCGCCGTGCCGGAGCCGCTCACCGGCTCACGAGGGCTGACCTGGGTGGCAGCGTACCAGATGGTGCCCACGCCGTTGTTCACCTCGTGCCGCCCGATGAAATCGGGATAGGGGAAATTGCCCGTCTGACATTGCACGCCCCGCTGGGTGGGATCGGCATCCACCACCTCCAGCAATCGGGCGTCGAACTGGATGCGCACATTCAGCCCAAAGAGACCGCTCACCGAAGAGATCTGCAACTGGACGGTGAGGGTCTCGCCCACCCGCACCTGGCCCACCGCCGGGCTAAAGTGCACTTTGGCGACCTCGGCCCGGGCCGGAAGGGGCCAAACCACGAGGATACTCAAGGCCAAAAGCGCGAACGCTCTCCCCAGTTTGGAGCCTATGGGACGCCGAGCCTGCAGCATACATGGTTGAGGGATCATGGGTCTCTTGGGCCTATCTTTGCTCAGCAGCAGTATACACGGTTTCCCCACTTTGGGAAACTGCCGAGAGCCGGTTGGGCAGGTTGCGCTTTTTGGCAAAGGAGGCCTTTCGGCTTATAATGGCGGTATCTTATCAGCACACCCTATTGCGCCGTGGGGCGCTTTTTTGCTATTCTCAACCCAGGTCAGAGGCAGCGGATTATGGCAGAGCGCGTGCACTTTATCACCCCTGAGGGCAAAGAAAAATTACTCCAGGAGCTCGAGTTCCTGCGCACCGTCAGGCGTCAACAGGTGGCCGAGAGCCTCAAATCCGCCGTGGATGAGGGCGACCTCACCGAGAACGCCGGCTATGAAGAGACCAAGCGCGAGCAGGCCTTTGTGGAGGGCCGCATTCGGGATATCGAGGCCATCTTGGCCGATGCGCAGGTCTTGGAAGAGGAGACGCAGCGCGATATCGTCTCTTTGGGCCGACGGGTGACGGTGCGCGAGGAAGGCCACGAGCCAGAAACCTACCAAATCGTGGGCCGCGCCGAGGCCGATCCTTGGCAGGGGCGCATCTCCAACGAATCTCCCTTGGGGAGGGCCCTCTTGGGCCGCCGTGTCAAGGAGTGGATCGAAGTCCAGACGCCCGGCGGTCTTGCTCGCTTTGAGATCATCGCCATCGAATAGCGCCACACGCCTCTGGCGCCAATCCCCCCCGCAAGGAAGCCCCATGCCAGAAAAAGATCAACGAGAGCTGCGCATCGAAAAGCTGGCCGCGCTCAAGGCCCAAGGCAAGGATCCTTACCCCGCGCGCGTGCGCTATACCCACACAGCAGCCCAAGCCCTGGCCGCCTTTGAGCGCGCCGCCGAGGGCGAGACGGTGCAGGTGGCCGTGGTGGGCCGGCTGATGTCGGCGCGGGTGATGGGCAAATCCACCTTTGCCCATATCGCCGACGGCTCCGGGCGCATCCAGATCTATCTGCGCCAGGACCTCTTGGGCGAAGCAAGCTATGATTTTTTCCGCAAGATGATCGATGTGGGCGATTTCGTCGCCGTCGAGGGACGGCTCTTTCGCACCCGCACCGGCGAGATCACCGTCGAGGCCGAGAGCATGGATCTGATCTCCAAGACCCTGCGCCCCCTGCCCGAAAAGTGGCACGGGCTGAAGGATGTGGAGACCCGCTATCGCCAGCGCTACCTGGACCTCTTGGCCAATGAAGAGGTGCGCCGCATCTTTGTGACGCGCACGCGCATGATCACCGCCCTGCGGCGCTTCTTGGACGAGCGGGGCTTCCTTGAGGTGGAGACGCC